>Ga0315298_1000209_pt1 | contig 118452 bp, 90 predicted proteins | sample WHS_1_MG_FD_203077 | JGI IMG/M metagenome (GOLD analysis project Ga0315298, IMG submission 203077) | Extremophilic microbial mat communities from Washburn Hot Springs, YNP, Wyoming, USA - WHS_1_MG | ecosystem: Environmental > Aquatic > Thermal springs > Hot (42-90C) | place: USA: Wyoming...
CCGCCTTGTATAGTTTCAGCTTCATTCCATGGGAGTGGCTCTCAAACAAGTGGGACAGCCTCTCCATCTTCCTCCAGCACAGGAGGCATCCAAAAGAAGATAAGCCTATTGGAGTCTCTGGCTGAGAATTTTGCGCTTGGGTTCTGTGTAGTTCCAGTAGAGGGTTAATTTTACACTGGCACCGGGTTTAGGGGATTAAGGCAAATATGTTCCGAGCTCTAATCATCTGACAGGTTTATCTGGAATTTGATTTTGCGCGGACAGGTGTATGAGCTAATATAGGTTAAGATTCCGGCTAGGAATAAAACATTTTGCGAGAAAATATAAAGGAGCAGAAAAGCTTATGGAGAAATGCGAACTTGGTTTAATTGGTCTTAAGGTTATGGGACAAAATCTTGCGCTGAACATAGCTGGAAAAGGATTCAAACTTGCGGTGTTCAATCGCACGCGGGAAACTATGCACAAATTTCTTGAAGAACGCGTTTTCGGGCTTCCTCTTAAAGGAAGCGAGAGCTTAAAGGAATTTGTTGATTTATTGAAAAAGCCCAGGAAAATTCTTTTGATGGTAAAAGCAGGGGAACCTGTTGATGAGATGATCCAAGCTCTTAGTCCAATGCTTTCCCCAGGGGACCTGATTGCGGATTGTGGCAATTCTTTTTATGAGGACACGGAGTTAAGGGAGAGCAGGCTAAGGTCAAAGGGAATTCTTTATATGGGCATTGGCGTGAGCGGAGGAGAAGAGGGCGCATTAAAGGGTCCGAGCATAATGCCAGGGGGAGCGAGGTCTGGATGGCGAATGCTGAAGCCTGTTCTGGAGAGGATTTCGGCAAGGGTTAAAGATGGTCCCTGTGTTGCTTATATTGGTCCAGGGGGAGCAGGGCATTTTGTGAAAATGGTTCATAACGGTCTGGAGTATGGAGAGATGCAGTTGATTGCTGAGAGTTATGACATAATGAAGCGTGTTGGAGGATTGAGCAATGAGCGGATTGCACGCGTGTATCAGGAATATAATCGCGGAAGGCTTGCGGGATATTTGATGGAGATAACATCAAAAATTTTTAGAGAAAAGGACCCGATGGGAAGAGGTTATCTTATAGACTTTATTCTTGACTGCGCGCATCAGAAGGGAACTGGAGAATGGACAAGCAGGACTGCTCTAAAGTTTTCAGAGCCTGTTCCAACCATAACCTCTGCAGTGGATGCGAGATACATTTCAAACAAGAGACAGGAGCGGTTAAAAGCCTCAAATCTGTTTCCAGAAAAAGAGGTAAGCAGGTTTGGGGCTAACCTGAAAAAAGCTATGGATGATGCTCTTTATTGCAGTAAGCTCTCTCTTTATGCTCAGGGGATTTCTCTTTTAAGAAAGGTCTCAGAAGAAAAGCGCTATCATCTGCAAATATCTGAGCTGGCGAGAATATGGAAAGGCGGATGTATTATTCGCTCATCTCTTTTAGGTGTGATTCAAAAGGCGCTCACGAGAAATCCAGAGCTTACCAATCTCATTTTTGACCCGCAGGTTAAAAACGCGCTTAAGCAGGGAGAAAAAAACTGGCGCGCTGTGATCATTAGCGCAATAAAAAACGGGATTCCGGTTCCAGCAATGGGTTCTGCTCTTTATTATTTTGACAGTTATCGTTCAGATAGACTTCCAGCCAATCTAATTCAGGCTCAACGGGACTTTTTCGGCGCGCACACCTTTGAGAGAATTGACCAGCCTGGGGTTTTTCATCATCTCTGGACAGGGGATTGAATCAGTCAAATTTCTTTTAGACTAAATCCTGGTGGGCCACCCAGGACTCGAACCTGGAGCCCGCTGATTAAGAGTCAGCTGCTCTACCACTTGAGCTAGTAGCCCACCGAGAGACAAAATAATAATAAAAAATAAGGCTGAATTGTCAAGCTGTCTTTGAAACAGATGCGCTCATCCGCGTAAGCATACAAACAGGCTCACGCATCGCTTGTTCTCATGCGCCAGAGATTTTGAAGCGCTCTGTTAATAAATCAGTTTGTCTGGAGCTTGGTCCAACAAACACTGTGTATGGTATTTCCTCAATGTCCCAGCGAGCTCTACTCTCATTGTAATAAGCAAGGTCCTGCGCGTTGATTTCCAGCTCTACGGTTTTTGCTTCTCCTGGCGCTAACTGGATTTTCTTAAAGGCTTTAAGCTCCTTAACAGGCCTATCTGCTTGACTGCCATTGTATCCGACATAAAGCTGGACGATTTCCTCACCAGACATTTTGCCAGAATTGATTACATCAACCGTTGCCAGAATCTTCCCGCTTTTTCCGATTTCCTTTTTATCCAGCCGGAGATTCTTATATTGATATTGTGTATAGGACAAGCCAAAGCCAAATGGAAATTCTGGCTCAAGATTATATCTGTCAAAGTATCTGTATCCGTGCCAACGGTCGTATTTTACGGTTTTAGCTTTATTGTCAAATTTGAAAATCTGCTCTGCGGATTTAGGAAAGTTTATTGGCAATTTTCCACTCGGATTAACCTCTCCGAATAAAATATCCGCAATAGCGTTTCCACCTTCCATACCCGGATACCAAGCCATCAGGATAGCAGGAACCTTGTTGAGCCATTCCTGCATAGTAATTGCAGAGCCTCCCATAAGAACCACAATGGTTCGGGGATTTGCTTCCACTGCGGTGTGAATTAGTCTTACCTGTTGTTTATCCAGTCCGAGTTCAATCCTGTCAAATCCCTCTCCCTCATCCTGCCAATCACAGCCAGCAATAACAATTACAACCTCTGCCTCTTTTGCCGCGCTGAATGCAGAATCCATATTTCTGCCTTCATCATAGATAACCCTGACTCCAGAGGCTCTGTTTTTAAGTCCCTCCAGAGGGGTTATCACATAAGGGGGTCTAACAATACTTGAGCCTTTGTCTCCGATATTCGGAACAGCTCCAAACTCTCCGAGAAGAGCAATGGTTTTTATTTCTGTCCGGCTTAAGGGCAAAATGCTGTTTTCATTTTTCAAGAGAACAACGCTTTTTTGAGCGCATTCCAGGGCAAGCGCTGTATGCTCTGGTCCTGCAATTTTTTCAGGGACACACCCGTGATTTTTCTCAAGATGAATGAATCTCAACTTCTGGCGAAGGATTCTTGTGACTGCCTCATCAATATATTCCATAGGCACTTTGCCGGATTCAACAGCCTGCTTTAGCTTATAACCATAATGCATAGTTGAAGGCATCTCTATATCCAGTCCTGCGTTTGCCGCTTCCACAGTGTCCTTTACACCCAGACCAAAATCCGAGATGACAAATCCCTTAAATCCCCATTCCGTCTTGAGAATCTCTCTCAAAAGATGCTTATTATGCCCGCATAAATATCCGTTCAGGTTATTGTATGCGCTCATAATAGAAGCAACTCCAGAGTCAACGCACATCTTAAAATGAGGAAGATAAATCTCCCGCAAAGTCCGCTCATCCATTTGAACATCTACATAATGGCGTGATTTATCTATGCTGTTTGCCGCAAAATGCTTTGCGCAAGCCATCATATAATTCTGAACACCCTTTACCATTGACACACCCATTACTCCGAGATGATAAGGGTCCTCTCCAAAAGTCTCCTGCGCCCTTCCCCAGCTAGGATGACGAAGAAGATTGATGCATCCGCCTCCAAAAAAGTTCGCGCCTCTTGCCCTTCCCTCATAAGCCATTGCCTTACTCACTCGCTCGTTTAAGTCCGGGTCCCAGCTTGCGCCTCTTGCCATTGCAACAGGAAAACAGGTTGAGCCTTCAAAGTTTATCCCGCGAGGCCCATCCACAAATTTTATTCCGGGAATACCCAGCCGATGGTTCGCAGGTGTTTCTGTCGGATGGTATATATTATAACCCGCAGATTGACTGAGCAGGTTTCCTAAAACCTTGCCTGACATCTGCTTGATCTTTTCTGAAAGGGTCATTTTGGAAACAAGCTCCTTAACACGACGCTCAATCTCATCCTCGCTCAACGCCTGGGTTTGCGAGGTCAGGCTAACTGGAAAAGACAGCGCCAGGCCAGTCGCGCCAGCGCTTTTCAAAAAAGTTCTTCTATCCATTTTCTCTCCTCCTGGTTAAAGCATTGAGATTTTTCCCAGGCAATACCCAGTCCCAGAATCGCAGAGATATTTGCGTAAAGGAAATTACGGCGGTCCATTTTATCGTTCTTTCAATTCTCCAGGCGCTTCCCCGGTCACAACTGGAAACACACGGAACCTTCTCCCGGTTTGTTTCTGATATGTTTCAGTGAGATATGAGTCCAGCTTCTTCAAGTCCGGCTTCTGCGCGAGCGCCACCAGGCATCCTCCCCAGCCCGCGCCCGCGATCCTTGTTCCAAGTATTCCCGGGAATTCCGCGAGCAAATCGTGGAGCATATCAAGTTCAGTAATGGAGTTCTCATAATCACGACTACTGCTTAAATATCCCTCTTCAAAAAGTTTTCCTAGCTTAACAAAATTCTGTCTCTTTGCCGCATCCCTGGCTTTACGCACCCGCTCGTTTTCAGTAACAATATGCCGGACTCGCCTGAAAAGCACTGGCTCAAGTTTTTTCTCTGCTTTTTTCAGGTCATCAATTTTTAGCTGGCTAAGGTTCTTGATCTTAAATCCAGCTGTTTTTAAAACCTGATAAGCAGTCCGACATTCAGAAACTCGCTTCCTGTATTCGCTTGCAACCAGCTCTCTTCCAACCCCAGAGTCTATAACCAGAAGGCAGGTCTGAGCGGATTTGTTTTTAGCCTTAAAAATAATCGGAGTTAGCTCTGAAGAGAGCCTATCGCAATCCAGAAAAAGAAGATGGTCCTTTTCAGAATTGATAATAGTGAACTGGTCCAGAATCCCGCAGGGCATTCCCACAAAATAGTTCTCAGCACGCCAGCAGACAAACGCCTTTTGCCAGCGGGTCATTGGCTGATCCAAAAGCCCCAGCACCGCCTCCAGAGTCACGGACTCAATTGCCGCGGAACTGCTTAAGTTTGCGCCAATTGGAATATCCCCGTAAAAAGCAATGTCCATTCCGGGAAGATTTATCCCGCTTTTAACTAATTCCTGAATTACCCCGCGCGGATAATTTGCCCAGACCTGCTTCTCATCAGGCTTGGAATCATCTATGCTGGTCCTGAATTCCTTATCCAGATTCAACGAATATAAATTCAAAGCCCGGTCATCTCTCAGCCTTGCCCCGGCAATTATTTCCCGGTCAACAGTTGAAGCAAGGATCAAACCCTGATTATAATCAGTATGAGAACCCAACCAGTCCACTCTTCCAGGCGCGCGAAAAAAACGCACCTCCCCTTTTTCCCCAAAACGCTTCTTAAGCTCATCCTCTATTCTGCAGATACCATCCCGCGCTCTTTTGTCTTTTTCTATGCTCATTTATCTCTCCTTAAATGGCATTCAGATTTTTTCCAATATACCTTAGCCAAAGCAAAAACGCAAAAATTTCTTGCTGGTTTTTCATTTCTGGGAGATGACAAGAATCAGGGATTTGAGTTCCTCCCTTAGCTCTGGGTCTTCAATGGATATAAGAAGATTGTTTATTTTTTGTTCCAGCTCAGGGCTTAGGGGCTTTGATGGCGCTTGCGAGATTTTCTCAACGCTTTCCGCATCCGCAATTTGACCGATCCTGAAGGATATATCTTTGATTACGCCTTTTCCTAAAATACGGTTCAGTTTGTTCTTGAGCTTCTGCCGGGAAAATCCCAATTCCTGAAGCCAGATGGAATTGCGAACAGAGACCACCAGCCGTCCCTGATTGACTGAAACAGGCTGAGCATTCCTGCTGATCTGCTCACCAACCGCTTCATTCCAGGCGTCAAACACCTTCAGCTCTTTAAATCTCTGCTCCTGACCGTGCTGGCGAAAAAACTTTTCCAGCAACCTGTCAAGAGACTCTGGCTTGCTGAGCGTCATCATACCTGTCAGTTCCAGCGCGTTTTTTATTTTACGGAAAATTCCTGGGATTTTAACGCGCAATTATTCGCCTGGTCGCACACGCGAATAGTTATCCGGTGCATTTCTCTGGACAGCTTTTTGAGCTTTAGCTCAAATTTTTCAATTTTCTGATCCAGCACAGAGTCCAGGCTAAGTGCTGGCGCAAAATCCTCATCGTCAACCGCATACTCTATTTTGCTAATATCGCTAGTTGCGTCTTTTGCCTCACCGGTTATGACCCCGTTCCCGCTAATTGTGAAAGTTAAATCCGGTTTGGTGGTGTCAATCAGGAATAAGTTGCTTATAAGCTCTGCCTGAAAAGCTTCATCCTCTGTATTGCTGGGTTTATCTGAAGCACTCAGCTTGACCCGATACCAACCATCCGCAAGCCCGGTTGCATCCCATTGATACCGATTGCCCTTTACCTGGTCTGCTCCAGCAATTTTAGTCCAGAGTGTATCTCCATCCATCTGATAATATAATTCCATAAGCAGTTCATCCTTGTCTGGATTTTCCAGGCGCCAGCTAATAGAGCATTGTTTCAAAACCGATGCTGTGGGTCTCTGCGGAGGAGGCCCAGCTTCTTCATCAGACATCTGCTGGACACGCCTGTCCCCGGGGTTAGCTGGAACATCCACTTTCAGGTCGCTGAGATAGTGAGCCTGATTGAAATTTCTGAAACTTATCTCCAGCCTGCTGAGCTCAATATCGTCCTGGCTTTGCCATTCAGCCTTAACCTGAATAAATTTTGCAGAAGGGCTTTTTATCTTTAAATCCGGTCCCTCAACAGGCTCCCATTGAGACCAGGAATCATCAGGCGTAGAGGTATTTCCGCTTCTGGTGGCAAACTTGACTTTGCCTTTACCTCTCCATTCAATCCTTCCCCAGATAGATGTAAATTGAGCGTCCATAACCTTGCTCTCGTAAGTCGCTGATACGGACTTATCAAGGATTTTAAACAAAGCCGATGGATGACTTGTGCCAATGAAATGAAGTGCGGATTTGGTTCCAGCAAAAGATGTGATCTTTGCTGGCTCAAGTTTATAACTGAGCCGAACCTCATCTAAAGCAGGAAAAACTTGATAAACCTTTCCCTGATCATCAGTCCCAACGAAAAAGCCATTTTGCTCATCTCCGAACAATGAAAGTATGGTCGCCTGCTTGAGTGAGAGAATCTGTTTCATACCACGATTCTGATAAAACCTATAAATCACGCTTCTGCCAGAAACCCGTGGCTGAATCTGCATCATTTGTTGAGGCATTTCCTCCTCTGGATTCCCTCCCTCCTGCATTTCGCCGCCACCCATTCCCTGTGGAGGCATCTCCTGCTCCATCATCGGCATTTGCGGAGGCGCTCCCTGATTAAGCGCAATGAGCAGGCTCTTATCCTTGAGTTTTCTGATCGCCCTCAATTCCTCCTGCTGAAATGAAGCCAGCACGCGATAACTTCCATCCAGCTTAAAGCTCAAGAGCATTGCTGGTCTTGCTGTTCCAGCAAAAAACTCGCCATCACCTGCATCAATGATCTCAACCACCATTTCTGCCTTAGGCTCCAAAAGTTTTGTGAAAGAGCCATCAGGCTTGATGAGAAAAATAGTTGCTTTAGGACCCCCTCCTGCTAGAATGCTTTTATTTGCGAGCGGGACAAGTGTCCAGAGGTAATTGACTCCAGGCTCAGCCAGCTTTTTCGCATCCCTGCCCTCCAGCTTATAAACCACTGCCTTGGGGATAACAGAAAAATAAATCCCACCACTCCCGGATTGAGCGATCACGGGAATAGCAAACCGGCCTGATTCTGCATCCTCAAAAATCTTCTCCAGCTTGCCATTCGCAAACTGATAAAGCCTTGCCTTGTTGCCTGTGCCAAAAAGCGCCTGGTCAGTTTTTGTCTCCAGCATAGACCAAATCCCGTCTTCCTCAATCTTGAACTCCTCCACCGGCTTTCCGCTCAGGATTTTTCCGCTGGATGAAATCATTGCAGACTGGAATTTTCCCGCCTCCATATCTGTCGCCTTTTCCAGAACCAGCCTGTCCATCCTCGCGGAGACCAAACCAAGCGCGAGCAAAGCCACTCCCAGATAAATTTTATTCTTCACTTTTACCTCCCGGTATTGCTAATGACCCGGAGCGCGAGCATTGCTCTGCCCCGGATGTAATAAGGAGTCTCAAATGTATAGTATTCAAAATCAGGCGCGCGTTTAGCCTTAGTGTCAACTCTTCCAGCAAGCATAGCCTGAGCGCTTGGCGGAAGATTCTTCAGACGCATTCCTTCATAATCCATTGCGGGAACTGGCTTAACATACTGCACCACCAGCCATTTCACATCAGGGATCATCTTAAACGCCCGGATCAAATCCTCTACAGATTCTGGTTGAGCAATATCTATCGGCATCTGTTCCCCGCCCATAAATTTAAGAAGCACCATCTGCTTAGCGTCTTCTGGAACCCTGAATTCAATCACTTTTTCAAACTCATCGCCCTGAAACTTCCTTAGCCGAACTCCGATTAGAACTGTGTCTCCTGGGTTAACCTCGGTCTTATTCGCCCAGATGGACTTGATCTCAGCAATATCCCAGCCTTCTCTAACAGAAAGATGGAAAGCCATCTCTGAGATTTGAATTTTCTGATAAGGGTTCTGGGAAAAGATAAAAACAGGCGCAAGGTAGTCATTGGAAAAGCTGGAGCCCTGGAGCACAAACATATCCTTATACCGGATTGGCTCTGGATAGCCCTCCAGCTTAAGCTCCATATCCAGGTCAACCATTGCTTTATCACTAATTGCTCCTCCGCTTGCAAGCGATTCATAAAGGCAAAGCTGAGTGAGCTTGGGGCTTAAAACAGGGTGGTCTGCGATCTGATAGCTGAAATCGCGTGTGATATTGGTTGCTTGATTTTTCACAGTAATTTTCACCGGAATCATCCTTGCCTTTTCTCCCAGCCTGCCGGAAATGCCGTTTATGGAATCCAGTTTGAGTGCGCCCACTTCTGGACCTGAAGACGCAATTTTGAAAGATAAGCCTTGACTGGATAATACCGTATGAACCTTTGCCGCAGAGAGGGGCAGGGACACAACACCGCCATTGAAGAATGGATGACCAAATGCCAGAACTGTGTTGCCTTCAACTAAAGTGGCTGTTCCAACCGCGCTGATGTCAATGTCGCCGGTCACAAGGTTCACTCCAATAGCGCCACCTGATTCCAGCTTAACCTCAGAATCCATACCTTCGCTCTTTCCTCCTCCGGTTAAAACCGGTCCAAGATTAAACGACTCAAGTATAGCCATGGCTTCATCATACAGGCTTGGAGCCAGTCCTGAAACCATAATGGAATTTCCCACTGGCTGAAATCCCAGCAATGAATCGCTTTTCTCAGCTTTAGATAAACTTGCTGATACTGAAGCCTTTGCCGGGCTTTGCAAAGAGCTGAGCATGGACTCTATTGGAGTGACACCAGCAATCGGGTCTATTGCAAAGGGCCATGTATAAGCAATGGCTCCTGCCAGCTTCCCATCAAAATACACAGGAGAACCGCTCATACCAGCAATCACCCTGCTTTTCTCAAGCCCCGCGCCTGAGCATTTCACCAAAATCAAATCCGTGTCCGGCAGAGCGCGCGGAAGAATATCAATTAACTCAACTTCAAATCTCTCTGGCTTAACCCCTTGAAAAACCGACAGACCATATCCCTTCATACCTGGCTTTAACTCGCTTACCTTGATGGTCTCCACCGCGCGTAAATTCACGGCAAACAAAATGCCCGCTAAAATTAAAACAACTTTTTGCATCATCCCACCCTTGAGTTTGGACTTATTTTTCTTACTTTAGTTTCCACAGACTTAAAAGTCAAATCAGAGAAAATTATCCAGACCTGCGCAATTTCCGTTAATCAACTTTATTACCTGCGTTAAAGGATGATAATAATCAATGATATTCAGGCAGGCATAGGATTGCTCCAATCTGAAAAAATTCTTCAAGTCAATTCCAAGCGCATCGCATAGAATCATCCGATTTACTCCGCCGTGCGCAAAAATAGCTATCTCCCCGGATTCCTCGTTAATAATTTTCTTATAAGCAGGCAACACCCTTTCGCGAAAATCCAGAAGGTTCTCTCCGCCTGGAAATCTGTTATCCACCCAGTTAATCCACTGCTCAGGCGTATCCCCAAGTGTCTTTATCGCATCCCTCCATAGCATACCTTCAACCTCTCCAAAATGCATCTCCCTTAGCGCTGAAACTACCTTGACCCCCTGCCCCAGCTTTTGCGCCAAAAGCTCCCCGCCCCGCCTGGCTCGGTATAAATCGCTGGAATAAACCGCACTCAGCGGTCTGGCGCAAAGCGCCTCTGCGGCTTTTCTCATCTGCTCCTCACCACGCGGGCTTAAGCCTACATCTATTTGCCCGTTCACGCGCATCTCTGAATGATTCTCAACCTCGCCGTGCCTGAGCAAATACACCCGAAGCCTTGGAACTGGCATCTCAAACTTGCTCATCTGTAAATCTCTCCTCCTACAATGATCTCCGGAATCCTTAAACTCGGCTGAGCGTCTGCAACAGGAGCGCCCTGACCATCCTTACCGCAAGTTCCAATTCCAAATCCAAGGTCATTTCCAACCATATCTATCTCCTGTAAAATTTTCGGACCATTACCAACTAAAGTTGCGCCTCTTACCGGCTCTGCCTGCTCTCCGTTTTCAATCAAATATCCCTCGCTAACCTCAAACACAAAATCCCCGCTCACCGTGTCCACCTGTCCTCCGCCCATCTTTTTCACAAGCAATCCCCGGTCAACGCTCTTGATTATCTCCGAAGGAGAGGTCTTGCCCGGAAGAATCATTGTGTTGCTCATTCTGCAGATTGGACGGAACCGATAGGACTCGCGCCTGCCATTGGCAGTTGATTTTTTACCAGCGCGAAGAGCCTCTAGCCTGTCATACATATAATTTTTCAAAACCCCATTCTCCACTAGAACCGTTCTCTCCGCGGGTGTGCCCTCATCGTCAAAATTATAGCTCCCGCGTTTATTCGGAATGGTCTTATCATCAACCACTGAGACCAATTTGCTCGCAATTTGCTGTCCAAGTTTATTCTGATAAACGCTCAAGCCCTGTTCTGCCAGATCAGCCTCCAAGCCATGGCCAATTGCCTCGTGAATCATAGTCCCTCCAGCATCTGCGCTTAACACCACTGGCATCCTTCCTCCAGGAGCCTTTCTAGCCTCAAGCATCATTATTGCGCGTTTTGCAGTCTTGAGCGCCAAAGCCTCAGGCGGTTCTTTCTCAAAAATCTCCCAGCCAATAGTCCCGCCTATAGACTCATATGCGGTCTGGATTTCCCGGTCCTGCGCCGCAATCACCTGAACTACAAAAATCAGATGAGTGGTTTTATCCGAGACTAAAACCCCGTCCGTGTTAGCTATTCCAGTGGTGCGAATAAGCTCAAAATACCTGAGCTTCACCTGAACAATTCGCGAATCGTATCTGCGCGCAGATTCCTCAACTTTTCTCATCAGCGCAACTTTTTTCTCAACCGGGACATCCTCAGGAGCCTTAAGAATTTTACTCACAGGCTCGCGGCCGAGTATCTGATATTCCATTGGCATCTCTAAAACAGCCGCGTCTTTATTCGCAGAATCGCTCACTGCCTTTGCCAGTTTCATCAAATCCTCTTTCAAAAGAGAATTAGTGAACGCATACCTGGTGCGCAAACCTGAAATCAATCTTACTCCAGCTCCTCTGGTCATCCCCAGGCTGACCCGCTCAATCCTTGCTCCCTCCAGATCAATTGCGGTCTGAATACGCTCTTCAACAAACAGCTCCGCAAGCTCCCCTCCACGAGAGCAAGCCTCTTTCAAAATCGGCTTATACTCAATATCTTCAATCATCTTTTCCTCATTTTGGTAAATTCTACCCGCAAAATAAGCTGACGCAAGTCGGGATTTTGCAGAGAAACGGCTTGTCTATCAATTACAATTTCCCTCTCCCCATCGTGGGAGAGGGTCAGGGTGAGGGGGATCGTTATTTTATCTTCAAGCATTAAATAAATCACCCCCTCTTTGATTCTCCCCCCTCAAGGGGGAGATAATATGTTCTGGATCACTCCCGAGATAGATTCGGGAAAAGCCAAAGACAGGATCCGAATGGAAAAAAGGATTTAATGCTCAGGGAGAGGGCTGTGCCGCCAGGTCCTCCAAGATGACTTTTTTCAAGGATTCCCGGCCGCCCAGAATTTTTGTCGCATCCAGTATTTCAATGCCGGCTAAATTCCCCTGCGTATCATAGTCAAGAGAAACCCCGTTTTCTAGATGCCTGGTCGTGACTGTAGTCTCCTTGAACCTAATGTAAAGCGCGTCAACCTCTGAGTCATATGTTATCCTCATTGCGTTTCCTCCTGAAAATAATAGCTGTAAACTGTTACCACCACAATCTCCTCTTCTTCAGAAATCCCCCGAAACTCTAATTGGTCCCTTGCATGACGGCTTAGCCGAATCGGTTTGTTTGATTTGTTAAATCTCATTTACTATCTGAATGGTTCATTTTTACCAATTTGGAATCTCTTTCGGGTTTATTGTTTGTTGATTGTAATTGACATCAGCCTCGCCATACCAATAACTCATTGCTTGGAGGTCAAAGGTGATGCTCGGAGTCCAGTGCCATATTTCCAGGTCAAATTTTATAGAGTTATGGAACGGAATCTGGTCAAGAATATGCCAGCGATACTGGGAAACTATCTCTTCCTTGCGCTCATTCATAATCAAAACCCGGTAAGGCAGAGCCTGGAAAGGCGCAAGCATTAGTTGCGCTCCCTTGTGAGCCGGGACAGGGATTCCATAATAGGCATGAGCAAACTTTTGATAGTCTGTGCCCCAGGCATAACTGAAATAATCCTCAGTGCCGGTTCCAAAGATACTCGGAAAATACTCGCCATCTACAAAAATTTTCTCGTCTCCTTCTCCCCACCAGATATAGTCTGGATTGCGCACACTGAGCATTGTTCCCACATATCTTCCAGCTCCGCCTTTTGCGTCCAGCAAAGTCCAGTCTGAAAATGGACGGGTCGGATAATTGTCCAGATAGTTATAACTGGCGTGAAAATAAAGCGCATCATCGCTAATTTCCTTTTTCTCAAACAGAATTTTTCCAGAAATCTTGAACCGCTTCTGGGAATAGTTCGCAAGAGAAAAAAGCGCGGAATTTTTAAACGGCATAGGAAAAAAACTCCTCAGAGTCGCAATTTTATTGGCTTTATCCCAGCTGATGCTGGCGCATAGCGAATTATAGCTCTCCACTCCAGGAGTTTCGCCGAAAAACGCGGAAAGCGGAGCATAGATTGCTGGCTTAACAAGACCGTCAAATTTGCCGCTCAGAACCGATTGATTAAGCGCAACCCGGGAGTCCTCCAGAGAGGTTTGAATAATTTTTATCTCCAGCATTTTAATCACACCCGGTCCAGCAAGCTCTGCTAAATGCTTTTCATCGCCGGGTTCAAGCTCTAACTCAAATTTGACCTCCTCAGCATTGGCTGGCTCAGATAAGGCTTTGCGCTCAAGCGCGTTTGCCACTTCTTGAATTTTATCCCGGTATTTCTCAAGGTCTGATAACTGGAAAGTCTCTATCTTGCTCCCTGGCAAAGAGATGATGTCAATCTGATAGTATCGGGAGGGTTTTACCCGAGAGGCTGTGAAAAGCGTAACCTTGCAGGATTTGGCAAACGGGATAGGAAAAATTAAGACCTGCCCCATTGCGCGCTTGCCAGCAAAAGGCTCCTTGAAATATCTGCCCTTGCCTGAAAGCAAATCCACGCCTGGCTCATCTATCACTGGACTCTCTGCGCCATCAAGATAAATCCTCCAGCGGTCCTTTCCCGGATTCGCACTCCAGATTCTCGCAATGTATCCAGCTCCTTTGAAATCCGCCATCAAATACTCTGTCCCGCCAGAAACCCTTTCCTCTCCAAGATAATTCCCTGCATCCGCATTCGCATACCAGTCTATCTTCTCTCCATTCTCAATCCGCGACTTACGATCATAGCTTGAGAACTGAATCTGCTTCTCGCCCGGCAAAGGCGGACTATACAGCCACTCCAGACCGTGGGTCCGGTCCAGAAGCGTTGCCAGACTGAGCTGATTATTTTCCGCGCTGGATGAATTCGGCAAGGCACACAAAATTTCCAACAGAACCAGAATAGTCACAACCAATTTTCCCCTTCTCATTTGTTTCCTCCAAACTTAAAAATTATAGCACAACCAGCGGATATTTCGGAACTAACGATGCTAACTACCAGTTTGACATAAAACACAGGTTTAAGTTAGTTTAGAAGCAATGGAAATCAGAGCGCCAAAGGTTTGTTCGCTCCGGCAAGGGAATGATGCGGAGATTTATGAGGTCTTGCAGGGGAGTAAGGAGGTATGGGGTAGCGGAATCAGCTTGGAGGATTATGTTGAATATCATAGTTTGATTCGGAATCATCCCTGGTCCCAAGAGCATTATAAGCATCTGATATTGATTGATGAGGATAGGCATATTCTATCTTCCTGTAAAACCTATGACTATCAGGTAAGAATAGATTCAGAAATTTTACGGCTCTGCGGGATCGGCGCTATTTTCACGCCCAAGCGGGATAGGGGGCTTGGTTATGCGAGCCAGATGCTGGATTATCTTCTGGATGAGCTGAGGGAACAAGGCTTTGATCTGGCAATGCTATTTTCGGATATAGGGATTGATTTTTACGCGCGACTGGGATTTCGTTTATTTGACAAAAAGGACCCGGTTTATGTCTTTTTAGGAACTGGAATTGAGCCTGCGGAGATTCAGATTTTGAATCATCTGCCCGGAGAGCTTCTGGAATGGGATAAAAATTATGACCAACGAGAAAGGTTTGCGATTGAGAAGAGCCCTGTGTATCTTCAACTTTTGAGCGAGAGAATTTCCTGGCATCAGCAATATCTTGGCTATCAAGACCAGAGGGTTGTGGTATCTTTTCCCGAGCGGAGCTATCTGCTGGCGGATTTAGGAAGATGGAGAATGACGATTCGGCGTTTTGGCACATTAAGTCCTGAGCCTGCCGAGTCTTTAGGCAGACTTCTTTCAGCGCTTTATCATAAACTTGGGGTTCAGGAGATAAGTGGTTGGCTTCCTAAAGAATTTGAGCTTTATCCGTTCCTGCGTGTAAAAGAAAAGCAGAGGCGCATTCGCACCCAGATGATGTTTCTTGCTCTGAGTGAAAAAGGCAAAATCATCTACGGGCTTTCTCCAGAGGAAATCCAGTTCTGGCTCGCGGATTATTTTTGAAAACTGCTTACAGGGGATTTTTCTGAAAAATTAAACCGCATACTTTTAATTTAAGGAAGTTTTATTAAACTATATGCTGATTAAATTTTAAGGAGAGGAATATGATTGCGCCGCATGGAGGAAGACTAGTTAATCGGATTGCAGAGGGAGAGGAAGCTCTTAATCTTGAGGAAAAAGCAAAATCTCTTCCACAACTTGCGCTGAATCGCCGGGAGCTTGCGGACCTGGATATGATAGGGACTGGTGCGTTAAGTCCGCACGAGGGTTTTATGGTCAGGGAGGATTACGAGAGTGTGCGGGACTTTATGCGGTTAAAGAATGGTCTGGTCTGGACTCTTCCGGTCACGCTCAGTGTTAAGGCAGATGAGAGCAAGTTTCAGATTGGGAAAGAGATTGCGCTTTGTTCTCCAGAGGGAGAGCGGGTTGCAGTGATGGAGATTGAGGACAAGTATAAGGTTGACAAGGAGCTTGAAGCTGACCGGTGCCTTCAGACCACGGACAGGTCTCATCCGGGATGTCAGTATCTGGATTCCATTTCGGACATTTATCTTGGCGGTAAGGTCAAGCTGTTTAAGCGGATAAAAGACCCTGCGTTTGAAAAATGGTGGTTAGACCCGAAAGAGACGCGCGTGTTGTTTAAGACCAAGGGATGGAAAACCGTTGTGGCATTCCAGACCAGAAATCCGATTCATCGGGCTCATGAATATCTTCAGAAATGTGCGCTGGAGATGGTGGACGCCCTATTGATTCATCCGCTTATTGGTGAAACCAAAAAGGATGATATTCCAGCAGAAGTAAGGATGAAATGTTATGAGGTATTGATTGAAAACTATTACGCTAAAGGCCGGGTCGCGATAAGCATTTTCCCTGCGGCAATGAGATACGCGGGTCCGAGAGAGGCGGTCTGGCATTCTCTATGCCGGAAGAATTACGGATGCACGCATTTCATTGTTGGAAGAGACCACGCCGGGGTTGGAAATTTTTATGGTCCTTTTGATGCGCATTATATCTTTCAGGAATTTGAACCAGAGGAAATAGGTATCACGCCGATATTCTTTGATAATGCGTTCTGGTGTAAAAAATGTGGAGGAATGGCTTCTGCCAAGACCTGTCCGCATCCTGGAGATGACCATATTTCTCTTTCCGGGACAAAAGTCCGGGAGATGTTCAGTAAAGGAGAAATTCCTCCAGTTGAGTTCACAAGGCCAGAGGTCGCTAAGGTGTTAATTGAGTATTATCAAGGTCTGGGAAAAAATAGTTAACCCCGAAGAGGCGCAAAATTGGCAATAATAAAAATTCTCCACGCTCTCATCGCCTCTGCGGTGAAAATTTATTAAGGAGTTGAGATATGGAAAAGTTATTGATTATCGGTCTGGATTGTGCGACACCGCAACTGGTTTTTGAGCAGTTTGCGAGCGAACTCCCTAATTTGCGCTCACTATGGCAAAAGGGACATAAGGCTCGTCTTGTTTCCACAATCCCTCCTATCACAGTGCCAGCATGGACTTCAATGATGACGAGCAAGGATCCGGGTCAACTCGGATTTTATGGATTCCGGAACCGAGCTGGATATGATTATGAGAATTTATATTTTGCGAATGCGAAATATGTAAAGGAAAAAACAGTGTGGAATTATTTGAACCGGAATCGTATGGCGACTCTGGTTTTTGGTGTTCCGCAGACTTATCCGCCCAAGCCGTTAAACGGGATTATGGTTGGATGTTTTTTAACTCCGGACAAGAATGCTGAGTTCACTTATCCTGCAGAGATTAAGGCGGAACTGGATCAAGCCGCGGATGGGGACTATATCATAGATGTCAAAGACTTTCGCACAGATAATAAGGACTGGCTGATTGAGCAGATTTATCTTATGGCTGACCATCGGTTCAAGGCTTTTCGGTATTTTTATAAAAAGGATGAATGGCCATTTGCGATGATGGTTGAGATGGGGATTGACCGGATTCATCACGGCTTCTGGAGATACTTTGACCAGAATCATCGGCTGTATGAGAAAGGCAATAAATATGAGAATGTGATTCGGGATTTCTATATATACATTGACAAAGAGATTGGGAAAATTCTGAATGAGCTTGACGGAAAGACCTCGGTGATGGTTGTCTCTGACCACGGGGCAAAGAGTATGGTCGGAGCGATTTGTGTTAACGAGTGGCTTCAAAAGATGGGCTGGCTAAAATTGAAGAATCCTCCAAGAGAGCAGACCAAGATGAAGATGGACAATATAGACTGGGAACACACAAGGGTCTGGAGCGAAGGGGGCTATTATGCGCGGATGTTTTTCAATGTAAAAGGAAGGGAGCCTAAGGGTGTTATTGAGAAATCTGAATATGAGAAGTTTCGGGATGAGGTTAAGTCTGCGCTGGAAGCGATTGAAGATGAGAATGGGAAGAATATAGGGACAAAGGTATATAAGCCTGAAGAGATATATAAAGCTGTAAATGGTATTGCGCCGGATTTGATTGTGCATTTCGGGAATTTGGACTGGAGAAGCGCTGGCACGGTGGGCGGTGGAAGGATTCATATTTATGAGAATGACACTGGACCGGATGATGCGAACCACGCTCAGGAGGGAATTTTTATCTGGGGTATTGAGCCAAAACGGCTCGCGAAAAAGAGCGATGTTTTCAGCATCTACGACATCGCTCCGACCATCCTCAAATACTTCGGCATTGAAATCCCGCAGGATATGATTGGAAAATCGCTGATCAGCTAGTAAAATATATTTCCTAGGAGGAATTGAAATGAAGGGATTTACTTTGTGGTTTACAGGATTAAGTGGCTCTGGCAAGAGCACAATAGCGCGTAAGATTGAGGAGATTCTTCTGGAGCGCGGGATGAAGGTGGAGGTTCTGGATGGGGATGTGGTAAGGACTAATTTGAGCAAGGGACTGGGCTTTTCTAAAGAAGACCGCGACACGAACATTCGGAGGATAGGCTGGGTATGCCATATTCTCACCAGAAATGATGTTGTGGCAATTGCCGCGGCGATTTCTCCTTATAAGGAAATCCGGGAGGAGAATCGGAAGTTGATTGGAAGATTTGTAGAGGTCTATTGCAAGGCAAGTATAGACGCGCTTAAGAAGCGCGACCCCAAGGGGCTTTATGAAAAGGCGCTAAGGGGAGAGATCAAGGGTTTTACTGGAATTGACGATCCTTATGAGCCACCTGACAATCCCGAGATCGTTTGCGAGACAGATAAAGAGACAGTTGACGAGAGCGTGAACAAGATCATCAGAACCCTGGAGTTGATGGGTTATATTCCCCCTGGAGAAACTTCTGAGGGATATTCCGCAGAGGAAGAGGCAAAGATAAAGAAGCGCTTGAAGGATTTGGGATATATTTAATGAGCTCTAGGTCAACGGTTAAAGGTCTAAGGTTCAAGCTCTTACTAATTGACATAATTTTGCTGACACCATTAACCTTTCCCCATTGACCATTAACCTGATTTAAAATGTTGTGGCTTAAAAAAGGTAAAAAGCGGGTTATGATTATTGGTCTGGACGGCGTGCCTTATACGCTGGTAAAAAAGTTTTGTGCGGATGGGACATGGAAGTTTATGGAGGGACTTAGCAAGAGTGGAGCACTCAAGCAGATGGAGGTAACGCTTCCAGAGATCAGCGCAGTAAGCTGGCCTTCTTTTATGACTGGCAAGAATCCTGGAGAGCATGGTATTTATGGGTTCACTGAATTTGCAGAGGGCAGTTATGAAATCAGGTATCCTAATTTCAAAGACTTAAAGACGCAGACCTTCTGGGATACGCTTGGGGAGAAGAAAAAGCAGTGCATTGTTTTGAATCAGCCTGGAACATATCCTGCGAGGGCTATTCCCGGGATACTTGTCTCTGGCTTTGTGGCAATTGAGCTTTCAAAAGCTGTGCAACCGCTCCGGTATCTCGCCCAGCTAAGAAGGATGAACTATCAGGTGGATATTGACACGCACCGGTGCCGCTCTGACCATGACCAGATGTTCCGGGAGCTTGAACATACTCTGAATCTACGCAAACAGGCTGTTGAATTTTTCTGGGATGAAATTGACTGGGACTTGTTTGAAGTGGTTAAGACAGGAACTGACCGGCTTCAGCATTACCTTTTTGACGCAGTGGAGAACGAGGGGCATCAGCGGCACGGACAGGCGATTGCTTATTATAAAAAAATTGAGGAATTCATTCAGCATTGCTGGCAATTATTTTACAAGGGTCAAAGCGCGGACATAGAAGGAGATGGTTTCTATATGTTATCTGACCATGGTTTCTGTTCCATCAAGCGGGAGGTTTATCTTAACGCATGGCTTAGAAAGAATGGTTATCTGGAATTTGAGAAGGAGCCTCCAGAGGAACTGAATGATTTAAAAAAAGAAAGCAAAGCCTTTGCGCTTGACCCTTCCCGGATTTATCTTCATCGCAAAGGCAGATTTCCCCAAGGTTTCATCAGCGACTCTCAGGCGGAACAATTGCGCAAAGAGCTGAAGGAAAAATTACTGAACCTGGAATTTGAAGGCGAGAAGGTTTTGAGGCATGTTTATTTTCCAGAAGAAATTTATTCCGGACCAGAAGTGCATCGGGCTCCTGACATCATACTCGTGTCCGAGCCTGGATTTGATCTGAAAGGCAACATCACGAAATTAGAAATTTTTGGCAACACTGACCTGACCGGAATGCACACATACGATGACGCATTTTTCTGGGCAAAGGAATGCAATCAGGAAAAAATCAGGATTACAGGCCTCTCAGAGATTTTTATTGAAAAACTAATTTAACCCAAGATTCGTTCAACAGAAAAATGAGTGGAACAAATTATTTTAACGGCGCATAATACGGAATTGGCAGTTGATGACCAACTGCTTATTCTCATCCAGGAGCTCCTGAGGAACGCTGAAGACCGGAGTAGAGTTTTTAATAGCGGAGATTGCGGCGCGGTCAATTGCCTGGAATCCAGAGGACGAAATTACTTCCAAATCCTGCAAAAAGCCATTCTGATTCAGGACAAACCGGACATTGGTTATTAAATCACTGTTTGGCGTGGGAATGATCCTGAGCGCGGGTTGAGGATTCCAGTAAAACTGGATAGACCTCTTGAGTTGATTGAAAAAATATGCGTATTGATACTTAAATGCGTTTGCAAGCGTGACTTCCCCGGAAAGAGCCCCTTCAAGAAAATCAACAGAGCCGGGGCGATCATTAAATAAATCAGATGACGCCACAAAATCTGGTTTGAGTTTTTCCCCAAAGGAAATCTCGCCTTGCTCCTGCGAGTCCTTTTCCCGGAATAATGTCTTAGAAGGCACTGGCGGAGATGAGTGTCCTGCAAAAGGTCTTCCCGGAGGCGCCATTGTTTCTTTTTCAACCATCATTGCTCGCTCTGAGAGATATTTGGCGTCCCTGGGCTGAGGAGAATCCGGTCCAGGAGGAAGCTCAATAACCTGCCGGGCAGATAGCTTTTTCATCTCCTCCGGAGTGACTGGAGCTACCTCTATATATTTTTCTTCCGGCTCCTCAGTTTGTGCCATGGCAGTGCCCAGTTGATAAAATCTCAATACGAGCAGATGGCTCAAAAAACAAACCGCAAATAATATGGCTAGATATATGTTCCTTCTTCCATACATCAATATTATGATAGCGGATTGGTTAATTCAGTTCCAGCTGTGCCTGCTAAAGCTGGTGAAGTTGGCAAAAATGGCTCAAATCCCAATTACACCAGAAAAATAGTTTAATCAGCTGATTCTACCAGCTTTCCTGCGAAAGCAGGGTGATTATACGGGAAAGACGAGGCACTAGTTCTTTTGGATTATCGCTTGGTCCTAAACCCGCGTATTTGGCAGGAGCAAGGTATTTGATGACCTTTTTAAAGGTGTCGTCAATGGGCTTTCTGGTCAAAAACAAAATCGGGATCAGGCTATGCTTGGGATAGGTCTTCTCTATGGCGCGGATGCCGATCGCGGCATTTATCCCGTTAAGATAAGGCATGGGCACATCAAGGATAAGGAGGTTGATATGATTCCCATCCGGATTATTCAAATCCGGAATCAGCTTCAAGATCACCTCCTCGCCGTTCTCGCACGGAATAACGGTTCTTGCCAGGTTCTTTCTGCTAATCTCATTGACAATGATATTCATTAACTCTGGACGATACCCTGCAACCATAACCGCATCATAGGTCGGGATAACAATACTTTCATCTGAAAATGCTCCTTGGTCTGTATCTGAAAGGAGAGCCTCTCTAAAAGTTTCCTCAGAATTGTCAGCCTCCAGGAAAGCTCCGCAATTGGAACAGCGAAGCCGCTCCACTCCCTCCACTCCCAGGGAGACTGATATAGCTTCTACTTTTCTGCCACATTTTGGGCAGAACCTGTATTCGGATTCACCCATTTTTTGTTATTATACTCTAAATCTATAATAGAGTCAAAATCAGGACTGGTTAAAATGGCAGGAATAACTGAGCTTAAGAGAATGGCGCTGAACATCTTCTACGAGGCGCTTAAATCCGCTGACCCGGAAGAGGCAGTTGCTAAAAGTTTTAAGGTCAAGCATAACCTTCTCAATGTCCGCGAGATTGACTATTCGCTCAATCGGTTCAAATCAATCTATGTAATAGGAGCTGGCAAGGCATGCGCAAGAATCGCGAGGGCGATTGAGCAAAACCTTTCCGAGCGGATCACGGAAGGGATAGTCATAGTCAAATATGGACATAAAGTTCCCCTGAAAAAAATTATTCTGCGAGAGGCGTCTCATCCGGTTCCGGACCAGGCAGGCATAAAAGCGACTCAAAAATTGATCTCGCTTGCGGAAAAAGCTGGCAAGGACGACCTGGTCATCAATCTTCTCTCAGGCGGAGCCTCTGCGCTTATGGTTGCGCCAGCGCCGGGCATTACTCTTGAGGACAAGCAAATAACCACTGAGCTTATGCTTAAATCAGGGATGAGAATTGATGAAATAAACGCTGTGCGCAAGCATATCTCAAGAGTTAAAGGCGGACAGCTTGCGAAAATTTTGTTCCCAGCAACTATCATCAGTCTCATACTCTCGGATGTAATTGGAGACAGGCTGGAGGTGATTGCGAGCGGTCCAACTGCGCCAGACCCAAGCACATTCAGTCATGCGATTTCTCTTCTCAAAATATACAAAATCTGGACCAGAGTTCCTGCCTCTGTGCGCAAGGTTCTTATGCTCGGGTTAAATGGAAAAATTCCAGAAACGCCGAAACCTGGGGATGAAATTTTTAAGCGAGTTCAAAACCTGATCATCGGCTCCAATCGGATTTCCCTGGAAGCCGCAAAATCCAGAGCGGAAAAACTAGGGCTAAACTCCATTATCCTTTCAAGCGAAATCCAGGGAGATGTCCGAGAAATAGCAAAGCAATATGGAGCGCTTTTCCAGCAGATAGTTAAGACTGGGACGCCAGTCAAGCCGCCTGCCTGCGTCATTGCTGGTGGAGAACCCACTGTTAAAGTGCTTGGGAGAGGCAAGGGCGGAAGGAATCAGGAGCTGGCGCTGGCAGTGGCAATGGAGATTCAGGGACTAAAAGGAGCACTATTTCTCTCAGCAGGAACTGATGGCACAGACGGACCAACTGATGCGGCTGGAGCTATCGCGGACTTTGAAACCATTTCCCGCGCAAAAAAGCTCGGACTTGACCCGCAAAAATTCCTCGCTGAAAACAACTCCTATAATTTCTTCAAACCCCTCAAAGACCTAATCATCACCGGTCCCACCGGGACTAATGTGATGGATATACACATTTTGTTGATAGGATGATAAGTTGATAAGATGACAAGAAAATTGTGCGAGCTAGTTTGTTCGCAATTATGCTTTTAATGTGCGAGGGACTTTAGTCCCGATTCCTTAATGACTCTAATAACGAGCCCGCCCCGCTCATCAATTTCCTGAAGCTCGTAGCTTTTCCCTTTCCTTTTTCCGGCAGTCCGGCTGGAGTATCTTTCAAGACCTTGAACCAGGATTCAATATCTCCGGATTCAAGTATTCCTTTCAGGTCGTAAATTCCAATGCTTTGGATTCCAGCTTGTCTGACTGCGGCAATGGCAGGCGCGATCTCGGATGCGGTTTTATAAAGCACGGTCTCGTGCCCCTGTCCGGGGTTTGTCACTCCGACCGCTACCGCGGCTTTGTCCCCCCAGATTTTCTTTGCGTCCACAGAATAATCATAAGCAAGATAGTGCGCCGCGTCCCAGTCAATCCCAAAAATTTTCCCGTTCTCCACAAACCAGCTAGTGTACATCATCAGCGCAACATAATCCCAGTCAACCGTGGCAATGGGTCCTCCAAAAAGGTCTTCCCATCCGTGTGTGCCTTTTTTCCGGTCATCTACCACAAACGGAAACGCGGCCGCAACTGCCAGGGCATTATGCGCGTGAATTTTCTCAATGATTTTGTTAAACTCCGGGATGGATGCGTCAAAGGTTTCTTTACTCAAATCCTTCAGAATCCGCTTCAAATTCTGGAGCAATGTTGGAGGCTTTTCCCCCTCCTTTGGCGGAATATAGCTCGGCTCAACATCAACCACTATCGCCAGAATTTGATGCTTATGCTCATCAGCCCATTTGAAAATCACATCCAGATAATCAAGGAAAGCGCTTGTGGTATGCTTATTGATATAAAGCCCATCCTTCATTGGCAAAAGGGGCCAGAACAAAATCGGGATGCCAGCAGACTCATAAACCTGATAAAGCTTATCTAAATCATCATTCAGCTGGTCTTCTCTCACGCAAACACAAATCGCCGCATTATATTGCTTGAACAAACTCACTAAATCCGGCTGAATCAATCGCTGATACGGCGTATATTCCGCGGTGATCAACAGCATCGGACCCTTTTTCAATTCCTCCATACTTTTGCCCCAGACCACTCCTGGGAGCAAAGTTAAAAACCCAATTGTCAGAACAATTATCTTTTTCATTTTCTAACCTCCGGAGGTTTTTATTTTATTGTATTCTAATCCGGTTCTGGCTTTTAAATCAAAGGATTGCAAACCAGGAACAAAATTGCCAGAGTAATGGTTTATTGCCAGGGCTATAACTGGATTTTTTTCCTGGTCAGCATAGAATTATCTGATAGAGGAGGAAAGAGATGGGAAAGATAGAAGAGCGGCTGAGGGAGTTAGGGATAAAACTTCCAGAGGCTCCAATTCCAATGGGCTCTTATGTTCCCTGGACTAAATCTGGTAAGCTGGTGTTTATCTCAGGTCAGCTTCCTCGCAAAGAAGGCAAAATAGTTTATCAGGGCAGGGTTCCCTCTGAGACCAATGTAGAGCAGGCAAAAGAGGCGGCCGCGGTTTCAGCTTTGAACGCTATTTCAGTACTGAAATCCGCGGTCAAGGACCTGGATAAGGTAAAGCAGGTTCTGCGAATGACCTGCTGGGTGGCAAGCGCGGACAATTTTTTTGACCAGCCTGCAGTTGCAAATGGCGCATCGGATTTTCTGGTCAAGGTTTTTGGCGAGGCTGGCAAGCATAGCCGGATGACCACTGGTGTAAATGCTCTTCCGGGAAATGCCACTGTTGGGATTGACCTGGTGGTAGCGCTTAAATAAAGAAGCTGGTCCGGGATTCTGAATCAGAAATTATGTCAAAAAAAAGTCTGAAAATACTTCTCACTAGCCGTCATTCTCGTGTGCAGAGCGGTTCCACTCACCAGCTATATCTTCTCGCCAAAGAGTTAGTTAAGCGAGGACATCAGGTTTATGCGTCATTTAAGAAGGAGCCGGGGGAATCGCTTCATCCATCGTTTCAGCCTCTTGTGGACATAGGGGTTAAGCTGGAATTGTTCAGGTTCACTAAGCTGAAGTATAAGCACACGCTACCTGAATTGTTGCGGCTAAAGAGTTTTTTATGGCAGGAGCAGTTTGATGTGGTTAACACTTTTGGTGGAACAGATTTGAGCAACATTATTGCCGCAATTCCGGGAGTTTTTATTCCGGTTTTGATTGCTTATCGCGGATTGGCTGAGCCACTGGACTTTTTTAATTCCATCAAATATCGCCTTCCTTTGGTGAAAAAGGTGATTGCAAATTCTGAAGCTGTTAAGCGTATTATGATGAAAAGCGGAAAAATTCCAGAGAAAAAGATCGCAGTGGTCTATGGAGGATTTGACCTTGATAAATTTAAACCTGACATCGGTGGAGAAAAAATCCGGAGGGAATTTGGAATTCCAGAATCAGCGCCAGTGGTTATTATTATTGCGCATTTGAAATTCTGGCATGAGCATCGCAAGGGAGGATTCTATTTTGTGCAAGCCTGTGAAAAGGTTCTGAAACAAAGGCAGGATACAAGATTTTTGCTTGTTGGAAAGGTTGACCGGGAGAAATTTGAGGAAATTGCGAGTCCAGCTCTGAAAAGGGCGAGCATCCTTACCGGGTACAGGACTGACATTCCGGAATTGCTCTCAGCTTCGGACTTAGTCGTGAACGCGTCTTTGAGCGAGGGCCTTGCAGGGGTTATTCGTGAGGGAATGGCAATGGCAAAGCCAGTGGTTGCGACTGATATTGATGGCACACCAGAATTGGTTAAACCAAGTGAGACCGGGATTTTGGTTCCGCCAAAAAATCCGGATGAACTGGCAAGAGCTATTCTGACAATTGTGAATAACCCCGGTCTTGGCAGAGCAATGGGCGCACAGGGAAGAAAGATAGTGGAACAACTTTGCGATAATCAAAAAAGGGTTGACCAATACGAGCGGATTTATTTTGAAGAATATGAAAAAGCCACCCGGGTCAGGCATACCCTTTTGCACTGGAAATACTGGAGAGTCAATTCTTATAAGGAACAGGGATGATTCAGTTTTTTATGTTTGTCTGGCATTAAAGTCGGTGCTATGATTTGATTTAAGATGTCTCAGGAGCCTGAAAGAGCAAGCTGGAAGGACCGCGCGGTAGAACTGGAGGCGCAGGACCGGGTGAGGAAACGCAGGGAAATTGTGCTCATCCTCATTTTTAGCGCGGTTATAGCTGGCGCATTTGTGCTGGAAATATATCTCAGTCGGGAGGCGCAGGAGCAACCAGAATTTCCGTTTTTGTCCAGCACTTTCTTTTTTGCCTTCTGGAACCTTGTAGTTATTCTCGCATTGGTCGTGCTCTTTCTTGCACTCCGTAATCTGACCAAACTATTTTTTGAGAGACGGCGTGGGGTGTTTGGCGCTCATTTAAGAACCAAGCTGGTTCTCGCTTTTATGCTGTTAAGCATCCTTCCTGCAGGCATTCTCTTCGGCTTCAGCATCTTCTTCATCAGCTCGTCCATTGAGCGCTGGTTTGACCCAGCGGTAGCGCAGATTTTTAGCACTTCCAAAGAAGTTGTTCAGAATACCTACCAGATGACCGGGGAAGATATGCTCCATTATGCGAGGAACTTGAGCTATAAGATCACTGAGGAAAGGCTTTTATCCAGCGCAAAGCTAGCGGATTTGAAAAAGTTTATTGACCAATACCAGGCAGAATATCCGCTTGATGCGATTGCTGTTTATAGCGGTCGGGCAGAGGAGATTTACCGAAAACCCGGGGATAGGGCACAAGGAGAGAAGCCTTCTCTGGAAGTAATTGAAAAAGCCCTTGCGGGGTATGAAGGCTATTTCCCGGAAGCGACTCCAGAGGGGGATTGGGTTTGGGCAGTGATGCCGATCTGGTCAAGCTGGGAGCAGAAGCGGGATGTGGTGGGCGCAGTGGTGGTGACAAAGTATCTTGGCGCGGGATTATCTTCTCAACTGGACAGGAGCCTGAACGCGTTCAAGGATTATCAGGCGCTCAAGGCAAAGGAGCTTCCTATCCGTCGCCAGCATTTTATGCTTTTGCTCCTGGTGACCCTGGTGGTGCTTTTTCTCTCGGTCTGGTTCGGGTTTTACATTGCCAAGGGCATCACGATCCCGATTCAGCTTCTTGCAGAGGGCACTCAGGAGGTTGCGAGCGGGAACTTGGGCTATCGGATAGAAATGGAAAGCTCAGATGAACTTGGTGTTTTAGTTAAATCCTTTAATAAAATGACTGAAGACTTAAAACGCAGTCAGCAGGAACTTGACCAGAGAAGAGTTTATATTGAGACGGTTCTCGCTAATATAGATTACGGCGTGATTGCAACTGACCCTTTTGGGAAAATACTTGCGGTTAATCAGCCCGCGTTATTGATTTTAGGAAAAAAGAGAGAGGAACTCGTAGACCATTTTCTCACTGGCGCGCTCCCTCCGGATTTAAGCAGACAGGTGGAAGAAATGGACGCGGAGATTACTAAACGCGAGAAACATACTGAGGTTCGGGAGGGTTTTCATCGTTCTCGTGAAAAGCGTGCTTATCTGCGCCTGTCTTTAAGCCAGATGCGCTCTGCGTCAGGAGAGCTTCTCGGCAAGGTGCTTTTGATTGACGACCTTACGGACCTGGTTCGTGCCCAGCACTCTCTTGCCTGGAGGGAGGTTGCGAGGAGGATTGCGCATGAGATCAAGAACCCGCTCACGCCGATTCAGGTGTCTGCTCAACGCTTGTATAGGAAATATGAATCGGTTCTGGGTGAGCAGGGGGATGTTCTGCGGGAATGCACAAACACTATATCGCGCCAGGTAGAAGAGATCAAGCATCTGGTGGATGAGTTCAGCAGTTATGCGCGTTTTCCGGGCTTAAAATTAGAACCGCATCAACTGAATCAGGTAATTGAGGAAGTGGTTGCTCTCTATCGGGAGGGGAATCCAGATGTGGAATTCAAAATGGAGCTTGATGCGGATTTGCCTATTTTTGATTTTGATAGAGACCAGATCAAGCGGGCGATAATTAATCTGGTGGATAATGCTGTGAAGAGCCTGGATGCTAAGCCGGGAAAAATTACTCTCAAGACGCTTCATCTGAAGGACCAGCTTTGCGCACGGATAATAATCTCGGACACTGGCAAAGGGATTCCAGCAGAGGACCGCGAGCGCATTTTTGAGCCTTATTATTCAACGCGGGCGCAGGGCACTGGTCTGGGGCTTGCTATTGTTCAACGAGTTATCAATGACCATTACGGCGCTATCCGGGTTGACGGCAATGAGCCAGAGGGGACAGTTTTTACCATTGACCTTCCGCTCAAATCCCGGCAGTCTCAAGGAGGAGCTTCTCCGAACCAGAAACAAACTGGAGGCTTGAGCTGATGGCAAGGAAGAAGCCAAAAATCCTTTTGATTGATGATGAGGAAAGCATTTTAAAGAGCCTTTCGCCAGCTTTAGAGGATGAGGGGTTTTCAGTTAAGACCGGCAGGAGCGCAGAGGAAGCGCTTGCTATTCTGGAGCATGAGAGCTTTGACCTTATGATTGTTGACATCTGGTTGCCTGGAAGGGATGGTCTTGAGCTTCTTGCTGAGGTCAAAAAGCGCTTTCCAGAGCTTCAGGTTATTATGATCTCGGGGCACGGCACTATAGAAACTGCGGTTAAGGCGACCAAGCTAGGCGCTTTTGATTTTCTGGAAAAGCCTCTTAATCTGGAAAAAGTTATTTTGACTATACATCATTGTCTGGAATTGTCCAGACTTTCTCGCGACTATCAGCGTTTGAAGACAGAGGTGATGGGCGAAGAGGAGCTCATTGGCGAGAGTGAGGCTATCCTGAAAATTAAAGAGACCATTGAAAAGGTTGCGCCATCAGAGGGATGGGTTCTGATCACTGGAGAGAACGGCACAGGCAAAGAAGTTGTGGGAAAGATGATTCACCGCAAAAGCGCTCGCAAAGATGGTCCGTTCGTGGCGGTGAATTGCGCCGCAATTCCAGAAGACTTGATTGAGAGCGAACTGTTCGGATATGAGAAAGGCGCTTTTACTGGCGCTGAGGGCAGGCGCCTGGGAAAGTTTGAACTTGCTGATGGAGGCACGATATTTTTTGATGAGATTGGAGATATGAGTCTTGCAACCCAGGCAAAGGTCTTGCGAGCGCTCCAGGAGCAGGAGTTTCAGAGGCTTGGCGGAGCAGATACCATCAAGGTGGATTTGAGAGTGATCGCCGCGACCAACAAAAATCTGGAAGATGAGATGAAAGCTGGGAGATTTCGTGAGGATTTGTTTTACAGGCTGAATGTGATCCCGATTTTTATTCCACCGCTCAGGGAGCGCAAACAGGATATCCCGCAGTTGGTAAATCACTTTTTCAAATTTTTTTCAGAGCGCAGTCGGCTCAGAATCCGGCGCATTCATCCGCAGGTGATTGAGGCGCTTCAGCAGTATTCCTGGCCCGGAAATGTGAGAGAGCTGAAAAATATCATTGAGCGGATGCTGATCCTTGCTGAAGGCGATGAAGTCACACTCAAAGACCTTCCACCGGGAATAGTGATGGGAGAGAAAGACCAGGCGGTGAATGTGTTTTCTCAGCCCAAGTTCAAGGATGCACGCAGGATTTTTGAAAAACAGTATATCCTGCGCCAGTTGATTGAGCATAATTACGATGTGGCAGAAACCGCGGAGGCGCTTGGCTTGGACAGGACAACCCTTTATCGCAAGATGAAACAGAGCGAGATCAATCTTGACGATTTAGAAAAAGATAAAACTGGCTCGGACAAAACCTCTTCGTGAATTTTATTAAGAATGTGGATCAAAACGCACTGCTCTGCCGTTTGAGCAATAGCTTGAGAGCGTTGGATTTGAGCTGGGCGCGGATATGCTGGGATTTGGCTATTGCCGCGAGTTGCTTTTGGTTCACTCCATTAAGCAGACTAAGCGCGGTCGGCAGAGGGGTCTTGGGATGAATCACCATCTGATACCGGATTTCCTCGTTCTGAGCCCACGCAGGATTGCGAGCTAGCTCCTGGATATTCTCCGTAGTAAGCGCCGGATGCTTGAATAGCTGAAGAACCTCTGACGCGCTCAAATGCGGGTTCTGGATCAAAAACCTAAACAGCATCCGGTCCCCCTGCTGGATAAGTATGGACAGCGCCTTGCGATTGCCACGCTTTGCTAGCTGAATTTTTTCAATCTTGCTCAACTTACGGATCGCCTGGTAAAGATTGGACATGTCTGACTCTGCCACTGCTATTTTCTTTTCAATCTTTTCAACATCCTCCTCTGAAACCGCAATCTCTTCCACCTGCTCCAATTCCTTTTTATCTTCCTCGCTCAACTCCTCCTGTGCTGGCAATGCTTCAACAGGCTCTGTCCTGGTCGCGGAAATTTTTTCCTCCAATTTCCTCAGCCAGTCCGGGGGCTCCTCAAGATGAAGCGCAATTCCAGATGGAAACACTGCAACCACCTCCGCCTTTGCTGGGAAAGCCTGCTCCGCATCTGGTAGCCATATCTCAACCTGTACTTTTTGCCTTAATTCCAGTTGAAATTCCCCAGGAATAAACAAACCGAAATTTTTCAGGTTTGCCTCAAATTCCTGCTTGAATTCCTCCTGGCTTGCAAATCTTCGGATAAGTTTTTCCATCATATTTTTATGCCCTGCGCTTCCAGCTCTTTTTTCGCTTCCTTGCAATTGGGATTGCACCGGAGAGCCTCCCGGAATTCATAGACCGACTGGATTTTCTTGCCTTCATCCTTGAGTATTTTTCCCAGAAAAACATGCGCGGAATACATATTAGGATTCATCTTGATCGCCTGTTTGATCTTTTCCTTTGCTAACTCTCTCCGCTCCTCTGGTTTAAGCTCTGTATTACAATAAATACTCCAGCCAAGATAGCCGTAATACTCAGGCTCTTCTGGCTTAAGCTCTATCGCCATCTCAAACATCTTCTGAGCGCCGCTCCAGTCACGACTCCGCACACATTTAATTCCATCCTGAAGATACTTTTCCGCCTCCAGATCAAGAGAACTCTTTTTCCCTGATTCCTTTTCCTTTAATTGCGCTATATATTTTTCTCTACGCTCCTTTATCCGAAGAGACTCATAAGCCTTAATAATCTCGGTATTGATCTCCTCCAGCTTCTGCTCCATCTCCGGGTCCATCTGAGCCGGAAAGCGAACCCTATCAAATTCCTCCAAACGCCTACGATAAGCATCCTCCACCTGCTTATCATTCGCATCTTCGGAAACCCCGAGCAGGTCCGCATAACTCATCCCTTTCATCTGAATATAAAACTCTCCGATCCAATCCGGAGAAACCTTTTCTTCACCCAACGAGGCTTCCTGCTCCAGCTTCATTTCTGGCACTGATTCCTGCGCTGGCGCAGAAATTTCTTCCCCTTCTCCGCTCTCTTGCATCTCCACTGCCTCAGGCGCCTGGCTGGAAATAACAATCCCCCCTGTCCGAATAATATCTTTAGTCTCCGGCTCAAGCTCAAATGATGGTTCCAGCTGAGCTTCAGACTCCAGCTTCGGCTCCGGTTCCAGAGGAGTAGGAACTAATTCACGGATATAACTGGCTATTTTTCCTCCAACGCCTATCAAGCCACAAAGCGCTAACATATAAATCAATCTGCGGGCAAAGGGATACGCAGGCTCCAGGTTGATCAACTCGGTCAAGCTTTGATTCCCGTCAATCATCAAAGCGAACTCTCGCTCCTGGTCCGTGAGAGAGAAAAGCAGAAGGCGTTTTTGATAGGACGCCAGAGGCGTAAGCGCTTCTGCTCCCAGGCGCTTCAGCTCCCGGTCTAGGATTTCTTCCGGAAAAAAAGAATATATCCCCTCTTTTAGGACTTGATGAATAGAAAATTCAAACCGTGTTATCCGGGAGATAAACTCGGTCTCGGAATAGAACCGGTATTGTCCATCTTGGAAGCTGAACGCAGTGGCGATTTTATGGAGCGTCTGGCTCTTCATCACCTGGTAAAGCTCCTTGGGCTTTAGTTTGCCCAGCTTGACCAAAGCCGCTCCCTGCTGGATATTCTCGCTCCTCATCATCTCAACGCTTTGCTCATAGTCTTCCTCTGTAATCGCGCCCTGCTTAACAAGGTATCTGCCCAGAGTCTCATCCCGAAGAGAGCTTTCCACTGACGCAGGGATGCCCTGTATGGTGTAGATAGTTTTATTGATGCCCTCCTCCTGAAGAACCAGCCTTCCGGTCTGCTCGTGTTCATATAGGTAATTTAGCAGACGCGGAACCGGATGCTCGCTAAGGTCTCCCTCATATAAAATTTCCGACTGAGCCATCAAAACTCCTCAAGCGTGAAATATCTATCAATCTCCATAACTATCCGCTCGTTCATCCACGGCAACCTCTTAAGCTGATCCATACTCTCAAACCCATTCAAGTTTTGCCGAAGATTCAAAATCTCCTCCGCTCGCTTTTTGCCTATGCCGAAAAGAAATTCCAGCTCATTCGCCTCAGCGCGATTTAGAAGCATCTTTTTTCCCATAGCAAACCTTACCCAGTTGGACGCGCCTTGTTTTTTCAACTCACAGCCGTTATCAGAAACGATCACAGCATCTAATTCCTCAACAAATAAGTTAGGACAACTATTATCTAAATTTCTCGCGTTTTTTATTTTGCTCAGGTCAAGCAAAGCGCTTTCCCGGTTAATGACCATCTCTGCAAAACGCTCCTCAGCGGTAAAGGCTTTTCGCCCGGGAAAAAAATTGTTTCCGAACCGGCAGAGCGTAATCAGGAGCAGGATGCTCAGGATAAAACTCAGCTCATTATTAGCGCGCGCCGGATTTTTTTCTCCTGCGCTTCTTTTCATCTTTATATAGTTTGTAATCAATGCTATCAATCAAGGCTTGCCAGGATGCCTCAATAATATTATCGGACACCCCAACTGTGCCCCAGTGGTCCTCTCCGTCTGCTGATTCAATCAGGACTCTGACCTGGCTTGCGGTTCCAAGCCCAGCTGGTAGCACGCGCACCTTGTAATCAACTAACTTGACCTCGCGCAGGCTTGGGAAAAATCTCTCCAGAGCTTTTCTTAGCGCAGAGTCCAGAGCATTGACCGGACCAACACCGCCTGCGGCTGTGTGCTCCACTTGGTCCCCGACTTCAACCATTATAGTCGCCTCTGCTCTGGGCTTTTTGTCCGTGGGCCTTTTCTCATCAATCACTCTGAATCCGCGGAAGTTGAAAAACCTCTTGCGTTTTCCAAATGCCTTTTTCATCAATAACTCAAAGCTGGCTTCCGCGCCATCAAACTGGAATCCCTGCCTTTCCAGTCTTTTGACCTCTGTAAGAATTTTTCTAGCCACCGGACTTTTCCGGTCAAGATGGAATCCAGCTTCCTTTGCTTTGAAAAGCACAGTGCTTTTTCCAGCCTGGTCTGAAATCAAAATTCTTCTACGGTTGCCAACAATAGCCGGATCAATATGCTCATAAGTCCTGGGGTTCTTGAGAACAGCGTCCGCGTGCTGACCGCCCTTGTGAGCAAAAGCTGAATCGCCTACAAATGGCTGATGTGTTTCCGGCGGCTTATTCACCAGTTCCCATACCAGATGCGAGGTTTCTCTTAATTTTTTTAAGCTCGTCTCCGAAACCACTTCATAACCCATTTTCAACATTAAGTCTGGAATCAATACGCATAAATCCGCGTTTCCGCATCTTTCTCCCAATCCATTGATGGTTCCCTGCGCCATCTCCACGCCCTCATTTACCGCAATGAGCGAGTTGGCTACCGCAAGTCCGCAATCATTATGGCTATGAATTCCAAACTTACAATTAAAAACAGACAGCGTTTCCCGCACAGCTTTGCTCACAAAGTCCGGCATAGCTCCGCCATTAGTGTCACAAAGACAGATATATTCTGCACCCGCATCTACAGCAGTTCCAATACAATCCAGAGTATAGCTCCGGTCCTCTCTGAACCCATCAAAGAAATGCTCCGCATCAAAGAAAACTCTTTTACCTCGCTGTTTTAGATAGTCAATAGTATCCCTGATCATTTGTAGATTCTGTGCTGGCTCAGTATGAAGAACATCCTTTATATGCAGGAGCCAGCTTTTGCCAACGATGGCAACATATTCCACAGGAATTTTCACCAGTTGAGACACTTGAGGGTCTCTGCCAGGAGAAAGATTCTTTTTCACCGTGGAACCAAAAGCCACCAGCTTGCTTTTCTTCAAACGGTTTCCAGAAAGCTCCTGAAAAAGTTTCAGGTCCTTGGGATTGGCGCTTGGCCAGCCGCCTTCAAGGAAATGAATCCCCAGTTCATCCAGCTTCTCCGCTATCCGGAGCTTATCCTCAAGACTGAAATTTACATCCTCTGCCTGAGAGCCATCCCTTAGAGTGGTGTCATATACTAAAATCTGTTTCTTTCCGCTCATCTCCTTTTTGCTCTCTTTTTAGGCTTCAGGCTTGCAGGTCCCTTTGCTAGCTCAAACGCGGAGTGAAGCTCTCTCACCGCAAGCTCCGTGTATTTGGCATCAATCAGGCAGGATACCTTTATCTCAGAGGTTGAGATTGCCTGGATATTCACACCAGCCTTGCCAAGAGTGTCAAACATCTTTGCCGCAACTCCAGCCGCGCTTCTCATCCCAACACCCACAATGCTAACTTTAGCAACATTCGGGTCAATTTTAATCTCTCCAGAGCCTAATTTTTTCCGAGCCTCTTCAGCCAGCTTTTGCGCCCTCACCATATCTTCCTTCCGAACCGTGAAGGTCAGGTCAGTGTACCCTTTTTCACTCACATTCTGAACAATCATATCCACAACAATATGCGCGTCTCCTAAAAGCTTAAACACAGTCGCGGCAACTCCGGGCTGGTCTGGAACCTGGCTCAAAGTTATCTTGCACTCGTTCTTGTCATACGCCACTCCACTCACAACAGTTTTTTCCATTTCTTTATCCCCCTTTACCACAAAAGTTCCTGGCACATCCTTCATTGAAGAAAGAACCGCCAGTTTTACATTGTAATTCTTGGCAAGCTCAACCGAGCGGATCATCAGCACCTTTGCGCCCAGGCTTGCCATCTCCATTACCTCGTCATAGCTTATCTTTTCCAGCTTCCGGGCGTCCGGGCAGATATTCGGGTCTGTGGTGTACACCCCGTCAACATCTGTGTATATTTCACAAACATCCGCTTTCAAAGCCGCGGCTAAAGCCACTGCTGTAGTGTCAGACCCTCCTCTACCCAGAGTATGGATATTGCCATCATCGTCCACACCCTGGAACCCGGCGACCACAACGATGTTGCCTTCCTTTAATAGCTTTTTTATCTTTCTGACCTCTATGCTCTTGATCCTGCCATCCTTGTAAATTTCCGTGGAAAGTATGGGAACCTGATAAGCTAAAAGCGACCTAGCTTTGCCTCCCATACTTTGAATGGCAATAGCAAGAAGCGCAACTGCAACATTTTCCCCAGTGGAGATCAAAGCATCATACTCTCTCAAGTCTGGCATAGGAGTTAGGTCCAGAGCCATCTTGATCAATTTATTCGTCTCCCCAGCCATCGCGCTTACCACAACAACCAGGTCATTACCTTTGCGCTGGTCCCTCAATACCTTCCGGGCAACATTCTTGATCCGCTCCAGATTTGCCACACTGGTTCCGCCATACTTCTGAACAATTAAAGCCACTCAGTTCACCTCCCTATATTTTTTACAGCTTCTTCCAATCGTCTTTCCCATTTCTCTCCACTCTCGGTCCAGACTTCAATCTTCCGAGAGCTCTCGTCAACAATTTCTAATTTTACCCATAAAACGCTTTTGCCAAAAATCATAGGGAACTTGTCTGCCCATTCCACTGCGCAAACCCCTTCCCCTTCAAAATACTCCTCATACCCAATCCCGGAAAGCTCTATCTCTGATTTGAGCCTGTAAAAATCAAAATGATACAACCAAAGCCTGCCAGGATATTCGCGTAATAATATATATGTCGGACTGGCTACTGGCAATCGCTTGTCAACTCCCAGCCCCAGAGCAATCCCTTTAACCAGCTCAGTTTTACCAGCGCCTAGCTCTCCTACCAGCGCAATAACATCTCCAGGCTGAAAAATTCCTCCCAGAGCTTGACCCAACTTCTGAGTTTGTAATGCAGAACCTGACTCCAGATTCAATCTCATTCGCTCAGCCCAAACACCATATCCAGGAGCGATTTCCTTACCGCTGGAATTTTTCTGATTACATCTGTAGCAATTATGCCAGCATCTCCTAGCTCCTTCGTCGCCAGGTCCCCTGCCATGCCATGCATAAAAACCCCAAGAGCAGACGCTTCAAGCGGACCATAATGCTGAGACAAAAGCCCCGCAATGATTCCTGTCAAAACATCCCCCATTCCTGCGCTTGCCATTGCCGGATTCCCAGACCGATTGAGAAATGCTATGCCTTCTGGGTCAGCTATCACGGTGCCAGCTCCCTTCAACACCACAATCGCTCCCCATTCCCTGGCAAATTTTTTCGCCACTCCCATCCGGTCCTTTTGAACATCAACAACGCTTATCCCTGTGAGACGGCTCATCTCTCCAGGATGCGGAGTAAGGATCAATGGAGCCTTGATCTCCTTAAAAATGCTCTTCTGCCGGGCAAGAGAATTCAAGCCATCCGCGTCCACAACCACTGGCACGCTTGCCGAAACTAAAATCTCCCGAACAAACTCGTCCAGATCCTTGCCAGCCCCTATTCCAGGTCCAAGCGCAATCGCATCCTTGCCCTCCATAAATTTTTTTGCCTGACTGATGGATTTCCTTCCGAACTTCTTCTCTTCATCCTCAATCGGTTCTGTCATAACCTCTGTTAGCTTAACCTCAAAAATGTCATTAAGCGAGGCTGGCACCGCAAGCGTGACCAAGCCCGCGCCAGCACGAAGAGCGCTCTCAGATGCCATTGCCGCCGCGCCTGTCTTTCCAGTGGAGCCTGCAAAGATAACGCAATGTCCATTGTCTCCTTTATGGCAATCTGCTCTTCTTGGTTTTAGGAAAACCGTTGCCATTTCCTCATCCAGAAGATAGGTTTCTATATCCAGACAATATCTGGCAGGAATGCCGATCTCAACTATTTTCAAATCGCCAACATAATCCGCGCCCGGATATGTGTAATGACCGAGCTTGGCAAGACCAAAAGTGATGGTAGCATCTGCCCAGACCGCCTCGCCCATCACTTCCCCGGTGCTCGCATTGATCCCGCTCGGAATGTCAATCGCAATCACTGGTATCCCAAAATTAAAATGCGCCTCATTGATCAGCTTGATAGCCTTTGCTGGCAAGCCCTTTACTAAACTGTTCAAGCCAGTCCCGAAAATAGCGTCAATAATCAACTCCGATTCCTCAATGATACGCTTGAGCCGTGTGAGTTGTTTTTCATCAGTTACCTCTATCACCTTTCCTTCCAGCTTCAAAAACCGCTCCAGATTCAGACGCGCATCACCTTTTAATTCTTTATTCCTGCCCAGCAGAATAGCGGTCACGCGAACCCCACGATTCAGAAGATACCTCCCGACCACAAAGCCATCTCCGCCATTATTCCCTTTACCGCAAACTATCAACGCATCCTGAAGATAACGATAGTTATCCTCCAGATATTCAAAAACGCCCTTTCCCGCAGACTCCATCAGAACCTCTCCCGGAATCCCGAACTCCTCTATGGTGCTCCGGTCAAGCTCCCGCATCTCCTCTGCGCTCGCCAGCCGCTTTTTTATAAATGGATCCATTCGCTTCTCCTTGGCTCGCAAGTCCCCTTGCCCACGCACATTCTATCTCCTGCTCTCCATCACCGCGATCGCCATTGCATAATCTGACTCGTGGCTTATAGAAAGATAAATCTCCCCTCCACCAATTTCCTCTGCCCTTTGTTTTGCCTTCCCAAATAGCTGGAGCAAAGGCTTTTTGCCCGGCTCCGCTATAACCTCAATCTCTACAAATCTTATCCCAGCAAAAATCCCTGCTCCAAGCGCCTTTTGTACAGCTTCTTTTGCCGCAAACCAGGCAGAGAATTCCTCATATGGCTTTGCCCGAGACTTTCCCTCTTGAATCTCACGCTCAGTGAACACCTTTCTCAAAAACCGCTCTCCAAATTTCCCCAAAAGCTTCTCGGTCTTTGTAATTTTAACCAGGTCTATACCTACGCCTAAAATCATGCTCTTCCTTGTGTGATATTTTACTACAGAAAAGCTTAATTGCTAATATCAATAGCTGTTTGCTAAATGCACAAAAGTCTTCTTAAAACCTGTGAAGTTTTTATTTAGAAGCCAACAAAAATTTGGGCGTCAGAAATTCCGCGGGGATTTTTTTCTCCGCAGGCAAATAAATCACCACCGGGATATTAAAATTAACCAGATATTTACAGAGCAATGGACCAACCTCTTTCCAGTCTAATTTGCCCAAACCGCATCCAAGCGCTGGCATAGCTAAAGACTTAATCCCTTCTTTCTGGTAATTGCTCTGAAGCCATTGCAGTCCTTTTTCTATCCCCGGAAGGTCAGCTTTATCCCGCCAATGATTTTTGGTTGGAAAAAGAAGAAACCAAGTTTCGGAATTATTATTAGGTGAGTGTGAAGACTCGTCTGCTAATTGATGATAAAAGGATGATTCGCGTTTATAAATATAAGGAGAACCCATTTTCAGAATCTTTTTCCGACATAAATCCTGATAATGAACATAAACATCTGGAAATTGATATTTTGCCCGGGAAGCAAGCCCCTTACCCATCACTCCCACGACATTAACACTGATAGTAAGGGTCTGCATTTTGGAAAAAAACAAATCTCCTTCCGCAAGATAAAGATGTTGCGCCAGAACAATTTGATGCGACGGTATGAAGAACATTTTGGGCTCGGGGATGATAGGGATATGCAAATTGAATTTTCTTAATTTTTCCGCGATTGCATGGCTTCCTACATAAATTGATTGGATAAATTCCGCAGGCACAGAATCCGGCACCAGGCATTCCGCCATAATTTTCCTTTTGGAGCCGTCTTCCTCAGTCCACCATTCTCTCTTAATTTCGCGTTTGATCTCAGGAATAATTTTTCTGGCTTCCTGCGCGGGAAGAATCCGAGAAAGGGAATGTGCCGCGTTTCCATCAGAGATAAAAATATCAGCTCGGTTTAGAATATCCGGTTTAATTCCCAGAATAATAATTTCATCAATCCCCTTTTCATCTAGCACCCGATAGAGCATAGGATTCCGGGGCTGGAAATAGAGATTTGCGAAATGCCACAGATTGTTTCCATCTGGGGCGAGGATTTGTCCGCGTCTGGAAACAATCTGCTCATCATAAATAGGTTTAAATTCTATTTTATCCCGTTCAATTCTTTCATGTGATAAAATTCCTAGGGACAGAATTGAATGCAGATTTTGAATATGTGTAATGTAATATAATTCCTTGGTTCCAGTGTTTGTCATTTAATTTCTATAGTTCAGCCCTTGAAATGGATCAATTCCACCATTTCGCGCACCGCTTGAGATAAGCCCACGAATACGGCTCGTGCAATGATGCTATGTCCGATATTATATTCCTCTATCTCCTCAATCTGCAGAAGGCGCTTGATGTTATGATAATTTATCCCGTGTCCAGCAAAGGTTTGAAGCCCCAGCTTTCTCCCTGCTTTAACCGCTCCTAAAATCGCCTGGAACTCACGGTCTTCATCTTCCGGGGTTTTTGCCTCGCAGTATTTGCCAGTATGAATTTCAACCGCATCCGCTCCAGCTTTATGACTAGCGCGCACCTGGTCAAGATCAGGGTCTATAAACAGAGACGCCCGTATGCCAGCTTCTCTCAGCATATTCACTGTCCGGGCAATCGCGTCCTGATGCCTCACTACATCCAGTCCTCCCTCAGTGGTTATCTCCTCCCTTCTCTCTGGAACCAGTGTTGCGGAAAATGGCTTCAGATAAAGCGCGATCTTCACCATATCCTGCGTGTTTGCCATCTCCAGATTAAGCCGGGTCTGAATAGTCTCTTTCAAAATTTTCAAATCCCTGTCCTGAATATGCCTCCTGTCTTCTCGCAGATGAACCGTGATCTGGTCTGCACCGGCTTCCTCGGCAATGAACGCGGCATAAACAGGGTCAGGATACGGAACAGTCCTTCTCGCCTGTCGCAAAGTCGCAATATGGTCTATATTCACTCCCAGTCTTGGATACATCTTTGCTCTCCTTTGAAAATTTATTCCTTACTCTGCACGCGCGACTTTAATCGCAATTCCTAAGCAAGCGCCTTTTTAAAACTGTCTGCTATATCCTGTGCCAGCTCTGTCACCAGTTTTTCATTGGGACCCTCCACCAGAATCCGAACCAGTGGCTCAGTCCCAGAATATCTCACCAGAATCCTTCCCTTTCCGTTCAGCTTATCCTCTGCCTTGCGTATAGTCCTTTTCACCGGCTCCATCTCCTCAATCGGCTTCTTCTGTTTAACCCGAACATTAAGCAGAGTTTGTGGATACTTCTCTAAAATCATTGCAAGCTCAGAGAGCTTTTTCCCTTTCTTCTGCATCACTGCCAGTAAATTTAGCGCGCCAACAATCCCGTCTCCTGTTGTGCAATGGTCCAGAAAAATCAAATGCCCGCTCTGCTCCCCTCCGAAATTGTAATCCCTCTTGAGCATTTCCTCCAGAACATACCGGTCTCCAACCTTGGTTCTCACCACTTTTCCACCTGCTTCTTTTATCACTCGGTCAAGAGCTAGATTGCTCATTACAGTCGTCACCAGAGTTCTCTTTTTCAGCTTCTTCTCCTTGAGCATCTCTAAAGCGCAGATAGCCATTACATAGTCCCCGTCCAGATAGTTCCCCTTCTCGTCAACAATCGCAACACGATCCGCGTCTCCGTCTAAGGCAATGCCTATGTCAGCTTTATGTTTCTTGACCTCTCTGCTGATCAGCTCCGGATGAAGAGCTCCGCAGTTCTTGTTGATGTTCTCGCCATTTGGAGATACTCCAATGGGAATCACCTCAGCATCAAGCTCTGAAAAAATTATTGGAGCAACCTTATAAGCCGCACCGTTCGCACAATCCACCACTATCTTAAGCCCACCTAATGTCATCCCTTTTGGGAAAACGCTCTTGCAGAATTCTATGTATCTGCCGGGAGCATCATCCACGCGAAAGGCTTTGCCAACCTCTGAAGCAGTTGGCCTAAGCGAGTCTATCCTGCCAGAAAAGATCAAGTCCTCTATCCTAAGCTCATCCTCATCAGGGAGCTTAAACCCGTCTCCTGCAAAAATTTTGATCCCATTGTCCTGATAAGGGTTATGCGAAGCGCTGATCATAATTCCAGCATCAGCACGCATAGCAGTCGTGATAAAAGCTATCGCAGGTGTCGGAAGAGGTCCCAGAAAGATCGCATCAACGCCCATACTGCAAATCCCGCTCGCTATCGCCTGCTCAAGCATATAGCCAGAAAGCCTTGTGTCCTTGCCAATCACTATCTTATGCCGATGGTTCTTGTTCTTGAAAATATACGCAGTCGCCCTCCCAACCAGGATCATATTCTCGCTGGTCAATGGATAAATATTCGCTATCCCACGAATCCCATCAGTTCCAAATAGCTTTCTCATCTCTTTTGTTCCCTTTTGGCTCCTTAGCGCTACTCTCAGTCATTACCCGGTGCCAGACATTTCCTAAAATCTCTTTTCGGACCCTGGGGCTAATAATACCCTTTAACCATTTTTCTATCACCCGGTCATGCTTGGCTTTAAGCTCCTCTAGCGCAGGCAAAATTTTTTCCAAATACTCAGGGTCCTTCGGGATCATCACCTCATTCAGACCCACATCCATCCATACCTTGCAATATCTAGCCTCTTCTTCTGTGTCAAACTCCAAAGTTCTTTTACCCCGAATCAGCTTCCAGCCGAACAAACCCTGTTCAATACTAATCTCGCCATCCGTATACGGCAATTCAACATCCCTCAGCTGTTTTTTCTTCAAGCTCAATACATTCTCTCTATACCATTCCCCTAAAAACTGCATTGCGCTATTCTCTTTATTATTATTTTTCAAATCCTCCAAAATCTCCCCTTCTACTTTACCATAAATAACCCCGTTTTTGGAAGAATTGCAATTGGAAGTGCTTTTAGCCTTTTCTAATCTGGTCTTTACCAGTTCCTTCACCGCATCCCTCACTTCTTCCTGCTCCTCCCTGCTCAAGCCGAGGATTTCTTCCATTATATAATGGTCAAGAGCTTTCCGATCTTCCGCCTGGCATTCTTCCTCAATCGTGCCAACTTTTCTTGCCAGCAGATTCTTCAGCCGGGGAAGAATGGACCTCTTATGGTATTTGGGGTCAATCACCAGCATCTGGCGGATGTCGGTCGGGTCAACCTTGAGCATTCCGCCGCCCATTCCTGACCGACCGAGCAATTCCAGAAACAACCATCCTACCGGTGAATTTAAAAAAGCCCAGACAATTTCTGTGTGCTTTGGATTTTTAAGTCTGATCTCGGTAAAGCTTCCACTGCAAATTGCTTTAGCCTTATTAAGCGTGGCATAAAAGCGGTCTCCGACCCCCCTGGAGAGAAAAATATCCGCGGGTTTTCTTGCCGAGAACTTATACCATTCTTTCTTATTTTTAAAAGTATTTCTTTTATCAATTTTTAGGCGCTCACCGCGTTTAATATAAGCAAGAGCGCCGGTTCTTCTAAGATCGTCTACATCATCTTTGACATTGAAAAAATATCTGGTTACCATTTTTGGAATAAATTGGAAGTAATTATTACCCCGAGGCTTTAAAATTCCGGGTTTCAAATACTTTTTCTCAATTTGAAATTGTTTTGCAACCGATTTTTCTATAAAAAAGAACTCTTCAGCCCCGGTGGGTTTGCCTTCATTGATTTCGCCGAGATTCCGCAGGGGCACCAGCTTTTTCCTGGCTTTGTTCATTATGCTGAAAAAAATGCTTGGGGCGCGTAGATATATTCCCCATTTTGCTCCAAGGTATCCATGGTCCGGGTCCATTCCTTCTTCGCGTAGCTCTTTCTGATTTTTCGGAAAAATGCGAAGCTCATCATTTTCATAGAGCTGATTATGGGCAAGAATGGTTTTAATAAGGTCGTCAATGGCATTCAGCCTTTGGAGTTGTTTTTCCCAGAGGTCCTGGGCTGGAGGGATAAAATGGATCAGAGGTTTTTTTAGATAAACAAATCGGACGGTATTCTTCTCGCGTTCTTTTTGGTCCCGGCATTTTTGGAGGATGACGATGCAGGTATTAACCTCGGCTTCTTCAAACCATTTTTCCACCTTGGACTCAACGATGGCAATGATTTTATAATTTTGAAAGAAGAATTCTTGCAAGCCTTTTCCATAATCAGCGTCCAGCCAGGAATTTGACACGATAAATCCGAACCAGCCCCGGTCTTTGAGGAGCTTGGTGCCGTGGATGAAGAAATAAATATGGATCCCGGCGCGTTTGCTGATTTCCGCAATTTTCTCTCCTGCCAGATATAATGCGTTCTGGATCAGTTTTTCCTTATATTCCTTTTCATAGGGGGATATTTCTCCGATCTCCAGATGCCTGGTATAGGGGGGATTGCCGACGATCGCGTCAAACCATCTTGGATAGATCACTTCGCGGTCTTTGAATCCGAGCATCTGGGTTCGGACTTTTCTCCATCCTTCCAGGTCCAGTCCCGCTTTTCCGATCATAAGATCAAAGAAATCTTTCTGAATGATATTGGGATAGTTATGGTCAACTGAGAGGTCGTTGATGGTGAGGTTGATAGTTGCAAGATGCACTGGAAATTTGGCGATGTCAATTCCCCAGAGGGAGTCCAAAATTTGCTCGTGGGGCTTACGCTGGTTCATCATCTTCTTATGCTGGTAAGCGCGGACCAGGAAAGTTCCAGCGCCGCAAGCTGGGTCCAGGATTTTGTCCTCTTCGTGCTTCAAACAAAATCTGAGAATCAGATCCACCACATCCGGGCTGGTGAAATACTGTCCAAGATGATGTCTTTCTTCCGGCGGGATCAATTTCTCAAAGATTCTTCCGATCACATCGTAGCCGAGTTTGGAAAAATCATATCTTTTAAGGATGGCAACCAGTTCCTTGATTTCATTCACTATTTCTTTGGAATCTGGGAAAGCAATTTCGTCTATAAAGTCAGTAGTATAAATGGTCTCGTAATCTATTTTCAGGACTTCTTTGAAATAATTTTGAAGTGTTGATTGAAGCATTGAGCCTTTGGTCAAACTTTCAGGGATTTCCAGAGGGTCAAGGTCTTTAGGTCTCTTTGCCTGGAGCAAATGATAGAACAAAATTTTATTAATCAACAGGTATGCGGTCTGTCTGGCGGTCTGATCATAGTTGATGGGGCTGAATGTGAAGTTCCATCCTTGGTCGGAAAACCATTTTTGAATCTTGCCAAGGAAGTTGGGATCTTTATGAGACTGGACATAGATGATTTCGCGGTAGTATCTGGATAAAACCTGAATCTTGGAGTAGAGGCGATAGACCAGGAGATCGTCAATGGCGAGCTTTGGTTTTATGATCCCGCCGTGATATGCTTGCTGAAGTTCAATCAGGAAATCGTGGAGTTTCTTCTTGATGGGAATGGCAAAAGGACTTTCCTCAATCTCCCTCATATCCTCCATTTCGGACAGGTGGATGCGCTCCAGAATTTGCTCTTCCTCCGGCCGGAGCGCGTTAACCTTTTCCGTGTCAAACCAGATCAGTTCCCGAAAATTGGTGGTTGCGAAGTATTTTGCCCTTCTCTGATTGGCTTTTTCCCAAGCAGGTTTTTTGAGTTCGGTCTCTGAAAAGACATCAAAGTAAGGTGGTTTAGCTTCAATCACGCAGACCACTTTTTGACTGCGCCTGGATTCATAAATGATCAGGTCAGGGGATTTACGGTCTCCTCCCCCGGTGTCCACATCCGGCAAGCCCAGGTCCAAATTATTCTTCTCAATGGTCTCCCTCATCCAGTGCATCAGCACCGCAACCGCAGAGCGTTCGGTCTTATGAGCGTCACGGTCAAAAGCTCCATGAATTTCAGTCTTTTTCCCTTTAACCATTGTTCTTCATCTTTTATTCTTCAAATTTTTATTATGACTGATGCCTTTGCTGATAGCTAACTAATGCTTTTGCCTGCTTTAACCGCTCCTGCCATTATAGCAAATTTCCGGATTTTTTCAGGCTCGTGCACACGGAGGATGTGGGCGCCGGATAAAATTCCCGCGACCACGCTCGCGGCAGTGCCTTCAAACCGCTCATCCTTTTCCGCATTAAGCACAGCTCCAATAAAACGTTTGTTGCTCGGTCCGAGCAAAATCGGTCTTCCAAGAGATTTGAGACGCCATAAGTCCCGGATCAATTCCAGATTATGGTCAGTGGTTTTGCCAAATCCTATTCCCGGATCAATAATAATTTTTTCCTCATCCACTCCTTCGGAAACCGCTCGCTGAATTCTCTCTCGCAAAAATCCAATCACCTCAGCAAATAAATCCTCATAAGCCGGATTTTCCTGCATATCTTTAGGCGTGCCTTTAATGTGCATCAGGACCAAACCTGCTTTAGTTTCCGAAGCAACCTTTGCCATCTGCGGGTCAAAGCCCAGAGCGCTTGTGTCATTTATTATGCTTGCCCCATAATCCATTGCGCGTTTTGCGACCTCAGCTTTTCTTGTGTCAATTGAGACCAATGCCCTGCCAATTCTGCTCTTGAGCCTCTCCAGAACCGGCATAAGTCTTCGGAGCTCCTCCTCAAGAGAAATCGGCTCAGAGCCCGGTCTTGTGCTTTCAGCGCCAATGTCAATAATCTCTGCGCCTGCCTCTGCCATTTCTTCCGCGCGTTTCAGAGCTTTTTCCGGTTCAAAAAATTTGCCGCCGTCATAAAACGAATCTGGAGTAAGGTTCACGATTCCCATCAGCACTGGTTTTTCCCCGAGCTCCAGAACCCCTCCGGGCAGTTCCAGCCGGAATTGTTTTCGCTCAAAATTTTCAATCACCCTGACGATTTGCAAGCCTAACCCGGAGAGCTTAAACGGCTGGGGCTTGAGCTTTTCCGCCAGAGTCAAAAATTGCTGAAAAGTTCCCATCACAATCACCTTGCATTTTTTCTCCTGATTGGTGAGCGCTTTAGCCGGAATCGCGGATTCTCCCCCGAGCGAAAGCATCTCTTCTTTCAGGATCAGGGCGGCTGGGGAAGACAGGTTTTCAATCTGGATGCAATAATGCCTTGCCTTTTTCGCCATTTTAGCCCTGCCCTCAGGACTGCATTTAACCTGATTAAGTCTTACAAAAGCCTCCTCTTCATCCCGGAGCGCTGTGATGATGGGATTGAAATCAGTCATTGTTCTTTTCCGATTAAGTCAATGGTTATTCTCAGGTAGATGTTCATCACAAGAGACTACCTCAAGCTCCCCCAACAGGCTCTGGTTTGACTATAGAAGGCGCTTTAGACTTTTCGCGTGCGGATTCCTTGGCAGATGCCTTTTCTCCAGTTCCCTTGCTCGGCTCAATCTTAACTGGCAAAAGCTCCTCTCCGCGTATCAGCCTGTCAATATCCTCCTCCTCTAGGGTCTCTCTTTCCAATAAAGCCCGAGCAATCCTGTGTAAAGCATCTATATTCTCCTTCAAAAGCGTCTTGCTACGCTCATAACATTCAGTAACTATTCTCTTAACCTCCTCATCAATCTCTTTGGCGGTTTCATCGCTGTAATTCTGATGATAAGCCAGCTCCTTGCCCAAAAAAATTTGCTCCTCTCGCTTGCCAAAAGTAAGCGGACCGAGATTCTCGCTCATTCCCCAGTCGCAGACCATTTTCCGGGCAAGGTCTGTTGCGCGCTCCAGGTCTGAGCCTGCGCCTGATGTTTGCTCCGAGAAAATAATTTCCTCAGCGGCTCTGCCCGCTACTAAAACCGAGACCGCAGTTATTGCCTGAACCTTGGTCACCAGATACCGGTCTTCTTTAGGCAATTGCTGGGTTATTCCCATTGCCATTCCGCGCGGGATGATGCTGACCTTGTGCACTGGGTCAGCCTCGGGAAGAAGCTTTGCCACGAGTGAATGACCAGCCTCGTGATACGCAACCATCTCTCTCTCCTTATCCGAGATCACGCTTTTTCTCGCAAGACCCATCAGAACCTTATCTTTGGCTTCCTCAAAATCATCGTTGCCAACCTTCTTTTTATCTTTTCGCGCCGCGAGCAAAGTGGCTTCATTGACGAGGTTCGCGAGGTCTGCTCCGGAAAATCCGGGTGTGCCTCTGGCAATTGCCTCCAGATTAACATCATCATCCAAAGGCTTATTGCGAGAATGTACCTTCAGTATTTCCAGGCGTCCCTTGATGTCCGGCATTGGCACCACGATGTGCCTATCAAATCTGCCGCGTCTAAGTAAAGCTGGGTCCAGAATATCAGGTCTATTGCTTGCCGCGAAAACAATAATCCCTTCCTTGTTGTCCACTCCATCCATCTCAACCAGAAGTTGATTCAAGGTCTGCTCCCGCTCATCGTGTCCTCCTCCCAAGCCCGCTCCGCGATGCCGACCAACCGCGTCAATCTCGTCTATAAAAATAATACAGGGAGGATTACGCCGCGCTTGATAAAACAGATCGCGCACGCGCGCGGCGCCAACCCCAACAAACATCTCCACAAACTCTGACCCGGAGATGCTATAAAATGGCACACCAGCCTCTCCTGCAATCGCCTGCGCTAAAAGCGTCTTTCCGCATCCAGGGGGACCTACGATGATGACTCCTTTGGGGATCTTGCCGCCGAGCTTGGTAAATTTTTTCGGGTCTTTGAGAAAATCAATAATCTCCTGAACCTCCACCTTGACCTCATCCATCCCGGCAACATCCTCAAAAGTCACTTTTTTCGCATTCTGGTCCAGAAGCCTGGGTTTTGCCCTGCCAAAGCTTAAGGCTTTTCCCTGACTGCCCTGCATCTGCCGGATAAATATATAGATGATGAACACAGACCCGCCGATGATCAGAACCCAGGTGATAAGTTGCAGGATATTTGCCGAGCGCTCCGCATCCTTGTAGATGACCTTGATATTAGATTCAATAAAGAGCTTGGTCAGTTCTGGGTCTTCCTTAGGACCCGATGTCCGGAAGTATTCGCCATTTGAGTATTTGCCCTTAATCTGGTTGCCGATAATGGTGACTTCCGCGACCTGCCCGGTTTTGACCGAGTTAATGAAAGTAATATAATCAATCTCAGTCTCTTTTTTCTGTCCATTGGTCTTCCAGAACCAGAAGACCATAATGGAGAGCGCGAACAGGAACAGGAATGACACCAGACTTTTCAGAAAATCTTTTTTCAAAATAAGTTCCTCCTTCTCTATCTCTACCTTTAATTCTAACATCAAATTTCTTGGGTTCAATAGGCGTCTTTATATTCTTTAATCAGGGGTGGCAGGGATGGCTTAAAAATAAAAACAGGCCACTATCTGAAATCAGCAAATTTGTTTATCCTCCTGAGTTTGTCAATCAAAAGGAATCCAAGTAAAATCTGCTCAGGTGATGATAAAAGAAAAGGCGTTCTGGGTTGCGTTTTTTTTAGTTTCTATGGTTGTGCTTTTGCTGGAGGTTTTGCTCACACGGATTTTTTCGCTCCAGCTATGGCATAATCTCGCGTATCTTGTGATTGCCATGGCTCTGCTCGGAATAGGCGCCGGAGGTGTGTGGGACAGCATCTTCTTAAAAAAAGATACGCGTCTCAATCCAGGCTGGTTTTCTATTCTGGCAGGGATTTCTCTTTTCTTGCTCTTTCGCTGGATAGGCAATTTTGATTTCCAGTGGGGCTGGTCAGGAATAGCTTTACTCATTTTGAGTTCTACGCTTGTGTTTATTCCGTTCTTTTTCCTGGGATTGATTCTTGTCCGGATATTTTCAGAGCGCGCTAAAGAGATCGGAACGGTTTATGGCATCAATCTAGTGGGGAGCGGCGCAGGCGTGGTTTTAGCGCTATTGCTTTTAAAGCCAATGGGTATGCCAAAAGCCTTGATGCTTGTGTGCTTACTTCTTGGACTTGCGGGTTTTTTATTCAGCAGTGGTTCAAACCGGTTTTTGATGGCGCTGGCTTTTGTCTGGATGGTTTTGTGTCTGAGCGGATTTTTCTGCGCGGAAAGATGGTTCCAATTTAAGGTCACTTCAACCAAGAGTATGGGCAAGTTCCAGAAAAACTGGCAGGATTTCAATCTGGAGTTTTCTCGCTGGGACGCGCTTGGCAGGGTGGACGCCTTTTCCAGCTCGCGAGCCTGGCTAAAATTTGAGGATGAGAGTTATTTTTATCGCGGGCTGACCATAGATGGCGCGGCAGATACAACTCTGATTAGCTTTGGAGAAAAATTAGGAACAAGCGCATTTTTCCCTGGCTCAGAATATGGTCAGGCGTTTTTGCTTTATGGCAGAGAGCCGAAAAAGGTTCTTGTGATTGGAGTTGGAGGAGCGCCTGATGTTGAGACAGCTTTGCATTTTAAGGCTGGAGAGGTTGTAGGGGTAGAGGTTAACGGGAGCGTACTGGAGGCGGTGAAGAAGTTTTTGCCAGAGGTTGCGAGAGACCCGAGAGTTAAGCTGATAAAGAGCGATGGCAGGAGTTATGTAGCTCGGTCTGATGAAGTTTTTGACATTATACAGATCAGTGGTGTTGACACTATCTCTGCTCTGGAATGGGGGGCTTATATCCAGGCTGAGAATTACATACACACGGTAGAGGCTTATGAGGAATATCTGAGGCATCTTTCTCCAGATGGGATTTTAAGCATCGGCTTGATTGAGATGCATCCTCCGAGAAATATGCTGAGAGCTTGCGTGCTTTTGGTAGAGGCGATGAGGATGCTGGGCATTTCTCATCCAGAGGAAAAAATTATTCTGGTTCAGCAGGCGCAGTATATTCAAATGCTTGCGCGGAAGAAATCTTTTTCAGCAGAGGAACTGGCGAGATATGAGTCTGAGCTTGGAATTCATAATCCCAAAGGTCCGGTTCTTTTTGAGTTCCGGTATCTGTTCAATCAGATTGCGGAATTATGGATTAGGTATGCGCCTGGAGTGGGAAAACCGGATGATGATTTTGTAAAATTTTTTCAGACAGTGAGAGAGGGAAAAGAAAAGCGGTTTATTGAGAATTATATGTTTGACATAAGCGCGGTTGATGATAACAAGCCGTTTTTCTATAAGTATTATTACTGGCCCTTTTTGAGCTTTTCAAAAGAAGCATTTGCAGGACCGATCCTGTGGGCGCAATTTCTGGAAGCTATTATCTTTGCTTTAATGTTCATTCTATTGCCTTTGCTGACACTTCCGCGGAACTCTTCAGGCGGATTGGCTAGAAACATCTGGTTTTTCTTTTTCATTGGCTTGGGATTTATGATGATAGAGATACCTCTTATTCAGAGATTTGTATTATATCTTGGACATCCGACTTATGCTCTTGGTCTGGTTCTTTCTGTTTTGCTTGTATTTTCCGGCATTGGTAGCTGGGTTTATCAAAAATTTTTTTCTGGCAGAAGCTGGGTTGTCTTGGTTTCAGTCGGAGGAATAGTCCTGCTTAATGCTCTGGTAATAGACCTTGCCCCAGCTCTTGTTTCAAAAACCATTTCTCATCCACTCCTTGTCCGGGGATTGCTCAGTGCGCTCTGGGCTGGGATGCTTGGAATTTTTATGGGCATACCTTTCCCGGCAGGGATGAGCCAGCTGGAGAAAAATCATCCAGGACTTATCCCCTGGGCATTCGGGGTCAATATATCCGCCTCTGTTGTTAGCAGTGTGCTTGCTGTAATGCTGGCAATGACTCTGGGCTTCAATAAAGTTTCTCTCATTGCCTCTGTGTTATATCTGCTTGCCGGGGCAAGCTTTTTTCTGCTCAAAAAATAATGGCAGTTAAGCGAATTTTTGAGTTAATGCCGAAAAATATAGCCCATACTCAGCGTGGCTATGGTATATTGCTCGTGGGCTTGATTTTCATCAGCGCCATACTCCCTTATCTCCCTGGGTTAAACAATGGCTTTATTTACGATGATAAATTCCTGATTCCAAGAAACCCGGTGGTAAGAGGAGAGAGAGCGGTTAAAGAGATTTTTACCCGGGATTTCAATCGTTATTTTGGTGGCAAAAGCGCTTATTACAGGCCTGTGGTTGATTTGAGTTACTGGCTGGAATTTCGGCTCTGGCGAGAAAATCCCGCTGGCTATCATCTGACTAATATGATTGTCCACAGCATAGTCTCTGTCCTCCTGTTTCTGGTTGTGCGGAGATGGGCAAAGGAGCAAAAAATTGCGCTCATCTCAGGCTTGATTTTCGCGCTTCATCCTGCTCATACCCAGTCGGTCTGCTGGATTTCAGGAAGGACTGACCTTTTTTGCATGCTTTTCCTGCTTTGCGCTTATTATTTTTATACTCGTGCCAGGGAAAAAGAAGAAAAACTTGAACTAAAATGGCTCATCCTTTCCTTGCTCAGTTTTGCCCTGGCGCTTTTTTCTAAAGAGATAGCTGTGATAAGCCCGGTTTTGTTTTTTCTTCTTGAACTAAAGCGCGGGAAAAATCTCAAAGGGATTTTTTCTCAGCAGAGCCTTGCGTTTTATTCTGGCTGGGTTTTTTTGATTCTGATTTATTTTCTGATTCGGCTTCAGGTTCTTGGTTTTTTGTTCGGTTATCCAGAGCGGGCTTTTTACGAATGGTATTATCAAAATCAACTGGATGTATCACGCATTGCTACCGTGTTCAAAGTTTATTTTTATTATCTCCAGACATTATTTTTTCCAATTCATCTTTGTTTTGAATCCAGGATGCTGGTTTCAAATTCATGGCTTTCTGCATCTCTCATTGCGCGCATCTGCGCAATTCTTTTCCTGCTAGGCGCGGGTTTGGTTTCTCTAAAGCGGTTTTCGGAATTTGGAATCTGTATTCTCTGGTTTTTTATATCACTTCTGCCAGTTGTAAATATACTTCCCTACAGGGAGCTTATTATGGAGCACCTTGTTTATCTGCCGAGTATTGGCTTTTGCCTTGCGCTGGCGCTGATTTTCAATCAAGTTATGGAGAACGCGCACAGGAGAAAAAAGATATTGGCGCAAGCTATGTTGAGCTTGATTTTGCTTGGCTATGGCGCCCTCACCATTTCCCGTCAGGGAGTTTGGAAGGATGAATTAGTTTTCTGGAGGGATGCGGCGTTTAAAGCTCCTCTTAAGCGGAGACCCTGGTATAATTATGGAATCAGGGTTAAGGAAAAAGGAGATGTGAGAGCGGCTTTTAGGGCGTGGAAACTGGCTGTAAAGGCAGAGCCTGATGACTCAGATGTTCATAATAATCTTGGCGCGATTTATTATGAGATGGGGGATATTGATTCTGCTATTTTTGAATTTGAGGAGGCGTTGAGGTTCAATCCGAATCATCAGAGAGCCCGGCTGAATCTTGAAAAACTTATTCGTTTAAGGAACAGGGGCATTCCCTGAAACGCGCTAACAAGCTGGATTTGACCCGCGCTTTTCCCGGTGGAATAATTGAGGGGGAGGATTCAAAATAGCAAAGGAGGACAGGAATGAAAATAGTAGATGTAAAAGCTTGGTTGTGTCATTATCCGTTGCCTGGGACTTTTTATCCGACATGGATACCAGGATTTCCGCAGAGGATGGGGGTGCGACATATTTGGTGATCATTTGAGTTGCCTTTTTTTATCAGGAGGATGGGTTTGCGCTTGACAAAGTCTATAAATTTGTCTATATTTATAATAAATTATACTGGTAGTTTGGGTGTGTCCCGAACTACAAGACGAGCTGGCGAGAAGCTGTGTGCTTCTCGCCTTTTTTCTTTAATCTGGAGGGCTAATGGGGAAATCGTGCATTTTTATTGATGGAGAGAATTTTCGGTATTCATTAGTTAAACTTTTTTTGGGAGATTTTTCCCAGGAAGAATATCTTCCCAAAAAGGCGGACTGGGAAGGATTTTTTGAAAATCTGGTGAGCCAATGCCATTCTCCGGAAAGGCTCAGGACATATTGGTATGTTATTGAACAGGTGGATTTTTACCCTTACAGATTCCCTGAGGATGAGCCGACCTTAATCAAGCTCCTTTCAAAACATCCTCCTTATCGCGATGAATTATCAAGAATTAAGGATGGAGCCCTAGTTCAGCGGATTAAGCAAATAGTGGATGAGTTAAAAGAAAGAGAAAGGGATTTCCGGAGACGATTTGAAGGTTGGATTGAAATTCAAAATGGGATAGCTCAGAAACATAAGGGTGTAGAATTTCGGAGAGCCGGAGCAATCCGCTATAATCTGTTTGATAAATCTCTGGGTCAGGAAAAGGCTGTTGATGTAAAGCTTGCAGTTGATTTATTGGAGTTGAGAAATATATACGAGGTGGCGATAATTGTCTCCGGGGATCAAGATTATGTACCTGCGGTTCAGGCTATTAAAGATTCAGGAAAGAGGGTTATTAATGTCTGTTTTTTAACCAGAGACGGACATTATCTTCCGGGTGGAGCCCGGAGGCTGAATCAAATCACGGACGAGGTGCTGGAAATAAAATATGATGGCCTTAAAAAATTTTTAATTCCTTGAAAGGGAGGGAAAAATGAAAATAGTAGATGTAAAAGCTTGGTTGTGTCATTATCCGTTGCCTGGGACTTTTTATCCGACATGGATACCAGGATTTCCTCAAACGAGAAACACATGCCTGATTCTTATCTTAAAGACTGATGATGGCATAGAGGGATACACAGCAGGCGTAGGGATTCTTGACGAGGCAAAGGCGCTTGTTGGTTTGCTCAAGCCTTTTCTAATAAACCGGGACCCGTTTCAGGTTGAGGATAGTTTAAAGATGTTGAGAAGCGCCTTGTTTTTAGGATACAAAGCCTGGTTTGCGGAAGTTGCGCTATGGGATATTATTGGCAAGGCTTGCGGAAAGCCCATTCACAAATTGCTGGGAGGTGGACCGGAGAAAATTCTGGCATATTGCTCCACAGGAGAGATGCATCCTCCGGAGAGGCGCGCAGAGGAAGTCCTGAAGCTGAAGGAGATGGGTTTTAAGGCAGTTAAGCTCAGGGTTAAGGCAATGGAGATGAAGGATGACATAATTGTTGTGGAGAAGGTTCGGAAAGCGGTTGGAGAGGATTTTGGGATTATGGTTGATGCGAATCAGGGTTGGCCTATACATGCTTTTGGGGCATATCCTCGCTGGAGCTTGAAGCGAGCAATGGAGACCGCAAAAGCGTATGAGGAGCTAAATGTGCGCTGGCTGGAGGAGCCTTTATTTAAGACAGACTATAAGGGTTATGCTCATCTCAGGAAAAGCACGAGCGTTCCGATTGCAGGTGGAGAATTCAATGTTGACCTTTCAGAATTCCGTGATTTGATTGAAGGCGGATGTCTGGATATAGTTCAGCCGGATGTGACACTCAGCACCGGGATTTTGAACGGCAAAAAGGTTGCAGGGATGGCAGAAGCGTATAATCTGGAGTTTAGCCCTCACACCTGGACCAATGGTCTGGGCTTTGCGGCAAATTTACAATTAATGGCTTGCTGTCCCAATTGCCAGTATGTGGAGTTTCCGTTTGAGCCTCCGGGATGGGTTCCAGAGGCAAGGGATTTTATGCTTACAGAGCCATTCCAGATTGATAAAGATGGCTACATCAAGGTTCCGCAAAAGCCCGGTCTTGGAGTGGAGCTGGATTTTGCTAGGATCAAGAGTTGCGGGGTAGAGGTGTAAAAACAAAAAGGAGAGCAAGATGAAGAAGCTATTGGTTTTACTGGTTCTGGTTATGGCGCTTGGGTTTTCGTGCAAGAAAAAAGAAGCGCCAGCAAAAAGTGTGGAGCCTTCTACAGAGGAGCCGAGCGGTTCTTCTGCTGTTGAGCCTTCTCCGGTTTCCAGCGGTGCATGGACTTTTGAAATGGGCGCTTTGAGGCAAGATGGCACCGGAGGCACTGCGATCACTTATGTTGATGGCAGGAATCGCAGGATGGACCAATACGAGGGCGTGGGCAAGGATAAGAAGCTGAAAATTATTACCATATCCACTCCGGAGGCAAGCTGGGTATTGACTGTGGAGAATAAAACCGGGACGAAGATGCCTGCTGAGGAAACAGCAGAGGAACAGCCACAAAGCGCGCCCACTCTTCCCAAATGGTCTGAGGTAGTGGAGAATGTGAGCAAGGACCCCGGTATCTCCACAAGCAAGAAAGGTATGGAGAAATGGGAAGGCGCTGATTACACGGTTTATCATTTGAGCCATCCCGCGAGAAAAGCAGAGGTGGATTATTATGTTGACTCTAAAGATGAGATAAAGAGGATTGTTAGCTATGATAGTAATGGGAGGGTTATGGAGGATGTTCGGATGGATTTGAAGTTTGGACCATTGCCTGCGGATACCTTCAAGCCACCTTCGGACTATCAGATCAAGGAAATGGACACGATGAAATAAATTGTTAAGAAAGGAGAAAATAGATGAAGAAACTGGTTTATTTTATGGTTTTGGTTCTTGCGATGGGATTTTCCTGCAAAAAGAAACAAGAGGAGCAGGCACAGGAACCCTCTCCTGTGCCAGAAGTTGCTAAACCAGCGCCTGAGGCTCCTCAGCCTGCTCTTGAGCAATGGGTGTATATGGAATATGAGATAATTCCAGCGGGACAGCAATCTGTGAAGCAAAAATCCTGGGTCAAGGGCAAGGAATTTCGGATGGAGATTTTCACTGGTGGAGCAACTGAGCCGCAGATGATTAGCTTCAGCAAGGGAGAAGAGATGTATATGCTCTACCCAGCGCAAAAGATGGCGATGAAGATGCCTATGCAAGCTGGCGCTGGAGAGCAGGAGCAAAAGCCGCCTGAGGCTGGCTGGTCTAAATTGATGGATGAGATGAAGGCGCTTGGGGCTACGGTGACAAATCAAGGCAAGCAGGTGTGGGAAGGCTCAGAGTACAATGTCTGGCGCGTGACCAATGCCACGGATGGAAGCTATGTTGATTATTATGTGGATAGCAGTCAGGTTGCCAGACGCTTTGTTTATTATGATAACTCTCAAAAGCAGACAAGCGAGATGAGAATTCTCAAGTATGAAGTGGGGAAAGAGCCCGGAGCAGACGCCTTCACTGTGCCTTCTAATTATCGGATTCAGGATATGAGCAAGATGCCCGGAATGCCTCATTGATTTTGAGAATGTAAAAGCGCATTGCTATATGCTTTTAGCCTGAGTGCGGAAAAAATTGAAAACCCGCTCTGCGTCCTTTGAAGAAATCCCGGGAGTGGATTTTAGTTCTTCAAGCGTTGCATTGCGAATCTGTTTTAGTGAGCCAAAGTGTTTTAAGAGCGCGCGTTTCTTTTTCTCGCCGATTCCAGGGATATCCATCAGCGCGGATTGGCTAAGCGCTTTTTGTCTCAGCTTTTTATGATATGTCAGAGCGAATCTGTGCGCCTCGTCCCGGATTCTCTGGAGAAGGTGTAATGCTGGCTCTGATTTTATCCGGATGGGGTCTTTGACTCCGGGCAGGAAAATTCTTTCAGGCTTCTTTTTCAATTCCGCACTCATTGGCTCGCCGATTTCCCTTTCTTTTGCCAGCGAGACAATTTCTAAATGTTTTATTCCTAATTCTTGGGCAACCTTTAGAGCTATATTTAATTGCCCCTTTCCCCCATCCAGAATAATCAAATCCGGTAATTCCTGCTTTTCTTCAAGAGCTCTTTTGAATCTTCTGCTCAAAACCTCTTTCATCATTTGGTAATCGTTCTGTTCATCCACTCCCTTGATCCTGTATCTCCTGTATCCTGTTTTGTCCGGCTCTCCATCAAGGAACTTGACCATAGCTCCTACAGCCAGTTTTTCTCCGAGATTGCTGATGTCAAAACATTCAATCCAGTGCGGAATTTTTTCAAGCCTTAGAGTTTGTTTTAATTCCATCAGCGCATCCTGTTTTATTTTTTCCTTTTCACGGCTTGTCAAAAGCGCCTGTTTTGCATTGGCGTTTGCAAGCTGAACCTGACCAGCCTTGTCTCCTCTCTCTGGAACCATTATTTCCACTTTGTGTTTAGCCTGCTCAGAGAGCCATTCCTGGAGCAAGTCCTGGTCTTCAATCTGAAACGGAACAAGGATTTCGCGCGGAATAAAATTCTGGCTAAGATATAGTTGTTTAAGAAACGAGCCCAGAGTTTCAGGGTCATCCAGTTTAATTCCGCGTAGAAAATATGGATGTCCCAGGATGAGCACTCCATTGCGATATCCCAGCCGGAAGATAACTGCGCGGTCAGCCTCCCGATAGTATCCGAGCGCATCTCTGTCCAGAGGAAGATTAACCTCAACCTTTTGTTTCTCAAGAGTGTACTGGATTGCCTGAATCTGGTCGCGTAGCCTTGCGGCTTTTTCAAACTCCATTTTTTCAGAGGCTGTTTTCATCTGCGCAGTCAAATCCTGGAGCACTTCTTTTCCCTGTCCGCGCAGGAATTTAATCACGCTCTCAACCAGGCTCTGATAGTCATTCTCGCTAATTTTACCTGCGCACGGACCCGGGCATTTGCCTATCTCATAATTCAGGCAGGGACGCTCTCGGAGGATGAATCTCCTGCTCTCGCACCTGCGGAGCGGGAAGAGTTTTAGGAGAAGGCTGATGGTCTCTTTGACTTTTTTTGAGGATGCAAAAGGACCGAAGACCATATCTCTGGATTTATCCGGTCTGCGTGTGAGTAATAGGCGCGGGAATTTTTCTGAAGTTGTAAGTTTAAGATGAAAGTAAGTCTTGTCATCCCGTAGCCTGAGATTGTAGCGAGGCTGATATTTCTTGATCAGGTTATTTTCCAGGAGCAGGGCTTCTTTTTCCGTGTCTGTGACAATAAATTCCAGGTCTTTGATTCTGGCTTTGAGGAACGGAATTAAAAATCGGTTGTCAGTTTCGCTGAAATATGACCTGACGCGGGAGCGAAGATTCTTTGCCTTGCCAACATATAGAACCGCGTTTTTATCATCCTTGAAAATATATACCCCGGGCTGTGCCGGGATTTTATTCAGCTTGTCAGCAAGACGGTCCATCATTTAGACACCAGTATAATTATGATATAATCTCCAGACAGATGCGTAAAGTTTCCTATTTAATTATAACCATAGCTGGGATTATTTCCTTATCCGCAGTTTATGTCTATCAATACCGCTGGCTATACAAGATTGGTCTGCCCCTGGATGATTCTTATATTCATCTGCAATTTGCGAGGAACCTTATCAAAGGACATTGGTTTGTTTATAGTATTGGAGATAAATCTACCCCGGGAGATACATCTCCGCTCTGGGTGCTTTTAATTGCTGGAGTGGGAGTTTTTTATAAAAACCTGCTTGCTGTAAGCTTGATTCTGGGAGGAATTTTTTATGTCCTGACAGGGCTTGTTGCCTTTCTTGTGGCGGAGAAATTTTTTGAAAACAAATGGCTCTCGCTCGCTTATGCGCTGGTGGTTATTTTCACAGGGAGGATGCTCTGGGGCGCGACAAGCGGGATGGAGATAACCCTTTTCAGCTTTTTGACGCTTTTCGGGGTTTTGGTCTATCTGCGGGATAAACAGCGGGGCAGGCTGAGCCTGCTTGCTGGAGTGATTTTTGGCTTGGCGAGCAATGCGCGTCCAGAGGGTCATCTGTTTTTTATTTTTGTTCTGCTGGACTGGGTTGTGCTGGAGAAAATTGTTCAGGAGAAAAAGTTTCACTTTTCTCATATTCCCTGGCTCTCCGGGATAGCTTATTCGGTTTTTGCTCTGCCGTATCCTTTATTTTCGTTTTTTACAACCGGACATCTTACTCCAAACACTTTTTCAGCAACCAGACTTCCATTCAGCTTGAGCACAAGCTGGGACTATCTGCGTCTCGTTATTGAATTTTTTTATCACGACCATTTTTTACTCCATCTGGCGCTTCCAGTGGGGTGTCTTGTTTTCATAGTTAAGCTGGTTCAAGGCTCTGAAAAGGAAAGGAGGAATTTCTTATTGTGGCTTTTGCCTGTCGGATATTTGCTCGTGAGCTTTTTCGTGGCGCCGATCAAGTATCATTTTCAGCGGTATCTGATCCCAGTCCTGCCGTTTTTCGTTCTGCTGAGCCTTTACGGATGGAAGTGGGTTCTGGAAATTGCCGGGTCAAGAATCGGCAAAACATTTTCGCTAAGGCTCCAGCAAATTTTCAGCCTGGTAATAATCATCTGGGGTTCTACTATAACTCTTTATTCCTGGCCCAGGCTAACTGCGCAATGCGTCAAGAATATAGAGGATATGCAGGTTAAGCTGGGATACTGGCTCAAACAAAACACTCAGCCAGGAGATTTGATCGCGGCGAATGATATAGGCGCGATTTTTTATATCTCTGAGCGCGCTTCCCTTGACCTTGTTGGTCTGGTTAACCCGGAGTTGTTGGAGAAAGTAAAAGGGATGAGGATTCCGAGCGAGGCTCGCGACCGCGCTACCCTGAGCTATATTCTGGAAAAAAAGCCAGCGTATCTGCTGATTTTTCCAAACTGGTATCCGCAAATTGCGGAAAATACTAAATTCTTCCAGCCGGTTTATTCAGCACGCTTAACAGATAACATAATCTGCGCTGGCGATGAAATGGTCGTATATAAATGTTCCTGGAATAAAAAATAAAAGCCGGGTCTCAAAATCAAGACCCGGCTTTCTTGCTTGTTCAGGTTTCCTTATTTTCCCGCTCCTGCCCTTTTGCGTGCTGACTTCTTTTCCTCGTCAGTAGCATCCAGCTTGATCTTCAAGACCTGCTTGGGATAGATCAGGTTTGGGTCCTTGATCTGGTCTTTGTTAGAATCATAGATCAGAGGCCAGAGGTAAGCGTCTCCATAAATGTCTCCCTTTTTGGAGATATTCCAGAGACAATCACCCTTTTTTACCGTGTAATCAGAGTAGTCGGGTTTTGCTGGCGCTGGGGCTGGCGCTGGGGCTGGGGTTTCAACCTTCTTTGCCTCTACCGGGGGTTGAGTCGCAGGTTGGGCTTTTGCAGATAATGCCTTCTGCCGAGCAATCTCCGCCAACTGTGCAGACTCTTCCAGAGCTGTCTTGGCTTTGTTGTATTTGATTTTGTCAATCAGCTCCTTGCCCTCATTCAGCTTATTCTCCGCCGCGGTGTAATCCGAGGGCGCTAGCTCTTTTGCTCCAGCATCTCTTGCGGCTTGCAAAGCCTTCTCCGCTCTCTCTAGCTCCGCAGTGGGCTTCTCGCATCCGACCAAAAACAACGCGACCCCCACAAAAACCAAGCTAATCACCAATGCTATCCTTTTCATTTGTTCACCTCCTTGTTTTATTTCTTTTATTACCTATTAAATCAGTGCCTATAATATAGCTTTTTCCAAAACCCCTGTCAAGCGCAAAAAGTTTTAAGCCCTGATGCGGAGATAAATTGAGGCGAATTGTCTTTATAACTCAAAAGTTGTATTTTGATAAAAATTAATTCAAATTTGATATGTAAGCGCGCTCGCGCGGGAGGATTAAGGATGCCGGATCGGAAAAACTTGAAATTATTGACCCAAGACGCTGTGCAGGGATTTACTGAGTATATCGGATTGATCCCGGTGGAGATTGCGCCTGGGAAATTCATTACGCGGGTCAAACTGAGGAAGCATCATTTTCAGCAGGACGGTTTTGTTCACGCTGGCTTGATCGCGACGCTCGCAGACCATACCGCAGGCTATGCCTCTTATACCCTTGTTCCACGCACTCGCCGAATTCTTACCATTGAATATAAAATCAATTTTCTAAAACCTGCGCTTGGTGATTTTCTGGAATGCCGTGCCAGGGTTATAAAGCCGGGCAAACAAATCCTGGTAGCTGAATCAGAAATTTTTTGCTTGAATCGCAAGACAGAAACATTGGTGGCAAAAGCGCTTTTGACCATGGCAAGCGTGCCAAAAAATAAATTAGTGAAAATCCATAGCCTGAAGGTTTTGGGGCAAAACAGGAATTAGACTTGCTGGCAGGGCGCTTCATTTGACAGCATGGACAAAATGCCTTATGATTTCGCTCATCAGGATATATTCCTGAGAAAGGAAAGGAGAAGAAGGAAGAGAAATGAACATCTATGTAGGGAACTTGTCGTATGAGGTCACCGACGAGGAGTTGCGGGATGCTTTTGCAAGGTTTGGCCAGGTTGCGTCTGCCAATGTCATCAAGGACAGACAAACAGGACGCTCCAAGGGATTTGGCTTCGTGGAAATGCCTACCCAGTCTGAAGCTCAAGCCGCGATCGCAGGCCTCAATGGTACCGAATTAAAGGGCCGCACCTTGAATGTCAGCGAAGCGCGTCCTCGCACAGAGCGCAAGGGTGGCGGCGCAGGCCGCGGCGAACGGCGTTAAGAAAGCGTATTCAATAAGCCCCTAGCTAATTTCCGGGCAGATTTGACTGCGACGCTATTAGTATGCCCAGAGATGTTTTTTTCTCCAGAAGTTAATGCCACTTGCGCTCAAGCGCGCTAGATGTTATTTTTCAATTAAGAACTTGATTATGGAGTTTGAATGATGAAAGAGAGCCAGAAGTTAAAGGAATTTGAAGGAACCAAAACTTATGTGCTGGACCCGGAGCTTCGCAAGATAGTGAATATCACCATTGCATTGGAGATGCCTCTTCTTCTGAAAGGAGAGCCAGGCACTGGAAAAACTCTGCTCGCAAGCGCTATTGCCGAGGACCTGGGTCTTCCGCTAATCGTGCTAAATGTCAAATCCAATATGAAGGCAGTGGACGCGCTTTATCAATATGACACGCTCACTCGCTTGAACGACGCCCGGTTCGGGGACTCCAAGCGCAATGTCAAGAACATTGAGGAATATATCCGGATGGGAAAGATAGGACAGGCGTTTACAGCAGACACCAAAACCGTGCTCCTGATTGACGAAATTGACAAAGCAGATACAGATTTCCAAGACGACCTCCTGGATGTGCTGGACCAGATGACTTTTGACATTATAGAAATTGACAAAACCATCAAAGCCAAACACAGACCAATTGTCATCATCACATCAAACGCTAAAAAAGACCTCTCTGACCCTTTCCTCGGTCGCTGTAACTTCCACCACATAGCGTTCCCGTCTCCGGAAATGATGCATAAAATTGTCCGCGCACACTTCCCGGACATTGACAAAAACCTCGCCCAGTCAGCTATCAACACCTTTTACTCCCTTCGCCGGGTGCCAAATGTTGAGAAAAAACCATCCACCAGAGAACTCATCAACTGGATACGCGCATTACATTCTGACCCGGAATTCCGTGCAAAAGACCTGGGCAAAGACGGATATGTCCCATACCTCGGAGTCCTCTTTAAAAAATCCGCAGACCTGGACCAGGCGAAAATTTATGTTCACTCGCTTAAATAATGATAAAATGACCCCCTAAACAAGACGCACAGGACACGCGTGTGAGTTCCGCACTCACTTTTGCCTACGAACAACCTTGTTCTGGCGTCCTGTCACTCTTGCAAAGAGTGATAGGCTCAGCCCCGATAATTTTCAATTGAAATTCTTGCGAGAGATGTATAATGTCTGAGTTTGACCTCAGAATCAGAGCAAATGGATTTGGGCAACAAGCCCTCCAGGTTTGACCCCGGAATCAAGGTTCAGGCTCGGCATTCAAATATGCGAGGCGATCCTCATAAGTAATTTATAGCCTGCTGGTCAACTGAACAACAAACAACCCTTGATAAGGGAAATTAAGGCAGAATTTTTTTAACTAGTCTTCCTGTTGTCTTTCAAATTTCTCTTCTTCTGATTTTGGTAGTTTTATATTGTATTTTCGGATCAGGCGGTAGAAGTTGGTCCTCTGCATTCCCACGGCTTTTGCAGATTCTGCAACGCTGAAGTTATGCTGGGTGAGTACATTAAGCACAAACTCTTTTTCAATATCTTCAACGGCTTTTTCGCGAAGCTGTTTTTTTAATTTTTTCAGCTCATCAATCGTGTTTGGAATCTGACAGGGGGCTCCTGCCTCTTTTTGAATATGTTCAGGCAAATCAGAGAGCTGTATCTCCTCTCCCTCAAAACTAACAACAGCACGCTCAATGGTATTTTCAAGTTCTCTGACATTCCCGGGCCAGCGATAATTAAGAAGACATTTCATTGCCTTCTCAGAGACTCTTGGCACAGGCTTTTTAAGTCTTTCTGAAAATTTTTTTATAAAATAATCAATCAGGAGCGGAATATCTTCCTTGCGCTCCCGCAAAGGTGGAAGAAAAATAGGCACAACATAAAGCCTATAGAACAGGTCTTCTCTAAAAGTGCCAGCCTCAACCATTTTCTTAAGGTTCTTATTAGTCGCGGCAATGAGACGGATATCCGTTTCCTTTGACTCTGTGCCTCCAACCGGGGTGTATTTGCGTTCCTGAATGACCCTGAGTAATTTGCCCTGGAGGTCAAAGCTCAGGTCGCCTATTTCATCAAGGAACAATGTCCCGTGATTGGCTACTTCAAAAAATCCTGCTTTTGTAGAGACCGCGCCTGTGAACGAGCCTTTAACATGACCGAACAGCTCTGATTCAAGAAGCGTTGGTGTGAGTGTAAGGCAGTCAACTACAACAAAATTATTATCCTTTCTCCTGCTATTATTATGAATGGCGCGTGCAACCAGCTCCTTGCCTGTGCCAGATTCTCCGATTATAAGCACAGTGGTGTCTGTTGCCGCGACCTTGCTCACAAACTTAAACACTTCAATCATCTTGGGGCTATTGCCAATGATATTTTCAAAGATCATCTGACCCGGAAGCTCCTGGTCAGAAATATATGGAGGAACAAGACGTCCTTTTTCCTCTAATGCCTTCTTAACCGTAAGAACGAGTTCAGAAGGAGCAAATGGCTTGCTAAGATAATCAAACGCTCCGAGCTTGATGGACTCCACAGCTGTATTGATAGATGAGTACCCGGTAATCATAATTACCTGAACCTGTGGATATTTTTCTCGGATAATCTTTAACAACTCCATTCCGCCCTTTTTCGGCATCACCAGGTCTGCAATCACCACATCAAACGCCTTGCTCTCCATCTTCTCAAGCGCAGAGTCCACGCTCTGCGCAAGCTCAACATTGTATCCCTGGCTTTTGAGCGCGCGTTCACAGCTCGCTAGCACAACCTCCTCGTCATCAACAACCATTACATTAACTTCTGGCATTTCAGCTCGCTCCATTCTCTTCCTTTAATTTAAGAGGCAATTTGACAGTAAATGTTGACCCTTTGCCTGGCTCGCTCTGAACATCTAGCTTGCCCGCATGATTTTCAATAATACCCAGGCTGATACTCAATCCCAGTCCCGTGCCTTTTTCCTTGGTCGTAAAAAATGGGTCAAAAATTTTGCGCAGGTTTTCCTCGCTAATCCCTGAACCAGTGTCCTGAAAAGAAATCTCAATATAATTCCCATCCGCGCTGATACCCGCGTTAATCCGAAGAGTTCCTTTCCCTGCCATTGCCTCCTGCGCATTCACAATCAGGTTCATAAATACCTGTTGAATCTGGTCCCGGTCAAATAAAATCATCGGCAATTGCTCTGGCAAATTTTTCACAAATTCTATGTTCTTAAAGTCCTTGTGGTTCTCCACTAAAGAGAGGGTTTTATTCAATGTTTTTAATATATCATCCCGCTTTTTCTCAGGCTGGCTTTGACGCGCAAAGTCCAGAAGGCTTTTGATTATCTTCTTACACCGCTCGGTCTCGCGGATAACCACTGCAATATCCTGCTGAACCTGCTCATCAGATGCACAATGGTCTTTGATGAAATGCGAAAAACTTAAAATGCCAGTAAGCGGACTATTCAACTCGTGAGCTACCCCAGCAGAAAGTTTCCCAAGAGACGCTAGTTTTTCAGACTGAATTAGCAGGTTTTGTTTCTTTATCAATTCCTGATTGGCTTGCTCCAACTCTTGAGACTTTTTCTCCAGCTGGGTTTTTGTCAAAAACAGTTCCTGCTCGCGCTTGCGCAAACTACGGGCAATAGAATTGGTCATATATACAGTCATAAAGATCGTTGCCAGAAACGACACCACTCCTGCCCAGATATAAGGCACATTTGTCCAGAGCTCATCCGAGGCAAACCCCGCCATATGGTAATGGTTTATTTTCTTAAAATAAGATAAACCAAGGAGCAAAAATAATATACCAGTGGCGCCCGCGGCTTGATAATAAATGTCCCTGCCAGTGAGAAGGATTGAGCCAAGGATCATATGGAAAACAAAGAAAAAAACGAACGGGTTTTCAATCCCACCGCTATAATGAATCAGAAAAACCAGGCAAAGCAAATCTAATCCAATCTGGAGATTTGCTTCAATCCGCAATCTCCGCTGGGTGATCTCAAAACCTGGCTTCTTCCTTATCCAGTTATGTAGTAAAAAAAATCCCAGATTATAAATCAGAACAATTGAGCCTATAATCGCAAGAGATAAAATATGAAACCGAATCTGGAAAACCTTGTAGGCAAAAAACAAAACCCCGGCTAGACCTAATAAAAATAACCAGCGAAGCTTTACAAACCAGTTCAGCCTGGATAATAACTCTTCTTCAGTGGGCGGAAATAAGCCTCGCTCTGACATAATCTATAGTCTACATAAAAATTTGCCTTTGTCAAGCTTTGTATCATTTTAAGATACATAAACGAATCAGCATAAACTTTTTTAAAAATCCCTGTTTTATTATAAAAATGTAATAAAATCAATATGTTAAATGGGTGGTTTTGTCTTTAATTTGTCAATAAAGTATAAAAAAATGATACAGAGATGGGGTTTTTTCAACCAGATGAATCGTAAATGTTTAAGCAAATTATTTAAGTAATTTTATTAAAAAACAACAACTTATAAGAATATTGAATTTTTAGAATTAGGTAAAATTTAATTTTGGCACGGAGTTTGATGTATCTTTTTAGTGAAAATGAAAAAAATAATTGAAATGAAAGGAGGCAATAAGATGAAAGGAAAGAAGAGAGCGGTTGGATATGTTTGCGACATCCCGGTAAGTGATTCTGGGTTGGTTATCAGCAAGGAGGACCAGAGGTTAAGGATTTTGAAATATGCAGAGAAGGAAAACCTGGAGCTTGTATGCATTTATGAGGATGATTGCTGGGGGGAAGATTGTATGAGCCGTGCTGGTGTGAAGAGCCTTTGCAATTGTAAGGAGCAGTTTGATGTTGTTTTAGTTGAGCGCGTGTGGGCATTGAGCAGGAAGATGAAGGAATTGGAGGCATTTCTCTCAAAACTGGATGAGAGAAAAGTTCCTCTGATCGCCACTTCGGTTCTCTGGGATTGTGTGAGCCAGCAGGTTAGGCATCGTTATTCTGAAAAGCTGGGAGACAAGATGCACGCTTTAGCTAGAGCCAAAGCTGATGCAAAGCACAGACAAAAGGCGGCGTAAATTTTAAATGTATGCGCAGACAATAGTGGTCTGCGTTTCTGAAAGGAGGTAGTAAGATGAAAAAGGTAAAAAGAGCAGTTGGTTATGTGGTTGACATCCCTATTCTGGGCACAGACATGAGTATTTCCAGGGATTTTCAGAAACAGCGGATTATTGATTATGCCCGTAGAGAGAACATAGAGCTTGTTGGCATCTACGAGGACGAGAAGTACAGGGAAGACTTTATGAATCAGCCCGGGGTTAAACAAGCGATGAATGCAGGGACAGATATAGATGCAGTGATTGTGGAGCGCGTATGGGCGCTGAGCAGGAAGAGGAAAGACCTGGAGCCTTTTTTAAGGAAACTTGATGAGAAGGGGGTTCAACTGGTATGCGCCTCATACCTCTGGGACTGTTTGAGTCAGATGGTTAGACATCGGTATATGGGTGTTCTTGCGGAGAGGATGCGAAAAGAGGCAGAGGCGCAAACTCGCGCCAAGCATACGCTTAATGCCGCGTAAGATAAGGCTGGCTTAATGCCTCGCTGAAAATAACGAAAGGGAGGTAATGAAAATGGAAATGAATGTTGCGGCTAATGTTGCGCATCGTGCTATGTATTGGCATATAGAGTCTCCATACAAATTTATGATTTATCCTTTTGCGCTTATCGCACTTGGGATTTGTATTTATGGGATTTATCGCAAATTTAAATTCTGGTTTTCTGCTCAACCAGACAAAACCAGGTTCAATAACTGGTGGACACGAATTAAATTGTTCCTCTGGGACATCCCCGCGCAATTACGCGTGCTCAAAGACCCGTTTCCCGGAATTATGCATGTCCTGATCTTCTGGTCGTTTCTGGCGCTGATGTTTGCAACCGCAGTGGTTTTTCTGGATGTGGACTTTCATATAAGAATCTATCACGGTCCGTTTTATCTTTTTGTTACTATTTTAGCAGACCTTGCAGGCTTGGCTTTATTAGCGGGTCTGGTTATAGCCGCTGTCCGAAGATATATAATGAAGCCAGACCGGTTGGACAATAAATGGGATGACGCGTTTTTCATTATCCTGCTCCTTGTATCCGCATGCACTGGATTTTTGCTGGAAGGTATCAGGATTCGCTACACAAATGACCAGTGGGCAATGTTCTCTCCAATCGGTTATCTAGTTTCTTTGTTTGTAGGAGGTATGAGCGAACCTGGTGTCATCAGGGTTTATCAATCTATCTGGTGGTTTCATTTTGCTGTGCTTTTTGTTTTTATCGCGGCTTTTCCATATACCAAGATGTTTCATATACTTGTTCTTCCTGCCAATGTTTTGCTTAGCTCCCTGGAGCCCAAAGGCGGTCTACCAAGAGTGGACATAGAAGCTCTTCTTAATGATGAAAAAGCCGCTGAGAACTTCAATGTTGGCGTGAGCACTATTAAGGAACAAACATGGAAGATGAGATTGGATTATGATGCGTGTATCCGGTGTGGCAGATGCCAGGATGTTTGCCCAGCATATCTTAATCAGCATCCTCTTTCACCCAAAAAATTTATCCAGGACTTAAAAAATTTCTCCTGGCAGGAATACAACAAAATGATTACTAAAGGAAACGGAAACGGCTCTAAAGATGAGTCCGCAGAGAACCAAGAGGAACCGCCTTTGATTGTAGGGAATGCTATTGACCAACAAACTATCTGGGAATGCCGGACCTGCAGGGCGTGTATGGATGTGTGCCCAGCCAGGATTGAGCATATCCCTCAAATGATAGAGCTCAGAAGAGCAGAAGTAATGATGCGTGGACAGCTTCCGCAGGACGCAAGCATTGCCTTGAAGACAATGGAGCGGACAGGAAACCCGTTTGGACCACAGGAGGCTCGCAAGCAATGGATAGAAGAGGCGCAAATTCCTGTGGTTGGTCCGGGTGAGGAATGCGATGTATTGTTCTGGATTGGATGTTGCACTACTTATGATTTGTGCAAGCAAAAGGTTGCGTATAATGTTCTGAAGATTTTGCAGGGAGCGGGTCTTAAGCTGGGAGTGCTTGGAGAAGATGAGCAGTGCTGTGGAGACCCGGCGCGTGCGCTTGGAGATGAGAATATCTTTCAGACTATTGTCAAGAGTCAGATTCAAACTATTCAGAGCAGGAAGTTCAAATATCTGGTTGCGCATTGCGCGCATTGCTTTAATGTGTTCCGTAACGAATATCCTCAGTTTGGAGCGAAATTTAAGGTGCTTCATCACACTGAGCTGATTGCACAGCTATTAAAAGAGGGAAGGATTAAATTCCCGGTCCCGATTGAAAGGACTGTCACCTATCACGACCCGTGTTATCTGGGAAGATATAATGATATTTATGATGAGCCGCGCCAGATTCTTTTTGCGATTAAGGGATTAAAACTCGTTGAGATGAAAAATAATCGCGAGAAGGCAAGATGTTGCGGCGGAGGCGGAGGACATTACTGGATGGACATCCCAGGCGGAGAACGGCTGAATGTGACCAGAGCCAAGGAAGCGAATGAAACAGGAGCAGATTTAATAACTGTTGGTTGCATTTACTGCCTTCATATGCTGGATGATGCGCTGAAAATTTTGAACCTGGATGACAAAATGACGGTTTATGATATTTCCGAGCTTGTGGTGGTTGCAATGGGAGGAGAGGTTGACACCAAGCTGACATGCGCTCTGGAAAAATTTGCCGCATGAGAGAGAACACTGAGACCATGCGAAGGAATTTGAAAATAAAAAAATCAACTGCGATGTTTGAAGATTTTAACAAGAAATGATTTGCCGATCCCACTTGAGAGGCAGGCGGGTTGGAGCTGACATAAAGGGCAGTGAATTTGTCAGTGGATCTTTAACTCGCCTGCCTCCAGGTTTTATTTTGATATATCGCATAATTCTTTCATCTTCATAGCCTGTTTGCAAACAGAAGCTACTTATCGTTAAAATAGACATCACAGGAGAGAAATAAGATGAATATATTAACAAAGGCTGAACTGTTATTACATATTTTGCGCTGGCGGCTTAACTGGAGCAAGCATGATAGCAATTATAAACCTGATTGGCTTACCAACCCCAAGTTTATGTCCGCGGCAGAGGCAGTGAAGCTGATTCAAGATGGCGATTGTGTTATCTCGTCAGGAATGGCCGCCAATGCCCGTTGTTCCATATTTTTCTGGGCGCTTAAGGAAAGATTCCTTGCAGAGGGACATCCACGCGATTTGACCTGGATAACTGTGGGAGCGCAGGGAGGCAGGGGAAGAATTCCAGGAACAATGGAGGAGATAGGGATTGAGGGAATCATAAAGCGCTGGATCGGAGGTCATTTAGAAACCTTTAAGGCGCAACTTAAGTTGGCGCAGGAGGGCAAGCTGGAGGCTCATCGGATGCCTCAAGGCGTTGAGGCTTTTTTGCTGGAAGCGCAAGCCAGAGGAGAGGATTGCATCATCACTGAAACCGGAGTCGGAACCACGCTAGACCCCAGGGTTGACCGAGGTTCTCCTGTGGTCAAAGGCGTTGGTGAGAGTTTTATTACAGTTGTAGAAGATAAACTATGCTACAGATTTCCAAAGATAAATGTCGCAATATTCACAGCAGGATACGCGGACGAGGAAGGGAATATATATAAGAGACATATGTCCTGCGTGACTGAAAGTTATGAATCATCTATGGCCGCGAAGCGAAATAACGGCAAGGTTCTTGTAGCGGTCTCATCAATTATTCCCAGGGAAGAGAAGGAAATTTTCGTGCCTGCGGATAAAGTGGATGCTATTGTTGTTAATCCAATGGTTGAGCAGACAGGCTCTATTCCATTCCGGCGCTACTGGAAAATGTTCACAGAGGGCGCAAACGAGGATATTCACGAAGCGGTTGAGAAGCTCAAGTTTGTAAACAACACTCTGAAGATCACTCCGGTGCGCACCCCGGTGGAATTGGCGCTTGCGAGAATGACTGCGGATTTATTCACGAGGGTGGTTCCAAAAGGCGCGCTTGTGAACATCGGGGTTGGCCTGCCAGAGGAGGTCTGCAGGTTAATTTATGAAGGAGGACTTTATCAAGATGTAACTTTCCTGGTTGAGACCGGCGCACTTGGAGGACTGCCAGCAATGGGCATTTTCTTCGGAGCCGCGATCAATCCGCAGAAAATCCTCACCTCTGCACAGATTTTTCATTTATGCTATGAAAAATTAGACACCACGATTCTGGGTTTATTGCAGGCGGATTCTGAAGGTAATATCAATGTTTCAAAGCGCGGAGAGGGTCCGATAAATTATGTTGGGGGAGGAGGGCTTCCTGACCTTGTAGCGGCCGCGAAAACAATGGTCTTTGTCGGCTCCTGGATGGCAAATGCACAGATGAGTATTGAAAACGGAAAACTTAAAATCATCAAACCCGGAATTCCAAAGTTCGTGGATAAAGTTGATGAGATAACCTGTAGCGGAAAACAGACGCTCAAGCACGGGAAAAAGGCTTATTACTGCACCAATGTGGGAATTTTTAAGCTCACTGAAAGAGGAATGGAGCTAATGGAAGTAATGCCGGGCGTGGATATTGAAAAAGACCTTATTAAAGGATGTCCAATGAAAGTGATGCTACCAGAATCTGGCAAAGTCCCGCTCGTGTCTGAAGACATTGTAACCGGAAAAAACTTTAAGCTATCCTGGAAAAGCTGAGCGAATGATTATTGCACAAGCTCCCATCTAATAAGCGCGGAAATCGCTGGATGGTCAGAGAGCTGATTTCCTGATTTGCCCTTAAAGGTTTCCAGCTCCACCTTATACTCAATTACCTTTAGTTTTATCCTGTCATTGCCTCTGTAAAAAATATGGTCAATCTGATCCAGGCAGTCTCCCTTTCCCTCGCACGCGTCAACCAGCCCGGTTTCTTTCTCAAACTTTTCCAGAATTAAATTCTCAATCACATCCTTCCGCTCCAGGTTGAAATCCCCTGCAACGATTACTGCCTTGTCAGCAGAATGCTCCTGGATATATTTGATCAGTTGATAGCTATTGATTGCCTTTGCCTCCAGGTCCTTCCTGGAATCGCCAGCATCATGATGAAGATCGTAAATGTCTATCTCCACGCCCGGGGCTATTTTATGAGTGGCAACCGCAAACCCTTTTTTGGTCATACAGTCGCTTGCGTAATTCAAATATCCCCAGCATTTCTCCCAGTCAATATGCTTAACCTCGCTAAACGGAAATATGGAAAAACGGCTCAAGCCATCTCCCACAGTGGAATCCTTGTCAGAATCCGCAATATATGGATGCTTTGCCCTGGAAATAAGAAGACGGTGATACGCAAAATCCTCCTGACAAAGAACAATGTCAAACTTATTCAGCTTTTCGCTGATCTGGGGACTATTGATTATAGGCTGAGACCCGCTTAATGGCTCTGGCAAGCCCGCTACATTATAAGTGAGAACAGAAAATACACCAGAGATTACAGAAGAACCTTCCTGGGAAAAACCTGAAAAGCAAAGCAGGATAAAGCCCGGAACGCAAATCCTTAATATAATTTTTCTCATTTCAAATAATGAGCCTCTCTTTCTTTTTATTATAAAGCGCCTACTCCAGTTCTGCTGATCTCATCATCACCTGAAATATCTGCGTATTATCAATGATTCTTGTTCCCTCATACCATGTTCCCTCATATTCAAGAAACAAATTTATCCCCGCGCCCCTGGCATAAATAGTGACCAGCTCATTTGTATGATTTCCACTATTATATTGAACTTCTCCATTCGGATAACTTGTTCCTATCTGCTCTGGCAAATCTCCCTTGCCAAGAGCAAGAGAGTCATTCAATCTCATTGCTCCAGTTGCGTGGTCAGCAGTAATAATCATCAGGGTATTAGTCCAGTCTATATCATCCCCTGGCAATTCTATAAATTCTATTGCGCGTTGCACAGCTTCCTCTAACTGCCACATTGCGCCAATCATATACGAAAAATTGTTTTGATGATTTGCCCAATCTATATCACCGCCCTCAACCATCAGGAAAAAACCATCAGGGTCACGACTTAAAACCCTTAAAGCCGCTTCCGTAGCCTCTGCAAGAGAAGGGTTCTCAGTATTGATAGTAAAAGATGGATAACCAGGGGTGTCAGATGGAACAGGCGGTTCAAAGTTCGCACCACTGCCTCCAAATAAACCAAACAGCTTTTTGTCCCGAGGCAGGGTTTTAACAGCATTAAATAAATTCTTTCCTCCATCTTCACCTGCTATCCTCTCAACCAGAACATAATCCGGTGAGGCGCGTAAAGCATCAATCAGCGCAGAGCTAACATAAGCTGTATTCCAGTTCGGATGGCCCCCACCTATTACAATCTCTGGCTTTGTTATATTGATTATCTCTTCTCCTATCTGCGAGTAATTCCCGCGATATGTGTTATGGCTAACAAAAGCCGCAGGAGTGGCGTGATTAAACGGCACTGTAGAGACCACGCCAATTGCCGCTCCCTTTTGCGCCCGGATTTTCTCCGCAATGGTCTCAAGCTGACCATTCGCAGGGTCGCCTCTTAACCAGGAGATGTTTCCAGAGTCGGTCTTAAAGCCTGTGGCAAGCGCGGTTGCCGCAGATGCGGAATCTGTTGCCGCTATCAGGAAGTAAGAAAGAACGCCATTAGTGTCTAAAGGATAAGGGGCTATTCCGCCTTGAGAAGGGTCATAACCAATGCTTGGCATAAAATTTAGCTCATCATACAATTGCGCTCCCAGTCTCCTTGCATAAACATTGTAGGAAGAAACATCCCAGGTTGAGACATAGCCCTGATACTGAAATGAGTGCCAGCTGAGCTTATAATCCTTTCCATAAAGATACCTGCTTAATGCAATCTCATTTTCAAGAGACATACCATCGCCAATAAAAAGAATTATGTGTCTGGCGATTTGATGACCGGGCTTGGGTCCAGGATGATGAGGATTTGGTAAAGGGATTTGTATATCGTATTCATCATCACCAGACAAACACCCGCTCACAGCAGAAAAAAATAATAGAAATAAAACTATTAACAGGACTTGAGAGCTAAAGTTTTTGGAGATTGTTTTCACTTAAATCACTCATACCGGATTATACCATAAATGTGATTGAGTTCAATAGGTTATTGCTTTTTAATTAGTTTATATCCCGCCTCTGATTCTGCCCGAGAGATTTCATCCTGGAGCTTTTCCCATTCCTGGTAAAGAGATTCCAGCTTTTGCTCCAGATCCTTTTTGGCAATGGTCAGCTCCATAATCTTCGCGTAATTGGACGCAATTGCAGGGCTGAACATTTCCTGCTCAATCTTTTTCAGATTTCCTTCAGCCTGCTCAATCAGGCTCTCCAACTCCTCCAATCGCTTCTTCCGCTTCTGCAAAAGCCGTGTCCTGACTTTCTCTTCCTCCCTTAGCCGAATCCGCTCATCTTTTTCTTTAGGCTTTTCCTCTTTTAAGCTTTTATGCCCTGGTTCAGAAGCAGGAGTTTGGGCAAGGGATGCATTTGCCACTGCAGACCTGGCTTCGCGCTCCTTGGCGTAAAGATAGTCCGTGTAATCTCCGGGGTAGCTTGTAATTTTGTGGTTGTTCACTTCAATAATCCGGTCTGGCAAATCTTCCATAAAATATCTATCGTGCGCCACAAAAATCAAAGTCCCGGTATAATCCCTGAACGCATTCATCAACACCTCTTTTGCGCGCAAATCCAGATGATTGGTTGGCTCGTCCAGTAACAAAAGATTCGCAGGTCTGAGCAGAAGTTTTGCCAGAGCCAGCCTTGATTTTTCCCCTCCAGAAAGCACTTTAACCTTCTTTTCTATGTCATCCCCGCTGAATAAAAACGCGCCAAGCAGACCCCGCAAACTAGGAATCATCTCAAATGGAGCATCCTTCATAATCGCCTCATAAACCGTGTCCTCTGGGTCTAGCTCCTCACCAGCATCCTGTCCAAAATACGCGATCCTGACAGTGTCCCCAACCTTGCGGACCCCACCATCAATAGGTTTCCTTCCGGAAAGCACAGCCATTAAAGTGGACTTGCCAGCACCGTTTGGACCCACCACTGCAACCTTTTCTCCACGCGTAAGGATCAGGTTCTCTCCATTGAACACAATGTAATCCCCATATTTAACAACAATATCCTTGAGAACAACCATATCGTGTGGACCTCTCGGTGGCTCTGGAAATTTAAACCGGACCGGCTTGGTTGCGCGCGGAGCCTCAATCAGCTCCATTTTCTCCAGACGCTTCATCCGGTCTCTGGTTTGTCCCGCCCGCTTTTTATCCGCCTTATATTTATCTATGAACGCACGAATCCGCGCGATCTCTTCCTGCTGTTTCTCATAAGCGCGCTGATGCGCCTCAACCCGCTTTTGCTTCTCCTCAAAATAATAAGAGTAATTCCCGTAAAAACTTGTGAGCTTACCTCCATCTATCTCAACTATCTTATCAACCGTTACATCCAGAAAGTATCGGTCATGCGAAACAACTAAATAAGAATACGGATAGCTCTTCAAAAATTCCTCCAGCCAGTTCCGCGCATCCAGGTCCAGATGATTAGTGGGCTCATCAAGAAGCAAAACCTGTGGCTCCTGAATCAATATCTTCGCAAGCGCAATCCGCATCTGCCATCCGCCGGAAAATTCATCAACTGGTCTTTGCCATTCCGATTCACTGAAGCCCAAGCCCTTCAAAACCCTTCCAATCCGCGCATCCTGCTCATAACCACCCCGTATCCGGAACTGGTCCATTAACTCGCTCATCCTGTAAAGCAGGCGATTCCGCTCCTCCTCTGATAAATCTTCCTTCCCAAGCCTGTGCTCCAGAGACTGGTATTCAGCCTCAAGCTGTTGAATGGACTTGAACGCCTTCCGCATCTCCTGCTCCAGCGTGGCGCCGCTATGAACAACCCCGCTCTGAGGTAGATACCCTATCTCCTGACCCCGAGCAACCTCTATCTCCCCGCGCTCAGGCTGAATCTCCCTCGCCATTACTTTTAACAGCGTTGATTTACCAGAACCGTTCTCTCCAACAAGCCCCACCCGGTCCTGGTCTCCCAGCATCCAGCTAACATCATCCAGAATAGGGTCTGAGCCAAAAGATACGCTTATGTTAATTAACTTGATCATCCAGCAGGCATATTATTATGAATAAGGACGCCAGGATAAACAAGTTTTGACTCAAAAAATTTAGTATGATAAATAAAAACGAGCAAAAATAATTAAATGAATCCCTATTATCCGGAAAATGAGCAATTTATAGAGGCGCCTGAGCCAGTTGAGCCAGGCGCGGGGACATCTCCTATATGGAAAGGATTTCTACTTCTTCTTATTTTAGCTGTTCTGGTCCTTGGTATTGGAGGATATTATTTTTATGACAAATCCGGAGAGCTAACAGCGATGCTTTTTGAAAAGGGCAAGCCTCAGCTTATGAGCTATCTTACAGAAAAAAACACGAAAGAGGACCGGGAGAATTTTGAAAAGACTTACGATGCTATGGTGAGAAAAATCAAAGAGGATGGAATAATTAAATTCATAAACGAGCACGAGAAAAGCTATAATATTTTGCAGGAGATTATAGCGGACAGGGAAATCAGTCCTGAGGAGGTCTATCTCTGGATTAACGAATGGGACAGGGAGACGGGAAAGCCTCGCTCTTTAGAGCAGGGAGAAATTCAGGGGGATGAGGTAAAACCGCTTGATCAAGAAACTGCGCCTTTAGTGGAGCCACAGGGCAACTGATAAAAACATAATTATTCCAGCTAGCTTTAAGTTCAAATTTTCTGATTTTTAGTTGAACATTTGTCTGATATGGGCTAAACTCCCAAAAGGAGGAATAGAATGAATAAGAAAAGGATTTTGGTGCTGATGATGTCGCTTATGCTCTGCATGGGATTCAGCTTATTTGAGAAGACCAAATGGGTCTGGCATAAAGGCGAATATAGTTATGTTCGGCTGGCAAAACCGGATAAAGAGATTGATAAACTGGAGCATCCTGCGGAAATTTCTCAGGAGCAAATACAAGCGATCCTCACTTCCATACGGTATCAGCGCGCCTGGATCAATCTTGGAAACCTGGTTAAACCCAAAGAATATGACCTATTTACAGCGGAAGAGGCTGAGCAGATTGCGCCTTATCTGGCGCAGGGATTAAAGGAAGCCAATTCCAACCAGTGGGTGGATTTTTCTCTGGAGGTTTATCGTGGGCAGATGATTATTTTTGGCTCTGACCAGGTCACGGACGGAGTCGCATTTGTTCGGGATGGGAAATTGAATCTTGCGTTCCGCAATATCTCTGAGAAGATTGGTCAGGAAGTTAGTTTGAATATAGTTAGCCCGCTCAAAGCCTTTCCAGGGTCAGCCAGACTTATTCCGGGCAAGGGTATGGAGCTTGCGAAAAATAAGAAAGGCAAGGACACACCAAACTGGCTGATTATTGACCTCAAAGCCTATGCGGAGCAGGAAGAGGAAGTAAAACCTGCGGAAACCAAGGAAGAGAAAAAGCCTGAACCGGAAAAAAAGGTTAGCCAGCCGGAGCAGGAAAAGACTCCGCCGCGTGCGGAGAAATCTGAGCCGGAAAAACCTCAGCCCACAAGCGGGAAGTCTGTCAAAGAAAGACTGCTGGAGTTGAGAGAGCTTTATGAGCAGGGGCTGATCACTGAGGAACAATATAACAAAAGACGGGAAGAAATTTTGAAAGAGTTATGAAACTGGGCAAAAGTCAAGCCGCGGGGCTCTCAGTTTTTTCCAACCTTACTCTCGCCCTGTTAAAGCTGGTGATAGGAATCCTCTCTGGCTCAATGACTATTATTGCTGAATCCGCGCATTCGGGATTTGACCTCCTCGCCAGCTTGATCGCTTATTTCTCCGTCCGAATGTCTGACCAGCCTCCGGACCAAGAGCATCCCTATGGTCATTCCAAGATTGAAAACATCTCCGGCATCTTAGAAGCCAGTTTGATTTTTCTCGTGTCTATCTGGATTTTTTACCAGGCGTTTCATAAAATTATTGACAAAAAGTTTGAGGTCACTAATCTCCCGATCGGAATCGCAATTATGATTTTTTCCCTTTTTGCCAACATTTTTGTCTCGCGCCTTCTTTACAGGGTTGCCAGAGAGAGAAATTCCATTGCCCTGGAAGCTGATGCCGCGCATCTGTGGAGTGATGTCCTGACCTCTGGAGGCGCCATTCTTACTCTGGCAATAATTTATATCAGCGATAAATTTTTCTCCGTAAAACTATTTCTGCTTGACCCTATTTTTTCAATGGTTATTGCGCTCTGGATTCTGGGCATTGCCTATAGGCTGACCCGCAAGTCCTATCCAGCTCTCTTGGATGGCAGGGCAAAGCCAGAGATGGAAAAAAGGCTCATTTACCTGATCCAGGAATTTTGTCAGGGCAGATGCCAGTATCATAAACTGCGCACTCGCCAGTCCGGCGCCAAAATCTATGTGGACTTTCATCTTCAATTTATGCCCGACACACATATTGAGATAGCGCATCTATTGAGCCATGACCTCAAGAAAAAAATAGAAGCCGAGATAGCTGGCAGTGATGTCATTATTCATCTGGAGCCGTTTGAGGATGAGACAGAAGTTGCTCTAAGAAAATAAATGAACGCAGACAGGAGTGTTTGCGCCTAAAGGACTAAAAAGTGAAAAAGGACTTGAAAACTTTTCTGGTGGTTAATCCTCATTCTTCTGGAGCCAGAACAGAAAAAGCATGGCCCTCTATTCTTGCGGAACTGAAAAAGGTTCTGCGCGAATTCCAGTTCTCGTTCACAGAGCGTAGCGGACAGGCAATAGAATTGACAAGAGCCGCGCTCAAGGATGGCTATGAGATGATTGTGAGCGTGGGCGGAGATGGGACAAACAACGAGGTTGTTAACGGCTTTTTTGAAAACGGGCAAATGATTAACCCCCAGGCTCTGTTCGGGATCATCTGCTCAGGCACTGGCTCGGATTTCATAAAAACAGCTGGCGTGCCAAGGGACTTCCGCCACTCGGTCAAGCATCTGGCAGGACAAAATTTTAAACTGATTGACCTCGGATGGATGAGACATAAAGACCATTCCGGAAAAATGACCGAGAGATACTTCATCAATATCGCCAGCTTTGGTGTGGGAGGCGCGGCAGACGCTATTGTCAATAAGTCATCCAAACCTCTGGGCGGAAAAGTCGCATTCCTGATGGCAACAGCTCGCGCTGGATTGTTCTTCAAAAACCAGTCTGTGACGATCACGCTGGACAAGAAAACCGTGCTGGAGAGAAAAATTTTCAACCTGGCGATTGCCAATGGGAAATTTTTCGGTGCAGGAATGATGGTGGCGCCTATGGCTGAGATTGATGACGGAATCCTGGAGGTGGTTAGCCTGGGAGATTTAAGTTTTATGGAACGGCTGAAATTAAGCACTGCTATTCGCACAGGCGCACATATCTATATGCCCAAAATAGAGCACTGGCGCGCAAAGGAAGTCCTTGCTGAAAGCCCTGAAAATGTGCTTCTGGATGTGGATGGCGAACAGCCCGGAACCCTTCCCGCAGAATTCAAGCTCCTTCATAAAGCTCTCCGCTTCAAAATCCCAGGATGAATTGCATAATGTATTTTTTCATCATACCTTCACCACTCACCTTCCATCTTTTACCAGTTTGAATGCGTCTGCACAGGTCGCGACCGTGCTGAAGAGCGGTCAAGGCTATGATCTTGCGCCCCTTATTGCAGGTTTGACCATAGGGCTAACATAAATTAAACTCAAATAGGAGTTATTCAGAAGGAGTTAAAAAGTGGCATATCAATTAAGTTTGCACAAGGGTCCAGCGGAGCTGGAATTAGAGATTCTTAAAGCTGGTTTATGCACGGTTTGTGGAGCGTGCCTGGGGTTATGCCCGTATTTTCGGGTTCGGAAGGAAAAGGTTATTTTGCTGGAGAGTTGCGGGAAAACTGAGGGCAGATGTTATGAGATTTGTCCGAGAACCAGACTTGACCTGGAGGATTTGAATCAAAAGGTTTTTGGCAGGTCTAGAGATGATTTTGTGCTTGGCACTCATACAGGAATTTTTCTTGCGCAATCCTTTAGCAAGAAGATTCAAGCAAAGGCTCAATATGGCGGAGTTGTGACTGGTTTAATTAGCTGGGCGCTTTCCAAAAAAATCATTGACGGGGCTATTCTGGTTGGATATTCTACGCGGTATAGCCTTTTACCAGAGCCTGTTTTGGCTCTTGGTCCGGAGAAGGTTCTTGCGTGTGCCGGGTCAAAATACACTTCTGCTCCCAGCCTGAAAATTCTGGATTACTCGCTCAAGCATTGTAAGAAGCTGGCATTTGTAGGAAGAGCCTGCCAGGTTGAGGCTTTGCGGAAGAGGATTGTAGTAGAGCCTGAGATAGGGGAGAGGATTGCGCTTATTGTTGGTTTGTTTTGTATGTGGTCTCTGGACTATCGGAGGATTTCGGAGCATCTAGCGGAGAAAATGGATTTGAGTCAGGCGAAAAAATTTGACATACCTTACAATCGGTTTGTGGTCTATACTGGCAGGGGAAAAAAGGAACTGGATTTTGAGCCTATAAAGGGGATGAGAAGAGCGACCTGTGATATCTGTTATGACTTTACAGCAGAGCTTGCGGACTTAAGCGTTGGAAGCACTGAATGGAAGGATGACTGGAACACTTTGATTGTAAGGAGTGAGCGGGGGAGAAGACTTGTTGAGAGAGCGAAAAAAGCCAGAGCGCTCAGGCTGGCTGAATTTCCTGAAGAGCGGGAAGCATTGCTCAGAAACGCATCGCTGGGTAAAAAACAGAGAGTAGTGAAAGCGCTATTTCAGGATAAAACCGCGCGGGAGTATCTTGCTATTTCAGATAAAGAGAAAGAATGGATTGCGAACGCAAAGCCAATTAGTGGAGTGAAGAAATGAATCCGGTTTTTAAGGATGAGCCTGGGAAGGTTGTATTGATGATGGGCAATGAGGCAATAGCCCGTGGAGCAATTGAAGCGGGCGTGGATTTTAGCGCATCGTATCCTGGGTCTCCATCAAGCGAGATTCAGGAGACATTAGCGCAATCAGCTAAAATTTTCGGTCATCATGCGGAATGGAGCGTTAATGAGAAGGTTGCGTTTGAAGCCTGTTGCGGAGCGAGTTTTGCGGGTATGCGCGCTATAACTTCTATGAAGCAAAACGGGATCAATGTGGTCTCTGATGTGCTCAATACTGTAAATCTTTCCGGCATAAAAGGCGGAGTGGTTCTTGTGGTTGCGGATGATGCTGGAGGATATTCATCCACTAATGAAATGGACTCAAGGCTTCATGCGAAGCTTGCGGAGCTTCCTCTCCTGGAGCCGAGCACGCCAGAGGAAGCCAAGGAAATGGTCAAATACGCATTTGAGCTTTCAGAGAAGGTGAAGCTACCGGTGATAGTAAGGAGCGTGACGCGTATCTCGCACGCGCGTGGTGATGTAAAGCTCGGGGAGATTCCAAAGCGGACTCGCAAGCCAGCAATGGGATTTATGGACAGGTTTGTTGGTCATCCCATTCTTCATCCGATTCTGCATATGCGAGTTAATCAGACAAAAGCTGAGTTTGAAAAATCTCCGTTTAATCAGTTTGTTGGACCTGAGGATGCAGGGACAGTTATTGCGGCATCTGGACCTTCAGTGGCTTATGTTTTGGAGGCGCTTCATACGCTCGGGATAGATGACCAGGTTGGAATTCTCAAGCTCGGAACCACCTGGCCTATACCGGAGCAATTTGTTCGCAAGCATCTTTCAAAAGCCAGTCAAGTGATTGTGTTTGAAGAGATAGAGCCATTTCTTGAGGACAATCTCAAAGTGGTGATGGCAGATGCGCTACATCAGGGAGTATCGGTGCCAAAATTTTTTGCCAAGCGCTCAGGTCATATCAAGGGACCAAAGGGTGCAGGGATCGGGGAGATGACCCCGGACATTGTCTATGATGCTCTTGCAGATATTCTTGGCGTGAAACGGCATATGCGGAGCGAGAGATTTATTGATGCGGAAAAAAGGGCTGTTGAGTGGAAACTGCCTGGTAGAGAATGGGCGTTCTGCGCAGGGTGTCCGCATCGCGCATCCTTCTGGGTGATCAAGAATGCTCTAAAGGAAGATGACAGAGAGGGGGTTTTGATCGGAGATATTGGCTGTTATTCAATGGGCGTGAGCAAAACCGGATATAACCTGTCACGGACATTACAATGTATGGGCGCGGCTATTGGATTCGCCAATGGCCTTGGAAATCTCTCTGGCTTTCATCAGCCCGTGATCGCGATTGCAGGCGATTCAACCTTCTATCATTCCTGCTTGCCTGGACTTGTCAACGCTAAATACAATAACGCGAAAATGGTCTTCATTGTTCTGGACAATTCTGGAACAGCAATGACAGGATTTCAGCCACATCCGGGCACTGGAAAGAATGCGGTTGGAGAGCCTGCTTATGTTCTTTCCATTGAAAAAATCTGCGAGGGAATGGGTATTCCGACGCAATCGGTTGACCCGTTTGAATTTGATGATGCTGTGCAGATGCTAGATGATGCGCTGGAGGCAGGAGAGATTCGCGTGCTTATTTTCAGACACAAATGCGCTTTGATTGAAGGCAGAGAGAGAAAAGAGGATAAACCCAGAGTTTTCATTGACCAGGAAATCTGTATCGGAGATGAATGCGGTTGTAATCGCTTCTGCTCAAGGGTGTTCGGATGCCCTGCATTGATCTGGGACAATCAAAAACAAAAGGCAACGATTGACGAGGTTGTGTGCACGCGTTGCGGGGTCTGCGTTAAAATTTGTCCCAAAGGCGCAATCAAGATGGAAGAGCAAGCTGTGCCAAAAGCTGTTGAAAAGAGGAAGAGAAAATGAGCCAGGATTTAATTAACCTGATTATTTGCGGTGTTGGTGGACAGGGGAACATCCTTGCGTCCCAGATTGTTGCGTCAGCAGGAATAAAAAAAGGCTGGCGAGTGGCTATCGGAGAGACCTACGGGGCAAGCCAGCGAGGTGGCTCAGTTATGAGTCATATTAGATTTTCAAGCGTATTCCAGCTCGGTCCGCTTATCCCAAAAGGAGACGCGGACATTATTGTGGGATTTGAGCCTTTAGAAACTTTGCGAGTTTTGCTGGAGTATGGAAAAGATTCAACAAGGGTTATGTTTAATCCTCGTCCCAATTATCCCATTTCGGTCTTGTCTGGAGACGCAAAATATCCAGACCTTAACCTCATCTTTGACCAGATCAAAAACCTCGCTAAAGAATCCGTTGTCATAGAAGCAACAGAGCTTGCCAAAACCGCTGGAAACCATCTTGCCCAGAACCTTGTAATGGTAGGCGCATTAGCTGGAAGCCAGTGGCTCAACATTCCTATGGAATCATATCATCAAGTCATCTCCGAACTTTTTGAGGATCAAAAGAAGCGCGAATTAAATTTGCGCGCCTTCAATGCTGGAATTAAGGGCTTCCAAAAAGCATCTCTAATCAACAAGTGAAACTGCTCGCAACCGGCTATTCAATTGTCAAAGACCAATTCTATCATCGCCGGGGGCTGGTAATTAGCAGGTTTGCAAATATAGGACCGCAAGCCCTCTTGCCAGGGGGGCAGGCACTCTTGCCTGCCATTCCTGCCCGCCATTCCTTAATCTGCTTCTGCTGTTCCGCTTACTCCACTGTTGAAGCCCAAGACCGGAAGCGTTGACCTCCATCAAGCTTGCGCCCGAACCGCAAGATGTTTTGCTGTGAACCGCTCCTGAATCTAATGGTCCTTGAGGCTTGAAAACCGGTTCAGAAAGAAAGAAGGTTGAGCCGAAACGCGGTGCAGACGATTAGCCTGCCTGGCGTTAAGTCTCTTCCTTCCAAGCATTCAGAACCGGTCAAGGGCTGTGCCCTTACCTTGGCTCTATCTTGCATCGTTGTGACGGTGAGCTTCTCGCGCCGAGGTCCCAATAACGCAAACCCAATGAGTCGCTCCTCATTCAAATGAAAAGCGAACAAGGGCGTAGCCCTTGACCATTTCTTATGATCAAAGGCAAAAAACTTATGTCTGATTTTTAGCATTCTTGCAGATCATGTGCAGGTGAAAACCTGCAAGGTCGCAGACCTTGACAAGGGACGCAGTCCCTTGACCCACTTTTTAAAAAAGAAGGACTCTGCTGTTAAAAAACCTCACTAGTCCCCCCATTAATATAGCAATTTGTCCCAAACTCAATTTCCCGCCTAAATCATTGATACTAAAAGATAATCCCTGATTTTCGCAAAAATTCTCTAATAATTCAGACCTATTTTTCTGTTCTCTCTTGTTGAACAAAAATCGTGATTATTTCATATTATCAACCTCTTAAGCTCTAAAAGTTTTGTTCGGTGCCACTGAACAGGCTTTTCTCTCTCATTAAAAGACACTCGTGTCCTTTGAATTTTTTACACACCAGCGTTGGACTTTTTGAAGACCCAAACTGGCAATTTTTGCCACCTGCTTTTAATGTGCGAGAGCCTTGCCGTCGCGATACAATCTTCAATGCAAAGACACAGAGACCGCGAAGAATTTCAATTTTATTTTATCCACAGATTAACACAGATGAACGCGGATGATTCGGAGTTCGGGTTGAGAAATTTGCCAATTCCCGGATGACGGAGGAAGAATGTCAAATGTCAAGCCCTGACCCCAAAATCCCTGCACGGAATGCAGCTCAGGCCGGTCCGGGCTTTCCTTTCAGCCATCGGCTTGAGGAAGAAAAGCCTCTACGAGTTCCATGCGCCCTTGACCTTGAAGGAAACATCCAATCACAAGGGAAAATTCTTTGTGATCCAGTTCGGGGATCTCAAGGAAAACTCGGCCGCGGACAAGGAGCTCTTCCGCTCCAAATTCTTCCAATTCGCCAGCCACTCCATTGACCAGACTTTTGAAGCCGAAAAGAAAATGAAGGACGATCTCAGCGATGTTCCTTTTGCGTAAGCAAAGCAAGGGGTAAATTCATAAGAATTTGCCCCTTTTAAATTTTTGGGCTTTTTAGTCCTTAAGCAACATGCTCAAGGGCTCATCCTCCCATCATACAAGCTCCTCAAAGCAGAGGCAATCAACCTAGTTCGGTTATTTACGAACTCCATAAAGTGATCGTAATCATAGTCTGCCATATCAGGTATTAAATGCCTTTCTTTAAACGCTGAATCCCTAGTTTGAATCCACTCTTCGAAGGGAGTGGCGTTTTTTGAAAGGTTCTCCGATTCTGTAAGTAATTGGAGATTGCAGACAGTGTTATATTTTGATAAATATTGTTGAATCTTATTCTGATCGTAGCCTCGCTTCTTCAATTTCCCCACTTTGAATTCTGATTGCGGGAAAATGTGGTCTTCATGAAAAACTGCATCTTTCCAATCATTGTCAGGATAAAGTAAAGATAACAGAAGATATGTGTATTTTTCTCGGTATTTGTATCCTAAAATATTATCTATTTCCACATCATTGAAGCCCGGTTCGATTCCGAGCAATTTGTAGAGGTCATCGGCCGGAAAAGGTGTTCTCGCATTGCAGGTTTTTAACAATTCCCTTAACCGAGCCAGAGTAGTATCAGAAGAACCACCAAAGGCATTCTTTAGGGTTGAAAATATGAACCACCTACGGATTGCGATTTGTGACTTGACATCTTCAGCTTTTGAGGATGTATCAAAAGCCGGGTTCTCTCTTTTCATTATATAATAGGCAATTGGAAGCAATGCAAAGGGAGCCACGACATTCTTATAGCTGAAGCCAAAGCGAGAGATAAGGCGCACAGTAGCAGAAAGATTTTCCTTAATCTGTTCCCAATTCTTTTCAATGATGAGGAGGTTTTTTCTCGTGAAATTTTTTACCTTATACTGGATTGGCAAGTCCTCACTTAAATATAGGCACGCCTTCAGCACAAAGTCATTGCCGAAATTATATCCATTTCCTATCTTATTGATTGAATCAGTGAAATCATGAATTTCTTTACGCGCGTCGGTGTTTTCCCACTTTGCAGTAGCTGTAGCAAGCAAGAGATCGGAGTATTCAAGGGGCAGGCCAGCAGAATTCGCACGCACGAATTCCTGTAAAACTTTGTCGTATTCTTGTGATTTCTCTAGATAGAAATTGCAAATACGCATTGTTTGGATTCGGGCGTGCAACTTACCAATCAGCTTTTTTGCATTCTCACTCTGCTCTTTTGGTAATGTTGCTAGCTGCGGTTCCATATCAGCTTTTGCATCCTCGGCATCCTCGAAGTCCAAAATCCGCCCAACCGGATACCAAAGCTGAGGTTGGTCACCATCAGGCTTATCATTTTCGCGAAATTCAAAACCATAAGTAAGTTCTTCGGGATTGTCCTCTTTCTGACCTTGAGGTTTTAGAAGATTCAAGTAAAGTTTGGTTTTTTTCCAGCGGCGGTAGTGGAAATAACGAAATGAGCCTCGGAGACCGATGTAAAGAGAAGCTATCCTTTGTTGGCCGTCCAATACAAGTTTGATATCCTTATTTATACCCGCCATGTTCGCAGAGGGATTATGCGGGTATTCCTCATCGAAATCTCTAATAAATTCGTATACCGGCCAATCGTGCTTGTTCTCCTGCTTCAATTGCCAAAAAAGGAATGAACCTATCGGGAAATCGGACATTATGGAGTCGAACAACCTCTCGATGCGGTCTACTTCCCATACAAACTCCCGCTGGATAGCCGGGAGGTATATGTCACGATTTATCTGCTCTATAATATCACTGACGCGAATTGTGTTGTATTCCATTCCATTTCCCCCTTATATGGTATTGATGGTCATCGTGAACCTTGAATTTAAAATCATGGTGTACCGCCCCCAATTTCTTGGACACTATTTAAGCGCATTTTGCTAATCCTGTCAAGTAGTTTTCCCGTGCCTGTTTTGGGCTGAGAAATCTCAGCCTCTCAATGCGCCACTCCTGATTATATAGCTTAACGAACTTATCTACGGCAACTCTCAAGACCAGTTCTTGTTTCCGCTGAGGACAAAAGCGTCGGACCCCGGCTGGGTCAAAGGACAGAGCCTTGCGGGTCGTGCGCCTTCGGCGCTGGGCGCAACTCCGCTCGCTCCGTTGCGCGGACTGCTCCCTGACCCCTGTCTTCCTTGTTCATGTCATCTACCTCCTTATTCTCCAAATTTAAACTAATTCCGTGTCCAATAAAATCGGTGGCAACTCACTTTTTGTACCAAAATTATGGACCAAAGCCAATCACATCCACTGGAACATTGCTATTGTCATTTGTCTCATTGCCGAGTTCGCCATAAAGATTGTATCCCCAGCATTTTAACACTCCAGAAGTGTTCTGGGCACAGGTATGAGACCCTTTCGTAGAGATTTCCGCAATTCCTGAAGATAATCCAGAAACATCTACAGGAACCTTGCGATTAGTATTAGTCCCATCCCCGAGCTGGCCGGTCGAATTACTCCCCCAGCACTTGATGTTAGAATCAGTTACAGCACAGGTATGGCTCGCTCCCGCAGAAATTTTGAAGACGCCTGAAGATAAGCCGGAAACATCCACCGGAACATTGCTATTACTATTGTTCCCATTACCGAGCTGGCCAGACGAATTATTCCCCCAGCACTTTACGCCTCCTGAAGCGGTCAGGGCGCAGGTATGATTCCATCCAGCAGAGATTTCCACAATTCCTGAAGATAATCCAGAAACATCTACAGGGCTATAACGATTATCATTTGTCCCATCCCCAAGTTGACCATAATAATTATATCCCCAGCATTTAACGCCGCCAGAACAGGTCAACGCGCAGGTATAGCTCTCACCCGCAGAGATTGCGCTTATACCAGAAGATAAGCCGGAAACATCTACTGGGGCATAGTGATCAGTATTAGTCCCATCCCCGAGCTGACCATAGAAATTACCTCCCCAGCATTTAACCGCGTTGGAAGTGGTCAACCCGCAGGTATGATGATTTCCCGCAGTGATTTCCATAATTCCTGAAGATAATCCAGAAACATTTACAGGAACCTTGCGAGTAATCGTTGTCCCATCCCCGAGTTGACCATATATATTCCATCCCCAGCATTTAACGCTGTCAGAAGTGGTCAAAGCGCAGGTATGAGAAATTCCCGGAAAAAGCCCTTTGATTCCAGACGATAAACCTGAAACATCTACAGGAGCGTCGCGGTCATTTCTTGTTCCATCCCCGAGTTGACCATCGTCGTTCCTTCCCCAGCATTTAACCGCTGAAGAACCAGTAATAGCACAGGTATGATATCCCCCGGCAGAGAGTGAATATGCTGGACCGAATGAAATGACCCAGGTATAATTAGCAGGAGACCGATCCCAAACACCGTTCTTGCCAGCCTTGACCTTAAAGGTGTGCGAACCAACTGCTAAGCTAGAATAACTTTTCGGAGATTTGCATTTCTTCCAGGGATTAGAATCCAGCTTGCACTTAAACTCGCAAGGAGATTGATTACAGCGGAATTTAAAATTCGCGGATGTTGAATCAGATGGATTAGCTGGCAGACTTGATTTCTTGAGATATGTTTGAGGCGCAGAAGTCTGCTCGCTTATGCCTGCGCTGAAAATCTCCTCATCATTGCCCGGACCAATCTCATCATTTTCGCCTTGATCCTGACCGCATCCAGCCAGAATCAAAATAACCACAATAATCCCCCATAAAAATCCTTTTCCCCTCATTTCCCTTTCCTCCTGGCTTTTTATTTAAATAGACGAAGCTCTGGGTTAATTTAATAGACAGAATTCCTTGAGTGAAAAAAATTTCGCTCAGGTTTAAGCGCATTTGTTCACCTTCTCAAGAAGATTAGCGCATCTGGACAAGCTCTGTCAAGTATGCAGAGAGTCCTATTTTTTTCAGCTTTTTTCCCTGGCTAGTGGCTACTTTTTTCTATGCGAGTCCTGCCTTCTGGATCAATTCAGGCACATATTTTTCCCATCCCATTGCCATAATATGAAACCCCTGGCACATTGGCTTTAATTCTTTCATGAGGTTAGCCATTAGGCCTATGGCGACTTTGGGACGGTCATCTTTGCTTGCAGATGACAGGGGTTTGATTATCTCATCTGGCACAAACACTCCAGCAACTTTTTCATTCATATATTTTGCCATTGCCGGGCTTTTCACAATGACAATTCCAGCAAGAACAGGCACTTTGAGTTTTTGAGCTGATTTCATAAACTTTTCAAACTTGGAAGGCTCGTAAATCGCCTGAGTCTGGAAGAACCTTGCTCCTGCTTCAACCTTCTTTTCCATCTTTATGAGCTGTGGCTCAAGCGGGTCTGCGCCCGGAGTGACAGATGCTCCTGGGAAAATATCCTTTGGCGCTCCGATGAGGTCGTTTCCTGAAAGGTCTTTTCCGCTCTTAAGTTTGGTGATCGTATAAAGGAGCGAGACCGAGTCCAGGTCAAATACGCATTTAGCTCCAGGATGGTCTCCAAGGCTCGGATGGTCTCCTGTCAGAGCAAGGATATTCCTTATTCCAAGAATATACGCGGAAAGTATGTCAGACTGGATAGCCAGACGGTTCCTGTCCCTGCAGGTTATCTGAAAAATAGGCTCAAACCCTGCTTGAACCAGCCTGGCGCATATACCAAGAGAGCCAATCCTCATTACAGAGCTCTGATTGTCCGTGACATTTATTCCCAGCACCCTTCCTTTAAGATATTTTTCCGCCTCTTCCATCATCGCGTGAATATCCACTCCCTTGGGCGGTCCCAGCTCGCCTGTTAGCGCAAATTTTCCAGCCTCTAAAGCCTCTTTCAGCTTGCTCATATGAGTCCTCCTTTATTGATTCCCCGCGGATTTAGGCGCCTTATAAAGCGGGTCTTTTTCCAGAGACCATCTTGTAGTTCCGCGGTCTTTATCAGAAACATCCCAGTTCCTGTAATCGCGGAGCCTGGGCACTTTCTTCAGATTATCCAGCTTTCCGAGCGCCTTCAGCCTTTCATAGATCAAATGCCATGCGCAGTCCCTGTTGCTTTCAACCTCGCATTTGCCATCATGAGTTCCTCCGCACTGTCCATTCAAAAGGCTCTTGGCGCAACGCGTGATCGGGCAGATACCTCCAGTAAGATGTAACACGCAGTCCCCACAGCCGGCACAACGCTCAGTGCTGGGCCATAAACCCTGCATACCCTGGCTATTGAGCGTGTTATTTGCTGGCAGAGCAGGAATGTCAATCATTGCGGAGGTTGCCTGCACCCCAACTCCGCAACTAACCACTAAAACCGCATCAGATAGTTTCAATGCTGGAATTTGATACCGTAGCTGTGCGCCCACCAGAGCCTTGTTGCAAAGAAAATCTATCATCTGCGTCCCGGACACAGTCCTTCCAGGTCTTGCCAGCTCAGCTTTTAATTCATCCAGCCTCTTTTGCCCCCCGCTCTCGCATCCAATGGGACAGCCACCGCATCCCAAGATGAACACTCGCGGATAGTCTGCAAGAAGCTCCTTAACCTCATCCATTGGCTTTGGAATGTTAACAATCATCTCTATTCCTCCTTTAAGTCAGCCAAACTCTTTTTCAATCGCAGAAAGCAGTTGGTCCATCTTTTTAGAAACCGTGCCACTCAGTTCCATACCCTCAGAGATTTTCTCAGGCTCCATTCCAATGAAAACAATTTCTTCAGGCAATTTTGACACGAGCCTCTCCAGCGCAATTGCTCTCGGAACATCCAGCTCGTGAAGCGATAACATAAACCCTATATCCTTACCCTTATCAGATTCCAGCTCCTCCAGAGTGAACCTGTAAATCGCTCCAGGCTCCTGTCCTGCCTTAACCGCGTCAATAATCACCATCTTATCAAATCCCTCAAACGCAGGTAAAAGCTGATGAATAGAGGTGCCCGCATCAAAAACCTGAATACTCGCAGGCAAAGGCTTCTCCTTCAGCCTTTCTACAGCCCTTACTCCCAAACCCTCGTCTCCTAATAAGATGTTTCCCACACCAACCACTGCGATCTTTTTTCCTTTACCCAATCCTGATCTCCGAAACTTTCCTGCCTTTGAAATTAACAATATGAATCGCGCACGCAAGGCACGGGTCAAATGAGCGCACCACTCTCACCAGCTCAAACGGATTATTCACATCCTTGACAGTTGAGTTCTGAAGCGCCTGCTCCATTGGACCCGGCTGTCCTTTTTCATCTCTCGGAGAGGCGTTCCAGGTTGTGGGCACAACCAGCTGATACCGCTCAATTTTTTTATCCTTAATTTTTATCCAGTGTCCAACTGCGCCTCTTGCCGCCTCTGTTAGACCCATTCCCTCTGACTCATCAGGAACCTGATAATGAGCGCAAACAGGCTCTCCTGGCTTTAGCTCAAGAACCCAGTTAGCCATAGCGTCCGCAACCAGCTTTGCTTCAAGCGCCCTTGCCGCGTGTCTTCCGAGCAGAGAATTCAAAACCTTCACATCAGCTTTTAGCTCACTCAGGGTCGCGTCCACAATCTTCTTCACAGGCTCCACTCCCGCAAGATAACTAACAATCATACGAGAAAGCGGTCCAACCTCATAAACCTTGCCTTCATACCGAGGCGATTTCAGCCAGGAATACGCGCCAGCTTTTTTCCGATTCGGAACCGTGTCCTCCTTGCTCGGATGAATTGCGTCCGGTCCCTCAAACCATGAGTGCTTAATGCTCTCCGCAATCTTGCTTGCGTCCAGCGATTTTAGCGTGAAATTCTCTACTGTTCCCTGAACCAGGTATCTCTTTCGTTTCGTGTAGTCCGGGTTTTGAGTCTCCAGATCAAAGCATCCGTATGCGAGGAAATTGCCAGAGCCTGCTCCTAGTTGGAAATGGTCTGAATACACCTTTGCCACTGCAATCACATCCGGGATATAGATTGTGTCAATGAATTCGCGGATTTTATTGAGCCTCCAGAGAAACCCCGTGATCTTATCAATAGTTGGATGCTCAGTGGTTCCTCCAGGACAGATGCTTGCGACACAGGGCATTTTCCCGCCCCAGATCGCAAGCATCTCCTGCGCGAGCTTCCTCATCTCAAGCGCCATTACATAATGCCTGACTAATTCCTGATTGGTCTTTTTATCAAACCTGTAGTCGCCCTCATAGCGAGGCACAAACGGCTCCAGAGCTCCACGCGAAATAAAATCCTTAACTGAATTAAGCGTTGGGTCGTTTCCGTTATAGTCAGCAACCGCAGTCACATCAACATAATCCAGCGCGGCAAGATGATAAAAATGAAGGATATGGGATTGCAGATGGTTTGAGCCAAGGATCAGATTCCGTATGACCCTACCATTGTCCGGAATTTTATCTGATACCCCGAACGCTGAATCCAGGTTCAATGTGCTTGCCATAGCATGCGCAATAGGGCATACGCCACATACTCTTTGTGTTATAAACTGGGCGTCTCTCGGGTCTCTGCTTTTTAAGAAAATTTCAAATCCGCGGAATAATGTACCAGAGCATTTTGCTTCCTTTACCTTGCCTCCATCAACTAAAACCTCTATGCCCAGGTGTCCCTCTATACGCGTGATCGGATCAATTACGATTTTTTGCGCCATTTTATCGCCTCCCTTTTACCGCGTTTTGATCTGAAACCGGCTCAAACGCTCTTCATTAATCTTTTCAAGCATTGGCTGAAGGTCATCCGGATAAGTTGGCTCGCAACATCCAAGACAAGGAGAGCCAGAGCCCACACACCAGTTCACTCCATTGTTCCATAGCCTAGTTGGGCAATCCGCATAAGTCATTGGACCCTTACATCCAATCTGATAAAGACAGCCCTCATCCCCGGTGAATTTCGCAAATTGCCCTGCGTCAAAATAAGGTCTGCGCGGGCAGTTCTCGTGAATCAATTTCCCATAAAACGCTTTGGGTCTTCCAGCATAATCAAGAGCCTCTGCTGGAGGCAGACCTCCGAGCATCACCATTGCCACTGTCCCGACCATCCAGTCCGGATGAGGTGGACAGCCCGGAACATTTATCACCGGGGTCTTAAGCCCGGCTTCTGCTAGAGCCTGCTTCACGCTCTTGCTCCCGCTTGGATTGGGCTTTCCAGAGGGAATCCCTCCAAAGCAAGCGCAGGTGCCAATGCCCACTACTGCGAGTGCATCTCTGGCAAGCTCCAAAAACTTGTCCTTGAAACTAATATGCTTGGCTCCTGCCTCGCCAATAGTGCAGTAAAGACCATCATCCTGAGTCACCACTGCGCCTTCAATCAGCAGGAGATAGCTCCCTTTGCTTGCGCTCTGAGTGGTCTGGAGCACCTTTATCACTGGCTCTCCCTGACCAGCCATTATGGTCGCGTGGAATTTAAGATTCAGGTGCTTGCCCGGGATAACCGGGTCAATCAGGACATTTTTGACCGTGGGCGCCACTGCATTCAGAAGAGAGACAGAGCAACCAGAGCAAGATGCGCCCGCAAGCCATACCGCAGGAATTTCTACAACTTTTGTGGACACTTTAATCCCCCTTTGTTTGGAATTTATTTGGCGAGAAAAGCTTTAATTTTCTCATCTGTCTTTTCTACTCCTTAAATGCCGTTAAAACTTTGAGTCGCACTTATGAACTGCCTCCTGAAGAATACCGCATAACACAATAGCAAAAATTCTTACTCTTGTCAAGAGTTTTTTTGAGATTTTTTCTTTTGGCTTTTTTTCAGGGTTTTGACTCCCTTTGTAAGGGATCATGTCAACTATTTTGTGTCAGGCAATATATTGGGGCTTGGTTCTCGTTGTTCTGAACAACACCGAGAACATAATCCGCTCCAAACCCTGCTGTTGGGATAGTTGCCTTTGGTCTTCTTATAATCTATCCTTGAGTAAGGGAGGATTATAATGGATAAATATCCAGTTCTTTTGAAAGAGGTTATTGGATATGATTATGTAAAAATCCGAGAGGCAATAGTTGCTGGGATGAAGGAATTGAATGCTCATCCAGCAGGCAGGGTTTTTGTCAAGCCAAACATTATCTTCGCGCACAAACGCTATGGGACAACTGGATACACCAACCGTGTTCTGATGAGGGCGCTTCTTGAAGAGCTGTCTGAGCGGAAGGAGGTTGAAAAAATTATTCTTGGAGAGCACTGTGCGGTGACAGTGCCCACGCGTTATGCGGTAAGCGAAGCTGGATATAACGAGTTCAAGAAAATTCCAAAGGTAAAATTCTGTTATATTGAAGAGGCTCCAAAGATTTTTCTTAAGATGACAAAAGCTACCATTCATACTCCCACACTTGCGATTGCGAAGGAGATGTATGATGCGGATTACAGGGTCTGGGCACCGAAATTAAAGCATCATGCGTCCACTAAAATCACCTGCGCTCTCAAGCTGAATATGGGAATTGTTGATTCTCGCACCAGGCTCAAGGGTCACGACTGGCGTTTGGAGGAAAAAATTGCGGATTTATATGAAGCTGGAAGACCAGACCTTGTGGTTTGCGATGCGATTGCAATAGGGGAGCAGGCGGAGCTGGTAGCGAAATTAAAGCAGATAAATTGTTTGATGATGGGAACGAACGGGATAGCAGTGGACTCTGTTGGCGCAAGGATTATGGGCTTTAGCTCTGATGAGATTGAGCATCTTAAAATTGCGCGTTCAAGGGGCTGGGAGCCGGTTTCAGATGGGCAGATAGAGGTCAAAGGAGACCTGACAATAGAGCAGTTGCGGGAGCGAGTTGGAGTTTTAGACAGGACATTTTCAGACCCTCGCAAAGTTGACACTCCGATTCGGTTTTATATTGGGGAGAAGGCAAAGAACGGGGTTGTTTGCCGGACCGGATGTCAGAATATGATTGACACTGCGCTTGCCATTCTTGAGGCTTATGACCCCGGGGCATTGAAGAGAGCAAAGCCAGTTGCGTGCGTGATTGGAGAGTATGAGGGAGATGTGGATGGAAAGGGCTATCCCATACTTCTGGTCGGGAGTTGTGCGAAGATCAAAGGAAAGAAAAACGGATGGAGCATACGCATCCCTGGCTGTCCGCTGATTGTGCCGTTTTTTATTACACCTGCGTCTTTTTTCTTCGGACTGAAAAATCCATATAATGACCTGAGCGCTCTCCTTCCCTTTCCTTACTTCTTTATGGTTTCATATATAATGAAGTGCTTGAGCTGGTTTAAGACCCAGTATTATAAAATCAGCCCGGCTTGAAGGATTTTCAGCCTTCATTTGAAGCTGAGCCAAAATTCTGTTAATCTATCCGAGTCAAGTTAACTGGAAAAAGATTGGAAATGGATAAATTTTTAAGAGGAGCCGGCTTAAAGATCGGCTTTTTCATTATTTTGATAATGCCGTGGATAGTTTTGGCTCAGAGCGTTGAGGATGTAAGGATTCAGGGCTTACGCGCGCTAGAAGAGTCCACAATTCGCGAGTATATAGAACTGAAGCCCGGAGACGATTTTTCTCCTGAGATTATTAGCTCGGACATCAAGCGGATTTATCAATCCGGGCTGGTAGATGATGTGAAGGTTGATAAGGAGAAGGTGGCTGGAAAGCCGGATGCAGTGATTGTGACTTATATCATCACGGAGCGGTGGATGGTTGGGTCTGTGAAGTTCCAGGGGAACAAGAAGATATCGGAAGATGATTTAAAGCCGATTGTGAATATCCAGGAGCACAGCATTTTTAATCCGACATTGCTGAGTGATGCTAAGGACAAGATAGAAAAAGAGTATGAAAAAAAGGGTATGTTTCTTACACGCGTGTATCCTAGAGTTGATGAAGTCAAAGAAGGAGTGGTGGATATTATTTTTGAGATAGAGGAGTATAAAAAGCCAGCGGTGAGCAAAGTGAGCTTTTACGGAAATGAGAAATTGAAGGAGCGCGAGCTTCGGAAGGTTATGCAGACCAAGCAGGCTTGGTATCTGTTCACTGCGAGCAAGTATGATGAAGACATTCTATCACAGGATTTATATCGGCTTTATGGTTTTTGTCTGGACAGAGGATTTCTTGAGGCAAAGATTCAGGCGCCGGTGGCGTATCTTGACCAGGACCCGGAGCGCGTCTCTGTCTCGGTTTTTATGGAGGAGGGGGAACAATACCGGGTGGCTCAGATAAGGATTCAGGGGGATTTGGTCGCGCCTGAGGAGGAGCTTCGGAAAGGCTTGCTTCTTAAAGAAGGCGAGTTTTACAGCGAGAGCAAGGTCAGGAGGGACATTCAGTATCTTTCTGATTTTTATTCCAATCTCGGGTATCATTTGGTGTCGGTTGATCGGGATCTACGGTTGGATTACCGTCTTCGGCTGGTTTATGTGACTTATACAATCAGCAAGGGCAGTAAAATTTATCTGGACCGGATAGAGGTTAAAGGTAATGAACAGACGATTGACACGGTTCTGAGAAGGGAACTTGCGGTAAAGGAAGGGTATCTATACTCAGATGCGCAGGCGAGGAGGAGTCAGGAGAGGTTGATGCGGACAGGATACTTTGAGAGCGTGGAGCTTTTTGATAGACCAGGGGATGCGCCTGACCGGATGGGTCTGGAGATCGGGGTAAAAGAGGCAAAAAGTGGGACATTAATGGCGGGCGCAGGATACAGCTCTCTTGAGATGTTTGTGTTTAATCTGGAATATCGTCAGCAGAATTTTCTTGGTAGAGGCTGGAACTTCAGCGCGATGTTGAGAAGCTCAACCCTGGCTCAGGATTATTCTATACAGTTTGATGACCCATATTTTCTGGACTCGGACTGGCATCTTGGAATCAGCGCATACTCTTATAAATCCATTCTTTATTATTTTGACCAGGAGAGAATGGGAGGTAGTATCACTGGCGGAAGGAAAATTCCACATACTGAATTTTCGTATTTTTACCTAACATACAGCTATGCGATCTCCAATCTGGAAAACTTTTCTGAGAGCAGTCAGATTTATCGGCTTCAGCCACAGGATTCTCCCACGAGCTCTATGACATTTACCTTTAAGCGAAACGCATTGAATAATTATCTTGACCCCACAAAAGGCACTTACTTTAGCTCCAGCCTGCAATACGCTGGAGGACTGCTTGGAGGAGAAAACGATTTCACCAAGAGCGTGTCCCAGATTCAGTATTATCAACCAGTGCCTCTTCCCAAGCTGAATCATTATGTCTCGTTCAGGGGACAATTCGGATATTTGTGGAGACCTGATGATAGCGACCTTCTTATTACAGAGCGCTTTTTCCTTGGCAGAACCAATGGTTTGCGAGGATACGAGGCTGGAGCAGTTAGCCCGGTATTTATAGAAGATGACGGCTCTGAGTCCAGGATAGGCGGGAATAAAATGATGGCGCTGAGCGTGGATTATATCATTCCGCTTGCGGACACTGGATTCAAACTCGCACTTTTTTATGACATTGGAAATGTCTATAATGATAATGAGGAAATAGACTTTGCTAATACAAAACAGGACTGGGGAGTAGGGCTCAGATGGGCTTCTCCAATGGGACCGCTCAGGTTTGAGTTAGGATTCCCTATCAATCCTGATAAGAATGATGAGCCACAGGTATTTAATTTCGGATTTGGAACAGGTTATTGAGAACTAAGGAGGAAAAAGATGAAAAGAGAATTATTATTTGTGATGCTTCTGGTTACGCTTTCAGTAGTGGGAATGGAGATTAAGGATGCGCTGGCAGAGGCGCCTGCGGTGCAGACCCAGCAGGTAGGTCCTTTAAAGATAGGCTTCATCAATATCCAGCGCGCGATTAGCGAATCAGAAAAAGGCAAGGCGGTTATAGGAAAGCTGGATGCTGAGATTAGCCAGGCAAAAGCCAAGCTGGATGCGCAGAAAAAGGAAATAGACCGGCTAAATAACGATTACAAAGCCAACAAGGACAAATGGGACATAGCCACGAAACAGGCAAAGATGGATGAGCTGGAGGCAAAAGCCAAGAAGATCAACCGGGACGCGGAGGATTACGAGGCGTATTATCGCAAGCGCAGGGACGAGTTATTAAAGCCGATTGTGTCAGGATTGAACCAGGTCATCATAGACCTTGGCAAAAAGGAAAACTACAGTGTCATTTTTGAAATTGGAGGAGGAATTCTCTATATCAATCCGAATCTTGAGCTGACCAATAAAGTGATCAGTAATTACAATCTTCAAAAATAAAATGACAGGGATACATCCCACCGCGATTATTGAGCCTGGAGTGGAACTCTCGCCCGGGGTCCAGGTCAGCCCTTATGTTGTGATTCAGGGTAAGGTCAAAATTGGAGCAGGGACATCAATAGGTCCCCATACCTTTATTGAAGGTCCTTGTGAGCTCGGAGAGGGCAATAAAATTGGAGCATTTGTTCATCTTGGGGGCGCTCCCCAGCATCTACAATACAGGGGAGAGGAAACATGCCTGATTATAGGAGACCAAAATGTTATCCGGGAATTTGTGACCATTCATCGCGGAACTGCGCAGGGCATACGCGAGACCAGGATCGGGAATAAAAATTTTATTATGGTTGGATGTCATATTGCTCATGATTGCGTTCTTGGGAATTCCATTATTATGGCGAATTATGTCCAGCTTGCGGGGCATATTCGGGTTGATGACAATGCGGTTTTCGGCGGACTCTCTGCGGTGCATCAGCATTGCAGGATCGGAAGAGGCGTGATGGTCGCGGGATTAACCGGGGTTGACCTAGATGCTCCTCCATACAGCGTTGTTGGGGGAGACCGCGCCCGGTTCATTGGCTTGAACCGTGTGGGCTTACAAAGGATGGGGATGCCAGAGGATAAAATTCAGGCGCTCAAGAAGGCATATCGGATAATTCAGAGCAGTGGGCTTTTGCTAAAGGACGCTCTGAGGAAAACAGAGGACGAATTTGGACATATCCTAGAGGTGCGCGAGGTTATAGAGTTTTTCAAAACCAGCGAGCGAGGAGTTGTCCGAAGATAAAAATGATAAGTATGGCCGAACCAATATATTCACTCTTTCTGCTATAATAAGAAATAACGATGGCAAAAGCAAAAAAATCTGATGCCAAAAAACTCTGCATACTTGCAGGCGCTGGGAAATTTCCGGTTTATCTGGCTGAGTTTGCGCGTGGCAAAGGGTTTCAGGTGATTGCAGTTGGTCCGGAGGGCAGGCTGGAACCGGAGCTTGAGGCGCGTGCGGACAAAGTCAGGACATATCGGTTTGCCAGGCTTGGGGAACTGCTTGAAATTTTAAAAGAAGAAAGAATAGAGCAGGCGATGATGGCGGGAAAAATTGATAAACGCTGGCTTTATCAGCCTGGAGTTGAGTTTGATGAGATGGCGCTTAAAACTCTCAAGAAGCTACCTGACCAGAAGGATGACACGATTATGAGCATTGTGACTGCGGAGCTTGAGTCTCATGGGATAAAAATTCTGCCAACGCTTGACTTAATTCAGGAATGGCTCGCGCCAGAGGGGAGCTTCAGCGCATTCATTCCAGAGGAAAAACAATGGCAGGATATAAAATTCGGATTCAGGATCGCGAAGGAGATCGGGAAGCTGGATATTGGACAAACCATTGCTGTGCTTGACCGGGCGGTTCTTGCGGTGGAAGCCATAGAGGGCACTGACTTATGCATACTCAGAGCAGGGCAGATCACTGCGGGAGCAGTGATTGTGAAGGTGTTGAAGCCAAATCAGAGTCTGAAATACGATGTGCCAGTGGTGGGACTGAGCACGGTCCAGTCAATGATTCAGGCGCGTGCAAAGGTTCTTGCAGTGGAAGCACAGGGATGCCTGGTTGTGGAGAGAGAGAGAATGGTTAAGTTGGCGGAGCAGAATGGAATTGCGCTGGTAGGGGTTAAGGGAGACTAATGTGTTCAGAGCGATGAGCAATTGCGTATAAAAGTGCTCGGGAAATAAGGAATGGAGGATAAAGCAAAGATCAGGGTAGGCGTTATAGGGGTTGGGTATCTGGGAAGGTATCACGCTCAACGCTGGAAAGAGGTTGAGGGAGCGGAGCTTATTGGCGTTTCGGATATTGACTATGAGCGAGCCGAGGCGGTTGCGGACGAGGTCGGGTGTGAGGCTTTTCCGGATAACGAGTCCCTTTTGGAACAGGTTCAGGCAGTAAGCATTGTTGTTCCAACTGAGAAGCATTATGCAATCGCGAAGCAGGCGCTTCAGAGGGATAAGGACATCCTTCTGGAAAAGCCCATCACCAGCACGCTGGAGCAGGCGGATGAATTGATTGCGCTGGCGCGAGAGAAAAAGCGGATTTTTATGGTGGGACATCTGGAGCGGTTCAATCCTGCGGTGCGCGCGCTGGTTGGGAATCTCACGCGTCCAGCGTTTATAGAGGTTCATCGCCTGGGACCGTTTGTTGAGCGTGCGAGCGGTATTGATGTTGTGCGAGACCTTATGATTCACGACCTGGATATAGTGCTCAGCCTGGTGAGTTCAGAGGTGGAGCGCATAAGCGCAATGGGAATTATGGTGCTCAGTGATAAAATAGATATTGCCAATGCCCGGATTGAATTTAAGAACGGCTCAGTGGCGAATCTCACTGCGAGTAGAGTCAGCCTAGGCTCTCCTGTGCGGAAGATTCGCATTTTTCAGCCGGAGAGCTACATCTCGCTGGACTACCAGGCTAAGAAGATGGCGATTTTCACTTTGGGACCGGGACAGGATGATGACCCAATGAGCCGGATCAAGATAGAGCAGGCGAAGATTGATGAAGAGGATGCGTTGCGGATGGAATTAAGAGCGTTTGTGGAATCTGTGAGGACGCGGGATAAGCCAGCGGTGAGCGGGGAGGATGGCAGACGCGCTCTTGAGGCCGCGATGCTGGTTCATGAGGAGATCAGGAAAAGTCTGCGTAAATTTTTCCGGGGTTGAGATGACAGAGGTCAAAAAGCTCAGGCTGGATGATTTAAAAGGCTGGAAAAAGCTTCGCACCGCCTTAAGCTATGTCATTCCTTATTTTCGTCCCTATAAGCGCTCTGTGATTCTGGTGGCGGTTTTGGCGTTTTTTTCCACTCTTTTTGACCCCAGCTTAGTGGTGAGCATTAAACTCTTTATGCAATGGGTTGCAATTCAGGAGCATCCAGACCCGAGATGGGCGATTGCGGCGCCATTGTTTATGGTTTATCTAATGCTCTTCCGAGAGACAACTACTTTTCTTTACGAATACAATAGAGAAAAATTAAGCCTGAGAGTGGTTCAGGACCTCCAATGCGCGGTATATAACCACTTTGTGCATTTAAGTGTAGACCACTATGACAAGATGAGCACAGGAGAAATGATGTCCCGCACAGTGCGAGATGTGTCCCGTATGCAGGACACCGTGCCTATGGTCATAGATTTTTCCAAACACCTGCTCAAGTTCCTTTCCCTTGCCATCTGTTGCATCTTGATGCAACCAGCTTTGACCTTAATCAGTTTTGTCGCTCTTCCTCTGACAGCCTTAGCCGCGGTCAGAATAGGAAACCTGATGAAAACCTACACCAAAAAAGGCTTAAAACAAGCCGCGGTAATAAATATACAGATGCAAGAAACTTATTCTGGCGCCCGGATTGTTAAAGCCTTTGCCCAGGAAGACGCGGAAGTGAAGCGCTACTGGGATAAGATGCTTAAGATGCTTAAAATTCAATTTAAATACTCCCGGTCAAAATACCTCCAAGGACCAGCGGCGAATCTCATCTCCAGCTTAGGCGTGGCGCTTGTAATGGGAATCGCCATTTACTGGACTCTACAGAAGGTAAATGTGATTTCTTATGCTGGCTGGTTTTTTTCTCTATTTGGTTTCCCAGTGCACCAGACAGTAGAGCTTGCTCCTCGCCTTTCTTGGCCCAATTTCTGGGCATTCTTTACTGCTCTTGGCTTGATGATCAATCCTATCCGGGACCTAGCAAGGGTTCAAGGCAATTTTCAGACAACTTATGGCTCAATTGAGCGCACCATAGAAGTGTTTGAAAAGGAAGCCACTGTGAAGGAAAAACCGAATGCGATTGAACTTGAGCCGATGAGTAAAGAAATCCGGTATGAGAATGTTTATTTCAAATACGAGGACCAATGGGCGCTAAAGGATTTCAGCTTTGTTGCTAAAAAAGGCGAGCTAGTCGCGTTGGTGGGTCCAAGCGGCTCCGGAAAAACCACGGTGGTAAATCTCCTTCCCAGGTTCTATGATGTGAGCAAAGGAAAAATTACCATTGACGGAATAGACATCCGGGATGTCACTCTAAAGTCTCTCAGAAGCCAGATCGGGATCGTGACCCAGGAAACCTTTTTATTTAATGACACTGTTGAGAACAATATCAAATACGGCTCGCCCGAAAAAAACCTGGACCAGATTATAGAAGCGGCAAAAGCCGCGAACGCCCACGAGTTCATTCTAGGCCTCCCACAAGGCTATCAGACCATCATCGGTGAACGCGGAGTCCGTCTTTCTGGAGGAGAGAAACAACGCATTGCCATTGCGCGCGCATTACTCAAGAACCCTCCAATCCTGCTTTTAGACGAGGCGACCAGCTCTTTGGACACAGAAGCGGAGCGAGAGGTGCAAAAGGCTTTGGATGTGCTTATGAAAAATAGAACCACTATCGCAATCGCCCATCGCTTAAGCACCATCCGCAACGCCAATCTTATCCTGGTCATCAGTAATGGCGAGATAGTGGAGCAGGGAACTCACGATGAATTGATTCAAAAGCAGGGACTTTATAGAAAACTATATGAAATGCAGTTCCTGATTCACGAAAACCCTGAACTCAAAGCGGTCTGCGCCGAGGAAGCGCTGGAAAAGAAAATTGAATAGCGCAAGATGAATCCCTCTATCAGCTTATCAGACAACAGGTTTTCCCAAAGAGAATTCCCTGAATTGTTCCAAAAAATCAGGACGGATAATGACCAGATTTGAAGACTGGCTCTTTGAGCCACAACCCGGATTTTTCGGAGAGATGCTCCGAGCCCCCTTCTCAGCAATGTCCCTTCTATATCTCCTCGGGGTAAAAATCAGGCTATTTGCTTATCAAAAGAGTATTTTTCAAACTCATCTGCTCCAGCTCCCGGTCATTTCCATCGGCAATCTGACTCTGGGAGGAACCGGCAAAACCCCCTGTGTGATCTGGCTGGCACGAGCTTTGGCACAAAAAGGAATAAAAACCGCAATCAGCATACGCGGATATGGCTCGCCAGCGGAAAACGCTCTGCTCTTAGTTGATGGCAAGTCCAAAACGCCGGACCCTGCGGAGGTCGGCGATGAATCCGCAATGATGGCGCAAGCGCTTCCTGAAATTCCGCTTTTGGTGGGAAAAAACCGCATCCTTGCTGGCGCAAAGGCAAAAGAGCTTGGCGCACAAATCCTGATCCTGGACGATGGATTCCAGCATCTTAAAATTCACAGAGAGATGGACATAGTGTTGATTGACGGGAATAAATTACTCAATGCGGAGAAAATGTTTCCGCGCGGAAAACTCCGAGAGCCTTTATCATCGTTAAGACGCGCGGATATAGTTATTCTGAGCAAGCCCGGAGAAATGGCTGAAGAAATTTTGGCTGAGATAAAAAAAATTCATCCAGCTTGTCCGATCTTCAAAATGCGGTATCAAGCTCTGTATCCTGAAAAATTTTATGGGAAAAAGGCTTATCTCTTTGCAGGGATAGCAGACCCGGAGCAATTCTTCAAGCTGTGCCAGAGCCTTAAAATACACATAGCTGGAAAAAAAGCGTTTTCAGATCATCATCAATATAATGATAAGGAAATCTGGAAAATAAACGCTGAGGCTAAAAAAAGAGGCGCGGAAATTTTGTTGACTACAGAAAAGGATTTTGTCAGACTAAAAGGGTTTAAGAGCGAGATACCTGTTCAGACGCTTCCAATAAAACCGGATTTTTTTGGAGATGAGGAAAAAATAGTAGGTTTAATTATGAACAGATTAAAAGGAAAAGCAGAATGATTAGGTTGTTAAATTATCTGGCTTATCTGGCTCTGCGCATTGCCTGGTTTATGGGAAAATTTTTACCAATGAAGCCGACATTTGCCTGCGCATGGCTTCTTGGAAATCTGGCTTACTATATCCTTCCGGGCAGGAGAAGGATCGCTCTCAAGAATTTGGAGATTGCGTTTGGAAAAGAAAAGAGCGAGGCGGAACGGAAAAGAATATGCAGGCGCTCCTTTGTGAACCTGGTTTATTCTGGAACGGAATTTCTTTTTATGGAAAGGATCGCAAAGGACTGGAAGAACCGATTTATATTTGAGGGCGATCAGATGATTGATGACTGCATTCGGAGGAAACAGGCATTTTTTGTGTTTGGGGGGCATCTGGGAGGATGGATGATGATTGCAATGGTGCCTCAGCGCTTTGGAGTGTCCGGAGGAGTTGTGATCCGTCCACAGAGAAATCCGTATATTGATGCCTTCATCAGAAGACTGGTCGCCAAAGCCAAAGGCGTGATGATAAACACGAGAGGAACCGGAAAGCAGATTGAAAAAATGATTATGGATGGATGGCTCATTGGATTTTATATGGACCAGGAGTCCAGAAGAAAAATGGGCATCCCTGTTGACTTCTTCGGAATGCCAGCATATTCGCATGTGGTTCCGGGCTATCTTGCCTGGAAGCATAAAATACCAATGTTTCCATTCTGGATGCCCAGAATAAAGCCAGGATACTTCAAAGCTATTTATAGACCATCTATAGAATTCACTTACTCAGGCGATAAAGAAAAGGACATCAGGGATGTGACTCAGCGAATTGTCAAGGAAGTGGAGAATACCATCCGGGAATATCCTGAGCAATGGCTCTGGGCGCATAATCGCTGGAGCAGGACTCTGCGCGGTGAGGAAGAGAGAAAAGAACAAAAGAAAAAGCGCAAGAAGATGATTGAGGATGGCGTATATCTTACGAGCAAACAGGTTTTGAAAATGATGGATGAGGAAATAGGAGAAGCAAAAGATGAACGAAAAGCTGGCTCTCCTTGAAGAAAAGCTGAACAATGTTCTAATCGGAAAGCCCGAGGCTGTAAGATTATCCCTGGTAGCTCTTCTCGCAAAAGGACATATCCTGATTGAGGACATACCCGGAATAGGAAAAACCACGCTTGCGCAAGGGATTTCTCATCTCATTGACCTGAGATTCCAGCGGATCCAGTTCACATCAGACCTGCTACCATCTGACATACTTGGTGTAGCTGTGTTTCGTCCTAGTCAGGAAAATTTTGAATTCAAGCCAGGTCCTATTTTTAACTCCATTATCCTCGCGGACGAAATCAATCGCGCAAACCCACGCACTCAAAGCGCTCTTCTGGAGGCTATGCAGGAGCGACAGGTCACATTAGAAGGAAAAACTTATCCGCTTCCTGAACCATTCTTCGTGATCGCAACACAGAATCCGATTGAGCATTATGGCACTTATCCTCTGCCGGACTCGCAGTTAGACCGATTCCTATTAAGCCTCAACCTGGACTATCCTGAAACAAACTCCGAGCTCAACATCCTGAAAACACGCTCTTATGGTCAGAATTTTAACCAGCTCTCTCCAGTCATAAGCGGGGAAGAAATTCTTTCCCTTCAGGAAAAAGTGGAGAAGGTCAAAGTGGATGATGCGCTTCTGGAGTATCTCCTCAAGCTAATTCAAGCCACCAGAAATCATCCGAGGCTTAAGCTCGGCGCAAGCCCGCGCGCAAGTCTGGGATTGAAACAAGCCTCTAAAGCTCTTGCATTTATACTCGGAAGAGATTATGTCATTCCGGACGACATTAAAAAGATGACCATCCCGGTCTTGAGACATAGACTGGTATTCAAACAGGATATTTTTGACCAGCAAAAAAGAAGCGAGCAATCTGAAATAATTCTCCGAGAAATTCTGGACCAGACCCCGGTTCCTATCTAAATACAATAGAGCACGAACCCATCAAAAACAAAAAAGGAGCTTCAAAAAGAAGCTCCTTTTTTTAAATTTACCCCCGGCGGCGACCTACTTTCCCACTAGGCAACCTAGCAGTATCATCGGCCCTGGAGGGCTTAACGACCGAGTTCGGGATGGGATCGGGTGTGACCCCTCCGGCATAGCCACCGAGGAAAAATGGACATCGTCCCTTGACCCAAATCTTTTTGGGGTTCTTGCGATTAATATAAAAACAATTACAAGGTTTTTTCTGCGTTTAATTCCATATTGGATGATTCTCATTGATCCTGCCCCGGTATTTTGCTGGGCTGGATCAGCGGCTCGGACAGGCAAATTATTTTATGGCCAAGCCTCACGGGCGATTAGTACCGGTCAGCTCCGCGCCTCGCAACGCTTCCACCTCCGGCCTATCAACCAGCTAGTCTAGCTGGGCCCTACTGCTCCTCGCGTTTCCGCGAGGAAAGGGAGATCTTATCTTGGGGCAAGTTTCCCGCTTAGATGCTTTCAGCGGTTATCTCTTCCGAGCTTGGCTACCCAGCTGTGCTCCTGGCGGAACAACTGGATCACCAGAGGCTCGCTCGTCCAGGTCCTCTCGTACTATGGACGACCCCCCTCAAATCTCCTGCGCCCACGGCGGATAGGGACCGAACTGTCTCGCGACGTTCTGAACCCAGCTCACGTACCGCTTTAATGGGCGAACAGCCCAACCCTTGGGACCTTCTCCAGCCCCAGGATGCGATGAGCCGACATCGAGGTGCCAAACCTCACCGTCGATATGAACTCTTGGGTGAGATCAGCCTGTTATCCCCGGAGTACCTTTTGTCCGATGAGCGATAGCCCTTCCACGCAGAGCTATCGGATCACTAAGGCCAGCTTTCGCTTCTGCTCGAGGTGTCCCTCTCACAGTCAAGCCCCCTTATGCCTTTGCACTCTATGGCCGGTTTCCAATCGGCCTGAGGGGACCTTTGCGCGCCTCCGTTACCTTTTGGGAGGCGACCGCCCCAGTCAAACTACCCACCAGGCAGTGTCCCTGATCCCGTAAAGGGACCCAGGTTAGAGGCCCAAACCAACCAGGGTGGTATTCCATTGGTGGCTCCACCTAAGCTAGCGCCCAGGCTTCAAAGCCTCCCACCTATGCTCTACAGACTAGTTCGAGACTCACTGCCAAGTTGCAGTGAAGGTTCACAGGGTCTTTCCGTCCCGCCGCGGGTAAGGGGTATCTGCACCCCTACTCCATTTTCGCTGAGTCCCCGGTTGAGACAGTGCGAAAGTCGGTATGCCTTTCGTGCAGGTCGGAACTTACCCGACAAGGAATTTCGCTACCTTAGGACCGTTATAGTTACGGCCGCCGTTTACTGGGGCTTCGGTTTAGGGCTTCACCCTCCTTTCGGAGGACTGACCCCACCCCTTAACCTTCCAGCACCGGGCAGGCCTCAGCCCCTATACATCGCCTTTACGGCTTTGCAGAGACCTGTGTTTTTGATAAACAGTCGCCCCCGCCAGTTCACTGCGACCCCTCTCAGCTTCAGGAGTGAATCCTTACACCAAAAGGGGCACGCCTTCTCCCGAAGTTACGGCGTCAACTTGCAAAGTTCCTTAACCGGGGTTCTCTCAAGCGCCTGAGCATTCTCTGCCCGTCTACCTGTGTCGGTTTGCGGTACGGGCACCCGATCAGCTCGCTACGAGGATTTTCTCGGGAGTTTGGGATCAGTCAATCCCCAGGGTCCGAAGACCCCGGGTCCCATCACCTCTCAGAGTTAACGAGACTCCGGATTTGCCTAGAGCCTCCTCCTACAGGCTTAGCCTGGCGCTTCCAATCGCCAGTAGACCTACCCTTCTCCGTCCCCCCTTCGCTCAAACGCTGACCGAGTGGTACAGGAATATTAACCTGTTTTCCATCACCTACGCCATTCGGCCTCGGCTTAGGACCCGACTAACCCTGAGTGGATTAGCCTTCCCCAGGAAACCTTAGACTTACGGCGAGTGGTTTTCTCATCCACTTTATCGCGTACTCGTGCCAGCATATTCTCTTCCCAGCAGTCCACCGGTCCTCGCGGTCCGGCTTCTGCCCGCTGGGAACGCTCCCCTACCGCCTCAGAGCTTTCACTCTGAGACCCGCGGCTTCGGTAGTATGCTTAGCCCCGTTACATTTTCGGCGCAAAAACGCATAGACCAGTGAGCTGTTACGCTTTCTTCAAAGGGTGGCTGCTTCTAAGCCAACCTCCTGGTTGTTTAAGCGTCTTCACTTCCTTTACCACTTAGCATACATTTCGGGACCTTAGCCGGCGGTCTGGGCTCTTTCCCTTTTGACTATGGACCTTATCGCCCACGGTCTGACTCCCGGGATAAACTAACGGCATTCTTAGTTTGGTTGGATTTGGAAAGCTTTTGGGCTCCCTAGTCCATTCAGAGCTTTACCTCCGTCAGTCATCTCCCGAGGTAATACCTCAATATTTTTCGGGGAGAACCAGCTATCACCAAGTTTGATTAGCCTTTCACCCCTACCCACAGATCATCCGACGACTTTTCAACATCGACCGGTTCGGACCTCCACCGCCTTTTACGGCGGCTTCATCCTGTCCATGGGTAGGTCACCTTGGCTTCGGGTTTACTGCCCGCGACTAAACGCCCTATTCGGACTCGCTTTCGCTACGGTTGCACCTTAATCGGCTTAACCTCGCCACGAACAGTAACTCGCTGGCTCATTATGCAAAAGGTACGGGGTCAGGCATAGTCAATCGGGTTGCCCCGAAAGACGATTCGCCCTCCCCCTGCTTGTAAGCGCACGGTTTCAGGTTCTATTTCACTCCGTTAACCACGGTTCTTTTCACCTTTCCCTCGCGGTACTTGTGCACTATCGGTCACTGGGTAGTATTTAGCTTTGGAGAGTGGTCTCCCCGGCTTCCCACGGGATTCCACGGGTCCCGTGGTACTCGGGAACCTGGTCCAGAAAGTCCATACTGATTTAGCTTACAGGACTTTCACCTTCTATGGTTGAGCTTTCCAGCTCAATTCAGCTATCAGATGGATTTTTAACTTTCCGAGGAATCTGCCGATTCCTCAAACCAAGCCCCACAACCCCGACCATCCAACGCCGGCAGGCTATCACGGATAATCGGTTTGAGCTATTCCCTCTTCGCTCGCCGCTACTAAGGGAATCTCTTTGATTTCTCTTCCTGGGGGTACTGAGATGTTTCGCTTCCCCCCGTTCGCCTCCTAGACCTATGAATTCAGCCTAGGATATCTAGGTATGACCCTAGATGGGTTTCCCCATTCGGAAATCCCCGGGTGATAACGCCTGTTTAGCGGCTCCCCGAGGCTTATCGCAGCTAGCCACGTCCTTCTTCGCCTCCCAGTGCCAAGGCATCCTCCGTGCGCCCTTTGTAGCTTGACCATAAAATCTTTTTGGCAAGCTGTCCAATTCCGCTGACCCTGCCCTGCAAAACGCAAGAGCAGGATGAATGAGAACCATCCCCAGAATTGTTTCTTAATACCCACTTTTAATGGGACGCAGGAAAAAACCTATGTAATTGTCAAAGACCCTTGCGGACTTATGATTGCCGCTTAATTTTTGCTAACCTTATAATAACATCTATTTTAAATTTGTCAACTACTCGTCTTCAAAAAAACCGGATTGCTTGATCATACTTTTCAAAAAAGCAACCGGAACTTCCTCCATATTCGCTACGACTGCTACTCGTCGTTTCTTTCCTTTGATGACGCCAACATATTGCAATTGTTTATTCTCCCTCTTATCTCTGGTGGAGGCAAGCGGATTCGAACCGCCGACCCTCTGGTTGCAAACCAGATGCTCTCCCAATTGAGCTATGCCCCCACGCCGGTCAATATCCGCTTCGCGGTTTCCAGAATCCGCTCCGGGGTGAGCAAGCGCCAGCATTTGTAATCCTGCTCACAAATTAACCTGGGCCAACAAGGAGCGCATTCTACATCAACTCTCAGTATCTCTGCTGAAGAAACCTGAGCCTCCCTCGGATCCGTTGAGCCAAATAGCGCAATAGCCTTCCCCCGACTGAATTCCATCAACTGCAAAGGGAAACTATCAATCCCGATAAATAACTTTGCCCGAGACAAAAGATAGTATAACTCAAGAAGGCTGAGTTGTCCAGTCAGATTGATCAATCCATGCTTCTTCCTCGCTTCACCCCAGCGCCATACCTCAGGCTCGCTCCCGACCAGAACCGGAATCAATCCAAGCTCTTTTTGAATCCCACGGATCAACTCATCTCCATATTCCCATCTCCAGCTTCGCGTGGCCTTCTGGCTGAATAGATGCAAAACGCAAAAAGCGTCATTCCTCTTCAGCCCGAATTCCATCTCCATCCGCTTCGCAAAATCCTCCGCACCTCTTTCGCTTGCCCTCGGAACATAAACATAATCCTGCCACTTCCCGCCGAGAAGGTTAACAATCTGACCATAAATCTCAATCCTTCTTTCAGCTTCCCCTTTGGACACCACCATATTAAAGAACCAACCCCGATTCCGAAGATTATATCCTATCCGAACCGGAGCCCGACTCAATAGAGCCAGAGAACCTATTAAAAAACATTCCTCCTGATAACTCGTCACTAGAACATCAAATTGTTTTTCCCTAAGCCATCTCCCGACCCTCCACAAGTTGCCATAATTATAAAGTAGCCGCTCATTCAGGAGCAAAATTTCATCTACCTCGCTGAACTCGCTTACCAGAGGATAACCTCTCCCAGTGACCAGCCAACTTATCCTGGCTCCTGGAGAAAATTTCCGTAAAAAATTAGCAACGGGCAGAAAATTTAAAACATCGCCCAGCAAATTGGTCTTGATCAACAAAATCCTTTTTGCCCGGGCGATTAGCTCTACAGCCCTTTTCAACTCCACTTCCGCTTTCCTTTATTTCCTGGCGCGGACACCCTTGCCCGCACTTCCTTGGTGGGCCTAGTTGGAATTGAACCAACGACCTCCCGCTTATCAGGCGGACGCTCTAGCCAACTGAGCTATAGGCCCCCCGCAATCAAGCGTCCTCCAAAAAATCCTCTTGGCATTATAACTGATTTCAGAGAACAATAAAGACGAGCAATCTCCTTTCCCAGAAACCGCTCGTCTTTTCTGACTCGCTCAAAACTAAATAGCAAGTGTCTCGCTCAAGGATTTGACCTGAAGTCCAATCCCGCAATATGCGGAATTGAAGCTCCTTAGAAAGGAGGTGATCCAGCCGCAGGTTCCCCTACGGCTACCTTGTTACGACTTCACCCCAATCACCAGCCATACCTTCGGCACCTGCATCCCTTGCGGGTTTGCCCAGTGACTTCGGGTATAACCAGCTTTCGTGGTGTGACGGGCGGTGTGTACAAGGCCCGAGAACGTATTCACCGCGGCGTGCTGATCCGCGATTACTACCGATTCCGCCTTCATGGGGTCGGGTTGCAGACCCCAATCTGAACTGAGCCTGCTTTTGTGGGATTTGCTCCCCCTCGCGGGTTTGCGGCCCTTTGTAGCAGGCATTGTAGTACGTGTGTCGCCCTGGGCATAAAGGCCATGCTGACTTGACGTCATCCCCGCCTTCCTCCGGCTTATCGCCGGCGGTCACCCTAGAGTGCCCAACTTAATGATGGCAACTAGGGTCAGGGGTTGCGCTCGTTGCAGGACTTAACCTAACACCTCACGGCACGAGCTGACGACAGCCATGCAGCACCTGTGTCCAGGCTCCCTATTGCTAGGGCACTCCAGTGTTTCCACCAGATTCCCGGACATGTCAAACCCAGGTAAGGTTCTTCGCGTTGCATCGAATTGAACCACATACTCCACCGGTTGTGCGGACCCCCGTCAATTCCTTTGAGTTTCAACCTTGCGATCGTACTCCCCAGGCGGGGCACTTAACGCGTTTGCTTCGGCGCAGATGGGGTCAATACCTTCCACACCTAGTGCCCACCGTTTAAGGCGTGGACTACCAGAGTATCTAATTCTGTTTGCTCCCCACGCTTTCGCGTTTCAGCGTCAGTGTCGGACCAGGAGGCCGCCTTCGCCACAGGTATTCCTCCCGATATCTACGCATTTCACCGCTACACCGGGAATTCTACCTCCCTCTCCCGAACTCTAGCTCTTCAGTATCCTGCGCACTTCCCGGGTTGAGCCCGGGGATTTCACGCAGGACTTAAAAAGCCGCCTACACGCCCTTTACGCCCAGTAAATCCGCGCAACGCTCGCGCCCTACGTTTTACCGCGGCTGCTGGCACGTAGTTAGCCGGCGCTTCCTCTGAGAGTACCGTCACCGAGCCGGATTGTTCACCCGACCCGGATTCGTCCCCTCTGACAAGAGTTTACGACCCGAAGGCCTTCATCCTCTACGCGGGGTGACTGGGTCAGGCTTGCGCCCATTGCCCAATATCCCTGACTGCTGCCTCCCGTAGGAGTCTGGCCCGTGTCTCAGTGCCAGTGTGGCTGGACATCCTCTCAGACCAGCTACCCGTCTCTGCCTTGGTGAGCCATTACCTCACCAACTAGCTGATGGGACGCGGACCCGTCCTCTGGCGCTAGCTTGCAAGCATAGGCCAGCTTTCTCTTATCAGAACTTCCCTGATAAGACTTATGCGGTATTAGCCACCCTTTCGGGTGGTTGTCCCCCACCAAAGGTTTGGTTATCCACGCGTTACTCACCCGTCTGCCACGCTACACATCCCAGTTGCCCAGGACTTCGCGTCCGACTTGCATGTCTTAGGTCCCCCGCTAGCGTTCGCGCTGAGCCAGGATCAAACTCTCCAGTTTAATCTTTTCCAAGATAAGCTCCCGGAAAGCTCGGTAGTTTACCGGCTACCGACCGGGGATCCTTAAGCGCGCACAACTTGCTATTTAGTTTTCAAAGAGCCAGGCTTACTTGCCTTATAAAAAAGACCCAAAATCTCAATTTCGCAGATTATAGAGTTTAGCAAACTTTTAAAATTTGTCAAGCCCCAAAATGCTTCGCAGAAAAAAATTCCACCATCCTCATCAAACAGGCTTAAATAAAAGAACATCTAATTCAAACCATAATATAACTCAAAACCTGCCTTTTGTCAAGTAAAAAATGTAGACATTGTCGTGCCAAAGCGAAAATGTCACCCCCTGGGGGTAAAATTAGCTTATTTTATTCAGGGGGTTGGGAAGCTGGCGATGACAGAATACTCTGGCGACAACTTCTGGCATCTTTCCGAGATGCTCTATTGAATTATGACACAAGTCCCGGGACGGGAGGTGGATGACATTTCCGCTTTGGCGCGACAGGAAAAAACGCAAGCTCAAAATTTTTTCTTTTTCCGGCTCTTTTCACCATCCTTGAGGAAAGTCCAGACGGAAGATGCCGTCTTCTTGGCTCTCTGGATCATCCACTTGGAGACGACTGTAGATAAGAAATTTCCCATCCGGAGCCACTATCGTAAATTCAGGCATATTCATATTTTTTATCCCATCATCCACGGCTCTCGGCTTTCTGCTTGCGTCTATGGCTCGGAAATACAAAGTCTTTCCTTTGTAATACAAAACCCGGGAGTCGTCCGGAGTAATGCGATAGGGGTTAGAATTGACCCAGCTGTCAAGTATAACCGGATTCGGCGTCAAAACCGGGCTCACGCATAATTCCGAGTTCCGCTTCATATACACGGTAAGCGAGTTATCTGATGTCCAGATGAACGAGCCTACATTGGAGTCAATATAGAGGGGCTCGCTCCTATCAATCGGGCTAGTAAATAACTCGTTTTTATTAGTCAGATACAGGAACCGTGAGCTATCTTTGGTTATCCGGTAAGATTGCACATTCAGATCAATCAACACCGGTGCGCTCATATTTATCGGGCTGGTGTAGAGATTCATATCTTTCCAGTAAATCGCTCTCTTGCCGTCTGGGCTTGAGTTATATGGGGAACTGATGCTTATTCCGCGGTCTATCAAAAGCGGGGCGCTCGTTTCCAGAGGGCTGGAATACAATTCAGTGCCCTTGAGATAAAGGAGAGTGGCGCTGTCTGGCAAAATCCGGGCTGAACTGACGCTGATGTCAATTAAAACCGGAACCCCCATCTCCAGCCGGCTGGTTTTCAGATCATTATTATAGGTGAAATAGACCACTTTTAAGTTGTCTGGTGTGCTCTTGTAAGACACCACATTGGAATCAATCAGCACCGGGGCGCTTTGATCAATCGGAGTGACATAAAGATTGTTTCCTTTCTTATTATACAAAATTTTCGTGCTATCCTGGGTGACTTGAAACGAATAGACATCTATATCTATATCAACAGACGAGCCCCCTGCCAAAGAAGCGCTGGAAAGGATACTGGACGAATAGACACGGGACTTGCGGTACACGACCCGGGAGCTATCAGCGCTGATCTGGATGGGACTGGAATAAATGTAGGCGTCAATCATTCTCGGCTCGGAACGATCCGCGGGACTAGTGTATAAGCCCCAGTTCCTCAAATACACCACCTTAGAGCCATCCGGCGTTAATTGGAATGTGTCCCGATAAACATCCATATCAATCAAGACCGGTTCCGAGGAGCCGTCTGAAGCTTGCGAGTAAAGATAGCAGTTCACATTCTGGTTATAGCAACTGAGGAAAAAGAATCTTGTTCCATCTGGACTGAGCGTTTTTAAATCTCCATCAAGACCGTTCAAGCGCCTAACCGCCTTCAACGAGAAAGGAGTCAGATTAACCCTGCCGTGCCCGGAAATGACTAAATCATCAAGCCTCTTGGGCTGATAAGGAGCCAGACTCGCCTCCAGAGCATAAGTCCCCTGCTTAAGATGTTTGAACAGGAAATGTCCAGAAGCATCGGTTTTAATGCTTCTGTCCGTGTTTAAAAGTTTGACCGTTATCCCGCTGGAATCTTCCTCACCAAAAAGAGTGACAATCCCCTCCAAAGAGCCTTTCAACCCCGGACCCGGGGGACCAGGCGGTCCCGGCGAGCCCTCATCACCTTCGGGTCCCTCAAGGCATCCCCAGAAAAGCGCCAGAAAGACAAGAACTGACCCGAACGGAATTGCCAAATATCTCTTTAGCTTTTTCATTCCGGCATCCTCCTCTCCTTTGCCAAGTCCTTCCCCTTATTTATTTTTGGATGCGCCCGATTACTCAAAAGAAACGCGGGCGCAGAACTTTTTACCAAGACAAGGAATTATGGTTCAAACCCTACATAAAAAGCCTAGCGCAAAATTTAGCCGCATTCAACTTTCAAAAAAACCCCCTGAACGCCTTTTCATTATAAAGGAAAAAAACAGGCATTATCCTCTTGACAAGAACACGGATTTAGGATGATAATAAAAACAATGACCGGATTGAGATGCCCAAACTGCGGATTCTATAACCTTTCCGCGCGTGCAAAATGCGCCCGGTGCGGAAAAGCCCTGCCTCAGATTCCGAGGGACCAAAAGGATGCGATTCCTTTTGATGAAGCCACTGGTTCAGACTCGCTCTTAAAAGAAGACATCATTTCTCAGACCGGCGTGCCGCCCAAAGCTCCGGAGCCTCCAAAAAAATCCACGCTTCTGCAAGACGCGGAAAAAGCCAAACAGACCAAGCTCGCCTGGGAAGTTGAGATTTCGGATAAAAGCGAAGCAGAAAAGCCAGCACAGACTCCGCGTCCAGCTTCTGAGCCGATTCCTGCGTCCACGCCAGCAGAGCCAGTTCCAAAGCCCAGCACCCCAGAGCCGATTCCAGAGACGGAATTAACGGTTACAGCTGAGCAGACAGGGCCGACCAAATCCGCTCCGATTTTGGAACCTGAAATTATCCCAGAATCCGGAGACTCTTCTCGCGGAGCGGTCTCGCAAGAGCCCGCCAGCTTGGAACCATCTCCTGACACCAAGTCCGCATTGGAGGAAATTCCAGAAAAAGGCATAGAATCCAAAGTCGGCTCAGTCATCACCGGAGAAGTCATCCTGGAGCAGAGCCAGAGCAGAACTGAGAAAGTCGCGGCGATGCAGACAGAGGCAGAGCCAAAGCCTATTGAGCCTGAGCTTCCAAGCTTTGACGAGTCAGCGGCGAGCAAGGTAGAGCCAGCCGCTGATCTGGGTGAGTTGAGCAGTTTCTGGAAGGAGTCCCGCAAGAAGGGGAAGACCCTGGAGGAGGAGTTGAAAGAGGAGCCGGCTGAAGAGGCAAGCGAGATTAAATTCAAGGAAGGGTTTGAACAAGCCGAGGCAAGCCTTTCGCAAATCGGGCTTTCCAAAGAAGAGCCTAGCGGTCCCAGCTTCAAGCCGGATTTTGAAAAACCTCTGTTCCCGCAATTCGGCGCTGAGTCCGGGGACAAGAGCACATACGAATCCTCGGAATCCGCAGTGTCATCCCCGTCTTACCCTGGCAAAGCCAGAATTATATTCGCCGGAGTCATTGATCTTATCATCTATATTGTTATCTATAGCTTGTTCTTTCTTGCCAGCGAATGGGCAGGAGGATTTTCAGTTTCAGACCTAAAACCTTCTGAAATGCTCCTGAGGTTTGGCGTTCCGGTTCTTGCCACGGTTCTGGTCGCGGTCTGGTTTTATCAGCTATTTTTTATTGCGGTTCTGAGTCAGACCTTAGGTGGGATGGCGATGAAGCTGGAAGTTCTAGACCAAACCGGCAAAAAGCCCCGCGTGCTCAAAGCAAGCCTCAGAGCATTCATCTATGTTCTCTGTCTGATTCCCCTGGGCTTTGGGTTCATTCCAACCGTGCTGGGAAAATCTCTGCCAGACAAGCTTGCGCGCACGAAATCAGTCCGCTGGTAAGCCCCAAAATTAAGCCCGGACAAGGAAGTTAACAGGTTCTTGAGTTCAGGGATGCGAGGATAGACAACCTAAGCCCCGGGGCTGAATCCGAAAAAACTTAAGTCCGAAAAAAACAAGCACACTGCCAAATGGGCAAAGACCATCACCAAACCCCTGAACAAGAAAACCAACCCGCACTGACTCAGATGCCTGTTTAAGAAGGCTGGCGCATAGATACAATATGGCGACTGCGCGCTGGGCTTGGTTTTACACATTACACTTTACAATTTACAATTTACCAGACTTTGGCAGATGACAGAAAATGAAGGTCTGATTCAAAAATGGAGTTGAGATACATACTGGGCATCACTCTCGCCATCCTGAGCGGAGCCACCAATAATCTCGGAGTTCTGCTCCAGAAAAAAGTCGTCAATGAGGTCCCCCCTCAATTCCGAACCAAAGCATTCCTGCGAACCCTCATAAAAAATCCCCTCTGGCTCCTTGGACTGTTCCTTCAAGTAGCGCTCGGGATGCTCTTATTCGTCTCCGCAGTCAGCATCATTGGCCCAGCCCTGGTTCCAGGCTTGATGGCTTCTGGATTGATCCTGCTCGCTCTTGGCTCTGTAAAACTGATGAAAGAAAAACTCAGCCCATCAGAATACCTCGGAACACTCCTGATGATAGCAGGAATCTCTCTCCTGGGTTTAAGCCAGATGTCCATAAATGCTGAACTTGTCCGAAAATCCCTATCATCCTCTCAAACCATACTCAGAATCGTAATCTTCACTACCCTGATGACACTCTCCTGCATCGCCTTCCACTTCATCTCCCTCAAAAGCAAAAAACGCAAAGGAATCATTATGGGATTTTCTAACGGATTCCTATTCTCGCTCTCTAACTTCTGGATCAGCCCACTAACAGCTCTCATTCCCATAGTCCTAACAGGAAAAGCCAATCTCGCACAAACCATCATCTTCATCTCCGCATCCATAATCCTAATAGCAACCAATATAATCGCCTTCTCACAAATACAGATTGCTTTCAAATTCGCTCAGGCAAGTAATATCATCCCAGTCCAGCAAATATCTGTCCAGATAACTCCCATACTCATATATTTCCTCGTACTCTCCCTATCCCCTCCCAAATCCACCTCAACTATCTTCATCAGCCTCGGAGCTATCCTTATCATATCCGCTGGATTCCTGCTCGGAACAAGACAACAGCAACTGGAGAAGACCAACTAAAAACCCTAGATGCCTCTGCACCAACAGTGCCATTATAACGAACGCAAGGGTCAGAAACCCTTGACCTAAGGGGCAGAGCCCCTTAACCCAAGGGTTTTCACCCTTGACCCACTTTAAGAAATCGGGTGCAGGGTTACGACCCTGCTTGTTCCGTGAGCCCGAACAGGCTAGCCTGTCTTTTTTTAAAAAATCGGGTCAAGGGACTCTGTCCCTTGGGTGCAGGGTTAGGACCCTGCCTGGCTATTAAATTGTCAACGAGCAATTCTATCATTGCCGGGGGCTGGTAATTAGCAGGTTTGCATTTCTAAAATGCTTCTGCTGTTCCGCTGACTCCACTGTTGAAGCCCAAGACCGGAAGCGTTGACCTCCATCAAGCTTGCGCCCGAACCGCATGATGTTTTGCTGTGAAACGCTCCTGAATCTAATGGTCCTTGAGGCTTTAGCACATTGAATTGGGGTCAGATCTTTACTTTTAACTTAACCTAGCTCTGCCCGTACGGGCGCACCCGCGTGTGCGCCCCATTGTGCACCTTGGCTCTATCTTGCATCGTTGTATCTGTGAGCTTCTCGCGCTGAGGTCCCAATAACGCAAACCCAATGAGTCGCTCCTCATTCAAATGAGAAGCGAACAATGTTGTCAAAAAAACCACTGGATAATATACGACTGAAAAAGCATTTTTCAAGGGTTTTGTTCGCTCTGACCGAACGAAATTTTTATATTTAATATCAAATAGTTGCGATATTAGACGGGTTTGTTTTTAAAAATTGGGTTAAGGGACTAAGTCCCTTAGGTCAAGGGGCACGCCCCTTGTAAAAATCGGGTCAAGGGTGAAAACCCTTGGGTTAAGGGGCTCTGCCCCTTAGGTCAAGGGACTAAGTCCCTTGCGCCGCAGAGGCGCAGAGAGCGCAGAGAGTTTTTTGATTAGCTTTAATTTGCGAGCTTTATCACGCTGACTAGAATCAATATTCACAGAAAATGCTCTAGCGATTAAGTTTTATGTAGAGACCTGACCCCAAGTCTTCTCTTATCTAAAGCCTCTGCAGGTTACGAACACTTAATTTTTGCCCGACTATTTTCCTTTCTAACTGTGTCATTCTTCTTCCCTGCTCTGTTTGGTTTTGGGTTGAGACTTCGCTCCGGTCCGTCCCACCCTTCCATTTAATAATACCTAATACATTTCTGTTAGGGAAGAAGGTTAGTTATACAAATGATAAAATGAATCCGAGATTCTCACGGTCGCTCCCATTGATCAAAGCGTTTAATTTTATAAATCATTCTTGAGCAGGTTGGATTCATTCTTTTATCAATCTTTTTCTCAGTTTCACTCCGCGCCCAAAGCCAGCGTTAATTATTCTTTATTCCCTGTCCCTTAACAAGATCATAATAATATATTCCTATTTCTGTAAGAACTAGTATTCCTTTATCATCGAGATCGATATTTCTAATTTTATTTATACCTTTTGGTATCGCGATGCGCTTTATTTCATTTTTGTCTTTATATATAATTATGTCTCTATTATTTATAGCAAATATCCCCTGAGAGTTCATTCTAAGAAAATCAACTTTGTTATTGGATATTTTATGCCAATATTTTTGAT
>Ga0315298_1000211_pt1 | contig 118010 bp, 104 predicted proteins | sample WHS_1_MG_FD_203077 | JGI IMG/M metagenome (GOLD analysis project Ga0315298, IMG submission 203077) | Extremophilic microbial mat communities from Washburn Hot Springs, YNP, Wyoming, USA - WHS_1_MG | ecosystem: Environmental > Aquatic > Thermal springs > Hot (42-90C) | place: USA: Wyoming...
GTGCCGGCAGCAGCCAGGCACTTGGTGATGGCGGAGGTCAGGGTAGTCTTACCGTGGTCAATGTGGCCGATGGTACCCACGTTCACATGGGGTTTAGTCCTTTCAAATTTCTGTTTGGCCATTTTCTCTACTTATTCACTCCCTTTTTTCTTTTGTTAAATTTTATCATAAACCAATAAAAAAAATGGAGCCCAGAGCCAGGATTGAACTGGCGACCTTATCCTTACCAAGGATACGCTCTACCAACTGAGCTATCTGGGCCAATGGAGCGGGAAACGGGATTCGAACCCGCGACCCCCAGCTTGGAAGGCTAGTGCTCTAGCCAACTGAGCTATTCCCGCTTAATCCAATTATATGCAACAAGGCCATGGTGGCGAGGGAGAGATTCGAACTCCCGAAGGCATTACACCAGCTGATCTACAGTCAGCCCCCTTTAACCACTTGGGTACCTCGCCACGGCAATGTAGTATATCAATTACTAACTGCAGACGCAAGAATTTCAGGATTCGATCCTGGCTTATTTAAAAACTAAAAAGATCGATCTGATTTCTCTTATTTTTTCAATTAAAATTTTTTAAAGATGATTAAATTTCAGAGCCGGCGGAGGGATTTGAACCCCCGACCCGCTGATTACGATTCAGCAGCTCTACCGCTGAGCTACGCCGGCCTACGAAATATTTTACCGAATTTCCCGATGAGCATCAAATGCCCAATCCTAAGCAGGAGGCGATCTGCGCATGGCCGTCGGGAAGAAAGAAAAAGAGGGTGTTTTTCGAACATCAGCGGGACACCTAATTTCGCTCTTTTTGAAGTTCTCGGAGATGAAAGGCCTTTCCCCCAGAACGATCAAGTACTATCAGGACAAGTTAGAAAGGCTCCTTCAGTTTATGGAAGAAAAATCAGGAAAAAAAATTCCTGATGTTCAGGAGATCCTAGAGTTCGTCTACCACCTGAAAGAGAGGGGAAATACTCCGGAAAGCGTGAACTGCTACCTGAGGGCGATCAAGGTCTTTTTTCGCTGGGCTCAAAATCAAGGTCTCCTAGACAAAAATCCCGCTCAGGGGATTCCTTTCCAGAAGGTGAAGAGAACGCTCTTTCCTACCCTCACCTACTCCGAGATGCAAAAGCTTTTGGATGCCGCCAGGAAGGGAAACTGCGCCAAAAGGGACGTGGCCATTCTCCTCCTTCTCCTGGATACGGGGATCAGGCCGGGGGAACTATGCAACCTCACGCTGAAGGACTTAGATTTCCGCATGGATTTAATCAGGGTCTCAGGGAAAACAGGAGAGCGAGTTCTTCCCATTTCCCCTGCCACAAGGCGCGCTCTCCTTTCTTATCTAAAAGAAAGGGAGGGGGAATTTGGAGAGGATGCTCTTTTCCTCACAGAACAGGGACAATCCTTCAATTCCGACATGCTCCGGCACCTTCTGGCCCGGCTGAGAAAGAGGGCCAAAGTGGAAAGGGCTTTCCCCTACATGCTCAGGCACACGGCGGCCACAAGTTATTTAAGGGAAGGAGCGGATCTAGAAACGGTGAGAATGCTCTTAGGGCACTCCACCTATGCTGTTACCCAGAGATATTTGAGCCTCACACAGGGAGATTTGGCACGGGTGCAGAGAAGAGCGTCTCCTGTAAACCGGCTCAAATGATCAGAAAGGGCAGGAAGAGATCCAGAGAGAGAACCTGATTCCGGGGGACTTCTTCCTGCGGGGAAAGATCAGGGTTTCCAAGGTAGCGAAAAGTTGGGAGGAGGGAGCTTCTTGGGCGATACGCGCTGCCAGCTCCCTGGGGACGTAGCCTAAAAGACCGGAGCGCTCTTTCCCCTCCTCGTCCCGCCAGTGGCCGATGACCTCGATGGCGTTCTGGTCGTAGGGGTTCTGGGGATCGCGCTTGAGTTCCAGGGAGCGCTCTTTTCCCTTTTCGTCCCCTCAGGGAGAAAATTCAGAGCCTACTTCGCCTGTGGCTTAAGAGCAGAGTTTTATTTGCTCTTACTTGATCCGGGATAGATTTCGTAAGGATGGCTGTCCTTTTGCACAAATTCTTAACCATATCCTTAAAGACAATCCAGACCACCAGCTTCTTCCCTCCAATAACGGAATTATCTCACCGCAAGCATGTAAGCAGCGGCTTTGGGTATTTCTAAATAAGAAGAGCGCTCGAGGGGTGGAAAAAAACACCTCGGGATTTCGCAGTTAAAATTAAGACCTCTCTCAGAAAGCGTCTCAGAAATTAAGAAAGCTTACAATCATTTTAAGCCTTTTTCTTTATGCAAAACAGGACTTTGAGCCAGTTATCAGCAAGGGTGGCTTCCTTTATGTAGTAGAAAGCCAGAAAGGAGGGAAGAAAAATGTTTCTTCGTTCGGACCTCACTTGCAGGATCAGCTCGTCCCCATATTGGAGAACTGAGACCTCTTCTTTTCGGGCAAAAGGAAGGTAAATTTCGAAAAGGTAATCTCCGTCCTTTGAGGAAATACGATAAGGCCTTTCCTTAAAAAAGACCTGGGTGGGGTCATTCTCCCCGTACACTTTTTCTCCTAACTGCTTAAGCAGTTTCTTGCCAAAAACTTCCTGGCTGAGGTGAGGAACTTTGAAAATGGGAAGGGGAAAGAAAGAATTGTCGATCTCTTTAAGATATTTCTTCTGAGCTTCCAGATATTTAGAAAAACCGGAGAAGTTCTCCTCTTCAGGGATAATTCGATTTACGATCAGACAGTCCACAGAGTAGCCGTAAAGCTCCACATAAGTCAGAGTCCTTTTAGTCTCCTCGATTACCATTCTCTCGGGATTGGTCACCAGCCGGACTGAGGTGATCTCGGGATCGGAGAGGATCCCGTAAACCTGGAAGAGGTTCTCATATAGATCCTGGACCTCCTCATAAGTCTCATCCTCAGGCAGAGGAACATCGGTAACCCTTTTGAGAAGAGGAGAGAGCGTCCGCGTTACCCTGCGGTGAAGGGGGAAGAACTTCCTCATCCACCATTCCCCCATCTGGGGGAGAGAAAGGAAAAGAAGGGTCTCAGCAGTGGGAGCACAATCAATGATCATCAGGTCAAAGCCATTCTCCCTGTAGAGCTTATTCACCCAGATAAAAACGGCAATCTCACTGATTCCAGGCAGAGCTGTGATTTCTTCGGCCACGATTTCCTCGATTTTTCCCCACTTGAGCAAGTTAATAATGTAGTTGCGCAGTATCCCCCAATACTTCTGAATGGTATAGAAGACATCGATTTCCTGGCAAAAGAGGTTTTCTTCGACCTGAACGGGCTCAGGTCCTAATTTCATTTCTAAGGCATCAGAGAGGCTGTGTGCAGGATCGGAGGAAAGGACAATTACTTTCTTTCCAAAATCCAGGGCCCGGAAGGCAGTAGCCAGACTCAAGGTAGTTTTCCCTACTCCTCCCTTTCCGGTAAAGAGAAGAACGCGGGTTTCACTCATTTAACATCGATGCGGTGAATCTCCTTCTTTTCCAGCTTTTCGATCTTTCTGTCTAAAAGAGAGCGCAGAGCGAGAAGGAACTCTTTCCTGGAGTTCTTGAAATGCTCGTATGTATCCTCGGGGATAAAACCCTTCATCTCTTTGAAGAAGGAGTCACAGGCCTTGCTCAGGTACTCCATCCATTCCCAACTTTTCCTCTTTTCCTCTTCCATAGTACACCTCCTTTTCGATGACAGCTTTCGCAAAAAGAATAGAGCATTTTCCCTTCCACATAAAGGGAATCTGTTCTATGGACTTTCTTCCATTAATCTGTGGCCTGATAGACCTCTGCTCCAGTGAACTGGCTGTAGTAGAGCTCGGCGTAAAATCCCTTCTTAGAAAGCAGCTCCTTGTGCGTCCCTTGTTCCACGATCTTTCCGTGGTTCATAACCAGAATGTTCTGCGCATCCCTGATCGTGGAGAGCCTATGGGCTATAACAAAGTTCGTCCTCCCTTTCATTAAAGTGCCCATGGCCTTTTGAATTAAGACCTCGGTTCTGGTATCTACACTGCTTGTAGCCTCATCCAGAATCAGGACTACGGGATTGGCCAGAAAAGCGCGGGCAATAGTCAGAAGCTGCTTCTCCCCTGCGGAAATATTGGAAGCATCCTCATTGATCACGGTATCGTACCCCTCAGGAAGGCTGCGAATAAAATGGTCGGCATAAGCTGCTTTGGCAGCTGCCACGATTTCTTCCTCAGTGGCATTTTCCCTGCCATAGGCAATGTTTTCCCTGATCGTACCGTTGAAAAGCCAAGTGTCCTGAAGCACCATGCCGAACTTTGTGCGGAGGTCACCTCTGCGGAATTTCCTAATATCTGTACGATCAAAGGTGATTTTCCCCTTTTGCACATCGTAGAAGCGCATGAGCAAGTTAACCAGGGTGGTTTTTCCCGCGCCAGTAGGTCCCACAATAGCCACAGTATCTCCTTCTTTGACTTCAAGGTTTAAATTTTCAAAAAGGGGTTTGTCCTCCGTATAACTAAAAGTTACTTGGTCGAAGGCGATTTCCCCTCGGGGATGCGTGAGCACCACTGCATCTTCGGGATCGGGAGTTTCCTCCTTCTCATCAAGGACAGCAAAAACTCGCTCTGCACAAGCCATGGTGGACTGAAGGACGTTGGAAATGTTGGCAATCTGTACGATGGGTTGGGAAAAAGACCTGGAATACTGGATAAAAGCGGTAATGTCACCCAAATTGAGGTAATTTTTGGTGATAAATATTCCCCCAAAAACAGCGATCAAAACATATCCGATGTTGCTCACAAAGTTAGTAAGGGGCATCATTACCCCAGAGATGAACTGAGCTTTCCAGTTGGCTTTATAAAGTTCTCCATTTATGTCCTGAAAGGTGGAAATAGAATCCTTTTCATGCCCGAAGGCTTTCACGATGTTGTGGCCAAAGAACATTTCCTCCGCATGGCTGCTCAGCCTTCCCAAATGCACTTGCTGCGCTAAGAAAAACTTTTGAGATTTTCGAATCACGAAGGCCATGACCAGAACATAAAGCGGCAAAGTGGCTAAGGCAATTAGAGTGAGCTTGCCGCTGATCGTAAACATCATGTAGATGAACCCTACGATCTGTGTGGCAGAGACAATGAGCTGAGTTATGCTTTGCTGGAGGGTCATGGAAATGGTATCTAAATCATTCGTCATCCTGCTCATGATCTCCCCTGCTGTATGGTTATCGTAATAACGAAGAGGAAGAACAGTGAGCTTTTCGTAAAGTTCCTTGCGCAGGGAATAAGCCGTATTTTGAGCTACATCGGACATAAGGTACTGTACAAGAAAAGTGAGAAAGGCGCTGAAGAAATAGAGCAAAAGGAGAAACAGAAGGATCCTGCCTAAAGCGGTAAATGGAATGGAGCCTCCGTTTTCTCTAATGATAGCAATACCTTTGTCCAAGTCTGTCTGGGAAACTTTAAATCCTTGTTCCTGGTTTCCAGAGAGGTCTTTCAGAGGAAGGTTTTTAGCAAGGCCTATGATTTCCTGAACTGCATCTGCTCTTTTGTTAAAATCCGATATAGTGTTCACTACGGGAATAGAAGCAATCTCCTCCATGGCTGAAAGCTGCTCTGGAGTGAGGTTGGCTTTTTCCAGGAAGCCCTTCTGGGCTTCCTCTTTGGCTTTCTCTCCAGCATCCTGCTGCGCTTTTTCCAGCTGGGCATTAAATTCAGCATCAACCTGGGCTTTGGCCTGGGCGATGGCCTGGGCCAGAAATTCAGCATCAACCTGGGCTTTGGCCTGGGCAGCTGCTTGTTCCTGAGCGGATTGCAGGGCTTCAGCATAGCCAGGAATGTTGTCCAAAGAAACACCGGGGAACTTCAACTGGAATTCTTGATCCACCTGGGCCTTAGCCTTCTCCTCAGCCTCCTTCATGGCCTGTTGCTCTTTTTGCACAAGCTCGGGAGGAGGATTTTGCTTCAGCTCTTCCCTAACTTTGTCTTCTGCCTGAGCATAAGCCTGTGGTTTTTCCTGGGCTATCTTTTCCTGGAACTGTTTCTTAACCTCTTCCTGGGCCTGAGCTACAGACTGATCCACCACGGTACTTAACTTATCCAAGGTGTCTTTTATTTGAGGCAGATATTGTGCCTGCATTTTAGAAATCTGGTTCACTAAGGTTTTAGCCACAAAGCCATTGGTAATTTCGTTTACCGCGTTTCCGCTAACCCTAGGAGCATAGACAGCAAAAGCCGTAGAGCCAATAGCTAAAATGATCACGATGATCAATTTCACACTTTGAGGGCGGAGGTAGCGGACGAGGCGTTTCAAAGTACCCCAGAAATCCTTGGGCTTTTCTACTGCGCTCCGTAGTCCTCTCTGCCCTCCAGGACCTAAGCCCAAACGCACTGGAGGCCTGGAAGGGGTCTGGCTATCGCTCATGATAATTCCTCCTCCGAAAGCTGTGAGTAGACAATTTCCCGATAGACCTCGCAAGTCTCCATAAGCTCTTTATGAGTACCGATCCCGGCTATTCTTCCTTCCTCCAGCACCACAATGCGGTCAGCGTTCATGATGCTGGCTACTCTTTGACCTACGATGATCACCGTGGAGTTTTCTGTCTCTTTTCTGAGGGCAGCCCGGAGCTCGGCCTCCGTTTTAAAATCCAGCTGAGAAAAACAGTCATCGAAAACGTAGATCTCAGGCTTTCTTACCAAAGCGCGAGCAATGGCTAAGCGCTGTTTCTGCCCACCGGAAAGATTGAGCCCACCCTCGGAAAGCACGGTGTCATATCCCTGGGGAAGGTCCTCAATAAACTCCGCCGCCTGAGCCACTTCTGCGGCATGCCTCACTTCCTCGTCGGTTGCATCCTCCTTGCCATAACGGATGTTTTCAGCCACGGTACCGGTAAAAAGAATGGCTTTCTGGGGAACATAACCAATCTTTTTCCTTAAGTCGGCCTGGGTCAATTCTCGCACATCCACGCCGTCGATCAGGACCGCTCCCTCAGTGACATCATAGAAGCGAGGGATAAGCTGGACTAAAGTTGATTTTCCGCAGCCCGTGCTCCCCAAGATAGCCACGACTTCCCCAGGCTGGGCCTCAAAGGTGATATCCTTTAAGACTGGCCTCTCTGCTCCACTGTAGCGGAAAGTCACATGGCGAAATTCCACATGGCCGTGTTTGGAAAAATCTTGTCTGGGCTTTTCCGGATCCTTGATTTCTATTTTGGTCTCCAGGACTTCTGCGATCCTGTTCCCGGCCGCAGCTGCTCTAGGCACCATGATAAAGAGCATGGTCAACATCACAAAGGACATCAGGATCATCATGGAATACTGCATAAAGGCAATCATGGCTCCTAAGTTCGTGTTTCCAGTATCAATACCCTTCCCTCCATACCAGAGGATAGCCACCATCACAGCGTTCATGGTCAACATCATCAGGGGCATAAGAAAGGCCACGATGCGGTTAACCTTTATGTAAGTGTTAGTGACTTCCGCATTGGCCTGGGCAAAACGCTTCTTTTCGTATTCGATCTTATTGAAAGCCCTGATCACTCTGACTCCCAGGACGTTTTCCCGCACCACTCTATTAATCTTGTCGATTTGCTTTTGCACCAGGCTAAAGAGGGAAGTAATAGGTTTGACAATCAAAGCGATGAAACCCACAACCAGAGGGAGAGCAACATAAAGGATTTTGGCCAGCTCGGGGCTGGAAACATAGGCCAATCTTGAAGCCTCAATTCCAGTAAAAATAGCGTTGGCCAACATTACGGTTAAAAGAAAAGTGGTTTGCTGGATCTGCACCACATCATTGGTAGTCCGGGTGACCAAAGTTGAGGCTCCAAACTTGTTAAACTCGTAGAGAGAAAAATTCTCCACATGGGAGAAAATCTGGCTGCGAATATCCCTTCCTAAACCCATAGAGACGCGAGAGGCCAAGAAACTGGCGGCTATCGCGCAGGCTATTCCCCCTCCCGCTATTAAAAGCATATAAATGCCTTCCCTCCAGATGTAGGAGATATCCCCGGTGAAAATCCCGTTGTTTACAATATTGGCCATCAAGGTAGGAAGCTCGAGGTTTGCGCTTACCTGCAAATAAGCAAAAACAAAAGCTCCCAAGATTAGAAGAGTGTATGGCTTCAAGTTCCTATATAGCTTTATCAAACCTCGCACTAACAAAACACCTCCATTGGCTTTAGCGATAAACATTTTCTCTTTTTACGAATTTTTAATTATAACACTTTTTGCTAATGTCAGCTAAAAGTGCATTAAGGAAGAGATTAAAGGGGGTTCTCTTTAATTTGCAACTCCTCTAATAAATTTTTAGGGATAAGATGAAAGCGCCTGTGCGCAAAAATCCTTGCCTGCACAGAATGGTCAAAAAGGAGATACATAAGATGCTTTATGGGGGAATAGGTCACCACACCCAGTCAACCCCTCTCACTGCATCAATGAGGAAGGCAGGATAGAGCGCATCCATCAAGGCTACTTGGAGGCTACAACTGGGAAATGTATGGCTGAATCAAGTGGCGGAGAAGGTGATCCTTGTCTAATCCTGAAGGTTAAGGCTATAGCTGAGGGCAGGATAAAAAACGAGAGGATCGATTCCTGGACCCTTGTTTATCCCTTAGGGGCTGACCTATACCGGAGGCCCAGCCTGCTGGACAGAGGTCCGGGGCATAAAGCATGTTGAAAAACAGGTTGCAAGCTCTTTTACATCAGCACAATCTGGAAAGGCTTAACCTCACTGACCTCTTGAGGGTTTAAGGAAGAAAGTGGATAAGCGATCTCCCTCCTTAAAACCCTGATGGCCAGATCCTTTCCTGAATCTTATCCTCCTTGATACGGCACAGGAAAGAAGAGCCTGAACGGAGTTGATAAAGAAACCTTACCGAGGAGACCGGGCTCTCCCATGGCTGAGGAGCATATCGGGGATAGGTGATTTCTTTTCCGATACCGGCCTTATCCTCTTCACCTCCGCTTCCGGGAACAAGGTCCACCGCAGCAGGATAACCGAGAAGGGTAACAAGTACTTGAAATGAGCTTTCATTGAGGCATTGACCCGCGATCAGGTCTCCCCCAGAGATGCGCTCCTACGAGGAGCGCATCCAAAGAAAGAAGAAACAAAAGATGATAGAGTGACCACGGCAAGGAAGCTGGCGGAGATAGACGGCATGTATAAAGGAAGGAGGTCCCTGTGAAGTGCGAGAGAATATTTTGGGAACCAGGCTCTCACCCTTATGGCGTGTGCTGGCTTGATGTCGGGCAGGGACAGGAGTATGACCGCGATGTCTGCAACTGTGTATTAAATACAATGTCTTAATGAGTGCTTTCATGGAAGTAACTCATTCCTCTTTGGCCAAATCCATCCCCTTAACAATGAAAAATATGTTCCATTAAAGAAGTTTTCTTAAAAATGGGCCTTTCATTTAAGGTTCCGGGGAAAAATTATCCTTCGAGGACATGAAAGAGAGCTATCAGCTGAACGGTGATCCTTAAAGAGGCAATTTTCTCCCGATTCCCATTTCCAGGGCACGATTCAAGATCTCTCGTCCCAGGGCGACATCCTCTACTGCCATGCCGATGTTGCTGTTCAAGATCAGCTCATCCTGTCTCTCTCTGCCTTTCTTTAAGCCCGCAATGATTTCCCCGGTTTCCCCGTATATCATGGGAAGGCCATCAGGGAAATAACCCATTTTAGCAAACAACTCGTGCTCCTCTATGCTGTCCACAATGTATTTATCTGCCCGGTAAGCAATGGCAGGATCCCAATAAGTGTTCAGATCACAGGGTAGAATGGTCTGCCCCTTTTGCACCCAGGCCTCCTTCACGATTTTCAAGGGAGTTTTCAATATCAGGGTGGCGGAGCTCATCACTTCACAGCTCTTCACCATTTCCTCGGGATTTTCAACTTTAATGATCTGGGCATCAATTTTGGGTTGCAGGTCAGCGATCAATTTATCCATGGCCTCCTCCCGAATATCATAGATATAAATTCTTTTCAGTTTTTTCAAAGTATGAGGAATAAACTCCACATGGCCCCTACCCTGCACTCCACAACCAAACATGCCAAAAGTTTGAGCGTCAGGATGAAGAGCCTGGGCAGCAAGGGCAGTCACTGCGGGAGTCCTCATGGCCGTAATCCAGGTAGCGTCCAAAACCGCTAAGGGAAAACCAGAGAACTCATCGCTTAATATTAAGAGCCCGGATGTCTGCGGCAAATTGAACCTTTCCCAATTATTGGGAAAACACTCCACCCATTTCAAGCCGCAAGCGTGCTTGGAAGGAAGATAAGCAGGCATGGCATGGAAGAAAGCTTCCGGCAGGGGATGAACTCCAATTTTAGCGGGCATTTCATAATTTTTTGTCCCATGCTCCACAAGAGCCTCTCTTGTGATGCTGATAATCTCATCCACTGTCAGACCCACGCCAGCACATTCTTCCAAGGTCAGATAAAGAATTTCCTTGCCAATTGGAATTCTTTCAGCAATCCACTCTCGGTCAGAAAAGTCCAACATCTCTGGGCACCTCGCAAAAAATTTTTTATCGGAACTCAGACGGCTCCTTTGAACCTATTATAAGCATTTAACGGGCCTTTTTTGGAAATTCAGAATTATGGACGTTACTGTCAATTTTTAGCAGTTGAATCCCTACCTTCTTCCTCAGCCTCTCTTTTGCCCTCTTGGTGATGGAGGAGGGAAACACCATCTTTCCTGGATTTTCGGGCAATACAATCATCAAGCTTCCCAACTCCTTTAAGGCAATCACCTTAGCTAAAGAATTGGCTCCTTCTTGGACGAGCTCATTTCCCTCTGGGAGCGGTTAGCCAGGATCCTCTAAATATTGCCTTCCGCTCTCTCCAGAGGACGCAGGTTTCCTGCCTTTTTTGAAGATGGTTAAAGCTCCTTGAAGGTCATGGGAGATCAAGAGGGAGTAGACCTCCTGAGCTTCCTTTCCCCTGAGCACCCTGGTGATCGCTCTTTTCAGGTGGAAGCGATCCAGCTGGTAGATGGAGGGAGAGAAGTATTCCATTCCCGGAGATCGGGAAGTACTTCAGCTTTCGGCAGAAAAAAGTAATGTTTAAAATTTTACCATTACCCCTAAAAACCTCTTGACATGTCTAAAAAGTCTCATTGTATTATCAAACTTAATATTTTCTTTGAATTTTCTTTGAAAAGGGGGTGAGAAATACCAACAATTTCATCTGCCTATGGCGCAAATTTCTGAGACTTAAGGAGGGATTATGACAGACAAAAAAGAAGTTCTCCCCGCAGGCGGTGTAGAAGAATTCGGTTACAAACAAGAATTGAAGCGCGTTCTTTCTTTTTGGGATCTCCTGGTTTACGGCTTAGTGTTTATGGTGCCTATCGCTCCGATGGGAATTTACGGAGTGGTAGCTCAGGCCAGCAAGGGCATGGTCCCCCTCACCTATATCATCGGTGCCGTAGCCATGGTCTTTACAGCCTTAAGCTACTGGAGGATGGCTCAAGCTTATCCCATTGCAGGATCCGTCTATTCTTACGTTCAGAGGGGAATCAGTCCTCATGTAGGATTTATTGCTGGCTGGACTATCATGCTGGACTACATTCTCGTTCCTGCTCTGGTGTACCTCGTCTCAGGTCTCTGGCTTTCAGCAGAATTCCCTGCTATCCCCTTTTGGGTCTGGATCATTGCTTTTATTATACTTAATACCATCCTGAACGTTCTGGGAATTGACATCATGGCCAAGGCCATGTGGATAATGTTAGGAATTGAACTCCTGGCATTTCTGGCTTTTGTGATTGCGGCCATTATTGCTATTGCCAATGGTGCGGCCACTTTTACCTTCAAACCTTTCTTCGATCCGGAAAACTTCAACTGGAGTTTTGTACTCACTGCCACGTCAATCTCCGTATTAAGTTACCTCGGTTTTGACGCCATCAGCACGCTCGCTGAAGAAACTCGCGATCCTAAACGCATGATCGGACGCTCCATGGTGGCCGCTCTGGGTCTTCTGGCATTTTTCTTCGTGATTCAAACGTGGCTTGCAGGATGCATCTGGCCCGATTACAATTCCTTCCCCAACCCGGACGTGGCCTTTTTCCATATAGCGGAGAAAGCCGGAGGAGCGGTAGTCAGGGTTCTCTGCCTGATTGGAACGGTTCTGGCCTGGGGAATAGGAGACGGCCTTGCCTCCCAAGCCGCGGTTTCCCGTCTCCTTTACGGAATGGCTCGCGATGAGCAGCTTCCCCCCTTCTTAGCTAAGGTGAGCGCCAAGTACAAAACGCCCTGGGTAGCTACAATCTTGGTGGCGGTAATAACTCTTCCCATCGCTGTATTGCTGCCTCTGGATAAGCTCAGCTCCCTGGTTAATTTTGGCGCCCTGACAGCTTTCCTCTTTCTGCATGTCTCTGTGGTTTCCAACTACATAATCAAGGGAAAGCGGTCCTCCTTCCGGGATATCTTTAATTACTTGCTCTTGCCTTTAATCGGGTTCGTGATCATCGGCTTCGTCTGGATCTCACTCGATGTTCTGGCCAAGACCCTGGGATTCATCTGGTTGGGAGTGGGGCTCGTCCTCCTTATAATTGTGACCAGAGGGTTTAAGAAGGTTCCGCCTGCACTCCAGGTTTAGGGCCATTATTCAGAAAGGAGAAAGTATGTCAAAAGTAGTCACAAGGGATCAGGTTTTTTACGCTTTCTCTCCAGATTTAAAGCCGGTAGCAGAAGTGGATCAGGACGAGCTTTTCACCCTCGAGACCCATGATTGTTTCGAAGGCCAGCTGAAATCTGAAAAGGACCTCGTCACTTCACTGGATTGGGGTCACGTCAATCCGGCAACTGGACCTGTCTTCATCAGAGGAGCCAAGCCTGGCGACATTCTCTCTTTTGAGATCGTGGACCTGGAAGTGGGAAGCTCCTCCACCATGGTGGCTATTCCCCAGGAGGGCGCTTTGGGGAACATGATCAGGGAGATGGAAACCACTATCTTGAAACACGAGGCTGGGGCAGTGGTTTTCAAAAATAAGATTCGCATACCCTTCAAGCCTATGATCGGTGTAATTGGAGTGGCCCCGAAATCCGGAAGCGTGCCCACGGGAACTCCCGGTGCTCATGGCGGAAATATGGACTGCACTTTAATCGGCAAAGGCGCCAGAGTTCATTTTACCGTTAACGCAGAAGGCGCCCTCTTTGGCTGCGGCGATCTCCATGCCGTGATGGGTGACGGAGAAATAGTGGTCTGTGGAGCTGAGACCATGGGAATAGTGACCTTCAAAGCCCATGTTACCGGTCTAAAGGGGCTTCCCACCCCCCTGGTGGAAACGGATAAGGTCTTGGCTACGATCTTTTCCGCTCCTACTCTGGATGAAGCCAGCCAGGGTGCCATTGAGGCCATGGCGAAATTGCTCACAGATTTCGCCAAAATCCCCCTCAACGATGCCGGAATGCTCATGAGCCTGGTGGGCGAGCTGAAGTTCTGCCAGGTGGTGGACCCCGAGAAGACCGTGCGCTTTGAGTTCCCGAAATGGGTCCTCGCAGAATACGGATTCAGGTTCCCATGAACGATTGTTGAAGCGAAATTAATGCAAAAGCTCCAGCACAAGCTGGAGCTTTTGCATTATCCTGCTTCATTGGGATCCAGGGTTAATTAAAAATATGGCAATCTAGATCGAAAAGCAAGATTCTTTCATAAGGAAATCGGTTGCTTTCCCTTTTTCGGTTATTTAAACTAACCGGTGTTTAAACTTCATTTCATAGAAGGAGATCAAGAGGTGGCAGAAAAAACGCTACTTTCTAACGCTGGCATCGTAACTATGGATGCCCAGCGGCGCCAGTTCGATCACGGAGCCATCCTGATCGAGAGTGACTGCATCAAGGAAGTAGGGAAAAGTAAAGACCTGTTAGAGAAATACGCTTCTGAAGCCGAGATTGTGGACCTCCGCAACCGCTGGATACTCCCCGGGTTAATTAATACACATGTGCACACCTCGCAGCAATTGGGCCGCGGCCTGGGGGACGATGTCAGCCTTCTTACCTGGCTCCACGAAAGAATCTGGCCCTATGAAAGTGCGATGACGGAGGATGACAGCTACATCTCAACTCTTCTCTGTGGAATCGAGCTGATTAAAAGCGGGGTTACCTGTTTCGCTGAGCCGGGAGGACAATTCGTGGATGGGATGGCTAGGGCAGTCATGGAGTTGGGCATACGCGGGATATTGGCGCGCTCCACGATGGACTGCGGGGAAGGATTGCCTCCTCACTGGAATGAAAACACAGATCAGGCTCTTCAGGCCCAGGTGAATGCCTTAGAGCGCTGGCATGGAAAGGCAAATGGCAGAATTAGAATCTGGTTCGGACTTCGTACCATTTTCAATAATTCCGACAACTTAATCACAAGGACCAAGGAGCTCGCGGACCATTACGGAGTAGGTATCCATATGCACGTGGCGGAAATCAAGGAGGAAGTGGAGTTTGCTCAAAAAACTCGAGGGGCCACAACAGTCAAACATTTATTTAATCTGGGGATTCTGGATGAAAATTTCCTCGCCGTGCACTGCGTGTGGCTGACTGATGAGGAAATTGACCTTTTTGCCCAGAAAGGGGTAAAGGTTTCGCACAATCCCGCTGCAGCCATGCGCGTTTTGGGATTTCCGAGGATTCCGGAAATGATCAAGAAAGGCATCTGCGTGAGCCTGGGGACAGATGGAGCTCCTTCCAACAACCGCATGACCTTAATCGATGAAATGTGGCTTACTTCCCTGATTCATAAAGGCCGATTGCTTGACCCCACTGTGATGCCCGCTCAGGAAATCTTAGCTATGGTTACCTCAAATGGAGCGAAATCCCTGCTTTTGGAAAGCGAGATCGGAAGCATTGAACCGGGAAAGAAGGCAGATTTAATTATCATAAATCCGAATACAGCTACTATGCTTCCCATGCACGATCCTATCGCCAACATGGTAACTTCTATGAGAGCGGAGAACGTAGAGAGCGTGATGGTGGACGGAAAGTGGGTTATGTGGGAAAGGGAAATCCTCACCGTGAACGAAGAGGAAATCCTTAAGGAAGCTCAAAGAAAAGCGGAATCCATTGTGAAGCGGGCGGGTATCTCGCTCCCAAGCAGATTCCCAAAAGTTAGATAAAGGCTAAACAGGCAAAAGGAGGAAAGCAATGAAGAATCTGATTAAAGTAGCACTGGGACAGGAACCAGCAGATTTAGTGGTGAAAAATGGCCAGATAGTAAATGTAGCCAGCGGAGAAATTTATCCAGGCGGAGTGGCGGTTTCAGGAGATAAAATTGCCGCCATTGGCGACGTAGATTACACTATCGGCCCCAATACGCAAGTAGTTGATGCTCAAGGGGCTTTCATTACCCCGGGATTTGTGGAAGGGCATATTCACCCAGAAAGCAGCAATTTAAGCCTTCCGCGCTTTGCGGAAGTGGTTCTGGCCCATGGGACAACCAGCGTTTTCAGCGACCTGCATGAAATTGGAGTAGTAGGCGGTCTCCCTGCTATTGAGGCTTCTTTAAAAGAGGTGCGGCGTACCCCTTTAAAGTTATACTTTGTCATCCCCTCCCACGTTCCCTTTTCTCCAGGATTAGAGACAAGCGGCGGTTATATCGACTCCACGGTAATTGCAGAGAACATTCAGAGAGAAGATGTGGTCGGGCTTTCTGAAATCGTTTCTCTTTACGTGATATTCGGGCATCCCGATTTGCTTCGTTCCATCGATCTCGCTTCTCATCAAAGGAAAATCTTAGCGGGCCACGGACCGGAAACGCACGGTCCAGCCTGGAACGCTTTCGTAGCCACGGGCATTTTCAACGATCATGAAGCCCTTTCGGTTGAGGAAGTGCTTTTAAGAGTGCGCAACGGCGTGCATGCTCAGCTTCGCCACAATTTGATCGTTCCTACCTTGCCGGAACTCCTTAAGGCTTTGACCGAGAAGCATGTTGACTCTCGCTTTCTTTCTCTGGTCACTGATGACACCAGCGCCGTAGCTTTAACTGAAAATGGACACTTAGATTATCTTGTTCGCCTGGCTTTGTCCCAGGGGGTGGATTTCGTCAAAGCCATTCAGATGGTGACCATAAACGCCGCAGCCTCCTTTAGGAAAGAGGATGAAATAGGCCTCCTAGCACCTGGAAGGTATGCGGATATAAACATTACAAGCGGGCCCGAGGATTTCAAGGTCCTTTTAACCATCGCCAACGGTAAAGTAGTGGCCAAAGAAAATCGCTTGATAGAGCCTCTTCCGGACATTTCCCACGACCCTCTTCTTTTAAACACCTTCCATTTGAAAGGAAAGATTGAAAGCCAGGACCTCCTTATCCCCGCTCCTCAAGGCGCAAGCAAGGTAAAAGTGCACTTCATGAAAACTCTCCCCTGGATTCCCATAACCGAGGGTGGGGAAGCGATCCTGCAAGTGGAATCTGATTTTATCGCCTGCGATCCTTCTCAGGATATTTTACACATCGCCGTCATAGAGAGGCACCAGGCAACAGGCAACATCGGCAAAGCCTTCATCGGTGGGTTTGGCCTCAAACGCGGTGCTATGGCCTCAAGCATTGCTCACGACAATCATAACATTGTGGTTATGGGAATTAGTCCCCAAGATATGGCTGTGGCAGCAAACAGGGTAGCAGAGCTAAGCGGAGGAATAGTGCTCGCGGAAAGAGGAAAGGTGGTGGATGAAATTCCTCTTCCCATTGCAGGGCTGTTATCGGACCTGGATGCCTGGAGTTTTGCCCAGAAGAGAAAAGAAATCTTAGCTAAAGCCCGGGAAATGGGATGCCAGGTGCACGAGCCCTTTATGTTCCTCTCGTTTATCACCCTGGCAGCCTTGCCTGCCTTTGCCATTACCGATAAAGGCTATGTTGATGTCTCCAAGCAGCAGTTCCTCGACCCGGTTTTAGGGGTAGCGGGATAAGAAAATGCCTCGCCGCACACTTCAAATTTAGTTCTCAGGCGATATCCCTGACTTTCTTCCTGGCGCTATAATAGATGTGCCATGGAGTTCAACGAGAGGCACGTGAGGCTTTTTTACCGCCTGCTGAACCATAGGTTCGATTCCGAACTGCGTTTCCTAAAGCGCGGTCTCTTTCCCTCTTTTCGTATCGTTAAAAACGAGGAAGAGTTCCTTTCAGCTTGCGAAACCTGGAATGGAAAGCGAAATGTTTATGCTGTAATAAGGGATCGAGCCATGGGATTGAAAAGATGCGCTACTTTTAAAGACATAGTCGGCCTGCAGACAATTGTATTGGATATTGACCCCATAAGGGAGGCGGAGACCCCCTCCAGGGAAGAAGAGCTGGCGAACGCCATCCGCGTTTCCAAAATAATGGCGCGGTGGTTTGAAGAACATGGATTCCAGAGACCGTACGCAGCGGTTACAGGAAACGGCACCTGCCTTTACCTTTCCTTGCCCTTTTATGAAATCACTGAGGAAAACAGGGAAAGCGTTTCCTGGATGCTCGAAATATTTGAATCCAAAATGCGCCAGATTTTCAAGAAGGAATTGAGGGAGCACAATTGCCGCATTGACAGCATGTATGACCTCCCCCGGATTGCCAAAGTGATCGGGACCATGAGCATTAAAGGAGAAGAAAGTGAGAACCGACCCTGGCGTCTCTCCTTCTGGATTGAGGAGCCGGAGGAAAGACGGGTGGACGAAAAGCTCCTGGAATTTCTTTTAAATTTAAAGAAGGAAAGGGATACCCATTATTTCATAGAGGAAGGAAAATCTCCGGAGCGGAACTCTTCCTCTCCCAAGGCGCCCTCCCCTACCCCAAAATTGGATTTCGGTCCGGTCTGGTTGATGCAACCCATACCTTACTTCGGAGAGAAGCTTGAGGGAGAATGGATCTGGGAGCCAAAAATCGATGGCTGGCGCATGCAAATAATCAAGGGGGAAAACACTCTGGAGTTCTGGGGAAGGAGGCTCGAGAGAAAACCGAACTGGACAGAAAAGCTCAAGGCGCTTCCAAAATCATCCCTTACTTACCTACCACCTGGGACGATCCTGGATTGTGAACTCTATTGCGATCAGGGAAGGCGCTTTATCCCCTCCCTTTTTACCTCTCGGCCTAAGGGACAGCCCATAATTTACGTTTTTGATCTCATTTTTTATAAGTGGGAGTTCGTGGGGAACCTTCCTCTTAAAAGAAGGAAGGAAATTTTATCCGCTATTCCTTTCAGGGAGCCGCTTTCTCTGGTTCTGGGGGAGAAGGTGGACAACTTGGAGCTGCGGCTCAAGGAAGCTGTCCTTTCCGGACATGAGGGAATAGTGATCAAGGAGCTAAACAGCCCCTACCTTTTAGGAAAGGACGCCCCCATGGCCACGGCGAACTGGAGAAAAATAAAACCGAGGTGAGACAAAAATGGCAGTAGGGAGATTTCAGGTGATGGCCACCCTCCAGGCGGCCCGGGCCTATGTCCTGGGGAAACCGTTGGAGACGGCAAAAAGCTTTGGGCTAAACCGCGCCATATTTTATGCCGCGGCAAAAAGAGGGTTTAAAGTAGTCAAGGGGGCTCGACCTCCTGAGGAAATTCTGGTAGCTAAAAGACCTCTTCCCGAGGAAAAGTTGAGGAAAATTCAAGAGAGCTTCAAGGTAGAGGAAATCGGGGACGAGATGGCCTACGCTGTGGAACTGGACGGGAAAACTTATTACACCATCGGCAATGAAATCCAGACTGAGCAGGACTTCGAGAAGCAGATAGAGAAAAGATTTGGTGACAAATTCCAGGAGGCCTGGAAAGAGGCTCTGGAAATCTGCCAGAGCTACGATCAGGGGGTCCTTCTCTCACAACGCTACTTCTACGAGGTGATTTACAAGCCCAGGAGGGATGAGCTGGCTAAAAAGTGGGACGCCATGGTCCAAGGAAAGAAAGAGTAAAGTATCCAAGGGAAAGGATCAAAAAAGGAAAGAACAAGCCCTTTACCCCAGGGAGCTATGGAAAAATGCCCTCTGCACCGGTAAGGCTTTTGATAAGATTTCCAGGGAACGCCAGCAAATCTTATGAGGAGCTTCTTTGAGATGTTTCCCGCTTAATGCGAAATAATTCAGGCCATGCAGGGACACCTCCCCAGGGCTTTATCCTTCCAGAATTTTGGCAGTTAGAAGTTCTTGACAATTTATTGATCAATGATAAAATTTAATATATAATAATTATTAGCAGATGTTAAATTCATTTCAGGAGGGGACATTGGAAAAGGAGAAGAACACAACCGAGGAGCTTGCCCAACTTCTGGCATTAATTTTCCTCAAAGTGGGAGCCCACAAGACAAAAACTGGCAGCCGGCTGGGGCTTACCAATCTGCAGCTGGAAGCTTTGGAATGGATTGCGGAACACGATGGTTCGGCACCTGGAGCCTTAGCCGAGGCTCGCTATTACCTCCGCCCTACTGCCACGAGGTTAGCGGACGCTCTGGAAAAGGAAAAGCTCATTGAGAGGCGCCCTGACCCTGAAGACAGAAGGTCGGTAAAACTCTTCATTACAGAAAAAGGGAAAGAGGTAATCATGAAGGTGCGGTCTGAGATTTCCTCGATTCTTGAAGAGATCCTGATTTTCATGGAGGAAGGGGATCAGAAAGCTCTCCTTCTGGGACTCAAAGCGCTGATCGAGGCCGATAAGAAGCTGGATCAGGAAAGGGAGAAAAAGAAATGAATTATCGCACCCACAGGGAGTTCAGAGTCTCAGAAATTGGCATCGGCTGCTATGCCCTAAGCGGCGTCTATGGTCACAAGGACCGGGATGAGTTCCAGCAAATGGTCCGGCGTGCCGTGGAGCTGGGAGTGAACTTTTTTGATACTGCGGGAAGTTACGGGGAGGAAGCGGAGGAACTCTTAGGAAAGAGCCTTGCGCCCTTCAGGAAAAACGTCCTCATTTCCACAAAGGTGGGGGTGGTCGAGGGAACTAAGTTTGACCTCACCTCAAGAAGCATCCGCACTTTTTTGGAGCGGAGTCTCAAACGCTTGAAAACGGACTGGATAGACATCCTTCAGGTGCATTTCGACGACCCTGATACCCCCGTCCAGGATACAGTGTCCATCCTGGAGGCTCTAAAAAATGAGGGAAAGATCCTTCAGTATGGAGTGGGACATCTTCCTCCCGAGCGCGTGCTCGAGTACCTGGAGATAGGAAAGCCCTTTTCCCTGATGTTCGAGCTCTCTGCGGTCTCAAGGTCGGCTCGGCAGAGATTTTTTCCCCTCCTTGAAAAGTACAGAATCAAGGGAATCGCTTTTAGTGTCACAGGGCGGGGAATGCTGGCTTTCAAATCGGTGCCTGAAAGCTTTCCCCCGGGAGACTTAAGGAATTACGACCCCCTCTTTCGGAGGGACCTTCGGGCATCAGGAATACGCGTGCGGCAAAAATTGGATGAGCTGGCCCGAAACTTGGGGAAAACTCTGGCTCAGGTGGCCATCGCCTGGGTTCTCTCGCATCCCCAAATAATCTGTGCCCTCTGCGGGCCATCAACTATCCCACATCTTGAGGAGAACGTCAAAGCAAGTGGATGGCAAATACCGCCCGAGGAGCTCCGGAAGTTAGAGGATTTGCTCGAAGAGGAGGATAAACGCCTTGCCCGGGAAAGACTTGAGACCACTACCCAAATTTTGAACGCTCCTTCCTGGGAAGAGACGGAGAGCACCACTTTAATATACGCTCTTGACACGCTGATCGAGTTAGGGTTCCTAAAGGAAAAGGAAGGACTTCCCCTCTACCTGCGCATTATGCGCCTGGATGGGATGCCGCTTAATGAAAAGAGCGCAGCCTCACAAAGCATCAAAGAGGAGTTATTAAGCCATTTAAATCATTAAGCCATTTAAATCAGGCCTGATTTAGGAATTTTTAACGTCCCACATGGATGATAAGCCAAAAGACCGGATGAGCATAAGGAGGGCTCACCCTCCATCCTGAATAGACGCCAGAGACCCAAGGGCGTATTGGGATCAAAATCAGCAGTCTCCTGGAGCTCCTCCTTGAGAACTATGCCTTTCCCTGTTTCCATAACAAAAGAAATAAAGAGTTTCTAAAGAATACGGATACTTGCTCACACCTGGCCCGGGAAATGGGCGAGCTGCGATTTTTTGCCTTGGGTTAGAGTATGCGAAGTTAAAGGCTCAAAGCTCTGGTGATACCCTTCCGCTACTCTGTTTGAGTTAGGTTGAGCAGATTGAAGGTCAAGGAAGGATTAGTCTACTTCCTGAGAAATTGACTCCTGGCCGCCCGGGGAATAAACTTCAAGTGTCAAAGTAGAAAATATCTTTATCTTAATCGGAGAGCCACCTTGGAAAAGAGAGTAACGAAGGAAAAGGCCAAAAAGAATGGGCTCAAGGAGTACTGGGCTCTCCCTTTGGATGAGCTGGCCCGAGCGCTGGATGCTAATTTAGAGAAAGGGCTTACTCAGGAAGAGGCTCTTCGGCGCCTGGAGGAAACGGGGCCGAACCGCCTGAACGGCAAAAAGCGCCTTTCTGCCATTTCCATTTTCCTTTCCCAGTTCAAAAGCCCTATTATTTTTATTTTGATCTTTGCTACCGTCATTTCTGCTGCCGTACAGGATTTCCTGGATGCAGTGATTATCTTAAGCATCGTTTTGCTCAGCGGAATTTTAAGCTTTATCCAGGAATACAGCGCCAATGCAGCTGCAGAAAAACTCAAAGCTCGAGTCTCTGTGAGGTGCAAGGTCATCCGGGATGGAGAAGAAAAGCTCATTTCCTTGGAAGAAATTGTCCCCGGGGACATCGTCCTTCTTTCAGCGGGAAGCATGATTCCAGGCGATGGAATTCTCTTTCAAGCTCGAGACCTCTTTGTGAATCAGGCCATCCTTACTGGGGAAACCTTTCCTGCCGAGAAAAAAACCGGACCCTCTGCCTCAGGCGTTGGGCTTCCCGAAAGAAATAACATGGTCTTCATGGGAACCAGCGTGAGCAGCGGAACAGGAAAGGCCCTTATTGTGGAAACTGGGAAAAATACCATGTTCGGACAGATCGCCCACAAGCTTTCTGTTCGTCCCCTTATGACAGAGTTTGAGCGCGGAATCAGGAGGTTAGGATACCTGCTTTCGGAAGTGATGTTCATTCTGACCATAATCATTTTTGCTTTAAATGTGGCCTTTCGAAAACCGGTCTTGGACTCTCTTCTGTTTTCCATTGCCCTGGCTGTAGGCTTAACTCCGCAGCTTCTGCCCGCAATCATTACAGCTAATCTCTCTCAGGGTTCACGGGTCATGGCCAAAGTGGGGGTAATTGTGCGTCGACTGGCGGCTATTGAAAATTTCGGAAGCATGAACATACTGTGCACAGATAAGACCGGCACAATTACTCAAGGCGTAATTAAGCTTGACCGCGCTGTCGATGTGGAAGGAAATCCCTCTGAACTGGTTTTCCAAGAAGCTTATTTGAACTCCAAGTTTCAAACGGGGCTTTCCAACCCTTTAGATGAGGCTATAATCTCCTCAAATCCCATAGAGATCAAGCGCTTCAAGAAAATAGATGAGATTCCTTATGACTTTGTGCGCAAGCGCTTGACAGTAGTAGTCTGGGAAGAGCAATTCGGTTCCTCGGAACAAGTGCGGATTATTACCAAAGGGGCACTAGAAAATGTTCTACAAATATGCTCCACGGTGCTTCTGCCCAACAATCAAGTTCAAGCCCTGGGGCCAGAGGAAAAGGCTCAAATTCAAAAACTTTTCCAAAACTGGAGCGAGCAGGGATTCAGAGTTCTGGGAGTAGCCCGGAAGTTTGTCGAAGCCAAGGCCGCTTATACTAAGGAAGATGAGCAAAACCTAACTTTTTTGGGCTTTCTGCTCTTTTTTGATCCCCCGAAAGAAGGGATAAAAGATACACTTGCTGAATTAAAACAATTGGGAATTGGCTTGAAGATCATCACAGGAGACAATAGGTTTGTGGCAACTCATGCTGCTCAGTCCATTAGCTTAGAAGTGAAGAGAATCACTACGGGAGAAGAACTCTATACCTTAGACGATGAAGCCCTATTAAAGGTAGCTGAGGAGACCGATATCTTCGCAGAGGTTGATCCTAACCAGAAACAGAGAATAATTCTTGCTTTGAAGAAGATGGGAAATGTGGTGGGCTTCATGGGGGACGGAATCAATGACGCTCCTGCTTTGCACAGTGCCGATGTAGGAATTTCTGTGGAAAATGCTGTAGATGTAGCCAAAGAAGCTGCGGATTTCGTGCTCATTAAAAAAGATCTGGAAGTGCTTAAACAGGGTGTAATTCAGGGACGGCGCACTTTTGCCAACACCCTTAAATACATTTTTATGGCCACGAGCGCTAACTTTGGTAACATGTTTAGCATGGCGGGGGCCTCTCTTTTCCTTCCTTTCCTGCCCCTCTTGCCCAAACAAATTTTATTAATTAACCTGCTTACCGATTTGCCAGAAATGACAATTTCTTTAGACAATGTTGATCAGACCTACATTGAAAGACCTCACCGCTGGGATGTAACTTTTATTCGCCGTTTTATGGTTATATTTGGCCCTTTGAGCTCGATTTACGATTTTGCCACCTTCGGATTACTTCTTCTTTTGATGAAAGCCGATCAGGTTCTTTTTCAAACAGGGTGGTTTGTGGAGTCCGTGCTCTCCGCTGCCACAGTTATCTTCTCTCTGCGCACGCGCCTTCCCTTTTTCCGCAACCGGCCAGCGAAACCGCTTCTTTGGGCCACGGGTTTGGTTGCGCTTGTCGTGCTCTATCTCCCCTACTCTCCATTGGCACCGGTAATGGGCTTTAAGCCCTTGCCTTTCTACTTTCTTCTGGGCATCGCAGGGATAGTGGCAATTTACTTCTTCTCGGCCGAGGCCTTAAAGAGGACTTTTTACCGAAAAGTTAAATAAAAAGCGCGCCCAGCAGGAGTCGAACCCGCAACCCGCAGATCCGAAGTCTGCCGCTCTATCCAGTTGAGCTATGGGCGCGTCTTAGAGCCACTTCTAAAATTTACCCCTTTATGGGGGCTGATAGACCCCATTGTATGCAGGTTAATTTAAAACTGCAATAGCCTCAGTGATGTAGTTAAGGCCTGTCACCCCCGAGGAGCTAACTTAAGCCTCGCCTTGTGACAAATGCCTCAGTTTAAAACCTTATGGACTGCAGATTTTACAAAGAGCGTATCCTGGAGCCCGGGCCTTCTTTATTTGGAAATCTTGTTCCCAAGAATACACGTTTTAGAAATTAAAGATTAAAAAACGGGAGAGCCGGCCTGAAAGAGTATAATCAGATCAGGTAGCATTCTGGAGAGAAATAATATTAAGGAGGTTTAACAGGCAAGGGTGAACAAATATATATTCATATTAATAGCAGGTTGTTTACTGGTGGGAATGTTGTTTTTCACAAGCTGCACTCTACTGACCCCCACTTCCAGTTCACCTATCCCAACTCCAACAAGCGAAACGCCGACATCTTTCGTGGCTGTCTATTATCCGGTGTTCAGCGAACCCAATGCCTATTTAGTAAGAGAGGTTCATGTGGTTAAAAAAAGTGGGAACCCTATGGAAACTGCTCTTTATGAGCTGATCAAGGGAACACCAACTACACCAGGAGCCCAACGGGTGATCCCCGAGGACACAAAAGTCCTGGGAATTGAAGTATCCTCCGGAGAGGCCAGGGTGAACTTCTCCCGTGCTGTGCTCAGGGCGAATGTGGGGGCAGAGCTTGAAGCCCTGGGGATTGCGAGCATTGTGAACACGCTCTCGGAGTTTCCGGAAATTCAGAGGGTCTCCTTTCTGGTAGAAGGCGGTCTGGACCAGGAAGCCATGGACTGGTGGGGGCACGTTGGGCTCTATGAACAGCCATTCACACCCAACTGGGATCTCGTAAGGCAACCAGCGGTCTGGGTGATATCCCCTCTTCCCGGGGAAACAATCGCAAGCCCTGTTGCGATTCGCGGGAAAGCTATGGTCTTCGAGGCCGCTCTGTCTGGAAGGATTAAGGATCACTCGGGCAAAGTGCTGGCGGAGGGGTTTACTATGGCCACAAAGGGCGCTCCTGGACGAGGAGATTTTGAGCTTAATTTTACTTTTCAGGTCACGGGGTCGGAAGAGGGAATAATAGAAATTTACACGACCAGTCCCAAGGACGGGAGCGAAATTATTGAAGCTACGGTGCCCGTCAAGTTGAAGTAGAATGATGTCAGGCTTTGCCGCAGGGGTGATGATCGCCGCAAGCTTCTGGTCCCTTCTCGCTCCCGCACTGGAAATGGAAAGGGAATTGGGAATTACTCTCTGAGTTCCAGCTCTTGTAGGTTTTCTTTTGGGCGGGGGCCTTCCTGCGCTTGATTGATTCTCTCCTCCTCACCTTCATCCGGTTTTCAAGTGGACAAAGCTCAAGGCTTAAAGACCGGATGCAAGCAGACTGCCCTCCTGATCATGGCAATAACTATTCACAATTTTCTCGAGGGTCTGGCCGTGGAGTAGCCTTTGGTTCGGTCTATATTACGGAATCCCGGGAGCAACCCTCACCGGAGCACTGGGCTGGCTTCAGGAATAGGGATTCAAAATTTCCCAGAGGGTATGGCGGTCTCTCTTCCCCTCAGGGGGCTCGGCCTTTCCCGTTTTAAGAGTTTCCTTTACGGGCAGGCTTCCGCCCTAGTGGAGCCCATGGCCGGAGTTTTAGGAGCAGCGACTGTCCTTCTGGCACGGCCTCTCTTGCCTTATGCGCTTTCCTTCGCTAGTGTCGCTATGATCTTTGTAGTCGTTGAGGAGCTCATCCCGGAATCCCAGAAGGGGGAAAATTCCGATATCGCCACAATGGGAGCTCTTTTAGGGTTCGCTATTATGATGCTTTTGGATGTGGCTTTGGGGTGAAGGGAAGCATTCTTTTTAATGTGTTAAAATTTTCTTGAAAATTCCTTTTGGGAGGGAAAGGAGGACATTTATGTCCAGACAGGTGAAAGCGTTTTTCTCTTTAGCGTTAGCGGTAGTCCTGCTTTTAGCTTCTCTTTCAGGGTGCGCCCAGCAAGCAACCATAAGCGCTCCCCCAGTACAGACGAAAATCGTCGCCTTCCTCACGGATTATGGTACCAAGGACTTTTATGTGGGAGCGGTCAAAGGCAGAATTCTCCAGATCAACCCGGAGGCAAAGATCATCGACATCACTCATGAAGTAACGCCATATGACATTCATGAGGGGGCGGTTACTCTGCTCCTGGCAGCCAGGGAGTTCTCAAACGATACCGTCTTTCTGGCTATCGTAGATCCGGGAGTGGGGACGGAAAGGAGGCCAATTGCAGTCCAGACCAACGACGGCAAAATTTTCGTGGCTCCTGATAATGGCCTTTTGACCTTCGTTCTCCAGGAGTTCGGAGTGAAAGAAGCGAGGCAGATCACAAATGAGTCATGGATGAGGCCCGGAGAACGCTCTTTCTCCTTCCATGGCCGGGATATCTTTGGCCCGGTAGCCGCGCACCTCTCTTTAGGAAAGAGCTTCTCTGAAGTGGGCCCGGTGATCACGGATTACGTCACATTGCCCATCAATCCCTCTAAAGTGGAGGATGGAAAGCTCATCGGGCAGGTTCTCTGGATTGACCAGTACGGAAATGTGCAGGTGAACATCACCGGCAAACAGGCCAAAGATGTCGGATGGGAGATCAACGACAAAATTCGCATCGAGGTGGGAACAGCCACTCCTTTAGTGGCTCCCTTCGTGCACACCTATGGGGATGTCCCGGAGGGCGACCCCTTAATTTTTCAGGCCTCTACGGACTTCTTAGAAATCTCCATCAATATGGGAAACATAGCCGAGTTCTTAGGGGCGGAGATCGGCGCCCCGGTTACGCTCATAAAGGAGTAGAAAAGCAAGGTTATCACAAGGAGAATACAATTTAAGAAGATCTCACGTATCGCATTGTATTTACACCATTTTCTTAACCACATGGAGCGGGATTGGATAAAAAGCACTGCTGAGAGTGCTTTGGTGTATTTCTGCGCGATTTTTACACTTGTAACGCTTGAATCCTTGCTCCCCAATGGCAGGGCTTGGACTCAGTGGAAGCCTTTTTAGGTAATGAAAGTGGAGGGAAAACCTTAGCGGAATTCACTACTCCAAGAATAAGAAAAAAACGGAAAGGCCGATTAGAATTCGGGGAAAGAATTTTAAACACCACCAAATCACCCCCTTTATGTTTTATGGTGCGCCCAGCAGGACTCGAACCTGCAACCTGCGGATTAGGACTCCACTGCTCTATCCTATTGAGCCATGGGCGCACTAATAAAGCCACGTTCTGGCATTTTGGCCCCTTAACTTTCCTGTGGATGTCAAAAACTACCCTCAGGAGAGGTCTAAACTAGCCTTCCTAAAGGAGCCTGTTCAATTATAAGAGTTTCCCCTTTGAAAATCTATAAATTCCTGAAACTTTAAAGCCACAGAAACCACGGGTAAAGGGCCACTTTATTCACAGATAAGACTGGCACAATTTGAATTATGAAATTGTTGACCCTCATTTCGAACTTTTAAAAGTAGAGCAGACCGAGTAATTAGGAAGAGAGCTGGGTGGAAAACCCGATCCCTGGAGACTTCTTCCCTCGGGCGAAGGTGGCTTTTCCGATCCCTAAAAAAGCGCCATCCTCCTGAGACTGACTAACGTGGCTGGAGCCGAAGGAAGAGAGCGCAGGGCCCAACTTGCTTCTGAAGGCCCTTTTTTGATCTTTTCCTTAGAGCAGAGAAGAAGGAAGGAGTAAAACCTTGTTCTTCCTTTTTCCACATGAGATTTCTTGAATTGAATGCTAATCGTCGAAAGGCCGAAGAGTTCTTTTCCCATGGCGATAAAAAGGCATAAAAATGAGCTAAAATGGTGCCCAGCATAGGTGGAAGGTGCTGAGGGAATGATTATTAGAAAGTTGGGGAGACTTGCACTCAAGATCTGCATATTTCTTTTGAGCTTCTCCTTTTTTTCCGGGCCTCTTCCTCTTTTGGCGGCGAATGAATACGTTATGGAAAGCGCACACTTCTTCATTCATTTTGAAAACGAAACCCGACCCGAGGTAAGGCAGGAGGTAGTTGATTTTTACGAGCAGGTAGCCAGTACCCTGGAGGAGAAATTCTTAGGAAAGATAAAAGGCAAGATCCAGATCAATTTGGGGCCCTCTTATGGTGCTTTTAACCCTTCGCACGTTTCTGAGCGAACGGCCTATCAATGCTACGATCCCTCAAAGCCACTTTTTTCCTTCACTTGCCACGAAGCCCTGCACATTATCCTCCGAGACCTCCTGGGGACTCCTTCTGACCGTCTCTTCTCCTTTCTTGGCTTAGAAAGACCGGCCCCCTTCGCTTTAGAAGAAGTCTCCGTTATGGCTTTCGATTTCCATTTTGCCAGGCCTCCGAGGCCCATCCACCTCTATGCCGCTTTAATAATTAAAGAAAAGGGGTTCTCTATAGAAGAAGTGTTATCTAAGGGACAAGGGGAACATCTCCCCATGACTTCTTTTCTCCTCTTCCTTCTGGAGCATTACGATTGGGAGAAATTCGCCAAGCTCTGGAAATATCAACCCGATCCGGGCAAGTCCGTTCTTGAGGGCACTGAGGAAGCTGTGCGCTACGCTTACGGGAAGGAATTATCTGCTTTAGAGGGCCAGTGGAAAGACCAACTGGAGGCCCTGAAAATTTCCCCGGAGTGGCGAGAGACCATCCAGTTAACCCTGGATATGGGAAAACTCTATGCAGAAAAACAGAGAGAATGGAGCCAAGCTCAATCCCAGAGCCCGGGGAACATAAATATTTCTCCCTTAGAGCTGCCCGCACTTTATGCGTCGCTTCAGGAAGTCCTGGGTTCAGCTCCTTACGACATTTTGATTGAACCCTTTCCCGATCTCAAAAAGGCCCAACAAGCCCTAAAGGATTTTGAGAAATTCTCAAAAATAGCCACTGAGGCCATCAATTTGGCACAAATGGCCCAAAACAGTGCCCACCTTGAAAAAAACGAAGACGCTTACCGCTACTTCTTTAAGCTCAGGCAAAACCTCATGGCCTTAGGAAACACCTCCTATCTCCCCTGGGTGGACCAGAATCTGGAAGAGCTCAAAGCAAGGATGCCTCCAGAACTGGTGCGCTCCCTGGAAGGGAAGGTTTTCCCCTGGTGGGGATGGGCGCTGATCGGCTGTGGGGCCGCTGGGGTTTCAGGGCTGGGAGGTTGGCTCTTTATATGCAAGAGGCGCGCTCAGCAGAAAGGAAAGGGACAACAGCTTTAATATGGAGGTGGACAGTTATTTTTTCTTTCTTCCGGAAAAACCGGCTTGTGTGTTTTGAAATATATGGGGTAGATAAACTGGGAATAAGTATGATTTCCCTCGTTTTTTCGGCATCTTTAAGGGAAGGCGCCAATTTTCGACCCATGGATGTCAGAAAAAATGCAAACAGGAAATCATTTTTGGAATCCCCGCTTGGCTAGGGGAATGTGGGGCGAAAAATGGGAATTTTATGCCCTGTCCTTTAAGATGCCCTTGTCTTTCTTTTACATGAAAGTAAGTCTTTTAATTTTTTCTCTTGCTTTTCTTTTTTCTTCTGAATGGTTTGAGGGAGGAATGTTCATAAACTTGACTCCCCTCACCGGGCTTTTGAAGAGCAGAAAAAGTGATTAAAGCAGTCGGGTTCCACCAGGATTGCACCTCGGACCAGCAGAATATCAGCCATAAGAGGAGGGGAAACAGAATCTTTCCCAACTGGATGAGAAAGTAAAGCAGCAGTTCTGCAACCGCAATCTGGGCATCCGTGGCGCCAACCTTAGTTAACCAGTACCCCAGGAAGCGGTCAGCTACCCTGAGAAAGTAGAGCACTAAGAGGCCCAAAAGGATCTGCCATAGCCACTTCTTCCAATGAGTTTTCCAACCCGGGGTTGCGGCCATCAAAGCCAGGAAGGGAACAATATTCGTGAAGGCGCTTTCCCACAGATTCCCTGAAGCAGGAGAAAGGTCAAAGCTGATCTTAACCCCCAGAAACCAGGGGAAAAGCCAGGTCAGGGGCCAGAGAGTTGCCACCGTGTAGTAAGGTCCTAAGGGAATCCAGAGGAGGAAAAGGGCGGTTAAAGCCAAAACGAAACGCAGCAAAAAGGCCCAAACCCTCATTTCTCTCCCTTCTGGGATGTCTTCGCCTGCTTTTGAGAAGAAGCAGGGCTGGTAAATACTTTAGGAACGGGTCGACGGATCCAGGAAAGCCAGATTAGAAAGAGGCCGACTACGAAGAGAATCAAGGTCAGTTGCCACAGATAGAGGTGCACCCACTCCATGAGCTGAGGATCGCACATCCCGATTAAAGCCAGTATAAGAAGGCGAATCAGATTCAGGATGAAAAGAATGGCTATCCCTGTCCCCACCCCAACCAGCTTTTTCCACCAGATTCCGGGGTAAGCAAGAAGAATGGCGCTGAAGATGATTATCTCGTAGAGGCCAGTGCACTCGGGAATAATCTCAATAGCCACCCCGGAAGAGGAGTAGGTAATTCCGGTTACCTCTACGGGAAAACCGAAAAGGCTGAGAAGCCGAGCGGAGAGAAGAGCTGTCCACTCCTGCAAATGCTCTACCCCGCTCTTCCAGAAATAGAAAAGAGCGAAGAAGCCTACCGCTAAAACTACAAAGAGGAGAAGAAAACGTGCCAGATTTTTTCCTGAAGTTGGTCCAGTTTGATTTCCCTTTACGATCTTCGCCTTTTTCCTTTTATCCTGCCCCACGGTTTCGCCCTTTCTAGGCAACAATCCATACGGAGTTCATTATACAGGAAGGAAAACGGGAGGAAAATGAAGACTCCGGGCTCAAAGCGCAAAGCAGGCCAGGAGAAGAAGACTGAAAGTTAGCAAGAAAGCGCCCCACCAACTCATAGAAGGCATTGCCCTTGGATCCTCCTGGAGTTCAAAGGTGGCAATTAGGGTCTTGTTGCTGTCCATCTTAAGAGTCAAGGGGTTGTCCTTTTCATGCCCGGCAGGGACATCCCCGCTCCAGTTTAGGAAGTGGTACCCAGGAGAGGGGGTGGCGGTGAGGGTTACAACAGAACCATACTCATATGAGGTTCCCCCTGAAGGGGTCACTGTTCCCTTACCCACTAGGTTTACGGTTAGACTGAAGACTTGGATGGTCCACTGGGCATAAACGGTGATGTCTCCATACACAGGTGTATTCCAATCGAACCTTGTTCCGCTCCCATCCGCTTCAGTGTTCCACTCCCTGAAGGTATATCCTGTTCTGGAAGGAGGTGTGGGCAAGGAATCTATATGCCCACCATGTGTGGCTGTCTTTGTCCTTGGGTTAGCGTCGGTATCACCGCCATTTTTGTCAAAGGTTACAGTGTAGGTATTAATCGTGAAGTTCGCATCGATCGTCTTGTCGGAATCCATCGTGATTGTTAGGGGATTGTCCTGTTCATGCCCGGCAGGGACATCCCCGCTCCAGTTTAGGAAGTGGTACCCAGGAGAAGGGGTGGCGGTGAGGGCAACTGGCGTGCCTGCTGCATAAGTTTCCTGATCTGGAACCTTCGTTATGGCTCCAGAACCGGCAGGGTTTACGTTAAGAGTGAGGGCGTAGGTGCCTTCACAAATAAGGTAGGAGGAGACGGCAGGAGTAGAAACCGAGGGAATACATGAGGAAAGGGCGGAAGAAACAAGATTAAAAGAAAGGTTTTTGGCGGCATTGGTGACTGCAGGCAATGCAACCGATGGTGTGCAGCTCCTCAGGAAGCCCAAGCTGCAACCAGGAATATCGCCATTTAAATCGAGTTTCAGGACAAGAAAGTCGTTACTTCCTGCGCCAAAAGAACCAGTAGCACCTGCGATCACATATCCTCCGTTTGTGGCCTGAGAGATAGAGGAAGCCTGATCATCGCCCGCACCCCCGAATACCTTAGCCCAGGAGAGAGTGCCGTTTGAATCGAGCCTCAGAACGAGGAAATCATAACCTGTTGCCCCAAAAGAGGTGGTATATCCTGCAAGGCTATAACCCCCATCAGGGGTTTCCCAAACAGCAGGAGCGCACTCGTAGTTGCTTCCGCCGAAGGCCTTTGCCCATAAGAGGTTGCCCGATGAATCCCCTTTCAAAACGAGGAAATCATAACTCCCCGCACCAAAGGAACTGGTATTCCCTGCGACAACAAAACCGCCGTCTGATGTTTTAGAGACAGAATAAGCATATTCATGACTGTTACCACCGAATTTCTTTGCCCAGGAAAGATTACCCTCGATATCGAGTTTCAAAACCAAAAAGTCGTAACCTGAACTGGAAGAGTAGGAATATCCCGCAACAATACAATAACCATCAGCAATTCCCGCCACAGATTTAGCCACATCGAGCCTCCCCGTGCCGAAGGTCTTGGCCCAGTTTAAATTGCCATTTGAATCCGTTTTCAGAACTAGGAAGTCGTAATTGGTGCTGGAAGAATAAGAGCATCCCGCTACAATATAATCCTGATCTTGTCCCCTGGAGCATTCAGAAATGGAATATGCTTCTTCATTGCTACTTCCACCAAAGGTCTTCGCCCAGACGAGATTGCCCTGGGCATCAAGCCGGAGAATAAGGAAATCGTTATTTCCTGCGCCAAAGGAGTTAGTGTATCCCGCTGCAATATATCCTCCATCTGCGGTTCTTAAGAGAGAAGTGGCGCAATCATTCTTTGCTCCCCCAAAAGTCCTGGCCCAGGAGATATTGCCCAGCAAATCAAGTTTCAGAAGCAGAACATCGTTTCCTCCTGCGCCAAAAGAGGAGGTGTACCCCGCAACAATATAACCCTCATCTGAAGTCTTTATTACAGAATAACAAAAATCAGAGCCAATCCCGCCCAAAGCTTTTGCCCAGGTTGGTCCTCCAGGCGATAATATCACTTGCCCCTCTCCCGGGGATTGTTTGAGAATATCGGTTATGTCTCTGCTTTCTATCTGGGAAGTTGTTTCCCTAAATGCGGATATTAGGTCGTTTTCTTGCACCTCAAGACCTTTGCTCCTCATTTCCCCTGCTAAATCAATGGAGCGCTCATTTAGATTTGAATTAGCCCGCACTCTCTGGGGATAAGAGGTAAAAACAATTCCGGAAAAGAAAATCACCTGAACAAGGAAAAATGCAGTCAAAAGGATGATTGCCTTCTTCACAAAAAACCTCCTAAGTTTTTCATGATCCCTAATTATAAAAGGGAGACAGGGATTCAACCACAAACAGGTGTGAGAAACGAGCATAAAAGAAGCCGCAACTTTTCCCAGAAGCGACTAAAATGCAGTTTCAGGGGATATGGCCAACAGTCTTCCCCCCAATAACCACTTTTAACCAAAGCTCTAAAAGAAATAAAAAAGCTGAAGCAGCGAAGAGAGCGCCCGGCTAAAAGCCACCCTCTAAATATTCAGGTCCTTTATTTCCCCTGTTACCATGTAGATTACGTGCTCGCCAATATTAGTCGTATGGTCCCCGGCGCGCTCCAGAAAGAGAGAAATAACCAAAAGAGGGGTGGCTCTGGTAATAGTCCGGGGGTCCTCAATCATGTATGTCAGGAGTTCCCTCTGTACCTGATCTCGCAGTCCATCAATTTCATCATCCCTGAGGCACATTTTTTCTGCCCGGTTGGCATCTCGAAGAATAAAGGCCTGGAGGCCATCCTCCAGCATACCATCGATGATCTCTACCATTCGGGGAATATCAATTAAAGGCTTGAGCAAAGGTTGATCGGCGATCTTTAAGCCTTCCTTGGCTACGTTCTCGCTTAAATCGGCGATCCTTTCCAGATCCGTGATGATCCTGATTATACCAATGAGGATTCGCAAGTCTCGGGCCATGGGTTGCTGAGTAGCAATGATGGCCACAGCTTTTTGGTCTATCCTGACAGCGAGCTCGTCGATCACATCATCATTTTTAATGATCCAGTTCATGAGGTCCTTATCCCTTTCCTTCAGGGCTTTCACCGTGAGCCTCAGGCTTTCTCTGACCCTGGACCCCATCTGAAGGACCATTTCCTCCAGTTCCTTTATATCCGCTTCCAGCGTTTTTCGCACCGCGCTCATTTTTAACCCCACCTTCCTGTGATATAGCCTTCTGTTCGGGGGTCCCGAGGAGCAGTAAACAGCTCCTTGGTAGTCCCGAATTCAATTAATTCTCCAGCAAGGAGAAAAGCTGTAAAGTCCGAAGCCCGGGCCGCCTGCTGCATATTGTGAGTCACGATAATCAAGGTATAGTCCTTTTTCAGCTCCTGCATCAAATCTTCAATGCGCATAGTAGAAATTGGATCCAAAGCAGAGCAGGGCTCGTCCAAGAGAATCACTTCCGGTTCCACAGCCAAAACCCTGGCGATACACAGGCGCTGCTGCTGTCCCCCGGAAAGGGAAAGGGCAGAAGTTTTGAGTTTATCCTTGACTTCGTCCCAAAGGGCAGCTTGAACCAGGCATTTCTCCACAATCCCTTCCAACTGAATTCTATTCCTGATACCGTGAACCCTTGGTCCATAAGCTACATTATCGAAGACGGACATGGGAAAGGGATTGGGCTTCTGAAAAACCATACCCACCCTTCGGCGCAGATCCACAACGTCCATTTTCTTATCATAAATGGGCTCTCCATCCAAATAGACCTGGCCTTCTACCTTAGCTATGGGAATGAGATCGTTCATACGATTTAAAAGTCTCAGGAAAGAGGACTTTCCACAACCAGAAGGACCAATGACTGCGGTGATCCTGTTAGTGGGAACAGAAAGAGTTACCTGTTTCAAAGCTTGATTTTCCCCATAAAATAAGGAGACACTTTCCGTCCTGATTTTTTCCTGAACGGGCATGGTTCTTTTCTCTTCCATAAGCCTGAGGGCAAAAGGCGCTTTTAGCTCCATTTTCTCTTAAACGCCCTAAGCCGCGCTCTCATTATAATTGCTGTAAGGTTAAAGAGCAAAACCAGGCCCAAGAGGACCAGGGCCGTGGCCCATTTAATTTCGCTGGGCATCCCAGGAACTTGAGTAGCTACCACATAGAGGTGGTAAGGAAGGGCATTGAACTGGTCCAGAGGAGAGCGGGGTATAATGGCGGTAAAAGCTGTTCCTGTAACCAGGATAGGAGCCGTCTCTCCAGCAGCACGGCTCACGGCGAGAATAAGGCCAGTGATAATTCCTGGAAAAGCCTGAGGGAGAACAACCTTCCTGATTGTTTGCCACTTTGTGGCGCCTAAGGCCAGGCTGGCTTCCCTCAAAGAGTTGGGTACACTTAAAAGGGCTTCCCGGGCGCTCGCCACAACTACAGGAAGGACCAAACAGGAAAGAGTAAGGCTGGCAGCAAGGAGGGAAGAGCCCATATTCATCATCAACACAAAAAAGCTCAAGCCGAAAAGGCCGTAGACGATGGAAGGAACGCCGGCCAGATTGACGATACTAAGGTTTATCAGGCGCACGATCTTTCCCTGCCGGGCATATTCCTGAAGGTAAATAGCTGCCAGAAGCCCTACCGGAAGGGCAAAAATTACTACTCCCAGCATAAGATAAAAGGTTCCCAGAATGGCAGAGAAAATCCCACCCTCGATTCCGCTTTTCTTTGGAAGCTGGGTGAGGAATTCCCAGCTGATCGCCCCTGCCCCGTGAATTATGATATAGACAATGATATAAATCACAGCGCCGACGACTAGAAGACAGGACAGGGTTATGAGGGAAAAGGCAAGAATTTGGCTCAAGTTGCACTTTAAAGTGAAATTTTTACTTTTGCCAATTCTTGCTGCTCTCATCTCACACCTAGCCTCTTTTTCTGTTTTTCCAAAACAAGATCAGAAACGATGTTCACAACCAGAGTGATAAGGAAGAGAACTATCCCCATAGCGAAGAGAGCTTGAAACTGCAATCCCCGGAAGGGAGCGTTGTTAATTTCAATAGCGATTCTGGCTGTGAGCGTGCTCATGGGATCAGTAATGTTCGTGGGGATAGAGAGCCTCCCCCCAGAAACCATGAGGACGGTCATGGTCTCACCAATGGCCCGACCAATCCCCAACATAATTGAGGCCAGAATTCCAGAACTGGAAGCGGGAATAACCACTTTGCGAAGCGTTTGCCACTTGGTGGCGCCCAGGGCATAGGAAGCTTCTTTATATTCTTGAGGAACAGCAGACATGGCATCCTCGGAAATGCTGATAATCGTGGGAAGGCAGATCAGGGAGAGCATGATTCCTGCTGTTAGCCCGTTCAGGCCCGTGTTTAGATGGAAGAGAGATTGTACCAGAGGAGCTAAAAGGATAAAACCGATGAAGCCCAGAACGATGGAAGGGATACCGGCCAGGATCTCAATAATTGGTTTCAAAAATTCCTTCAATCCAGTAGGGGCAATCTCGGATAGAAAGGCCGCTGCCCCCAGGCCCAAAGGGACAGCGATTAAAAGAGCGACCAGGGTCACAAGCAGACTGCCGATGATGAAGGGCAGAATGCCAAACTGTGGAGGAGTGGAAACAGGATGCCAGGTTGTGCCAAAAATGAAGCTCAAAGGATTGGTATAGCTGAAGATGGGCAGGCCTTCACGAAATAGCATGATGGTGATCAAACCCAAAATGATCAGGGTAAACCACCCGGAAAAGCGAATTAATGCCTCTATAATCCGCTCCCAGAGCCTCTTACGAAAAATAGGGACAGTCCCCATTTTTTTATGAAATGGGGACGAAGTCCAAGTCGGAGACGATCTTTTGACCATCTGGCCCTAAAATCCAATCGATATAATCCTTAATGATTCCAGAGGGTTCACCTCTGGTGGTCACAAAAAGAGGGCGAGCTACAGGGTAACTTCCATCCTTAATGGTGGCTGGGTCTGGTTTAATCGCTGGAGAGCTTGCATCTTTCTTAATTCCCAGGACTTTCACCTCAGGAGTAACATAACCCAAGCCGATATAGCCAATGGCATTAGGATTGCGAGCCACCTCATCGTGAATGGACTGATTGGTAGGCAAAAACTGAACATCAGAACCGTATTCTGCCTTTTTGTCCTTAGCTTGAAGGATGTGTTCTTTAAAGAAAACATGGGTGCCGGAATTGCTATCCCTGGAAAGGACAACAATGGAGGCGTCTTTCCCTCCAACTTCCCGCCAATTATTGATCTTACCAGTGTAAATGGCCGCCAATTGGTCAACAGCAAGCTCACTTATAGGATTCTGGGGGTTGACCACAATACTAACCCCATCCAAGGCTACGATGGTCTGCACGGGATTGAAGCCTTTTTCGCTCTTGGCTCTGTCAATTTCTTCCTGTTTCCATGGTCGAGAATTATCGCAGATATCGCAAGTGCCATCGATTAAAGCCGTAATTCCGAAACCAGAACCCCCACCAGAAACCGAAATTTTCACTCCGGGATGCTTCTTCTGATAAGCTTCTGCCCAGGCGCTGGCTAAATTGACCATAGTATCTGACCCCTTAACCACAATGTTTCCGGTTTTACCGGTTGCACTAATAGTGGGAGTGACCTGGGGACTCGAGGTACAGGCTGTGACCATTAGGCCTAAAATGACCAAAATCAAGATTAATCCCTTGTACTTCATGTTAAACCTCCTTTTATTTTCTCAATTCTTAAAATACTCTCTCGGATTTAAATGGAGGTTAAATGAAGGTTAAATTTTCCTTAAATTTGTGCGGCGGGAAAGCGCACAATAAACAAAGCGCCCTTACCCTCTTCAGAGAAAGCGGAGATGGAGCCGGAAAAACTCTCCACAATGTGCTTGGCAAGGGAAAGGCCAATACCAAACCCGGGGGTTCCCCGGCTCTTGTCCACTTTATAAAAGCGCTCAAAAATCCTGGGCAAATCTTCCCTGGCTATGCCCACCCCTTGATCGCGGAAACGAACTTCTATCCATTCTCCCTGCTTGAAGGCCTTGATTTGAACTTCCCTTCCTGAAGGGGTAAATTTGAAAGCGTTATCCAGAATGGCCAAAAAAGCCTCTCTAAGACTGGAAAAATCTGCCTTGATGAGAAGGGGTTCTGGAGGTAGCTCTATTTGAAATTCTATTCCCTGCTTTTGTGCGCGCTCCTTCAATGAAGCATGAAGCTCTTGAAGCAGTGGACTCAAATCGAGGAGCTCAATTTTGAAAGAAACCTTCCCGGATTCAATCAAGGATAACTTGGTTAGAGCCTCGATTAAGGATTGCAGGTATTCCACCTCTTTATAGCTCCTCTGAAGAAAGTCCCTCTCAACTTCTGTTAAAGACGTGGCTTCCTGGAGAACGGTTTCTAACATTATCTTCAAGGAGGAAACAGGGGTTTTGAGCTCGTGGCTGACATTGGCTACAAAATCCCTCTTTACCGACCTCAATCTTTCTATTTCAGTCAAGTCCTTAAGCCAGAGAATGGCATACTCTCCTTCAGAAGAGCGCAAAAGTGCCCCCGTCAGGGAGAGGATCCGGCTATCGAGCGAAACTTTCTCTATGGTGGAATCTTCTACAGCTTTTTTTGCGGCCTGGGCCAAGTTATAGTTCAGAGTGCTTTCAAGAAGAGTTCTTCCCAAAAGCTGCCTCTCTGTAAAGCCCAGGATTTGACAGGCTCTCAAAGAGGACTGAAGCACTTCCCATTTATTGTTCAGGATCAGTACTCCATCCTCCTCCTTTTCCAGATAGGCCTTCCATTTCTCTTCAAGCGCGCTAACTTCTGAGGATAGAGCGTTTAATTGGGCAATCAGAGAATTTACCTCCTGGGCTATTTGCCCAACTTCATCTGAACGCGAGCTTTTTACCCAGGAGACCTCCCCTTTCCTGAAGGCCTGAAGAGCGTTCGTTAATTCAAGGAGAGGCTTCCTGATTATTCCTGAGGTAAGCAGGCTCAATACAAGAAAAAGGAAAAACCCCGAGCCCACGCTCAACCATATAAAAGCCTGGATTTTGCCTAAATCAGCGTCCCAGATCGAAGTGGGCACGCTGAGGCGCAAAACCACAGAGACTGGAGGCTTCTCCTGGACGGGGACAGCAACATAAAGGTTTTTCTGGTTCTCCGTGGTACTGTACCTGCGTTCTAAACCGACTTCTCCCTTGAGAGCTTCCTGAACCTCAGGGCGGTTAAGATGATTTTCCAGGTTGGAGGCTTCCGTGGTAGAATCCCCCAGGACATTCCCCTGGCTGTCAATGAGGGTGACGCGCATACCTGACTTGGCTGCAATTTCCCGAGCATAAAAGGGGGCGTTGCTTTTAAGAACATCCTGAGGAAGGTTAGAAAGAAGCTGGGCTGCAGTCCGAGCTTCTTTAATGAGCAGAGCGTTCCTCCCTTCAAGGTACACCCTTTCCCCGCAGAAGGAAAAAACTCCTCCCAATGCCACCAAAATTAAAAGAGCGATAGCGGAGTAAAGAAGGGCAACCTTTAAACCAAAATTAATCCTGATTTTCAAATTTATACCCCATTCCCCTTACCGTTTTTATATATCTTGGGTTTGAGGGGTCATCCTCCAGCTTTTCCCTCAACCACCTGATATGCACCTGGAGGGTTTTTTCGTCCACCAACGAATCGCCCCAGACCCTTTTAAGCAAACGCTGGGCGCTTAAAACTTCCCCGGCATGTGTAGCTAACTCCCAAAGAAGTTGAAATTCCTTACGAGAAAGGTTTAAAGGTCTGTCCCTTTTGTAAACCGTCAGCCTGGTTTGATCGATTTGAATTTCCCCCCTGACTAATTTTCCCCCAAAACCTTTGCGCCTGAGCTGAGCCCGGATACGAGCTTTGAGTTCCTCCAGGGAAAAGGGTTTTGTGATGTAATCGTCAGCGCCGCTGTCTAAACCCAGTATTTTGTCTTCCTCCAGGCTTCTTGCCGTCAAAAGGATAATGGGGACATCGGAAAAGGCCCTGATCCTCCTGCAAACTTCTAAACCAGAAAGGCCAGGAAGCATGATATCCAGAATGATCAGGTCAAAATGAGAGGCTCGGAAAAGAAAAAGGGCATCCTCCCCTGAATTCGTGCAAACAGGCTCCCACCCTTCCCTCCGGAAATTATAGTTCAGGGCCCGGGAAAGGTTCCCCTCATCCTCCACTAAAAGAATTCGCGCGCCGCTCATTCCCCTCATCCTGATTTTTGCACGTCATTGACTTAAGAATGCCTATTTTGTAATATTTTAGCATTCATTGGCGCTGTAGAACAGTGGTTAGTTCGGCGGGCTCTCAATCCGCAGACCGGGGTTCGATCCCCCGCAGCGCTACCAGAGAAGATGAACTTCAGGGCTTGGGGAATTACAGACAGGGGTTATTATCGCTCTAATAACGAGGATGCTTATTTCCTCAGTCAGACCGAGGGCGATTTAAATTCTTTTCCCTTTTTCCTCGTGGCGGATGGCCTGGGCGGACATGCCTGGGGAGAAGTAGCCTCACGGATAGCTGTAGAAAAAGCCGCAAGCGTTCTTTCCCAGCTTAAACCCCCAACAGAGAAAGCTGTCAGGCAGGCCTTTGAGGAGGCTCACTATGGAATATTAGAGGCTAAAAGGGAAAAACCCGAGTACCTGGAAATGGGCACGACTATGACTGCCCTTTCCCTTTCCGGTAATTTAGCCCTTTTCGGAAACTGTGGCGATTCCAGGGCCTATCTGCTTCGAGAGGGGAGCCTGCGACAAATAACCAAAGATCACTCCTACGTGCAGAAACTTGTGGATTCTGGGTTAATAAGCAAGAAGGAGGCCCGCTATCACCCTTATCGCAATGTGGTCACCGGGGTTCTGGGCATCGAGGGCTCTTTCTGCGTGGACGTTTTCACTCTGGAGGTCAAGGAAGAAGACGTCTTCCTTTTAGCTACCGATGGCCTGACTGAGGAGATCTCGGACGAGCTTTTGGAAAGAATTATGAACTCCAATCCCCCAGAAATACTTGTTTATGAACTTCTAAGAGAAGCACTGGATCGTGGGGGACAAGACAATATAACCTTAATTGTGGTAAAGTTATCTGAACGGGCTTCTTCCGCATAATTTAGTTCCTCTCAAGCTCTGACCAAGAAAAGACAAGGAAGGGAGGTTGACAATCTCAGAAAAAGGACCTGAATCTCTAAAATCTTAATCTTAAAAGGAGGAAGGTTATGAAGAAACTTTTAGTTAGTCTGCTGGTTGTGGTTTTGGCCTTTAGCCTGGGAACAATCCCCGGAAGCTCAGCTACTGGCTTATCGGATATCGCTGGACACTGGGCAGAGAATTCCATCAACGCCTTGCTGGAAAAGAACCTGGTCTCTGGATATCCGGATGGCACATTCAAGCCCGACAACCCTGTTACCAGGGCGGAGTTCCTGAAGATCCTCACCTCTGTCTTGAATATCCCTCCAGCTACTGGTGGAACCTCTCAGTTCTCCGATGTCACCCCTGGGGATTGGTTCTTTGGTTACGTGTTAGCTGCAGTGGAAAAGGGAATTGTCTCCGGTTATCCTGATGGGACCTTCAAACCCAACAACCCCATCACCAGGGAGGAAGCGGCCAAGATTGTGGCCAAAGCTCAAGGGATTGACGAGACGAAGGCCAACGTGAACTTTACCCTTTCCTTGCTCACGGACGGAAGCCAGGTATCGGAATGGGCCAGACCCTTTGTGGCAGCTGCCGTGGAAAACGAGCTCATGACAGGAGATCAGACAGGAGCTTTCAGACCCCAGGCCCCAATAACCAGAGCGGAGACAGCTACCATTGGTTACCGCATGCTTCCTGTGGAAGTGGCGGGAACCTTTATCTTCGGAAGAGGGGCGGATTCTGTTAAACTTGATCCAGCCGATGTCACCGATGGGGAGTCTGCTCGCGCCACTGTGCAAATCTATGACACTCTGGTTATGTTCAAGGGGGAAACCACTTTAATCAAGCCCGGATTGGCCAAGAGCTGGGAGGTCTCCTCTGACAACCTTACCTGGGACTTCCATTTGAGAACGGGCATCAAGTTCCATGATGGGACCGATTTCAACGCAGATGCAGTGCTCTTTAACTTCGAGCGCTGGTGGGACAAGGATAATCCCTATCACAAGGGCACATTTGAGTATTGGGAGTCCATGTTTGGGGGCTTCAAGGGAGACGAAGGATGCGTGATAGACAGGTTCGAGAAAGTGGACGATTACACTTTCCGCATTGTCTTAAAGCAGCCCTTTGCCCCACTTCTTTCCAACCTGGCTATGTTCTGCTTCGCCATTGCCTCCCCCACGGCGATCAAAACCGAGGGGGCGGAAAATTACGGCACCTCCACCGAGTATCCTCCGGTGGGCACGGGGCCCTTCAAGTTCGTGGAATGGGTAAAGGACGATAGAATAGTATTGGAGCGTAATCCGGATTATTGGGGAGAGAAAGCCAAGATTGAAAAAGTAATCCTCAAGGTTATTCCGGACAACTCTGCGCGCTATCTGGCTCTAAAGTCAGGAGAAATCATGGGCATGGAAGGTGCTAACCCTGACGATGTAAAAGCCGCTAAGAACGAGCCCAACCTCCAGGTGATCCTCAGGCCCGCCATGAACGTCGGCATGGTGATTTTCAACGTTACAGCCAAGCCCTTTGATAATGTAAATGTGCGTAAAGCCATTGCCATGGCCATCAACAAGAAGGCCATTGTGGAGTCTTTTTACGGAGAGACCGGGATTGTAGCCAATCAGTTCCTGCCTCCTTCTATGTGGGGATATAACGACAAGCTTCAGGATTATCCCTACGACCCGGAAGGAGCCAAGACACTCCTGGCTGAAGCTGGATACCCGGATGGCTTTGAGACCGATTTCTGGTACATGCCTAACCCCAGACCCTACTATCCCGATCCCAAGGGTATTGCGGAGGCCATCGCCGCCGATTTAGGAAAGGTAGGAGTGCGCTGCAACTTAAAGACCGAGGACTGGACCACTTACCTCGCTGATCGCAGGGACGGGAAATTCAATTTCTGGATGTTAGGATGGACAGGCGACAACGGAGACCCGGATAACTTCCTCTTCTTCCACTACGGAGTGCCCAGACCGGGCGAGGGCAACTACAACAATCCCGAATTGATTAAAATTCTGACCGATGCCCAGAAAGTTGTAAATCAAGCTCAGAGAGCAGAACTGTACAAACAAGCTGCGGTGATCATTCATGAAGATTGCCCCAGGCTCTTCATTGGACACAACCAGGTGCCCTTACTCTTCTCCAAGAAGGTTACTGGGTATGTAGTGAACCCCACTTCTACTGAAATTTACAACACTGTGGTGCTTCTGCCGTAAAAATTAAAAACGTACATATATTAAGAACCCCGGAGTTGAACTCCGGGGTTCTTAATATTACTCCGAAAAGGACTTTTCTATTTGGCCCAGATAGGCTAATTATTTTCAAAACAGATTCTCGAAACTGTGCTAATCTTAGCCTAAAAAACTGGCATCCAGGAAAGGAGCAGGGAAATGTTCGACATTAAGAAGGAATCACGGGAAATTTTCCCTGAGGTAGTTGCTCTGAGACGAGATTTTCACAGGCATCCAGAATTAGGATTCCAAGAAATCCGCACCTCACGTATAGTAGCAGAAAAACTTCAAGAATTTGGATTAGAAGTTAAAACAGAGGTTAACAGAACGGGGGTCGTGGGTATCCTCAAAGGCTCCAGCCCAGGCAAGACGGTCCTCTTGAGAGCGGACATGGACGCCCTGAAAATCAATGAAGAAAATGATTGCGAATATAAGTCAGAAATTGAGGGAGTAATGCACGCTTGCGGTCATGACGCCCATACCGCCATGCTCCTTATGGCAGCTAAATTGCTTGCCAGGCATAAAGAAGATATCAGGGGAAACGTCAAGTTCGTTTTCCAGCCTTCTGAAGAAAGCTTTCCCGGAGGAGCCTGGGGAATGATAGAAGAAAAGGTTATGGAAAATCCCCACGTGGATGCTGTCTTTGCCCAGCATGTTTGGTCTGGCATCCCTTCGGGAAAGATAGGAATTAAAAGTGGACCAGTATTAGCTGCCGCCGATGAGTTCAAAATTACTATAAAAGGAGTGGGAGGGCACGGAGCAGCACCCCATCTGGGAGTGGACTCCATAGTGATAGGATCCCAAGTAGTTTTAGCCCTGCAAACTCTTGCCAGCAGGGAGATTGATCCCATCCTTCCTAAGGTAATTTCAATCGGGACATTTCACAGTGGAACAGTTATGAACGCTTTACCGGCGGAAGCCAAACTTACGGGCACTGTTAGGCTAACGGCACCGGAACTCAGGGATGAAATTCCTTCAAAGATGGAAAGGATAATCAAGGGCATTTGCAAAGCCTTAAGGGGTAAATATACCTTTGAATATATTAAAGGTTACCCTCCAACTATAAACGATCCCCAGATGACCGAGTTAGCAAAAAAAGCTGCGATAGAAACCGTAGGAGAGGAAAACATCGTTTACCCAGAAATGGAGATGGGAGGCGAAGATTTTTCATATTTCCTTGAGAGAGCACCGGGCTGCTTTATAATGCTGGGCATCAGCAACCCTCAAAAGGGGTTTGACAAAGAGACTCATCACCCCCAATTTGATTTAGACGAAGAAGCACTGCCTGTTGGAGTAGAGATGATGGTCAGGGTGGCGTTGAATTTTTTAAACGATGCCTGAAACTTGCAAGGGATAAAACCCTCTTTACTCAGAAATCAGATCTTTCAAAACTTTAGGACGAGCTGGTTCTAAAAGAATTTCCGGACCCTGGGCAGTTGCCTGACAGGCTAAGACCGTTTTTCCGTTCATTTTGAGAAAACATCGCCCGCAAACCCCCTGCCTGCATGCTGCATGGTTAAAATAGGCCAGGCTGGTGTCCATATTTTCATATATATAATCCAAGACATTCATCAAAGAAATGGGTTCCTCTCCATCGAAGGGCAAGAAATAAGTTTGATAATAAGGCTCTTTGTCCTTGGCAGGATCAAACCGAAAGATTTTTACCTTCAGGTTCCTCATCTTTTTCCCTCTTCAACTCAGGCTTTTAACAAGGTCTTTTAAAAATTCCATATATGGAATTCTATTTGGGGAGATTTTCATTTTTTCCCTAACGACATCCTCCTCCCTGGAAACTAAAGAGTCACCAATAATGAGGATGTGTTTTAACCAATTTTCGTTATCTATAAAAAAGCAGTCCTGACGGATATGCACTCCCCTGCTCTCTTTCCTTAAAAGAGCTGATTTAGCCATGGCACAAGCGCAATACACCATATTTCTAAGCTCTAAGAAATCTAACCACTCTTTGTTGTAATTTGGGGATTTGTTCTTCAGGCATATTTCATTTAAGGAATCCCTTGCTAAATTTGTCATTGCATCTAATGCCATAGAAAGCCCATGCCCATCGCGGCTAACCCAAAGATACTTATAAGTTAAATCGTGCAAGTAATTTTTCAATTCCAAAACACTCTGACCTCTCCTGGCCTGAAAGGGTTTGAGGAGTGGCTCTACTTTTTCATTAAGAGCCGCGCTTTTAACTTCTGGCCTTTTTTGTCCGCGTTTTTGAGCGTAAAAACTGGCATTTTCGCCAGCTACCGCTCCCTCTACCAGCATTTCCGTGAGCGCAGAGGAAACCCTGTTGGCCCCAAAAAGGCCACCAGCGCATTCTCCAGCAGCAAAAATTCCAGGAAGTGAGGTTTCCATATTAGAATTTATCTTGATCCCGCCTTCAAAATAGTGAGCCCCCGGAGAAACAACAAGAGCCTGTCCTTTTTCCAATATGGATAGAATTTCCCGGAAGATTGCTTTTTTTAATTCCGGGATCTCCTTATATAATTTTTCAAAAACTGGGGAGGCAGGGCTTTTAATTGTGTACAGCAGACCGTTTCCCTGGACACCCTTTCCCCGGGAAATTTCATTGTGGAAGGCAAAAGACAGAAGCAGCTTGTTCCATTCCGTGTTCAAGGCTAAGAAGGTTAAATCCTTATCGTAAAAATCGGAAAGGAAATTCTCGCCACTTGCATTCAGGACTTCCCCATAACCAAAAGATTGTAGGATATAGGGCAGGATGTTTCCTCTATATTTGAGGGGAAACTTGATCACATTGGGACAAAAAGAGACCATCTCCATATCAATTAATTCCGCTCCTGCCCTTAAAGCTAAAGCTTGGCCATCCCCAGATAGATCGGAGGAACCACTATGGAAAGGAAAAACGGAATGCATTCCACCTGTAGCTAATACAATGGAACTGCCCCGGTAAAAAACAAAGTTCCCCTTAGGAATTTCAAAGCTGATTACCCCCAGAGGCTCCCCTTGGTCTAAGAGAATTTCAGCAGCTAATTCATCCTCAAAAAATTTTACTCCTAAGGCTTTGGCTCTTTTATAAAGAGAATCCAGGATACTTGTCCCTAAAACGGAAACACCTCTTTCGCCTTCTAAACCTTTAACCTTGACTCCCCAATCTATCAACTCCCGGAGACGCCCAGGTGCATCCTCCACATATTTCCTTACAAGATCCGGGTTAGCCAGGTAGAAGCTTTCTATAATGATGTCCTGAAACCATTTTTCCTTGCTGTCATTAGGATTGGCATCTTTGAAGCCCAATTCCCATAAACTTTTTCCATCGCACCCTATATCTCCGCTAATATTTGCCCCTGCTAATAAAGTGGCTCCACTACGATTAGCCTTACCTTTGCTCAGAACGATGGTTTTGCTTCCGTTTTCCGCAGCAGCAATCGCTGCTCTCAGACCAGCTCCCCCGCTTCCTATAACCAAAACATCGCAATCGAAAGTGTCCTTCACAGCTTCGTCCATGACATTAACCCTTTCCGTACCTACTTAATGATCAATAATTCCACAGGTAAGGTGGAAATGCGTTGACAACCTTCAGCGGTCACTAAGACATCGTCCTCCACCCTGATCCCTCCGGAATCCTGACCATAATAGCCTGGTTCAATACAAAAGGTCATCCCTGGCATTAAGGGAAATTCATCAGTTTGCAAATCTAAGGGCTCTAAAGAGGTGTCTAAACCTATTCCATGTCCTATCCTCGATTCAAGTTTTCCCAATCCTGCTTTCTGAAATAAATCTTGGGCCATCTGATGAACTTCTTTGGCCTTTATGCCAGGCTTGATGTTATGAAGGAGTAAATCGAGGATATGGGTCAAAATCTGGTGAACCTCTTTTTGCTTTGAGGTAGGCTCGCCCACAACTAATGTTCTGGTGAGATCGCTGCAATAACCATTCCATTTTGCCCCTGTGTCCAATATCACCGTGTCACCTGCCTGTAATTTTCTCTCTGTAGGAAGAGAAACTATCTTCAAGGAGTTTTCCCCAGAGGCTACAACGGTTTCAAAGGCTAAATCAGCACCCTGTTTTTTGATCAAATACTCCTGATACGCAGCTAATTCTTTCTCCGTCGTGCCAATCCCTGCGATCTGAAAAGACTCCTTTAAAGCTTCTTCAGTTATTTCTATCGCTTTCTCTATCATCTTGATTTCATACTGAGTTTTGATTAAGCGGAGAGCGTGAAGTTCAGGATCCAAATTAATTAACTCTTTTCCTGAAAATTCAGTCAAAAAAGCGCCAAGCCTGTAAGTAATTATTTCCCACCCCACGACCCCAATTTTTTGAATCCTCTTTTCCTTACCCATGATTGATTCCAAATCATTCACGAAGGAGGACGAAATGACCACTTCAGATTGATCGAAAGAAAGCAAAGCGCGACCGAGGTCCCAGGAGAATTTAATCAATAGTTTTCTCCACCAAGGAGTCTGGAGATAAAGGGCATCACCGCAAAGGGGAAAATATCCAGTTAAATACCTCATGTCAGAGCTATCCTGGGCATTGGAGTAGACCAACACCACGTCCAGGTTTTTATCTAACATTTTTTCACTCAGAGTTTTTTGCCTGTGGATGAAAGTGGCCTCCATAGGGTTGTCCTCCTTTTAGATTTTTCCCCATTTAAAAAGAAGGAAAGAAGCAAGTCAAGATAAAATCCAAACTAAAACGTTCAGAGTCACCGTTTTTAAGGTCTTGATTCAGTTTTTCAGAAATATTTTACAGGTTACACTTGACATCTCTCAGGGCAAAATTATAAAAGTCATTCAAATTCAAGGGGAGCCCAAAAATCTCCCAAATTCCGCTCTAAAAGGAGGAAGGTTATGAAGAAACTTTTAGTTAGTCTGCTGGTTGTGGTTTTGGCCTTTAGCCTGGGAACAATCCCCGGAAGCTCAGCTACTGGCTTATCGGATATCGCTGGACACTGGGCAGAGAATTCCATCAACGCCTTGCTGGAAAAGAACCTGGTCTCTGGATATCCGGATGGCACATTCAAGCCCGACAACCCTGTTACCAGGGCGGAGTTCCTGAAGATCCTCACCTCTGTCTTGAATATCCCTCCAGCTACTGGTGGAACCTCTCAGTTCTCCGATGTCACCCCTGGGGATTGGTTCTTTGGTTACGTGTTAGCTGCAGTGGAAAAGGGAATTGTCTCCGGTTATCCTGATGGGACCTTCAAACCCAACAACCCCATCACCAGGGAGGAAGCGGCCAAGATTGTGGCCAAAGCTCAAGGGATTGACGAGACGCAAAGTGATCCCAATTTTGTGCTTTCCTGGCTTGTTACAGATGGGGATCAAGTTGCAGATTGGGCCAGACCCTTTGTGGCAGCTGCCGTGGAAAACGAGCTCATGACAGGAGATCAGACAGGAGCTTTCAGACCCCAGGCCCAAATAACCAGAGCGGAGACAGCTACCATTGGTTACCGCATGCTTCCTGTGGAAGTGGCGGGAACCTTTATCTTCGGAAGAGGGGCGGACTGCGTTACCTTAGATGGGGCCTTATCTGATGACACTGAGTCTGATAGAGTCGTAGCCCAGATTTACGATAGTTTAGTAGAACTCCGAGGCGGAACCACTTTAATCAAGCCCGGATTGGCCAAGAGCTGGGAGGTCTCCCCTGACAACCTTACCTGGACCTTCTATTTGAGAAAAGGAGTAAAATTCCACGACGGGACCGACTTCAACGCGGATGCAGTCCTTTTTAATTTTGAGAGATGGTGGGATAAGGATAATCCCTATCATAAAGGGGTATTTCCTGCCTGGGAGTCGGATTTTGGTCTTAAAGGCGATGAAAATTGTCTGATCGATAAATTTGAAAAAGTGGACGATTACACTTTCCGGATTGTCCTGAAGCAACCTTACGTACCCCTTCTGGCAACCCTTGCGGAAGTGGATTACGGGATTGCCTCTCCCACGGCTATCAAAAACGAGGGGGCTGAAAATTACGGCACCTCCACCGAGTATCCTCCGGTAGGCACAGGACCCTTCAAGTTCATGGAATGGGTAAAGGACGACAGAATAGTGTTGGAGCGTAATCCGGATTATTGGGGTGAGAAAGCCAAAGTGGATAAAGTGATTATCAAAACCATCCCGGATAATTCCGCCCGATTCCTCGCCCTTAAAACCGGGGAGATCATGGGCATGGACGGGGCTAACCCCGATGACGTAATCGCAGCAAAAAATGATCCCAATATCCAGATTCTTTTGAGACCGGCGCTTAACGTTGGGTGGCTTAATTTTAATGTAACAGTGAAACCTTTTGACGATGTCCGAGTCCGTAAAGCAATAGCCATGGCTATTGATAAGAAGACAATAGTGCAAACTTTATTCGGCGAAACTGGAATCGTTGCTGACCAAATCTGGCCTCCCTTTGGCTGGGGTCACAACAATGAACTTCAGGATTATCCCTACGACCCGGAAGGAGCCAAGGCACTCCTGGCTGAAGCTGGATACCCGGATGGCTTTGAGACCGATTTCTGGTACATGCCCAATCCTCGTGGCTACTTCCCCGATCCCAAAGGTATTGCGGAGGCCATTGCCGCCGATTTGGCCAAAATCGGAGTGCGCTGCAACTTAAAGACCGAGGACTGGTCGACTTACTTAGCTGATCGGCGCGAGGGGAAATTCAACCTTTGGATGATCGGGTGGCATATGCCCAACGGTGATCCAGATAACGCTTATTTTTGGCAATTTGGCATCCCTGGACCCCAACAAGGAAACTATAACAATCCTGAGCTAATCAAAATTATCACGGAAGCCAGAACCATCCCCAATCAAGCAGAAAGAGAAAAGCTCTATGCGCAGGCGGCCTTAATCGTCCATAACGATGTTCCTGTAATCTTCATTGACCACAACCAAGTTCCCCTGTTATTCTCGAAGAAGGTCTCAGGCTACGTGGTAAATCCCTGCACCGTTGAAATTTACAATACTGTGGTGGTAAAACCCTAAATTTTAATCAAAAAAGGAGGTTCCTGGGACTTGCGGGCCCAGGCCCGCAAGTCCCATAATTTAGGATATGTTAAGCTACATTGTCCGCAGGATTTTATCGCTGATCCCCGTGCTCATCGGGGTGTCCATCATTGTCTTTTTGTTCATTCACATGATTCCCGGAGACCCAGTTCTGGCCATTCTGGGAGAAAGGGCCACCGTAGAAAACGTGGAAAGAGCCAGACACGAATTAGGCTTGGACCGTCCTCTTTGGGAGCAATATTTCCTCTATGTAGATAAGATTTTTCACGGCGATTTAGGCCGCTCCATCCGATCCAACACCCCGGTTTCTCAAGAAATGGCAACCAAATTCCCGGCCACTATCGAATTGGCCATCTGTGCTATGATCATCGCTTTAATAGTAGGGCTTCCTGCAGGGATAATCTCTGCAGCCAAACGCAACTCCATATTTGACACTACCGTTATGATCGGAGCCCTAATTGGTGTCTCCATGCCTATTTTCTGGCTAGGTTTAATGCTGGCTTTCCTTTTTTCCATTTTCTTAAAGTGGCTTCCCTTTTCGGGGAGGATCGACCCCACAATCACTATTCAGATTAAAACTAACTTTCTGCTTTTGGACAGCTTGATCACTGGAAATTGGGAAGCATTCAAGAACAGCCTGGCCCATCTGGTCCTGCCTTCTTTGGCCCTCTCCACCATCCCCATGGCGATCATCGCTCGCATGACCAGGAGTTGCCTTTTAGAGGAACTGAGCCAGGATTATATCCGCACAGCGCGGGCCAAAGGGCTAAAGGAGAGGAGAGTTCTCTTGAGGCATGCTCTCAAGAACGCTCTTTTGCCTGTGGTGACAATTATCGGCCTGGAGACCGGGGCTTTGCTCTCAGGAGCTATTCTCACCGAGACCATTTTTTCCTGGCCGGGAATTGGCAGGTGGATTTACATGGCAATTCAATCCCGTGATTACCCCATTGTTCAAGGAGCGACCCTTCTCATCGCTTTGGTTTATGTGCTTGTGAATCTGCTTGTGGACATCTCTTACGCCTTTTTAGATCCGAGAATCAGGGTGCAATAGGAGAAAACATGGAAGAATTAGCAGAAGAAATTCAAAAGAAGGAAGCGCGTTATTCCTTTTTCCGGCAGGCAATGCGCAGGCTTTGGGACACCAGGTCCTCACGTATTGGCATCTTTATTGTGGCTTTTTTCGTGATTCTGGCTATCGTAGTGCCCTTAGCGTTTCCCTATGACCCCAAGACAGATTCCAATTTGCCAATGAAATTGAAGCCTCCTTCCTGGGAACACCTCTTTGGTACCGACCAGCTGGGTCGAGATGTTTTGGTCCGAGTGGTGCACGGCGCTCCCATTTCCCTAAGGGTAGGGATTTCTGCTGTGGCCTTCGGGCTGATTGTAGGGACCTTCCTGGGAATGATTGCGGGTTTCTTCAGAGGAGCAATCGACTCCATTATCATGCGCCTTATGGACATCATGCTGGCCTTTCCTGCTACCCTCCTGGCCATCGCTATCGTTGCCATGCGAGGGCCAGGACTGAACAATACTATGTTTGCCATCGGCATCGTTTCCGTGCCCGGGTACGCAAGGATAGCCAGGGCCGCAGTCTTAGCCCTTCAGGAAAGAGAATACGTCTCAGCTGCCCGTGCGGTTGGAGCCAAGCCCATGAGAGTGCTTTTCCGCCACATCCTTCCCAACGGGATTTCCCCTCTTGTGGTCCAAGCTACCTTGAATTTAGCCACAGCGGTTTTGGAAGCGGCGGCTCTGGGATTCTTGGGATTGGGCGCTCAGCCTCCTCAGCCAGAATGGGGAGCCATGCTCTCTGACTCCTACAAGTTCCTCACCATTGGAGCCTGGTGGCCAGTGCTTTTTCCGGGGTTGGCTATCATGCTTACAGTCCTGGGCTTTAACCTTTTGGGCGATGGCTTGAGAGACGCTTTAGATCCCAGAATGATAATAAAGTCCAAGTATTTCTAAATCCAAAAGGGTCAGGATCATGGGCCTCACTTCTGGAGATTGGTTTATCGTTCTTTTCTATTTTGCCTTAGTGACGGGGGTGGGCCTGAACGCCTCAAAAAAATATCTGGGCTTTGAGGCCTATTTTGTGGCGGAAAGAAAGGTCACTTCCCCCCTGTTAGTTGCCACCCTGGTTTCCACTTTCTATGGGCTGGGAGCTCTTTTCGGCACGGCGGAAGTTGGCTATTCTTCAGGGATTGTGGCCATCTTTTCCTTCAGCCTGCCCTTTTACTGCATGTTCATCCTGATGGCTATCCTCTCCCCTAAAATCCGCGCCAGAAACCCTCAAGCCAGATCCATGGTTGACCTTATGGGAGAGGCTTACGGAAAGGGAACCAGGCTCCTGGCAGCCCTGACCAGCTTTATCTATTCCACGAACACCATGGAAATCATGGGAATGAGCTTTATTTTCTCTCTATTCTTTCACATCCCCTTTGCCTGGGGAGCCGTCCTGGGAACAGTCCTCTCCCTTATTTACGTCTTTCTTGGAGGCCTGAAGGCTGACATCCTCACCAATCTCATTCAATTTTGCTTGATGCTTATTCCCTTAGGGATTGCTATGTTCATCAGCTGGCCGGCAATAGGAGGAATTGAGGGGGTGAGAGATGGCCTGGCCCTTTTCACCCAGGGAGATCCCTGGAGCTATTTTCATCCTCTGGGAGGATTTCTCACCCTGCCTTTGTTCATAGTCCTGGGCATTTCTTCCCTGGCTGTGCTGGGAGAACCAGCTTTTTTCCAGAGGATATTTGCCTCCGCTTCAGGAAAGGAAATACGAAGGGGATTTCTTTGGGGAATCCCCATGTGGCTCTCCTTTGACCTCTGTGTCACCCTTTTAGGAATGCTGGCAGCTTCAGCTACTGGTTTAGGAATCATCGCTCAAACTCAGCCTGATCAGGGAATAATCGCCATTTTAGGTCATTACCTCCCTCCAGGTTTGTTAGGCCTCTTTGTAGCTGGTTTATTTGCCACTGCCATGTCCACCGCCAGCTCCTATTTTTTGGTTTCGGGGGGAAACCTGGTTTACGATATCTACCGCCCCATTTTCCGTCCCAGCCTGGAAGATCATAAATTAACCAATTACACCAGGATAGGGGTCCTGATTTCCGCTTTGATTTCTCTGGCACTGGCCTTTTATTTTGGGAGAATCGTGGGAGTCTGGGTGTTTCAGGCCAGCTTAATCATCAACTCCGTCCTCTTCCCCCTTTACATGGCGCTCTTCTTCAAGGGAAGGAAGACCAAACTTGCCGGGTTGCTTTCCGCTGGTTTCGGCTTCATAGCCACCATCCTTTTCTATGTCTTGATCTCCACCTTTGGCTATTACAGCACTGATTGGGAAACCTACATGCTCGACCTCACCATTTTCGGAAAAACTTTCACCATCTGGCAGGAGTACAATATTTTCTTCATCCTGCCTCTGGCTGTGGCTCTTTACTTCATGGGGAACATCATTTCCAGGGAGGGCAAAAAATGTCCGGCTGGAATGTCTTAGCTTATGCGGCAGCGGTGGTGGCCATGTTCGCACCCCTCCTCATCCTCTGCCTTTTCCTTAAGGAGGAGCTCAAGGGCAGGAAAAAGTGATGGGCACTCCCTTTAAGGAAGGGTCACCCACATTTCCTCGTCGTAGTAGAGGTCGCGCTTCCAGTCAACCTCTTCGGTAATCAGAGGCCTGGGCTCACCAACGGCCTCTATGCGCACCAAACTGGAGCGGAAGAAGTTCACATCTGGCCTTCCCACGCGCACTGGAGCTTGAGTGGCAATACGATAACCCCTTTCGGCGATCTCTTTAGGATCAAGGTAGTATTCGTGGAAGTTCCTTACGATTTCCGTGAGGGCGAAATTCATCTTCAGGAGGTTCTCCTGAATTCTCTGCCATTTTTCCAGGGAGCACTCGATTCGCGTCAGCCCAAAATAACCGGTGGCTCCGTTCTTCTTGAGGGCCTGGGCGCAGCGGGAAAGGAAAAGGGTGATACCGGGAAGGGTCTCCACGGGATCGGTGAAGAAGACGTCGAATTGTCCCGTAAGCTCTAGGGGTAAGGGCTTACGGGCATCGTAATCCAGGACCTGGTAGTTATCCCAGCCATACCTACGGGCTTTTTCCCGCAGGAACTCGTTTAACCTGCGGTCAATTTCGATCACCTGAATGCGTTTGGGCAAGCCGGTGAGGGCACAGGCTAAAGAGGTGAGGTCGTCATCCCCCAGAAAGATGATCTCCCGGTCCTCCAGGTCTCCCCGGCTGTAAAGGAAAAGCACCCGGGCCACCGTGTCTGAAGGAAGGATGTAACCCTGATCATAGTCGGCTACAGCGCGAGGGCGACCCTCGCTGGCCCTCAAAAACTTCTCCAAGAGCCCCTGAAAGGGTCCATTGGCCACAACAGTCTTGCCATGACAGGCCGGGCAGGAAAGATCCTCCAGCGGGCCCAGCCGAGAGCAAACTTCCCTTCCCTGGTCCGTGAGGTAGAAAAATTCACCTCGGCTTTCCACAAGCCCTCGTCCCAGTAGCTCTCCCAGGAGCTCTGAGAAGCTCTGTCCGGTAGTATCCGAGTCCCTGAGCAAACGCCAGTAGGACTTTGGCCCCTCAAGGAGAGCCTGTAAAACCCGTTGTTCTGTCCTTCGCATTTTCACCCTCCTGTCATTAAGGTTTCAACTCATTTAAAATAATAAAGGAGGAAATAATAATTGCAACCTATTCAGGAATGATTACCGGATTGGGAATTGACCTCGTGGAGGTAAAGAGAATCAGGGAGCTTACAGAGAAGTTTGGAGAGAGGTTTCTTAAGAGGGTTTTTTCGGAAAGCGAGCTCTCCTATTGCTTCTCCCATAAGGACCCCTTCCCCCACCTCGCGGCCCGGTTTGCCGCAAAGGAAGCTCTGGTAAAAGCTACGGGCTCTTTAGAGTTGTCCTTCCGCGAAATTTCCGTAGAAAGTGAGGGAGGTGCGCCCTTGATCAAAATTCAAGGAAAGAGGTGCGAGGACCTCCTCGTTTCCTTAAGCCATACAAAGGATCATGCGGTTGCCATAGTGCTGAAGAAAGGAGAAGGTAAATGAAAGCTGTAACCCGCGAAGAGATAGCGTTCCTGGACAGAGAGGCCAGCGAAAAACATCACATTCCTTCATCAGTCCTCATGGAAAATGCTGGAAGGGCGGTAGCGGAATCCGTGCTCCGTAATTATCCCAAGGTACAGAGGATTGCCGTACTTGCGGGAAAAGGGAACAACGCCGGGGATGGTTTTGTGGCTGCCCGTTACCTCTCCAAGAATAAGAGCGTTACACTGTTTCTTTTCGGCGATCCAGAAAGGTTAAAGGGTGATGCTCTAAGCAATTTTCAAGCGCTGAGGAGTTTTCCGGTAAAAATAGAGGAGTTTCACGAGACGAGCCCGGCATTGAACTTCCCGAATTTTTCCTCCTTTGACCTTTTAATTGATGCCGTTTTTGGCACCGGTCTGAAGGGAGTGGTTGAGGAATTCTATCTAAGAATTATCGAGACGGCGAACGGCTCCGGAGTTCCCATCCTGGCTGTGGACATTCCCTCTGGACTGGATGCTAATTCCGGAAAGCCATTGCCTGTAGCCATCAGGGCCTCCAGAACGGTTACCATGGGCCTGCCCAAGGTGGGGCTCCTTGCTCCCTCGGCCTATGAATTCGTGGGGGAACTGGAGGTAGCGGATATCGGCTATCCTCCGGAATTGCTTTTCAGGGAGGGCTTGAAGGGACACCTTTTAGAGCCCTCTGACTTTAAAGCTTTGCTCCCTCCGAGGAAAAAGGACAGTCACAAGGGGACCTACGGAAAAGTTTTAGTGATTGCAGGTTCCCTCAGGTACCGCGGCGCAGCTAACCTGGCAGCATTTGCCTCCCTTAAGGTGGGGGCGGGGCTGGCCGTGCTCGCTTTGCCTCGGAGCCTGTGTCTGAGGAACGTCCGCAAGCCTGATGAAGTAATCCATTTACCCCTACCGGAAACAGAGAATTACACCATTTCCCTTCAGGCCCTGGAGACGGCCTTAAACGAGGCTGAGAATTCTAAGGCTGTGGTGCTCGGTCCGGGCCTTTCTCAGCATCCTTCAACCAGGGATTTTGTCCTTGAATTCCTCAAAGAGAACCCCACTCCCACTCTCTTAGACGCTGACGGACTGAATGCCTGCGCTTCCCAGCCTGAAGTGCTCCTTTCCACCCCCGCTCCCTTGATCCTTACTCCTCATCCCGGTGAGCTCTCGCGACTTTTAAAGGTCAGGACAGCGGAAATTCAGGAGGATCGAGTTGGGGTCTGTCTGAAGGCTGCGCTTGATTTTGATAGCATCGTGGTGCTTAAAGGGTTTCGCACGGTGATCGGAGATCCCGCCGGAAACTTCTACATCAATCCTACGGGAAATCCGGGCATGGCCTCTGGAGGGATGGGAGATGTGCTCGCAGGCACAATTGGAGGGCTTCTTGCTCAGGGAGTCACTCCTCTGGAAGCCTGCACTTTAGGGGTTTATGCTCACGGCTTAGCGGGGGATATGGTGGCTGCGGAAACGGGGGAAAGAGGGATCGTGGCCTCGGACCTCCTTCATAAATTACCCCTCGCTTTACGCTCCCTCCTCTCTTAAGCCAGCTGTCATAGCGCATATTTGCTTATATTTGTGCATATTTAAAAGGATTTCAGAGGAAAATAGATATTTTCAAAAAAATTTTCCAGAATTAGGCAAAATATATTGATTTTTGCCGGAAAAAGTTGTAATTTTGACTCCGATTTTTAGCTGAGGAGAAAGGAGCGAGAAAAACATGCGGACTCTCGGTACTCACATTATAATTGAATGTTCTGGCTGCAACCCGGAGGTTCTGAATAACCTGGAAGAAGTAAAGCGCATTTTGACCGAAGCTGCGATCGTGGCCAAGGCCGAGGTCAGGGAACGTGCTTTTCATCGCTTTGCTCCCCAAGGAGTATCCGGCGTGGTAGTGATCTCTGAGTCCCACCTTTCCATTCACACCTGGCCCGAGTACGGATACGCTGCTTTGGATATATACACCTGTGGGGAAAACACGATGCCCTGGAAAGCCTGCAACTACGCCGCCAGAGAATTTGAAGCCAAAAACGTGAAGATCACGGAAATCAAAAGGGGCATTCCAGTGGGAGAAGATCTTTTCTCCCATGAAATTAACCCGGTGGAGGAGAAAGATGTCAGAATCAATACCCAAGTGGCAGTGGTTTCATGACTACTTTGCCCCCACAGAGGTTCACCTCCACGGGTATAAAAGAATGCTCTACCAGAAGGAGACCCCTTATCAACTTCTGGAGATCGTGGATTCCCCATACTTTGGAAGAATGCTTATCCTGGACGGGGACGTGCAGTCCTCGGAAAAGGACGAATATATTTATCACGAAGCTCTAGTGCAGCCGGCAATGGTCCTGCACCCCAACCCCCGCAGGGTTCTCGTCATGGGAGGAGGAGAGGGTGCCACCCTGCGTGAGGTTTTGAGACATAAAACAGTGGAGAAGGCCCTGATGTTTGACCTCGACCCTGAGGTAGTGAATGCCTGCCGGGAGCTCCTCCCGGAATGGAGTGCCGGTGCCTTTGACGATCCGCGCACGGAACTTTACTTCGGGGATGCCAGAACGCTCCTTTTTAACTATCAGGGCGAGCCCTTTGACGTGATCATCTCCGATTTGACCGATCCCTTTCAGGAAGGGCCTTCTTACCTCCTCTTCACCAGGGAGTTCTTCCAGCTCGTCCGGGAAAAACTTTCTCCTCAGGGAGTATTTGCGCTTCAAGCCTCGCTCTTAAGAAATTTGACCTACGAGATGCACCGGGCAATTTGCACTACATTAAAGGAAGTATTTCCCATAGTGCACTCCTATTTTGCTTATGTGCAGGCCTTTGACACCACCTGGGGATTTGCTCTGGCTTCAAATTCCCTTGACCCCCGGGAGATCTCGCCCCAGGAAATAGACCGGCGCATTTTTCTAAGGATTTCGGGTGAGCTCAAGTACTATGACGGGGAAACCCATGTCTCCCTGTTTCACCTGCCCAAGGACATCCGCGCTCTGATTTCTCAAAAGGGACCAATCATCGAGGACAAAAAACCCTTCTGGCTTCCGCGCAAGGGAAATGAATAGAATCGTCCTGAAGGGAATTTCCATCCTCCCCATGACCCGGGCGGAGGACCTCCTTTTAGAGGGAGACCTTCTGATTGAGGGAGATCGCATCGCTTATGTGGGCCCGCCCCGCTTGTGGCCAGAGGAAGTGGAAGTTTTCCAGGGTAAGGGCAAGGTTGTCCTTCCCGGCTTCGTGAACGCCCACACCCATCTGGCGATGGTCTTCCTCAGGGGATTCGCGGACGATATGGCCCTGGATCGCTGGCTTAAGGAAAAAATCTGGCCCATGGAAGCCAAGCTCCAGCCGGAATACGTATATGTTTTTAGCCTGCTGGGAGCGGCGGAGCTGATTTCCTCAGGTGTGACCACTTTCGCTGATATGTATTTCTACATGGATCAAGTGGCGAAAGCGGTAGAGGAAACAGGGCTGAGAGCCTCCCTTTCTGTGGGAATGATCGCTCAGGGAAACCTCTTCCCCGGGGAAGTGCTCAAAAGAGGAAGGGATTTTGCCCTGAAATTCCGGGGAGCGGCTCAAGGAAGGATCACCACCATGCTCGCTCCTCATGCCCCTTATACCTGCCCTCCGGATTTCTTGAAGAGAGTCAGGGAAGTGGCTCTGAAAGAGGATCTTCCTGTTCACATCCACTTGAGCGAGACAAACAAGGAAGTTGAGGATTGCCTCATGGAATATGGGGTCACCCCACCGGAACTCCTTGAGAGCCTGGGTCTTTTCGATTGTTCCGTTCTGGCCGCGCACTGCGTGGTCCTCAGAGATCAGGATTTCTTCATTTTAAGGAAGGCCAAGGGAGTGGCGCACTGTCCAATATCCAACTTGAAATTGGCCTCAGGAGTGGCTCCCGTGCCTCGACTTCTGGACTGCGGGGTGAACGTAGCGCTGGGAACGGATGGCGCTTCCTCCAATAATCGCCTGGAACTCCTTCAGGAGATAAAAACTGCCTCCCTCCTGGCTAAAGGAGTGAATTTTGACCCTCTGGCGCTTCCCGCTTTTCAGGTGCTCCAGATGGCAACCCTGGGAGGGGCAAAAGCGCTTTCCTTAGAACAGGAAATCGGCACCCTGGAGGTGGGAAAAAAGGCCGATTTAGTGGTCTTCGATTTCGATGCCCCACACCTTCAGCCCTGTTTCGATTGCTATTCCCACCTCGTTTATTCTGCTCTGCCCTCGGACGTGCACTCCGTGATGGTCGATGGAAAATGGCTCTATAGGGATCGCCGCTTTGAAACCCTGGACTGGGATGGAGTAAAGAAAGAGGCCCTGAAAGCGACCAAGGAGATAGTTCAGGGATGAAAGTGGCATTTATCGGGGGAACTGGATTCTACGAGGCTTCTTTCCTCAAAGACCCCCAGGAAGTAATTGTGAGCACCCCTTACGGGGAGGTGAAAACCCTTCAGGGCAAGCACGGGGATAAGGAAATCTTCTTCATTACCAGACACGGAAAGGGCCACGCTCTCCCCCCTCACCTCGTGAATTACAGGGCGAACATCGCCTGTTTGAAAAGATTGGGCACGAAGGCCATTCTGGCTTCTGCCGCTGTGGGTTCATTGAACATGGATATGGAACCAGGGCACCTGGTGATCCTGGATCAATTCCTGGATTTCACGAAGGGCCGTCCCAGCACCTTCTTCGATGGAGGAAAGATGCCCGTGGTGCATACCGATATGAGCTATCCTTACTGTGACTTCCTCAGGGAAACCCTGCTTAAGGCCGGGAAATCCCTGAATCTGTCTATCCATCCTTCCGGGACCTACGTCTGCACTGAGGGGCCGAGGTTCGAGTCTGCAGCCGAGATCAAAATGTTCCGCAGCCTGGGAGCCCACGTGGTGGGGATGACCGGTGTTCCCGAGGTGGTGCTGGCAAGGGAAGCGGGGATCTGCTATGCCTCCGTGGCTTTGGTGACCAATTATGCAGCGGGAATCTCCCCTACCCTTTTGACCCATGAAGAGGTTGTGGAGATGATGAAGTTAAACGCTCAAAATTTCATCAAGCTTCTCTTGAAGACCGTGGAGATGCTCCCTCAAGAGTGGCAGTGCTCCTGTGAGAAGAGGCCGGAAGCGGAGCTGATCCTTCGTGATTGAGCTTCCCCTTCAGCCTTTCCGCTTCAGGAAGGGAAAGCTTTACCTTCTGGATCAGAGGCTCCTTCCTCAACAAAAGGTCTGGGTGGGATGCTCAAGCGCATTGGATGTCTTTTACGCCATTCGCCAGATGGTAGTTCGAGGGGCACCGGTAATTGGAACCGTGGCCGCTTATGGCCTGTACCTGGAAGCTTTAAGGCAAAAGAGGGAAGGAAAGCTCACTAAAGAGAAGATCCAGAAAGCGGCTGCTCTTCTTTTGAGCGCTCGTCCCACAGCCGTGAACCTGGCTTGGTCTGTGGAGAGATCCCTCAAAGCCCTTGAAGGCTCCGGTGATTGGGCAGGAGCCCTTCTTGAGGAAGCGCGCAGGCAGGAAGAGGAGAATATCGCCTGGACGGAAAAAATCTCCCGGATCGGGGCGGAGATCATACCGGATGGAGCAAGAATTTTGACCATCTGTAACACCGGACCCCTGGCCACCGGGGGATACGGCACTGCCCTGGGGGCGATCATCTTCGCCTGGAACCAGGGGAAAAAGCTGGAAATTTATGCCTGTGAAACCAGGCCTTACCTGCAGGGAGCGCGACTTACGGCCTGGGAATTGAAAGAGCTTAAAATTCCCCTGACCCTGATCACTGATGGAATGGCGGCCTGGACGATGAAAAAAAGGGGCATCAACCTGGTCCTGGTGGGAGCGGACAGGATCGCTTTAAACGGCGATACGGCGAACAAAATCGGGACACTGCAACTGGCCGTTCTCGCCAATTATTTCCACATTCCCTTCTATCCCGTCGCTCCTCTTTCCAGCTTCGACCTCAATTTGAGCTCCGGGGAGGAAATTTTAATCGAGGAGAGGGATCCCCGGGAAGTGCTCTTTATTGGGAATACGCGCATTGCCCCCCAGGGGACAAAAGTCTTTAACCCGGCCTTTGACGTAACCCCTTCCAAATTGATCACGGGAATCATCACCGAGGAAGGGCTGATCTCTCCCCCTTATATAAAGAACATCCCCAATATTTTAAAGAAATTGCCCTGAAGCCGTTTCCACCCTTAGGAGGGCTTCCCCTATTTTCCAGTTTTAATCCGCTCTGGAGGTCTTCCCTGTGCATGGCTCTGGAACTATCATAGCTGGACTTGCTCCGCTTCTCCTCCGCTTCTGCTCCGCTTGTGTCTGATAACGGTAACTCACTTACCAGCAGATGGGCCTTTAAGCTCAAAAGGCAAACTCAGGGGTGGATTGAACTAAGAAAATTCCCTTGACTGGAAATATTTCATTTGCTATAAAAAACTTACTGAGTGGGCCTTTAGCTCAGCTGGTTAGAGCGCACGCCTGATAAGTGTGAGGTCTCTGGTTCGAATCCAGAAAGGCCCACCATTTTTAATCGGAAGTTTTTTTATTTTCCCCTTTAGCTCCACCTTCGAGTCTTTCAGTATTGTCTGCACCTTGATCTTGAGAGCTGGGCATCTCCCTCGACTTGAGATGGGCAAAACCTACTTCAGGGAGAACAGTCCCGTCGGCGGTCCGAGGAAAGCAAAAGCGAGGTTATAATCAAGCATCAGGGCGCAAATTGCGACATAAAAGTTCAAGAGCAGGGTTGCTTCCTTCAATTAGCTTTGGAGAAGGTCCAACCTCAGGTGAATCGCGGATCGGGTGCTAAAGCAAGCGCTCCCTGCTCGGAAGCACGCAGGGATTGGCCCTCCTGGAGCGAGGGAAAATCACTTTTTCACTCGACCTGATCTCAAGGCGGATGGTTTGATAGAATAAAGAAAAATAAAAATCCCAGGGGATGCCTAAAAGATGAAAGCGCCTGAAAAGAGAACCGGATTTCTAATCCTCGATGCCCAAACGGGCATGGTGATGACTTTTTCTTCTAATCTGGAAAACTTATTGAGGCAGGAGATCAGGGAAAACAAGAAACCTCCTTTTGAAGTTCTCCCCGAAAAGTTCCAATTTAAGGTTGAAAGTAATTCCGGTTCAATCAGCTTCAGAGCGCAAACTACGGAATTAGAATGGCGGGGAAGGAAAGCTCTGCTCGTGATCATAGAGGAGGCTTCCGCAGAAACTCCCAAGGCGTCATATCCAGAGGAGCTGGCAGATGTCCTCCAGAACATGCTCTCCTCCCTTCCGGGTTTTGTTTACCTCTGCGAAAACGACCCCCAGTGGACCATGCTCTACATCTCTCCCGGTTTTAAGGAATTGACTGGCTATGATCCGGAAGAGGTCATCGGAAACCGGTTGCTTTCTTTCAATGACCTGATTCATCCCGATCACCGCCAGAGAGTATGGGAGGAATGGCAGAGAGTAATCAGGGAGGGAAAACCATATGAGGGAGAGTACCCCATCATTACCCGAAACGGGGAAATCAAATGGGTATGGGAAAGGGGAAGAGGGGTTTATACTGAAGAAGGGAAGCTATTTTTAGAGGGCTTCCTGATTGACATCACCTCGCTGAAAGAAGCCCAAACCCGGTTTAAGGAAAAGGAAGAGGAGTATCGGCAGTTATCCCTGGAATTCAAGGCCTTGCTCGATGCCATCCCGGATAACCTCACCCTGCAAACTCCTGATCTGAAAATCGTGTGGGCTAACCGGGGAGCAGCGGCCGGCATCAATAAGGGGGTCCCGGAACTTATCGGCAAACACTGTTACGAGCTCTGGCACGGAAGGAGCGAGCCCTGCCTCGTCTGCCCGGTGCAGCGAGCCTTCCAGAGCGGGAAGATGGAAGAAGATATTGTTACCACTCCCGACGGAAGGGTGTGGTTTCTGAGAGGTATCCCCATAAAGGATGAAGAGGGAAAGGTGCAAAATGTGGTGGAAATGGGGCGGGACATCACCGCCTCGCAAAGGGCCCAGGAAGAGCTCAGGGAATCGGAGGAAAAATTCCATATCCTCGTGGAACTTTCCTCGGATGGGATTTTCCTGGAGGACCAGTATGGAAACATTCTTGACTGCAACGAAGCTGGGGCCCGGATTTACGGATACAAAAAGGAGGAAATCATCGGGAAGAACATCCGCGACTTAGTTCCGGAGGATTTTGCTCGGACCCTCCCCGAGGTGATCGATTTTGACAGCGGAGGCGTCTATGAGGAGCGCAGGAGCAAGAGAAAGGACGGGAGCGTTTTCCCTTCAGAGATCGCCACGCGCCTGTGCACCGTTAGAGGTGAAAGGAGGCTTTTGGCCTACGTAAGGGATATTACCGAGCGCAAACTGGCGGAAGAGGCCCTGAAAGAGAGCGAACGGCGCTATCACACCCTGGCCGAGATCTCACCCGTGGGAATCTTCCAAACCGATGCCCATGGTTCCACAACCTATGTAAACCCCAAATGGTGCGAAATTTCCGGATTATCAAAGGAAGAGGCTCTGGGCGAGGGGTGGCTCAAGGCGGTTCACCCCGAGGAAAGAGAGGAAGTGAGGAAGGGCTGGATTGAGGCCACGAGGGAGGGCCGTCCTTCCCGAGCAGAGTATCGCTTCCTCCGTCCCGATGGCAAAATTTCCTGGGTAATCGGGCAGGCCGTTCCCCAGAGAAACGAGAAGGGCGAAGTCCTGGGCTATGTGGGCACTATCACCGAGATCACGGAGCGAAAGTTGATGGAGAGAGCTCTGGAGGAAGAAAAAACAAAATTTGAAGCCCTGGCCCAGAGCGCACCCTATGGAATGGCTTTGGTTTCCCAGAAAGGAAAATGGCTTTACATCAACCCCAAATTCACGGAAATTACCGGCTACAGCATAGAGGATGTTCCTGATGGAAAAACCTGGTTCAGAAAGGCTTTCCCCGATCCTCTCTATCGAAAACAGGTTGTTCAATCCTGGATTGAGAGCGTAAGCTCCACTACTTTAATTGAGAAAAGGTCTCGCATCTTCAGGGTGACGCGCAAAGACGGTGCGGAGAGAACTTTCAAAATTACCGCCGTTCAAATTCCCATGGGAGATTTTCTGGTTACTTTTGAAGACATCACTTTACAGAGAGAAATGGAGGAGGCCTTACGGAAAAGCGAGGAGCAATACCGCACTCTGGTGGAGAACCTGTCTGAGGGAGTGGACATCGTGGATGCGGAAGAAAATTTTGTTTTCGCCAACCCGGCCTGTGAAAAAATTTTTGGAGTTCCTCCAGGAGGACTTAAAGGAAGGAACCTCAAAGAGTTCACTGCACCGGGATATGAAAGGAAGCTGGAGGAAGAGACGGAGAAACGGAAAAAAGGGATTTCCAGCAAATACGAATTTCAAATCCTCAGGGAGGACGGCCAGCTAAGGAATCTCGAGGTTTCCGCGGTTCCTCGCTACGATGAGAAAGGCAATTATTCTGGTACAATGGCCATAATTTCTGACGTCACTGAGAGAAAAATGCTGGAGCAGGAAGTGGAAAAAGCTCGCTCCGATTTACTCTTTAGCGTATCCCACGAACTCAAAACACCCCTTTTCCTCATGGCCACAGCCCAAGAGATGATCTCAATGCTTCCCGAAGAAAAAAGGAGGGAACGCTTCCTGGAATACGAGGAACTCTGGAACCGAAACTTAGTTCGGCTGAAAATGCTGATTGATAACCTGGTGGATGCCCAAAGGACAGAAAAAACCGGGTTAAAGTTGAACTTGCAAAAAATGGAGATTCAGCCCTTAATTGAACAGTCCATAAAAGACCTTCTGGTTTTGGCCCAGCGGAAGCGGGTTGAATTTCTCATGGAGCTCGATCCCCTTCCTCCCTTGAATATAGATCCAGAAGCAATCCTCAGAATTTTGCACAACCTGATAAGCAACGCCATAAAATTCTCCCCTCCTGAAAGCAGAATAGACATTGTCCTGAAGGCCAGGGAGAATTTCGCCCAAATCATTGTCAGGGACTACGGAGTGGGAATTGAACCCGAAACCATTCCCTACCTTTTCCGGCCCTTTACCAGAGCACCGGAGGCCCTGAAGGCCAAAATTTCCGGAAGTGGATTGGGACTTTATGTCTCTAAGGTGCTGGTTGAGGCACACGACGGAAAAATCGAGCTTCAAAGTCAACCAGGAAAAGGAACGACAGTGACAGTCTTCCTGCCCCTTTCGTAAAAAGGGGACTTAGGCTGTGCCCTTTTATTTTTCCCAATTTTCCGGTATTCTAAGCTGTAATCACTCTGGAGAGAAAAATGGAAAAATATAGGAAGGGTGTAATTAAAACTGATTTGTCCAGACGCATCGAGAAAGTCAGGGTAAGGGTGCTGATTTACACCAATTTATTTCGTATTGAAGGTTTTATTTATGTTATACCCGGATCGCGCTTGATCGATTTCTTAAATACCCCTGGCGATTTTATCCCGATCACAGACGCCACACTGCGCTTCCTTGCAGGAGAGAAGGAAACTCTGCAAAAGGACTTCCTCGCTCTGCGCAAATCCAATATAATCCTCCTCATGGAAGCAGAGGAGGATAAAGAGGGGGAAGCTATACCGGGGCTGTAGCTCAGTGGGAGAGCACCTCGCTTGCACCGAGGGGGTCAGGGGTTCAAATCCCCTCAGCTCCACCAAAGCGAGCTTTTCGGCTTTCTTTATCAAGCTCTCCAGTATTGCTTAAACTGGATTTTCCAAGGCCATTAAGACCCAGGGGCTGCCATTCAAAAATCCTGGCTTGATATTTGCTTTAAAAGTCAGTCAATCTTCCCAATTTTAAGCCGTGGCAAACCTTTGGGTGTATCATGTACCTATAGAGACAATGGCAGGAAAGGAGTGATGGTTTTGCGCAAGGACTTTTTAGATATTCAGGATTTTTCTTCTGATGAGCTCTATCACTTATTGCTCCTTATAGAAGCCGTAAAGGAAGCCACAAAAAACAGGACCCTTCCGGATCTCCTCCATAAGGCTTCCCTGGCGATGATCTTCGAGGAGCCTTCCACGCGCACACGGGTCTCCTTCGAGGTTGCCATGACTAACCTGGGAGGGCATGCCCTTTATCTCCGGCCCGGAGAAATTCATCTGGGCACCAGGGAAACCATTGCCGACACAGCGAGGGTGCTGAGCAGGATGGTGGATGGCATCGAGGCCCGGCTCCTTCACCACCAGGAGATCCTGGAACTCGCCAAATACTCCTCTGTGCCCGTGATCAACGGCTTAACTGACCTTCAGCATCCCACCCAGGTCCTTTCCGACGTCTTCACCATGTACGAGCACTCAGGAAAAATCAGGGGCCTCAATTTAACCTTTGTGGGAGACTCCACTAACGTGGCTAACTCTCTCATGGCCATCTCCACAAAAATGGGGATCAACTACACCCAGGCCACTCCTCGAAAGTATCAGCCTCTTCCCGAACTCCTGAAGCAGGCAGAGGAGAACTGCAGAGAATCCGGATCCCGTCTGCTGATTACGGAGGAGGTGGAGGAAGCAGTTAAGGATGCGGACTTCATCTACACTGATCTCTGGTGGTGGGTAGGGCAGGAGCACGAGGCTGAAGAGAGGCTGAAAGCCTTCATGCCCAGGTATCAGGTGAACAAAGAGCTCCTTTCTCTGGCTCCCAAGCAAGTTAAAGTAATGCACTGCCTACCCGCATCCCGGGGAATGGAGATCACGGATGAGGTAATGGATGGTCCCCAATCCATTGTCTTCGATCAGGCGGAAAACCGCCTCCACACCGAGGAGGCCCTGCTCATTGCCTTCATTTACCCCCGCCTGACAAAACCGCGCTACGAGAACGGAGGACCTTACCTGGAAAGGATCGAGACTATCCTCTCCAAGTTTTCTTATTAAGAAAGGAGGGCGTCAATGGAGGGAAAGTTCAAAAGGGTTCTGAATTACTGGGATCTGTTTTTCTTCACCGTTTGCGCCATCCTGGTGATGGACACGGTGGCTGCCTCCGCCGGAATTGGAAATCAATCCTATTTCTGGTGGATACTCACGCTTTTTCTTTTTTTCATTCCTTATGGCTTGATCACAGCGGAGTTGGGATCGGCCTGGCCCTCTCAGGGAGGAATTTATGTCTGGGTCAAAGAAGCTTTTGGCGAAGGCTGGGCGGTGATGACCTCCTGGCTCTACTGGATCAATGTGGCCTTCTGGATGCCCTCGGTCTACATGCTCTTTTCAGGCACTCTGGCCTCGCTCTTTTTCCCGAATCTGAGCACCTGGGGACAGGTGGCCATCGCCATCATTATGACCTGGGTCACGGTGCTTTTAGGAATTGTGGCTTTGGAAAAATCCAAATGGGTGCCCAATCTGGGTGCAATTTTAAAAGCATTGATCATGATCTTCCTCGGCGTTTTAGGGATTGCCTGGATCGCAAAGGGAGGATACGCAAATCCAGGTGGAGTCAGGGATTTTCTCCCCACCTGGAGCAATACCTTGGCTTTCCTTCCAGTGGTCGTTTACAACTACATGGGTTTTGAGCTCATGAGCTCCGCAGGGGAGGAGATCAAAAACCCTCAGAAAAACGTGCCCAAGGCCATCATATTCTCCGGTATGGCCATTTTTCTTCTTTACGTTCTGGGAACCTTCGGTATTCTCTCTGTCCTTCCCTTAGAGAAAATCTCTGTGGTCACGGGAATCATCGACTCCGTAAAGGAAGTGATGTCCAATTTTGGCACTGCTGGTGAGGTAATCTCTATCGTTTGCGGCGTTGCTATCCTTTATTCCTTTCTGGCGAACATGGTCACCTGGTCAATCGGAGCCAACCGGGTAGCGGCCTCCACAGCCGAGGATGGGAAATTACCCCGTTTCTTCGCGCACCTGCACAGTAAATTCAAGACACCGGATTACGCTTACATTGCTATGGGCGTTTTAGGTTCCCTGCCCCTTGTAGGAAACGGATTCCTGGAAGAGAGTGCAGCCAACATTTTCTGGCAGATCTTTGCCCTCTCCAGCCTGATCTTTCTCCTCCCATACCTTTTGATGTTCCCCGCCTTCCTGAAGCTCAGGGCTTCCAGAGCGGAAATCCCCAGGCCTTACCGCGTTCCGGGGCCGAAGTGGCTGATCTGGGTTATGGCCTGCTTAGGGGAGTTCTTCATCGCCCTGGCTTGTATTTTTTTCTTCATGCCCCCTGAGGGTACGGAAAACGTTTTAATTTACGAGCTTCAGTTAGGTGGCCTGACCATCCTGGTCCTGATTATCGGCCTGGTACTTTACCTGGCATACAGAAAAAATCCCCTGAAGATCCGGTAAGGAGGTGCACCTGTGACCATGCTCGCCCGTCAGAGCGCAGAGTGGGAAAGGGCAAAAGTTGTCCTCCTTGCAGAACCCAATTTTGAAACCCTCTTTGGTCTTTTAGAGACCAATTCCGCTAATTTTCTCTATCCCTTCGATTTGAAAAAGGCCAGGGAAGAGCACCGTGCCTTCCGAAAGAGTCTGGAGCGCTTTGGAGCAAAGGTGATCGACCTTCGGGAGGCGCTCGTTTCAGGATGCCTCAAGGAGGGAGAAGCCCTGGAGAGTGAAAATTTAGAGAAACTGAGAGAATTTGCGGGGAAAAGCCTGAGATATGAGTTTAGCGCGGAGGTTTCGGAGGAGGACAGGAAGCTCCTTTTGAAAAACAAGGACCTGATCATCAGAAGCTTTCATCCCACTGTGCTTGCTGATCTTGTGCTTTTAAGGCCTAAACTCATGATCCGGTATAATCCCCGTGCTCTGGATCCCACAAGCAGGTTTATCTCCCAATTTGAGGTGGAACCAGCGAACAACCAATACTTTATGAGGGATGGCATGATCACTACTGCCCGGGGATGCGTGATCGGAAATCTGACCCTGGACGTGCGCAAGGTGGAAAACGAGATCGTGGAGTTTGCCCTGAAGCAGTTAGGAATTGAGCCTATTTATGGCGTCCAGCCCCCGGGGAACTTAGAAGGGGGAGATTTTATGCCCGCAGGGGAGTTCGTGCTCCAGGGGCAAGGGCTTCTAAGCAACGAAGAAGGTGTGGGCCAGCTTCTTCAAAACAGGGTATATGGTTTCGTGGAGGTGGCAGTGGTCAAGGATCCCAGAGCGCAAATGGACGAGATGCACCTCGATACCTATTTCAACTTCCTTTCCCGGAAGAAAGCGATCCTCTGCGCTGATCGCCTCAAGAAGGAAGCTCAGCCGATCGTGGACGTCTGGGCGCCGGAAGGAACCCCTGAGGATTTCTCTTACCAGAAAAAGCGCACCTTGCCTCTCCCTCAGTATCTGGAGGAGAAGGGCATTAAGATCATCCCCTTCTCCAAGGAGGAGCAGGAAAATTTCGCTCCAAATTACCTTCTCTTACAGGAAAACTTCCTGGTGGGGGTCAGGGGAGCGGGTGAGGATTTCTGGAGGAGGATCAGGGAAGAGGGTATAGAAGTGCGCCTCTTGAGCTTCGAGGCCCTTACCGGAGGATACGGAGGGCCCCATTGCATGAGCCAGGTTATCCTCAGAGAATAAGGGATCAGGGATAAAGAACCCTTTTAAGGAAAGCCTCCAGGACGCTTGCGGCTTTTTTAATTGAGGGGATTTCCACGAACTCGTCGGGCTGATGGGCTTGGAGAATGTTTCCCGGACCGAAGATCACAAAAGGAGGATAGGATTCCGGAAACATTGTGGGAAGATCGGTGCAAAAAGTCGCCGCTTTGGGGTTGTAATCCTCAGCGCTAATCTCTCCGTAAACCTTAAGAAACTCACGAACCCAGGGGTTGTTAAGGTCGGAGAGCATGGCCCGCTTGTAGGAGATTGTTTCCCAGGAAAACTTGCTTTCCGGGAGGGCATTCTTTCCGAGTTCTTCCATGATATGGATCACTTCCTCTTTTTGCTCTTCGTTTATCAGGCGGAAGTCAAGCTCAGCAAAACAGGTCTCAGGAACGATGTTCGGTTGCCTGCCCCCTTGAATTTTCCCCACATTCAAAGTAGTTCGACCCATGTGCTCAAGGGAAGGGAGAGCGGGCATTTTCTTTTCCAGCTCCAGGAGGAAACGTGCTTGAGCCAGAACGGCATTTACGCCCTTCTCCGGGGTGGAGCCATGAGCCTCCCGGCCTTGAAAATGCGTCCTCACCCAGAATTCGCCTTTTTCCGCGATCAGGGGGATGGCATCGGTGGGTTCGGCCACAAGCACGAAGAGGGCATCTGCGAGGAGTCCGGCCTTACGGAAGGCCTCAGCGCCACGGTATTTGTTCTCCTCGTCGGCGGAAAGGAGAAGCTTCAAAGAATAGCGGGGCTTTCCCGCCCTGAAGAATTTGAAAAAGAGATCGATGAGGAGGGCTACCCCGGATTTCATATCGCAGGCTCCCAGCCCCAAGATCCTTTGGTCCCTTTCAATTGGCTCAAAGGGGTCAAGAGACCAGGAACCAAGGGGAGCCACTGTGTCCAGATGTCCGGAAAGGACGATAGATTCAGGATGATCTCCCTCTAAAACGGCGTAAAAGGAGGGCCTTCCAGGAGCGAAGGAAATCAGCTCACCAGAAATCCCTTCTTGGGAAAAGAGCTCCAAGAGATTTCGGCAGATTCCCTCCTCATTTCCTGGAGGGTTTGAGGTATCGATGCGGATCAGATCCTTCAGGATTTTAAGAATCCGTTCCATACTCATGCTGGCCTCATGGAGAAAACTCTTTCCACTGCGAAGCGCACGAGCTTAAGGCAGCATTCCTGGTGCACCTTTTCCTTATAAAGGCGAGCGCCTTCCGAGGTATTAAAGTCTATCCCACTGAGCGAGAAGCAGTTAAGGGAACCAAAAGTTTTCAAAAAGGAGGTGATGAATTCCTGGGTCTTACCATAGCAGGTCTCCTTGTGCTCCCGGGCTTGATTTCTGCCAAAAAGCAGTCCCAGACCCATAATCGCACCGGTCACTGCGCCGTAGACGCTTTGGGTGCGAGAGAAACCCCCTCCAAAACCTGTGGCAATTTTGGGGGTCAGGTCGCTCTCCACACCAAGAAATTTAGCTAAAGAGGCAATTGTGGACTGGGCGCAGTTCAAGCCTCCGTCAAATAGCGATTGAGCGTAATCCCGAATCTCGGATATAGCAATTCCTCCTTCTTCTCTTAAAACTAAGATATTTTAGCGAAATTTGAGGGCTTTTTCAGAATCAGTCTGGAATTTGCTTCTATTGGTTTTGGGAAAGCTTGACAAACATCAGTTCGATTCTCTAAAATGCCATTATAGTTGCACCGAAGTAATGGGCCTCTCCCGCCTGCTTCGGTCTACCGCACGAGAGCCAGGAGAGCGCTCTTGGCTCTCGACTTATTTACAAATAAAATTTCCTCATGAAGGCATGGGCAAGGACCCTGGAAAGCCTGGAGAAAACGAAGGGCACCTCTTCCAAGGTGGAATGGGTGACTTCTTACCTTAGATCAGGAGATCCAGAGGAGCTCGATCTGAAAGCCCGGTTTCTCTCCGGTCAGGCTTCATTCCCGGGAAGCCCTGATCCCTTAAACGTTGACTGGAGCCTAATCCTGGAAGCACTTTCCGAAATTGAGCATCTTATATCCATTTCCGGGAGCATACCCTCAAGGATGAAGAATGGGGTTTGCTCAAAAGGATCAGGGAGGACAAGACGCTCGAGGAAATAAACACGCTGGAAGATGCGGAAAGGATTTATACGGAAGGAGGAAAATGATGGAGTTAAAGGAGTTCAAGAATTTCAGGGAAAGGATGAACGAAAAAATCCTGAGCCACGGTACCCTGGAAGTGAAACGCTTCTTTCATCTGGATTCCGAAGTTTACAAGGATGGGGCCCTCCCCGCCAGGGTGAAAGAGCTTCTGGGTTTGGTTGCCTCATTAGTTTTGCGTTGCAATGACTGCGTGCTTTACCACTTGATTCAATGTCACAAGGCCGGAATTACGGATGAGGAGATCTGGGAGGCCTGGAGTATAGCATTGATCGTGGGAGGCTCAATCGTCATTCCCCACCTCAGAGTAGCGGTGGATATGTGGGAAAAAATCAAAGCAGAAACCAGGCTCACTTAACCTAAGCTGTTCAGGGATCGTTCAGGGCTTTCTTGATATTTTCGGGAAGTACGGGAATGCTTCTGAACCTGATTTGGGTAGCATCTCTCAAGGCATTGAGAATAGCCGGGGCCACTCCGATCATGGTCATCTCCCCTACCCCCTTTGCTCCGAACGGGCCTGCAGGGTCAGGAACCTCTACGATAACTGGCACCACTTCCTGGGGAATGTCTTTGGAGGTGGGAATGATATAAGTGCTGAAATTGGGAGTCTTAATCCTTCCTTCTTCCAGCACAAATTCCTCCATTAAAGCGTAGCTGATACCCATAAGAACACCTCCTCCAATCTGCCCCTCGACGATGTCGGGATTGATGGCCTTGCCCAAGTCTGTGGCCCCAATCACCTTTTGCACTTCCACTGTTCCCAGGCCCGGGTCCACTTCCAATTCCACGATATTTGTGGTATAGCCGTAGCTCTGATGGGGTATGCACTTTCCATCTGGGCCGAAAGGGGTAGTAGGTCTCACGCTTTGGGTATGATAAAAGAATTCTCCACGGACAAAACCTCTTTGACCTTGAGCAATTTTTTCCTTTAAATCCTGAGCAGCCTCCAAGATTGCCCTTCCGGTTACAAACACGGAGCGGGAGGCAGAGTTAGAGCCTCCACTTCCTACAATGGAGGTATCAGGTTGTGCAAAGGAAACAGCTTCCAGGGGAGTGCCCGTGGCTTCGGCTGCAATCTGACAGAGGGTAGTTCTGATGCCCTGCCCAGAATCCGTGGAGCCCACTTTGACTATCAGTTTTGTAATCTCCCCAGAAGGAGAAACTTGGGCTTCCAGGACAACATGAGCGTGATCATCAAAGCCGAAGCTGTAACCGACGTTTTTATAGACACAGGCGACCCCTCTCCCCCAGAGCTTTCCCCCTTTGGCTTCCCTTTTAGCGGGAGCGATCCAATGGCCGTTCTCATATTTCCATCCGGCTTCCAGAGCAGCACACTTTAAAGTCTCTTTGATTCCCACTCCCGGGGTGACAGGGTAACCGGTGGGCAAAATTGAACCCTCCTCCAAAAGATTTTTCATCCTGAACTCCACAGGGTCCATTTCCAGGGCGCGACAAGCTTCATCAATTAAGGCTTCATAAATCATGGGAACTTGAGCGGAACCAAAACCCCTCATGGCCATAGTCATAATATTGTTGGTGTAAACGGTTCTCCCCCGCACGCGGACATTGGGAACATCATAAGGTCCGCTGGCGTAAGAAACAGCGTTGGCCAGGACTACAGCTGAGGTGGAAGCGTAAGCTCCAGCATCGGAGGTCAAGTCAATGTCCATGGCAATTACTCGACCCTCTTTGGTCACCCCGATTTTCCCCCTCATATAGAAGGGGTGCCGCTTCCCGTGCCCCCTGATAGATTCCTCACGGGTATAAACTAACTTCACCGGCTTCCCTGTGCGATAAGCAGCAAGGGCCACAAGAATCTGAAGGGAAATGTCTTCCCTTCCCCCAAATGTTCCCCCAGCTTCCATCAGCACCTCGCGAACCTGATTCTCAGGGAGAGCGAGGGCGTGAGCTATCTGGCGAATATCGTCGTGGATCCACTGCGAAGCTACAAAGACCGTCACCCTTCCTTCCTCGTCAATCAAGCCCACTGCCGCTTCTGGCTGAAGGTAAGCGTGCTCGTTAAAGGGAGTGGAAAAATCAAGTTGACACACGATATCAGCCCGGGAAAAGGCCTGATCCACATCGCCAAAATTCAAAAAATACTCTTTAAGCAGGTTGCTTCCGTGTTCTTCGTGCACCAAGGGAGCTCCAGGTTTCAAAGCCTCAAAAGGATCAAAAAGGCCAGGAAGGGGTTCATAATTCACTTCAATTAACTCCCGAGCTTCTTCGGCAATGTCTGGGCTCTCGGCCACTACCAGAGCCACAGGGTCCCCAACTGAACGGACTTTTTTTTCAGCCAGAACGGCCTGATCGTATATATAAATCCCGTACTCGTTTCGGGGAACATCCTTATAGGTCAAGATCTTCACTACACCAGGAACAGACTCAGCTTTTGAAGTGCGAATCTCCCGGATCAGGGCATGAGGGTGAGAAGAGAAAAGAACCTTGGCATAAAGCATTTGCGGAAAACTCAAATCGCCCGGAAAAAGTGCCTTACCAGTAACCTTAGCCCAAGCATCCACCCGAGCAAGCGGACGGCCCACATATTTAAAATCCTTCATCCGATTTCCCTCCTGGGTTCTACTCGATTTTATATCCCTTTACCCCTCAGGAACAAGAGGTTGTCCAACAAAAATTAAATCATATTTTTAAATAATTTTAATTAAAAAGGGCTTCACAATTGGGAAATACCTGCAAAAATTTGACAAGTTCCTAAAATTTGTTTTATCCTTGCCCACATGGCGAAAAAAGGAATAAACTGGGCTACAGAATTAGCTTTTCTACTAATTCTATTGCTGTTTTTAAGCACAAAAGCTTGGGCCTTTCCCCAAGTGCCTCAGGCAGAAAATGAGAGCGCTGTCATGAAGGAACCCGGTTTGAGCATAATCCCACCAGAGCTGTCAGTTTCTCCTTCACTTTCTGCCTCGCTCCCGGAGACTCCCAGTTATGTATCCCCCAAAATCAAGCTGGAAGATATTCTGAAAGGGATCGAAAAGGACCCCTATTCCGACAAGGAAATCGCTTCCACCTATCATCCAGAGGGATGTCTGGAATTCGTGCAGGCTGTCTGCAACAAGGCTGGTCTGGAAATCAGCGAGGTGCTTCAAAGGTCTATTGAAGTTTCTCAGCCTGAGGATGGGGACCTGATTAAGATCACCAACTCAGTTTATTATGGATTGCCCCACTGGGGAATTTATTATCAGGGACTGGTCTACCACAATTGGAGTTCTTTTCGAGTTGACCCGTATTCAGATTTTATCGACAGGTATGCCCTGCCCTCTTCCCCGGTGATCGTTTTCCATCCTGTGCTCAAAAACCCAGAGTCTTTAACCTCTCTTTTTCGCTAATCGGCCTTCCTTTTTCTGGATCATAGGAACGGCAGGCACCATCCTGGGTTGAAACTGACACAGCCCCCAGGGCACAGGGCCGGCCCTTAAGATGGGGGGCATCAAATATTCCTTTCTCCACAACTTGAGCCAGAACTTCAACGTCAGTAAAGGGATCCTCTGTTTTTCCTTTTAAAGAACGAATGGCGTCCAGGAGCAAATTGGCTTCCTCCAAGAGCTCTTTCTTTCTTTTCTGAACCCTAGGATCCAGAGAAAGGGAAGGAAAATCCTTCAACAGATTGCGCAGGACACCGCGAACAATTTTAACGCTTTCAATCAGCTCCTCTGCGGTAACAGCGTGATCGCCTTCGCAGTAGCCCACCACATGCAAAATCTGGGGTTTCAATTCCAGAGAAATTGAGGTAGAGGCTGCCAGCTGCCCTTTGGAGATGTGGGGATCAGGTGAGAAATGAGCCAATCCAGCCCTTACCATGTGCACAATACGGAAATTAGAGGACTCCAGAGTTCCAATCAGCTCTTTCTGGGCGAGCATCTTTCCTAAGTCGCAAATTGCAGTGGTTTCTGGAGGGGTATTGAACATGTATTGCTGCACGTAAACTTCCACCCCGGATTTTTTAGCGATATAGGCTCCCAGATAGGCGTCAGCCACAGCTACGGCATCCGGCGCATACCGCAAAGACCACTGATGAGGATCATTAACTTCCAGAGGAACCTTCTTTTTCCCGTGCCAGCGCATTACCTCCAGATTTTCCTGGATAGCGTCTCGCAGAGGCCTTTTGGAGCGACTATCAAGCTCTGAATACCAGAAGATAGGAACGGCCCCAAAAGCATTATGGATAAGCTTTAAGGTCATCTCTGCCCATTTAAGAAGATCCCTCGTTCCAGCATAACATCTGAGAAGGGGGTAGTTTCCACAGCGGGATGCCTGATAAATTCTTCTTAAATCCTCTTCTGAACGCAGAGGGACTCCGCCTGCGCCATCTAAGCGGTGATCAATTTCCTGGGGACGGAAAAAACTCTCCTGGGCATTTTGATCCGGACCCAGGGAAATAATGTCCACGATTCCCGATTGGGAAATCTTCTCAATTCCTTTAATCGTCTCCTCAAGGTCAGGAAGACCAAAGTGATGCCTGATCAGGGGAAAAGGAGAGAGATATTCGATTCGTTCCATCAGGTTTTGCGGAGGAACAGAAGCCCTGCTTAGGAAATCCTCCCCTTTCAAAAAGGCCTTTAATTCTTCAAGGGGTTCCAGGCCAGAGAAGACTCTTTGAAAAATCCCAGACCTTTTGGCCAGCTCGGCTACCGGTGGAGTTCCTCCGAAAATGAATACTTTATCCTGGAGCCCGTATTTGAAAATGAGTTCCTTAAGCTGGTCGAAAAGGCTCGAGGCGCTTTCTGGGGAAAGGCGATAGCTCACGGCCACTGCATCCGCTTTCTCTTTCCGGGCAGCTTCCAGGAGCTGGTCTAAGGGAACAGCCACCCCTAAACTCAGGGTAAGATGTCCTGCTTCTTCCGCCAGGCGCAAAAAATTTAAAAGGCCAGCAATGTGAACATCGTTACCGATAGCTGCCCCCACGATTTTCATTACCAGAAACCTCCAGACTCTACAAGGTCATGGAGCTGATCAGCCGTAAGGTCCTGTATCCCCAGCTTCTCTACCGTTCTTCCCTGAGCCCAATAATCTGTCTGATGGAGCACGGAAGCCAGATGAATTAAAGCTCGGATTGTAGGAACCTGAACTCCAAATTTCTCCCCTAAGGAGGCAATGGGAACAAGGCTCATGGGAACATCCTCAGAGAGATAGCGAGTCTGCAGAGTGGGAGGAGCATTGATTCCATAATACCCTTGGTTGCTCTGCATAGCCTCGTACAGGTTACTACCAGTAGCGTCGTAGGCCATTTGCAGCCACTCTACAGCGGAAATTGCCTGGACCTTCAGCGCTTTTGCCACTTCTAAACGTTCCCGATCCACCGCCTCCAAAATCCGTGAGGCTGTGGGGGAATTTCCCTCAATGTAATACTGAAACTCGCCCTTTTCGTTTTCAATGCGAGGGGCATTGAGAATGGTTAAGGTGGGATGAAAAACGGAACCGATGTTATCCAGGCTGGTCTTAAGGACGTTTTCTCCTTTTACAAATTCGGGAAAAGCTTGACGGATAACCTGAAGAGCTTTATTGGTGTCAGTTGAAGGAAGAGCAGCCACAGGGATGGAATTTTTTATGCGGTAGATGTGCACCTGGGCTGGATTAAGGGCGCGAGAGGCGTAGATAAAAGTCTGGGCCTCAGCTACAATCACATCGGCCCTGGCCCCCTCTTCTTTGAGCACGTTTCTGAATTCAATCGCTCCACAGGTCCGACCGGGGTTTAAAAGAATTATTTGTCCGTCCTCTAAATAAGGGGCAACCTTCCGGGCAATGAACTCATGACCATTGGCGGGGACAACGACCATCAGGACGTCAGCACCTTCTATAGCTTCCCTGGGGTCTGTGGTAGCAATGGAGATGGGGGCGAAGCCTGCAACTTCTCCGTTCACCTCAATACCGCCTCTGGCAATAACGGGATTAAGGCGGAACTGACTGCGATTGAAGAGGCTAACTTCGTATCCTTTCAACACCAAATGAGCCGCCATAGCTAAACCACCATTGCCGGCTCCCAGCACACAAAATCTCGGCTTCTTCATAATACCCCCTTAATTGAAAATTATCTCTCTTGCCTTTTAAGACGTAATTAAGGCTTTTCTTAATCAGTATGGCTCAGAAAACAAAAATCAAAGCTCTACTTTGTTCTCGGAAATGGTTTCCTTACCCTTCTGAGCTAATTGCTGGGCTTCTTTTTTCAAAACCTCGGGAACTTTCTCCGCTTTTTCCTTTAACTCCAAGAATTTATCCTTCAACAATTCCCTGGTTTCCTCACCAGACTGAGGGGCAAACAACAATCCCAGGCCGGCGCCAATAAGGCCACCGACTACGAAACCTATCAAGAAGTCCACTTTATTTGACAAATTAAATCACCCCCGTTTTTAAATTAACTTATTATCACCGATTGCTGAGGATATGGCAACAAAAGGAAGAGCGTTAATCGGGGCACCTTGAAAGGCCTGAATTTAGCTCAAGAAGGATATAAAGTGAGCTAAATTGAGTCTTCAGTCCCAGAGGTCTTTTAAAAATTGGCTGAATTGTTTAGAATGCCGTAGTTGGGTCAAATGAAAAAATTAATCATCACCGAGAAACCAAGCGTAGCTCAGAGTATCGCCAAAAGCCTGGGTGGGTTTGAGAAGAAAAAAGACCATCTGGAAAGCAACAATTTTCTGATCACCTGGGCGCTTGGGCACTTGGTTACCCTTCAGGAACCTGAGGATTACGACAAAAAATATAAATATTGGACCCTGCAGCACCTCCCGATTATCCCCAAGACCTTCCAATTGAAGGTGATCAAAGAAACGGCGGAGCGTTTTCGCGTCATTTCCAAACTCCTGAAGAGCAAAGAAATAGAAGCCGTGATTAATGCCTGCGATGCAGGGCGAGAGGGAGAATTAATTTTCCGTTATATCTACGAGAAAGCCGGGGCCAACAAACCCATCTTGAGGCTCTGGCTCTCTTCCATGACTGAATCCGCCATTAAGGATGGCTTCCAGAAATTAAGGCCTGGGGCTGAATTAGAGCTTTTAGCCCAAGCAGCAAAATGCCGGGCAGAAAGCGACTGGTTAGTGGGAATTAACGCTACCCGGGCATTCACGCGCAGATTCGGAACGCTGCTTTCTGTGGGTCGAGTTCAAACTCCCACTCTGGCCATTCTGGTTTCCAGGGAAAAGGAAATCCAGGATTTCGTTCCCGAAAAATATTATGAGTTGATGGCTGTCTTTCAAGCAAAAGAAGGAAGTTACCAGGGAAAGTGGTTTTCCGGGGAGCAAGATCGGTTCACTTTAAAAGAAGAGGGGCTTAGGATCTTAAACTTAATTCAAGGAAAAGAGGGCGAGATTGTCCTGCTGGATAAAAGGGAGTCTCGCCAGATTCCTCCCCTGCTCTTCGATCTTACTGAACTCCAAAGGGAAGCCAACAGAAAATTTGGTTTTACGGCCAGAAGAACGCTGAATGCGGCCCAGAATCTCTACGAAGAGCACAAATTGATCACTTATCCCCGCACAGACTGCCAGTACTTAGGATCGGATATGGTCCCAGAGCTTAAAGAAATTATCGCCTGTTTAAATCTTTTGCCCTGGAAGGATTTCACCCAGGCGCTTCTAAACCTGGATCGCCTTCCCATCACTAAAAGAATTGTGGATGATTCCCGCTTGACCGACCATCACGCTATCATCCCTACCCCGGTGAAACCGGATCTGGAATCTTTGGGAAAGGATGAAAGCAAAGTATATGACCTGATTGTACGGCGGTTCCTTGCGGCTTTTTTCCCTCCTGCTCTCTGGGAAATCACAAGAATTGTCACTGAAGTGGAGAAGGAAACGTTTAAGACAGAGGGAAGAAGGCTCCTGGAACCGGGATGGCTCCAGATTTATGACCTTCCTAAGTCCGACCTTTTGCCTGATCTTCAAGAAAAGGAACAAGTCCAGGTAAAAAAGGCGGAGCTCTTGGAGAAAGAGACCTCTCCTCCTCCCAGGTTCACTGATGCTACCCTACTTTCAGCTATGGAGGGAGCAGGAAAGTTGATTGATGACGAAGAGTTGAGACAGGCCATGAAAGAAAGAGGGCTGGGAACGCCAGCTACTCGAGCGGCGATCATTGAGCGCCTGATCGAGGTAGGATACATAGAGAGGGAAGGAAAGACCCTCGTTCCCACTCCCAAAGGAATTGAACTAATCCGTGCCATCGAATCAATTCCCATAAGCGAGCTCGTTTCCCCGGAGCTTACTGCAGAATGGGAATGGAAGTTAATGCGCATTGAAAAAGGGGAGTTCACCAGGGATCAATTCATGGCAGGAATTATTAATTTGACAAAGGAAATAGTGGAAAAGGTTAAAGCCATTTCCCGAGAAAAAACCTCCCAAATGAGAACTGCCACTTCCGGAGTTATTGGAAAATGCCCGATATGCGGAGGAGATATCAAGGAGAACAAGTTGGCTTACTCTTGCTCCAATTGGAAAAACGGGTGCAAATTCGTGATCTGGAAAAAAATTGCGGGGAAAACAATCACCAGAAAGCAGGCCCAGGTTCTCCTGGAGAAAGGAAAAACGGAAATCCTTTCCGGTTTCAAGTCCAAAAAGGGAAAAGCGTTCCGGGCAACCTTAGTTATAGAGAACAACTCAGTAGTGATGAAATTTCCCGAAAATTCCTCCAAAGCTGAGGAGAGGGAGGCCAAATAAGATGACAACCCTGCAAGTCATAATTCTGGGAATAATTCAAGGCTTGACGGAGTTTCTCCCCATTTCCTCTTCCGCCCATCTGGTGCTTTTACCTTACCTTTTAAAGTGGAATTTTCCCCCCGTGGCCCTGGACGCTGCACTCCATTTCGGGACCTTTCTCGCCCTTTTAGTCTACTTTTTCCCCGAGGTTTTAAAGATCCTGCGCGGTTTCTTTTTGAGCTTTCAACCTTCAAGGAAACCCTCCTCAGAGGAGAAATTTTACCTTCGGCTCTCCTGGTGGATTATTATCGGAACCATACCCATCGTAATTATTGCTCTGCTCTTCAAAAACCAGGTCGAAAGTAGCTTTAAATCGGCTTTAATCACCAGCGTCTTTCTCCTCTTAACGGGAGTCCTCCTGGCCTTTGCTGACACTTTCTCCTACCCTACCAAGCCCATGGCCTCCCTCAATCCTCTAAAAGCTTTCTTTATCGGAATTTTTCAAGCATTCGCCGTATTCCCTGGCATTTCTCGCTCCGGAGCCACCATCTCCGGGGGGTTGATCTTTGGTTTGAGAAGGGAAGAAGCCGCCCGTTTCTCCTTTCTGCTTTCTCTCCCTGCCGTAATAGGAGCCACTGTTTTGGAAATTCCTTCCCTGAATTGGGAAGGCCTGGTCTTAGGACAATTTCTGATTGGAATCGGCGTTTCGACACTTGTAGGCATTCTCTGCATCCATTATTTTCTGAAGTTTTTAAGAAGGAGCAGGTTAATCTGGTTCGCAATTTACTGCTGGCTTTTTGGGCTTTTTGCCCTTTTAAAAATCTTTGTGTTCTAAGGAGGGCTCATGAAGGTTTACATTTCTGCAGATTTGGAGGGGATCTCTGGAATGGTCTCCTGGGATCAAATGAAAGAGGGAACTCTGGAATTCGAAAAAGCTGTGGATTTGATGCTCAAAGAAGTGAACGCAGCGGTGGAAGGAGCAATAAAGGGAGGAGCTGATGAGGTTTTAGTGAACGACTCTCACGGATATATGAGAAACTTGCCCATTGAGGGGCTTCACCCCAAAGCCAGGCTGATCTCTGGGTTTGTCAAGCCCCTTTCTATGGTAGAAGGGGTAGAGGGAGCGGATCTGGCCTTTTTTATTGGCTATCACGCTGGAGTAGGAACAGGGTCCAGCATTTGCGATCATTCATATTCTTCAAGCTCTGTGTTCCGCTTGCGCATCAACGGTTTAGATTTTTCGGAGACAGCTATCAATGCGGCGGTGTGCGGATATTTCAGGGTTCCCGTGGGATTGGTTACTGGAGATAGAGAAACCGTAAACCAGGCCAAGGCTCTTCTCCCGGGTGTCCTCACTGTGGAAACCAAAATTGGGATTTCTCGCTTTGCAGCCTCTTGCCGCCATCCCTTGGAAGTCCGCCAAGAAATTGAGGAAAAAGCTCAAGCTGCTTTGAGCAAGCTTAAAGCAGGGGGATTCCAAGTTATGTGCGTAGAAGCTCCAGTCAAATTAGAAGTGACTTTTACGCAAACCGGGAAAGCGGATGTGGCCGAACTCCTGCCAGGAACAGAACGCCTGGATGGGAGAACAATCCTTTATCAAGGGAAGGATATTCTGGAAGCATTTCGTGTCCTTCAAGCCCTGCTCCTTATAGCTCGCTCTGTTACCTAAGGGTTTAGCTATTGACCTCTCCTCAAATTCAAAAATTTAACGTAAATTGGGAATAAAAGTTTACGTAAAATTGTAAATATTTTCAGGAGAGGTCAATATGGCAAGGAGCTGTGAGCCAGTATACACGATCTCGGTCGCTGCGCGCCTGGTGGGCGTTAGACCCCGGACTTTGCGCCTTTATGAGGAAATGGGGCTAATCCACCCTAAAAGGCGTGCCACCGGGCATCGTCTTTACACCCAAGAGGAAATTGACCGCCTGATCTTCATCAAGCAACTCTCCGAGGCGAAAAAGATCAACCTGGCGGGAATCAAATTCCTCCTGGAGCTGGCAGACAGGCTCCAACTCGAATTAGAGACTCTCCTGAATCTAAATTTTGAAGAAAAGGAGGGATGAGCGATGACCAGCATTATGAGATGGGATCCATTTGCCGAGTTAGCTTCCTTCCGGGAAGCGATGAACAGGCTCTTTGAGGATGTGTTCTCCCGGAGGTCTTTGGCATCCGAACTGGCAACTGAAACCGTTTGGTCTCCAGCGATTGATATGTACGAAACTGATGAAGAGGTAGTGATCAAGGCCATGCTTCCTGGTCTGAAAAAAGAGGACCTGGAGGTTACCTTCTCCGACGATGTCCTAACCATCAAAGGGGAGACCAAGCGAGAAACCGAAACCAAGAAGCGCAATTACTACCACAAAGAGCTGGCCTATGGTCAGTTTGCCAGGTCTTTGGCTCTTCCGGTGACCGTGAAACCGGAGGAAGCAAAAGCGGAGTTTAAGGACGGAATCCTGGAGATACACATCCCCAAGGCCGAAGAGGCTAAACCCAAGGTTCATAAGCTGGAGATCAAGTAACCTCCTGGGGCTGGGGAATTCCCCAGCCCCAAATTGAATATTTAAAGGAAAAAAATGGAATTTAAGGACTACTACAAAATACTCGGAGTGGCTCGGGATGCAGATATAAATACTATAAAAAGGGCCTACAGAGAGCTAGCCAAGAAGTATCATCCGGATTTAAATCCGGGAAATAAGGAAGCCGAAGAAAAATTCCGGGAAATTAACGAGGCTTACGAAGTGCTCTCGGACCCCGAAAAGAGGGCTAAATACGACCAGTTGGGCGCCAACTGGGAGGAGCTCTCTCAAAGGGTTAAGTACACTGGCCCAGAGACCCCCTTTGGTTTCGACTTTGATCTGGGGAATGCTCCTTTTTCCGAGTTCTTCCGGGTGTTTTTTGGAAACGGAGGATTCGACATCCCCGGTTTCACCCAGACCAGGGTCAGGAGAGCCAGAAAGGGGGAAGACATTCAGGCCAGCGTGGATATCTCTCTGGAAGAGGCGTTTCGGGGATCCACCAGGACCATTGAATACTCGATTGGAGGCCAGAAGAAGACCCTGGAAGTTAAAATACCTGCGGGGATCGAGCCAGGAACGAAAATCAGGCTGAAAGGACAGGGCTATCCCTCACCTTTTGGCGGTCAACCTGGCGATATGTACCTGGAAGTGCGGATTGCTCCCCATCCCTATTTCCAGTTGAAAGGCAAAGATATTTATGTGGAGGTTCCCATAACCCTTACCGAAGCGGTACTGGGTTCTAAAATAGAAGTTCCCAGCCTCAAAGGGAGGGTCCTTTTGAACATTCCTCCGGAAACTCAAAATGGCACAACTTTCAGGCTTAAAGGTTTAGGTTTGCCCCCTTCCGGAGACCAATACGTAAAGGTAAACGTAGTGCTGCCACAAAATTTGACTCTTGAGGAGAAAAAACTCTTTGAGGAGCTTAAAAAATACGAGAAAACCAATCCCAGGAAACATCTGGGATTTTAGATAAGGAGTTGAGAAAATGAATTTGGAAAAATTTACCATTAAAGCTCAGGAAGCCTTAGAAGGAGCGCGGGCTACTGCTGAAAGCAAAAACCATCAAACTCTTGAGCCCGAGCACCTTTTATATAGCTTGCTCAATCAAAAAGAAGGGGTGATTCCTCCCCTTCTAGGAAAAATCGGGGTCAACGAAAAAACTCTCCTTCAAGCCGTAGAAAGGGAGTTGGATTCTTTTCCCAAAATCTATGGAACCGGGGAGATGTACCTGGGAAACAGGCTAAGGAACGTTCTTCAGCGGGCAGAGTGGGAAGCCAGTCAATTGAAGGACGAGTTTATTTCCACAGAACACCTTTTTCTGGCGATGTGTGAGGAGCCCAAACTCTTAAAGCTGTTTCAGCCTCTGGGAATCACCAGGGAAAGCATCCTGCGTGCCTTAGCCCAAATCCGGGGAAGCCACAGAGTAACCGATCAAACCCCGGAGGAGAAATATCAGGCCTTAGAGAAATACGGAAGAGACCTTACGGATCTGGCCCGTAAGGGAAAATTAGACCCAGTCATTGGTAGAGACGAAGAGATCCGCAGGGTTATCCAGGTACTCTCTCGAAGGACTAAGAACAATCCTGTGCTTATCGGAGAACCCGGGGTGGGAAAAACTGCCATTGTGGAGGGCCTGGCTCAAAGAATAGCCTCTGGGGATGTCCCTGAGGGCCTAAAAAATAAACGCTTGATCGCCCTGGATATAGGAGCCCTTGTGGCTGGCTCAAAATTCCGCGGGGAATTCGAGGAACGCATGAAAGCGGTCCTCAAAGAAGTCACTTCCAGCGAGGGTAAAATTATCCTCTTTATCGATGAGCTTCACACCCTGGTAGGAGCGGGGGCTGCCGAAGGAGCCGTGGATGCCTCCAACATGCTTAAACCGGCCTTGGCCCGCGGCGAACTCAGGGCAATCGGAGCCACGACTCTGGATGAATACCGCAAACGCATTGAGAAGGATCCAGCTTTAGAAAGAAGATTTCAGCCAGTATACGTGGGAGAGCCCTCGGTAGAGGATACTATTGCCATCCTGCGAGGTCTTAAAGAGCGCTATGAGGTGCATCATGGAGTAAAAATAAAGGATTCCGCTCTGGTGGCTGCGGCTATTTTATCCAATCGCTACATCACTGATCGCTTCCTTCCCGATAAAGCAATTGATCTGGTAGACGAGGCTGCTGCCCGCCTGAGAATGGAAATCGACAGCCTTCCCACGGAGCTAGATGAGGTAGAAAGAAAGCTCAGACAATTGGAGATCGAACGCCAGGCGGTGAAGAAGGAAAAGGATCCGGCTTCGCAAGCTCGCCTCCAGAAAATTGAGGAAGAAATTCAGGAGCTCAAAGAGAAGGCCATGGCCATGAGAGCTCAGTGGCAAAAAGAAAAAGAGCTTCTCAACCGCATACGAGAACTTAAGGAGAAAATCGAGCAGACCAAAACCGAAGAACAGCAGGCAGAGCTCAGAGGAGATTGGGACAAAGCTGCTGAGCTGCGTTTTGGCGTCAGGCTCTCCTTGCAAAAAGAGCTGGACGAGCTCAATAAACAGTTTTCCGAAATTGAAAAGGAAAAGAGGATGCTCAAGGAAGAGGTGGACGAGGAGGACATCGCCGAGATCGTCTCTAAGTGGACGGGAATCCCAGTGACCCGCTTGATGGAAGGAGAAATGCAAAAATTAGTCACCATGGAGGAGAGGCTGAAGCAAAGAGTAGTCGGTCAGGATGAGGCTATCATGGCGGTTTCCAATGCCGTGCGCCGAGCTCGCTCTGGATTAGCTGACCCTAACAGGCCCATCGGATCCTTTATCTTTATGGGCCCAACAGGGGTGGGAAAAACTGAGCTGGCCCGTGCTTTGGCCGAGTTTCTGTTCGACGACGAAAAAGCTATGGTGCGTCTGGACATGTCCGAGTACATGGAGAAGCACACAGTTTCCCGCTTAATTGGCGCACCTCCAGGATATGTAGGCTACGAAGAGGGAGGGCAACTCACAGAAGCTGTCCGCCGTCGTCCTTATTCCGTGATCCTTTTCGACGAAATTGAAAAGGCTCATCCTGATGTTTTCAACATCCTGCTTCAGATTCTGGATGACGGAAGATTGACTGACGGGCAAGGCCGCACAGTGGATTTTAAAAACACGGTCATCATCATGACCTCCAACATTGGAAGCCAGTTCATCCATGACCTGAACGACGACCCCAGCGTGATGAAAGCCAAGGTAATGGAGGCTTTGAGGGCCCAATTCCGACCAGAATTTTTAAACCGCATCGATGAGGTGATTATCTTCAACCGCTTGGGCAAAGAGGAAATAAAGAAGATTGTGGATATCCAATTAAGAAAAGTTAAGGAGCGCTTGGAAAACAAAGGAATTGGCCTGGAGGTCACCGAACAGGCCAAAGAGCTTCTGGCAGAATTGGGATTTGATCCTGTCTTTGGAGCTAGGCCATTAAAGCGCACGATTCAGAAAGAAATCCTGGACCCGTTAGCCCTGAAACTTCTCCAGGGTGAGTTCCAGGAGGGTGATACGGTTCTGGTAGATGCCAGGGATCAGGAGTTCGTATTCGAAAAGAAAGCCCTGTCTTAAGCTTACTCACCGATTACCGTCACGGTAACTTGACGGCGACGGGGCCCGTCCATTTCTAAAAAGAACACGCTTTGCCAGGTTCCTAAATCCAGGCTACCCTGAAGGACTGGAAGCGTGCGGGAGTTTCCAATGATCAGGGATTTCAAATGGGAATGGGCGTTGGCCCCGTGGCTCCAGCCTGTTCGAGAAATCCAGGAGCTCAAAAGTTTGAAAAAATCCTCCAGCAGGTTGGATTCGTTTTCGTTGACCACAATCGCTGAAGTGGTGTGTCCGGAATGAATATGGCATATTCCATTTTTAATCTGGCTTGCCCGCACGATCCTTTCCACCTGAACGGTAATGTCTACAAGCTCCTGGGTCCTTGAGGTACTTAGGGAAAAAATCTCTCTGTATACCATATTCCTCCTTTAAAACATATCATAATCTCCGGAAGTTATGTACCAATTTTCTGGATTGGAAAGATACCCTTCTTCCAGAGAACCATCCGGAGAAATGGCGATCAAGGCCTGGTGTTGAGAACGGAGCCTGAAGCCCAGCTTCTTTAAGACAGAAACAAAGGGAGAATGAGAAAGGATCCAGGAAGCGACGATTGCTGCCCCTTGAGAGCCAAGGAGATTCAAAATCAGGGTGAGGAAAACCTGAGCGGTTTCCCCGTTCCAATCTTTAACGAAAAACTCTCCAATGGAACCCAAGGGATACTGGAGCTGGACCAAACGCAAAACAGCTACCCCCAAAATCTCGTCGCTTCCCCTTTTTTTCAAAAAATAGGCCTGGTATTCCCCAGAAGGATGGTCCAGATACCTCCAATTCATATATTGACTGGTACGGTCAACCATCAGTGGAAAACGACTCCGGACGCCTCGCCAGAACGCATCATAAGGCATCCCAAACCTTTTAACTTTTTCCAAAAAAAAGTCCTCCACCTTGATCTTTTTTCCCCAGAAATAAAGCTTAACCAGGGGTTGAGCCATACCTCCCAGCAAAGAGCAGAGAAAAGAGCTCTGGACCCGAGCCTTAAGAGCGGAGGAGATATCCATTACTTTTATGAAGCGCTGCACTCTGGTAACTTCCAGCCATCCCAGTTTTTTTACATATGCGGAGTAAGAATTGCGATTGGGGAAACCATAAAATAAAGGAACGCTGCGCTTCTTTCCTTCCTCCAAAGTAAGACGAGCTAAGCGGCTGAAAACTCCTTTGCCTCGGAATTGAGAATCGGTCATTGTGTCTACGGATTGGGCACCCAGAAAGCGATTCTCTCCACTTTTCATAGGAACAAAGAAAAGGGCCTCCTGACCAATTACTTTTCCCTGATAGCGAGCCAGGGCAATAATGGGAGGGGAAAAAGGATTTTGCTCGTACTCCCATTTCCATTCCTCCATGGTACGAGGGATCTTGGGGAAAGTCCTGTGGAAAAGGTGAAGAATTTGTTCCTCTTCCCCGGATCTATAGAAACCGAACTCCATTTCTTCTGGTCCCATCTTTAAAAGCCCTTCTTTCTGGCCCTCTTTTGGCTTTGAGCTGGCATAAGTATAAAATATAGAAAAATTCTGAGGAAAAGAAAACAAAAAATGAGAATTCCAGACTACCATATTCATCCAGATTTCAGTTTTGATGCTCGGGGAACAGTATTGAACTACGCTCAATTTGCCGAAGAAAAAGGAATGGAGGAAATCTGTTTTACCACTCATTTGGATCTGGACCCAGTTCGTGCTCCCCGAGAGGGCTGGGTGAGAGTCAACGGAAGCCGTGTTCCCAACTATAACCCAAGCTGGATTTTTAAATACATTGAGGCCATTGAGGAAGCCCAAGCTTTATTTCCCGATTTAAAGCTCAAGAGAGGGTTGGAGGTAGATTATTTTCCTGAAGTAGAGAGCCTGCTTGAGCCCTTTCTCCATTTTTCATGGGACTTCCTGCTCGTATCTGTGCACTGCATTCAACACCTGGCAGTGGCCAACGAAAAGGAGGGGGCACAGCTTCTATCTCTGATGACCCCGGAAAAAATTGCTTCTGAGTTTGCAAAACAGGTTAAAAAAGCTATCCTTTCAGGCATTTTCCACGGTTTGGCACACTTGGACTATTTCAAACGACAAAACCACCCAGGCTTTAAAGAGAGGTTCCTTTCCGCTTTAGAGCCTTGCCTGCCGGAAATACTGACCCTTCTCAAAAAACAGGGGATGGCCCTGGAAGTCAATGCCCGGGCTATTTTCCGTTATAATTTAAAAGAGCCCTTTCCCGGTTCTCACATCCTTTCTTTAGCATCTTCTCTGGGCCTGGAGACAATAACCTTTGGATCTGACAGCCATAATCCTTTAGAGCTTGGCCTAAAGTTTGATACACTTCTTTCTTTAGCCATGAAGTCAGGTTTCAAAGCTGTAACGACCTTTAAAGGAGGAAAAATTGAAAATATCATTCCCTTCTCCCAAATTGTCCCTCTCCTCCCTTCCTACCCCGCTTGAGAGTTTAAAAAATTTAGGGAAGGAGCTGGGTCTGGAACTATACGTCAAAAGGGACGATCTTATAAGCGTAGCCGGAGGCGGAAACAAGGTCCGGAAACTGGAGTTCCTCCTGGCCGATGCCCTGACACGTGGAGCCCAAACTATATTGACAATGGGAGCACCCCAATCCAACCACTGTCGACAGACAGCCCTTTTAGGGGCTAAGTTCAACCTAAAAGTCCATTTAGTGCTAATGGGGGAACAACCCGATTCCCTGCAGGGGAATCTTTTTTTAGATCAGTTGGCAGGCGCCCAGATACACTTCACAGGAAAAGGGAAAGAGGAGAGCCTGAACTATATGAAAAGCCTTTTCGAGGAGCTCAAGCGAAAAAACTCCAATCCCTACCTTATTCCCTATGGGGGTTCAAATGAGCTGGGAGTACAGGGATATGTGGCTGCGTGGCAGGAGTTAGAGGAGCAAGCCATAGAAAGGGGGATTAAATTTGACTTTGTCGTACTTCCTGCTTCATCAGGAGGCACCATGGCTGGAATATTACTGGGCCAGGTCCTGAGGGGCTCTCACACCATAAGCATCGGGATAAGCGTGGGACCCTGCAAAAGCGAGCTGGAAAGCAGCATCCTCGATCTATTCCAAAGAACCAAGGAAAAATTCGGCATTGATGCTGCCCCTCCGGATTTTCGACTTCATGAGGAGTTTATTGGTCCAGGATACGGGGCCTTGGACCAAGAAACCAAGGAAGCTATTAAATTCATGGCTCAAAGGGAGGGATTGCTGCTTGATCCCGTTTACACTGGAAAAGCTTTCAGGGGGCTCCTAAATTTAGCCCAAAGGAAAGAGATCGCAGGCCGGGTACTCTTTTGGCATACAGGAGGAATCCCGGGCCTCTTTGCTTATGCTGATAACTTTTAAGTGCATTATTTTTTATCAAGAGGAGAGAAGGAGTCAGATATGAGAAGGCTGTTTTCCGCAACACCGGAAGAGATCCTTAAAGGGGAAACTACAGATATTTATTTCCAGCGTACAATGGAAATATTGAAAGCCAGAGGTTTGGACCAAACCGAGGTAATGGCGGAAATTTTTCCCACTCAGGACGGCGTTCTTTGCGGCACTGAGGAAATCAAATATCTTTTAGAGGGGAAAAAATTAAAGGTTTGGGCGCAGAGGGAAGGGACATGCTTTAAAGCCAAAGACACTCTATTGCGCATAGAAGGTCCTTATGGAGAATTTGGCGTACTCGAAACAGCTATGTTGGGGATTTTAGCTTCTTCCTCAGGATGGGCTACTGCTGCCCGAGAGTGCAAAATAGCTGCGGGTGAAAAATCGGTAATTTCTTTCGGCGCAAGACATGTTCACCCTGCTGTGGCCTCAGTAATGGACAGGGCTGCAGTAATTGGGGGAGCTGATGGAGCCAGCTCCATCTTAGGTGCCAGGGTTCTGGGGATCAAACCCTCAGGCACCATGCCCCACGCTTTGATTCTAATTTTCGGGGACACGGTCTTGGCCGCTCAAGCCTTTGATCAAGTCGTGGAAGAAAGCGTTCCCCGAGTAATTCTGGTGGACACTTTCCACGATGAGGCAGAAGAGTCCTTAAGAGTAGCACAGGTTTTGAAGGAGAGGCTGCATGGAGTTAGGCTGGACACTCCCCGGGAAAGGGGCGGAGTGACTGCTGATCTAGTACGGGAAGTTCGGGCGCGCTTGGATCAGGCTGGTTTTCCTTTCGTGAAGATTTTCGTTTCTGGAGGGTTAAATCCAGAAAAAATAAAGATCCTTTCCGATGCTGGGGCTGATGCCTTCGGAGTAGGCTCTTATATTTCCTCTGCCCGCCCCATTGAGATGACAATGGACTTGAAGTCTGTAAGAGGTGTCCCTCTGGCCAAAAGGGGGCGGATTCCTGGACCCATTGAAAATCCACTTCTGGAAAGAATTTTATGAGCACTTTTGATTATCTGAGCTTAATTCTCTGGTTGATTTTAATCCTGGCCATTTTCTTGCCCTTATTACGTCAGAGATCACTGCATTGGCAAAGGTTCAAGATTATCAGGCAATTGGAACTCAAGAGAAAGTCTCGAGTAATCACCCTTATCCATCGTCAGGAAGTGCTTTCCTTTTTGGGAGTTCCTTTTTATCGCTACATTGACATCGATGATTCCGAACAGATACTAAGAGCCATCCGTCTCACCCCTCCCGAGATGCCCATTGACATCATTATCCATACAGCGGGAGGCCTAGTCCTGGCAGCGGAACAGATTGCTCATGCCTTAAAAAACCACAGAAGCAAAGTGACGGTTATGGTACCGCACTATGCCATGTCTGGAGGAACAATGATTGCCTTAGCCGCAGACGAGCTCATTATGGATGAAAACGCAGTCCTGGGTCCTATCGACCCTCAGCTGGAAAGAGGGCTGGGAAGCTTGATTCCCGCCACCAGCGTGCTGAAAATTCTTTCCCAGAAAAACAGGGACCATGTGGATGACCTGACCCTGGTAATGGCGGACGTAGCCGCAAAAGCCATCTCACAGGTTAAGCATTTTATCCGGTGGCTCTTGAGCGGGAAGGCTTCTCCTCAGGAAGCGGAAAAAATTGCCTCTTTCTTAGCAGAAGGCCAATGGACCCACGATGCTCCCTTGACTGTGGAGGCCATCAGGGAAATAGGGCTCAACGTAGAGACCAAGATCCCACAGGAAGTATACAAATTGATGGAACTTTATCCCTCCCCAGCAGGTCGACGCCCATCGGTACAGTATATTCCTTTTCCTTACGAGAAAAAGGAGGAAGGTAAGTGATGTTAGGTTTAATCTCTGTCCCTAAGGAAGTGGCTGCAAAATTTCGGCTTCCTGTAAAAAACGGGAAAGTTCAAGCCTGTACCTTTGACTATTGGGAAACCCTGGTTGAGGAAAGGGAAAAGGGAGCAGCACGCATTGAAAAAATCAGCAGGGAACTCGTGGATTTGCCCTTTTTTTCGGGAATTAGCGCAGAAAAACTGCAGGAAGCAGTGGAAAAAAGATGGCTTGCGGTCACTACCCTCCTTTCTGCTCAACCCTTTGAAGTTCCTATTCAAAAGTTTATAAAGGAAGTGTTCGCAGAAATGGGAAAAGAAATCGACCAGGGTTCCGTAGAGGAATTAACTTCCTTTATCTCAGAGAAGGTCCATGAACAAACTCTGGTCTTGGAGGGAGCGGTAGAGTTTCTGAGCTTTTTAAAGGAAAAGGGGATCAAGATAGGGTTGATTTCCAATACCCAGTTTCCCCGAATTCTGGTGGAGCAAAGTCTAAAAAAACAAGGGCTTCTTCCCTATTTTGATTCCATAGTGCTCTCTTCAGAGGTCTCTTGGAGAAAACCTCATTTAGGGATTTTCAGGGAAGGACTAAAGAGGCTGAAAGTAAAACCAGAAAATACCCTCCATTTTGGAGATTCCCCTTATTATGATGTGGAAGGGGCAAAAAGAGCAGGCATTTTCCCTGTGCAGGTTCTGGCCAGCCGTTTCCACCCACCACTGGAGGCAGAGGTCGCAATCAGCGACTGGCGAGCAGCCAAAATGTTATTCCTTCGCCTCTGGGGCTAATTTCACTTTCTAAATGCGGAGAAGGCCCCTTTTCCCGGGAAATATGCCCCTGCTCCCAGGTTTTCCTCAATGCGCAGAAGTTGATTATACTTAGCAACCCGCTCGGACCTAGCCGGAGCACCAGTTTTAATAAAGCCGGTGTTCATGGCCACAACAAAATCGGCGATAAATGTGTCTTCGGTTTCTCCCGAGCGATGGGATACCACTGCCCCGTAATTGTGTCTTCTGGCCATATGCACGACATTGATGGTCTCTGTAAGCGTTCCAATCTGGTTCAGTTTGATTAAGATCGCATTGGCCACGCCTTTTTCAATCCCCATTCTCAAGCGCTCTGGGTTGGTAACAAAGATGTCATCGCCAATGAGCAACACTTTTTCCTTAAGAGCCCGAGTAAGCTCTTGCCAGCCGCTCCAGTCGTCCTCTGCCAGACCATCCTCTAAAAGGGCAATAGGATAGCGGGAAACTAAATCTAAGTAAAAACTCACCATTTCGCTGGAAGTGAGCTTCTTTCCCTCCGCCTTAATATAATAAACCCCATCCTGATAGAACTCCGAGGCGGCAGAGTCAATTCCCAGGAGAACGTCTTCTCCTGGCCTCCAGCCAGCGCGCTCCACCGCTTCCAAAATGACTTTTAAAGCCTCTTCGTTCGAACTCAGGTTAGGCGCAAAGCCGCCTTCATCGCCGATGGAAGTGGAGAGCCCCTTTTCCTTAAGCACGGTTTTCAGGGAATGGTAAACTTCACTTGCAATCCTTAAAGCCTCCCGAAAGGTGTTACCCCCCACAGGAAGGATCATGAATTCCTGAAGATCAACATTGTTGTCAGCGTGCTTTCCCCCGTTGAGAATATTCATGCAGGGAATGGGCAAGGTGCACCCACCTATTCCCCCCAGATAAACGTGAAGAGAAATTCCGAGATAATTCGCCGCTGCACTGGCTACGGCCAGGGAGACCCCGAGCATAGCGTTGGCGCCCAGGTTACTCTTATTAGGCGTGCCATCCAGTTCAATCATGATACGATCGATCTCAGCTTGCTGAAAAACGCTTATCCCTTCAATCGCCGGAAAAATCCTTTCCTCGATGTTCTTCAGGGCTTTCAGCACTCCTTTTCCCTGAAATCTCTTCTTATCACCATCTCTAAGTTCCAAGGCTTCGTGGGTCCCGGTGGAAGCTCCAGAGGGGACGATACTCCGACCTGTTGTGCCGTCCAGTAACTGGACTTCTACCTCCACCGTGGGATTCCCCCGAGAATCTAAAACCTCTCTGGCTTTAATGTTTTCAATTGCATCCATGCTCTTCACCTCTCTTTTTGTCCAATTTTAAATCCAGAGAAGGCGATTCACAAGAAAGAAACGTGCTTGCGATCTCTAAGAGAAGACGTGGTGCTTAAGGCCTTAAAGAGAGGTTTATAAATTAAAAAGGCAAGGAAAAGCTTCGCAAGATCAAAAGGAACAAAAGGTGTTACACCCAGCGCGACAGCCTTAAGCCAGGAAATTCCCAGTGCGTAACTTAACCAAGTGCACCCCAAAAGGTAAATAAGAGAGAGTCCCACAAGGCCAGAAAGCAAACGCAGATAAATTCTACCCCTTCGACCCAGAAAAGAAATGACCGGGGCGGCAACAAGAAAACCAAATAGATACCCACCCTTAGGACCGAAGAGCACTGCGCTTGATCCCTCTCCACCAGCGAAAACGGGAAAACCCCAGGCTCCAAGCAGAAGGTAGGATAAGACGATAAGAAAGCTCTCCCCTGGAGGGAAAAGCAAGGATATTAAAAATAGAAAGAAAACCTGAAAGGTAAGAGGAACGCTTAAAAATGGAAGCGGAATGCTAATCCAGCTTCCTAAAATCATAAGAGCAACTCCCAGAGACAAGAGGGCCACTTTTGATGCTATGCTTCTAAACCGCATACTGTTGAAAAAAAGACCTCAATTCAGGTGAATTTTACTTTAAAAATTCATCAATGGAAACAAAGGTGTAACCCATTTTCCTGATACTACTTATTAGATCATCCAAAACAAGATAGGTATAGGGGCTGGCCACATGGCAGAGAATTATAGCTCCATCCTCAAGCCGGGAAAGAATTCTCTCCTTGACCCACTGGGGATCGTGACCTTCCTCCCAGTCTAAAGAATCGCATGTCCAATATATGCTCCAGTAGCCCTGAGAAGCCACAACCTGCAAAACCCTTTCGTCTCGATCGCCGTAAGGTGGGCGGAAAAGAGGCTTAGTGCTCTTTCCTGTGAGCCGAACAACCTTTTCTTCCAGAGAATCGAGCTCATTTTTAATCTCCTCATCAGAAAGCTGGGTCAAATAGGGGTGATTTTGCGTGTGGTTGCCAATGCGAAAACCCAATTGGGAGATCCTCTTCACGTCTTCAGGGTTATCCTCAACCCACGTGCCAGTAAGGAAAAAGGTGGCAGGAGTTTTATTTTGCACAAGAACCTCCAGAATCTGATCAATGTAGCCTCGGCCTGCTCCGGCATCAAAGGTCAAAGCAATCCGCATCTGACCAGAAGTCCCTCGAGCAATCTCCCTTGGCTCTAACGCGGAAGTGGAAGAAGAAATCGAGGAAACGGTTTCTGGGCTACTCGTTTCTACAGCGGGAGGAGAAGAAGAAGGGTTGCTTGAGGAGAAGCTGGGAGAAGTTGGGGGTTTGGTTTCGCTCGTCGTTAGAGAAGAGTTACTTTCTCCTGAAGGAAAGGGCGTTAGACAACCAGCAAGAGAAAGAAAGAGCACAAATATCAAGAGAAATTTGATAATCTTCACGAGGAAATTATATTCTTTTTTGCTGGGGAAAAATATTCCCTGTGATTTGAGCTTATAATATTTGAGCAAGGGTGAGTTTTCCCGGAAAAAGAAAGGAGGTTTTCCCTGAGGAGGTCATGATTTTGGAGGTAATCTTCTCCACTTTAGATCTTGAGGGAAGACCTAATTTTGCCCCTATGGGCGTGAAGTGGGGGGAAGAAGAGCTCACCGTTCGCCCTTTTAAAAATACCCAGACCTTCCGTAACCTCCAGGATACGGGCTACGGTGTGGCTTGCATCACTGACGATGTGCTGGCCTTTGTGAATAGCGCCTTATACCATGCTCCCCTCCCCTATTTTCCGGCCAGATCAATTCCGGGGGTCGTCTTTCAAGGCACCTGCTATTGGAGGGAACTGAAAGTGCGAAGGATTGAGGAGGCAGAGGAAAGAGCAGAAATCAAATGCCAAGTAATGGATCGGGGTTTCAAGCGGGATTTTCTCGGTTTTAACAGAGCACGCAATGCCGTAATTGAAGCCACGATCTTGGCTACTCGCCTCCAATTTATTCCCGATGAAGAAGTGCGAGATTCCCTGAACCTCCTGGCCCAAATTGTACAGAAAACGGGAGACGAAAGGGAACAAATCGCCTTTGAGCTTGTAAGGCAGTATTTTCTGAAGAGGAAATAGAGATGGCTCTAATTGTAAAAGCCTCAGCAAGGCTCCATTTCGGATTTCTGGACCTAAACGGGGAACTGGGTCGGCTCTATGGCAGCATGGGCATGGCCATAGACATTCCCCAGGTCATATTAGAGGCTGAAATGGCAGATAAAAGGAGTTTGATTGATCTGGAAAACCAATCCCAGGAAGTCCTTTGCCAAACAATTGGACCCACGAAATTGATAATCAAAGGCAGGGAAAGGGAAAGGGTGCAAACTTTCGCCCAGCGCTTCCTGGAGCGCTTTCCTTTGCCTGGAACAGTGCTTATGGACCTAAAAAGGAGCATTCCGCCTCACATAGGCTTGGGGTCAGGCACACAACTTGCCCTGGCCGTAGGGGCTTCCCTGGCCAAATTAGCTCAAATAAGAATCAGCTTGAAGAATCTCGCTCTAATTATGGGAAGAGGAGTGCACTCAGGAATTGGCATAGGTACCTTTCGATATGGAGGATTTATCGTAGACGGAGGACACTCTGTCAAGGAAAATGAACCCGGAATCCCCCCTATTTTATTTAGATGTTCGGTTCCTAATTCTTGGCATTTCCTAATTGCTGTTCCCTCCCAGAATCCGGGGCTTGCGGGCAATTTGGAACAGCAGGCCTTTCAATCCTTGCCACCTGCGCCTCCCCATCTTTCTGAGAAAATATGCCGTTTACTCCTGATTCAGATGTTGCCGGCGCTAAAGGAAGGAGATCTTAGAAATTTCGCCCAAGCGCTTACCCTAATTCAGCAATTAGTAGGGGAATGCTTCGCTCCTGTGCAGGGTGGAAGGTTCGCTAATCCTGTATCGGAAAAGCTAATTGAATATTGGCTAAGTCAGGGAGTTTCAGGCGCGGGCCAAAGTTCATGGGGACCCACGGTATACGCCCTTTTGGGAAAAAAGCAAGAGGCACTGGAGCTTAAAGAGAAAAGCGAGGAATGGCTCAAGCAAAACGGAGGGGGCCAGATTTTCCTGGCCAGGGCTAATAATCAGGGCGCCTCTTTTATCCCAAAATAATTTTATCCTGAGTAAGCCAGGAGAAGTAAAAAAGGAATATCTTTCCGGCGTTGACCCTCATCTTTTAAGCTTCTATAATTAATAAAATGATAACTTTCGAAATGAAGAGAGAATATGAGCTTCACTCATAAGGCTTATTTGGGTTTAGGTTCCAACTTAGGAGATCGTCAGAATAATCTAATTCAGGCTTTGCAGCAGTTAAAGTCCCAGGCAAAGGTGGAGAAGGTTTCCTCTTTTTATGAAACGGAGCCCGTAGGCTTTCTTGATCAGCCTTTTTTCATCAACGCTGTTTGTTTAATTTCTACCGATCTTGACCCACGCCAGCTTTTTTCTTTTATAAAGCGAATAGAGCGCCGTATGGGTCGTCAGCCTGCATTCCGCAATGCGCCCCGCCCCATCGATATCGATATCCTTTTTTATGATGACCTGATCTTAGACTCTCCGGAGCTCACCATTCCCCATCCTGCTTTGCATCAACGGGCCTTTGTCCTGGTTCCGCTTTCAGAAATTGCCCCCAATTTGGTACATCCCGTTTTGAAAAAAACAGTGGTTGAGCTGCTTAAAATGGTAGATACAGGCGGAGTTCGCAAGCTTCCTCGCGGTCTTCAGATTTCTCTGGGAAAAGACCTTCAGGAGAGTGCCCCCTCCGTTCATCTCAGCTTGAGCAAAGTGGGAATTACTAACATGCAGCGCATTATAAGCCTGGCCAGTGATACTGGATGCAATTTCTTCTTTGCAAATCTGGAGCTCTTTGCGGACCTGAAGCCCGTGCAAATGGGTGTGCATATGTCACGTTTCAGCGATGCCCTGGAAGAGGTTGTAGACGAGGTGATAACGCAAAAAGCCGCTAATGTCGAATCCTTGGCTGAAGCCATCGCTCGCCAGATAGTAGAAAGGCAAGGGGCAGTTCGCTCGGAAGTCCACATTTATGCCAAGTATCCTGTAGAAAAAAACACCCCTATCTCCGCTAAGAAAACTCAAGAACTTTATTCTCTGATCAGCATGGCTGTTTGCAACGAAAATGGCTTAAAAACATTAATCGGAGTAGAGGCTGAGGGCATGACCGCTTGTCCTTGCGCTCAGGATATGGTTCGGGATTACTCCAGGGAGCGATTAAAAGAGGAGGGTTTCTCTGAAGATCAAATAGAGAAGATCCTGAAAGCAATTCCCATCGCTTCACACAATCAAAGGGGCAGAGGAACGCTGTTGGTCGGGACCAAAGAAAGAATTAGAGCCGAGGAACTGGTAGAGATTGTGGAATCCTCCATGAGCTCCGAGACTTACAATCTCTTGAAGCGCCAGGATGAGCTTTTTGTGGTGGTCAAAGCCCACAGCAACCCCATGTTTGTGGAGGATGTAGTGCGAGAGATGCTTTATAACCTAATTGAAACCTATCCCAATTTGCCTGATGAGACTTTTATCTTAGCCAAGCAAGTCAATTTTGAGGGCATTCACAAGCATGACGTCTTTGCGGAAAGGTTCGGAACGCTGAACGAAATCCGCAAGGAAGTGCTGGAAGGAAAATACGTCAGCAAACATACGACTTTAGAAGAGTGGCTGAACAATCCATAGTGGATTAACTCTATTTTTCTCTCTTCTTAATAAAACCGTAGAGAGTTTGGAAAATAAATATGGGGAGAGTCGATATGGTTGAATCTGCAAGGAAAATAGCCTGGGCAATTACAGGAGCCGGTCATTTTCTTCCCGAATGCGTGGAGATGCTGGGGAAATTATCCAATGCAGACGTCTTCCTTTCAAAGGCTGCGGAGGAAGTCCTCAAGATGTACGACTTAGAGGAAAAGATAACGAAAAATGCCCCAATTGTCATCCGCGATCACATGGCCAGTGCCCCCATTGTGGGCAGGTTTGCCAAGGGAACCTACTGTGCGTTAGTGATTGCACCTGCTACCTCCAATTCAGTAGCCAAATTCGTCTATGGCATAGCCGATTCCTTAATATCAAACCTTTTTGCCCAAGCAGGAAAATCCCTGGTTCCTATCATTGTCTTACCTACGGACGTGGAACCTGAATTGAATTCCAAAACTCCCAGAGGGAATGTGGTCAAAGTCTACCCTCGCCCTATCGATCTGGAAAACGTAGAAAGGCTAAAAAGTTTTCCCCATGTTACCGTGGTCTTAAATACCCAAGATCTGGAAAAATGCCTAAATATTTATTTGTAACAGGGAAATTAGCCTCTGAAGCGCTTCAAGAAACATTGTCTGGCATGAATCCGGATTTTTCTTACGATATTGCAGTGCTTCCCATCACCGTAGCCGCTCTTATGAAACCTTCCTTTATCGCTAAACATCTCGGTTCTGGAATCGGCTTTGACTTCGTTATGGTTCCGGGTTGGATTCGCGGAGACTTGAGCGTGATTGAAGATAAAACTGGCTCTAAAGTAATCCTGGGTCCCAAGGACCTTAAAGATATCCCCTTCTTCTTCGGTTATGAGCGCCAGAAAGAGGGCTACGGAGAATATGATGTCAAAATATTCGCGGAGATAGTGGATGCCTCTCTTTTGAGTCTGGAAGAGATTGTAAACCGAGCTGAGTATTACAGGTCAAATGGCGCTGATGTCATCGACCTCGGGTGGCCAGCTGAAGGAAGCTTCAAAGACATAGAAAGGGTCCTGATGACTTTAAAGGCCAGGGGTTTTCAAGTAAGCCTGGATACTTTCAACCAGGAGGATGTCTTGCGCGCCAGCAGAGTCGGGTTCGATTACTTATTGAGCGTGAACTCTTCCAATTTGCAACTGGCCCGCAAACTTACCTGCCCAGTAGTGGTGATTCCAGATTTTGGCCAGGGAATAGACTCCCTGGAAAACAATATCGCCAAACTTGAGGAATGGGGCCTTCCATACATTATTGACCCCATAATTAATCCAGTTAATTTTGGCTTCACTGAATCTCTCTGTCAATTCCTGGAAGTCCGCCGAAGACACCCAGCCTCAAAAATGCTCATGGGATTGGGAAATATAACAGAGCTTTTGGACGCTGATAGCGTAGGCATAAATGCACTTTTAATGGGTATAGTAAGTGAACTAAAAATTGATTATGTCTTGACAACTGAAGTGATCAGCTGGGCCAAAGGCTCTGTTCGGGAACTGGACATTGCCCGGAAATTGATGCACTATTCCCAGAAGAACAGGATTTTGCCCAAGAATATAGAGGATCGTTTAATCGCCTTGAAGGACACCCCTCATACTCATTTCTCAGAGGTAGAATTGCGGCGCATCCAAAAGGAAATCAAGGACAGCAATTTCCGCATCTTTACGGACAAGGAAAAAATATACGTCTTCAATCGGGATCTCTTCGTCATGGGAACGGACCCCAAAGAAATCTTCCTTCAATTAGGAGTGGAGGATGCTTCCCATGCCTTTTATTTGGGGCGCGAGCTTGAAAGGGCAGCTCTTGCTCTGCGCTTAGGGAAAAAATACATCCAGGAGGAGCCTCTACACTGGGGTTACCTGGGAGAAGACAGCGGCAAGGAAAATTGAGATAAATTAAAGGAGGCTGGAGTCAAAAGTGGAAAAGAAAAAACGCGTAATAGGAATTGATCCAGGAACAGTTAGTTTTGACATCTGCGGATTGGAAGACGACCAGGTGTTTTGCGATGCTACTCTGCCTACTCCTGAAGTAGGTGCAGCACCTCAGATTTTAGTGGAGTATTTAAACTCATTCCGTCCTCTTGATCTATTAATTGCTCCCTCGGGATACGGTCTCCCCTGGATTAAAATTCAGGATTTTGGCCCACGAGAAGCTTTTCAATATGTCCTTGTGGACAGCAAGGAAAGAAAACCCCCTTCCTTATTAAAGGGAATGACCGAAATGGTTAAGCTTTTCAAGGAGACTGACCTTCCGATCATCTTTATGCCCGGAGTAGTTCACCTTTCCACCGTCCCAGAACACAGAAAAGCAAACAAGATAGACATGGGCACCGCCGATAAGCTTTGCTGTGCAGCGCTCGGCGTTTTTGACCAAGCAAGGCATCTTGGTATTCCCTACGAGAAGACCTCTTTTATATTAGTGGAGGTCGGAGGAGCGTACACCGCTGTTATCAGCGTAATGAATGGGAAGGTAATTGACGGCTTAGGAGGAACTAATACCTACATAGGCTACCTCTCCCTGGGAGCTATGGACTCTGAGTTAGCCTATCTTTTAGGAGCGTTCGACAAAGACGTTCTCTTTTCAGGAGGAGCAGCCTATATAGCGGGCAAACCCGATCTGAAGCCAGAAAGTTTCGTGGAATTATCCCTGAGAGAGGAGCAAGCGAAGATGGCCTGGGAGGCATTAATAGAGGGAGTGGTCAAAAGCGTTTTAGCGGAATTGGCTGTGCTTCCGGAACCCAAGGAGATCTTACTTTCGGGCCGTTTGTGCCGTTTCCACAGGATACGAGAGGAGTTAAGCAAGAGACTGTCTCGGTTCGGTCCTGTGCGCAGAGTGGAAGGAATAGCCAATACAGCTAAAGAAGCGGCCCAAGGAGCAGCTCTCATAGCTAATGGCATGGCTGGAGGAAAGTTCCGAAAATTGGTTGAAGTGATGGAACTGGAGGGTGCCAGGGGTACATTACTTGATCATCTTTACATCAAGGATGCTGACAGTTTACGGAAAAAATATCTTTAAAAATGCCTCTTTTTGCTTTTGCCCGGTATAATAGGAAAGAGGTTCAAAATGGAATTGGGCATCGTAGTTGATAGCGTGGCGGATTTACCAGAAAACATAATTCAAGAATATGGATTTTCCCTGGTCCATTTTCCGGTCTATTTGGGGGAAAAAACCTACCTGGATAAGCTGAATTTAACCTCCCAAGAATTTTTCAAACTCCTCAAAAATAAAACCGAGTTTCCCCGTACCGCCGCTCCCGCGGTGGGTTCCTATCTGGAAGTCTTCCGACGCCTGATTGAACTTGGCAAATCTGTGCTGGCTTTTACCATTACATCCAAACACTCAGCTGCTTACCAATCCGCTTTATTAGCAAAGAAAATGCTGGGGGAAGAAGAGGTAGAAGTGATAGATACGGGGAGCGCTTCCATGGGAATCGGCCTTGTGGCTATAAAAGCAGCGGAAATGGTCAGGAAAAGGCTCAAAAAGGAAGAGATCCTTGCTCGGATTAGAGATATTCTGCCTCACGTGCAAGTTTTGGCGATGATTCCTAATATTTCTTATGCCGCCAGAGGAGGGAGGATTTCCGCTCCTGTAGCTAAACTTGCCAGCCTTTTGAACATTAAACCCATCATTCGTATCAGAAGGGGAATAATTGAGCTTGTAAGCAAAGTTTCCGATTATAGCGGAGCCATCCAGAAGATGGTTTCTAAAATAAGAAGCGAAGCGGGATCAAGAATTTGCCATCTGGCAGTGATGCATGCCGATATAATAAATGAAGCTCAGGAGCTGAAGCTCCAGCTCGATAGCATCCCCCATGAGGGGGAGATCACCGTTTCGGAAATCGGACCTGCTTTAGGAACCCATTCCGGTCCCGGAGCCCTGGCCGTGGCTTTTTTCCCTGAATGAGAGTTGATAGCAAATAAGTTAAGTATTTAAATATCTTCTATGTCTGTTTTGAAGAACGAGGAAATCGTTGCTCAAGAAGGCGGATACTTTCAAAGAGTCCTTTCCTCACTGAGAAATAGAAGTTATCGTATTTATTGGATGGGGCAGTCAGTCTCCCTAATCGGGACCTGGATGCAAACCACAGCTCAGGGGTGGCTGATCTACCAAATCACCAATTCTTCCTTTTATTTAGGGCTGGTTTCTGCCCTGGGGACGCTGCCAGTGCTTTTCTTTTCCTTATTCGGAGGAGCCATTGCAGATCGACTGCCCAAAAGGAAATTGTTACTTTTCACCCAATCGGCTTTAGCTGTTCAGGCTATAATTTTAGGAACTCTTGTCTTAACAGGGGTTGTGCAGATCTGGCATGTTATGGTTCTTTCCTTTCTTTTAGGGCTAATGAACGCTATTGATGCCCCTACCCGGCAATCTTTCATTTTTGAACTTGTGGGAAAGGATCTTTTAATGAACGCTATCGGCTTGAATTCAATCTCCTTCAACATCGCCAGAATCCTGGGGCCAGTAATCGCGGGAATCCTCATCTCCGCTGTAGGCCTTGCCCACTGTTTTATTATCAACGGGATAAGTTATCTTGCCGCCATTGCTGCCCTTATCCTGATGCGTATCCCAGACATTGCTAAGGCCTCTAAAGAAGAGCAAATTACGAAAAGCGTCCTGGACGGCTTGCACTTTGTGCGGCTGAGATTGGATATTTTCTCCCTTCTGGCAATCGTTGCTTCCTCTTCAATTTTTGCCTTCTCCTACACTACTTTAATGCCAATCTTTGCGGGAGACGTTTTAAAGAGCGGGGCTGCTGGGTTGGGAGGTTTGATGTCCGCTGTAGGTGTGGGAGCCCTTTTGGGGGCTTTGAATGTGGCTTCCATGAATACTAAGGGCAAAGGTGCAATGGTGGCCTTTGTTGCCAACTTGGCTCTATCTTTATCCCTTGTTTTATTCGCCCTTTCACGCTGGTACTGGCTTTCTTTAATCTTCCTTGCTGGGACGGGATTTTCTATGATCACTCAGAATTCCACCGTGAACAACCTCATCCAAACAAATACTCCGGACCACATGAGAGGAAGGGTAATGGGGCTTTATAACATTACTTTTATGGGATTAGCTCCCATTGGGAACTTATTAGCGGGAACAATAGCCCAATTTTTAGGGGCTCCCATTGCCGTTTTAATAGGGGCGCTGATCAACGCCATAGTAGTCATTTTGCTTTACCGCTTGCGTCCAGAGATGAAAAATCTTTCCTGAAGAAATAGTAAGATATAACGGCCCTGAGGGACCAATCAAAGGCAGTGGCGATCCACACCCCGGCGAGCCCCAATCCCAGAGGGAAGGCCAAAAGATAAACAAGCAAAAGCCTTCCCAGGAAAACTCCGGCGAGGGTGGCGATCATGGGACTCCTTGTATCTCCTGTTCCTCGCAGGGCACCGGAAATTATCATGAAGATTGCCAGGCCTGGCTGTTCTAATCCTCCCAAGCGAATAGCGACTCCGGCCTGGGCCAAAACTTGAGGAGTACCCCCAAAAAGCAAAGCAATCTTATCTCCAAAGGTCAGGAAAACTAAGCCAAAGGAGGAGAGGACAGAGAGGCCGATCCTTAAAGTGCGCATCACGCTGCGTTCGGCCAATTCTGGTCTCCTGGCTCCCACAAACTGACCCCCTAAGGTCGTAGAAGCTACAGCAAAACCCCATCCAGGCATATATGAAAGGGATTCGATACTTAAGGCCACCTGGTGAGCGGCCAAAGCCACTTCTCCCAAAGCAGAAACGAACCTCATGAAGACCACTTGCGCTCCTCGAAAGACCAGGGCTTCCCAAAATGCAGGGGAAGCCAGGCTGGTCAACTCTCTCAAGAGATTTTTTTCTGGCATTAGCCCTTTCAAGTTAAAGTAAAATTCACCTTTTCCCCACTTGACCAGGGCGATCACGATCAAACTGCTTATTCCTGTAGCAATAGCAGTGGCCCAGGCTGCGCCGGCGACTCCCATAGGTGAAACAATCCCCCAGCCATATATTAAAATAAAAGCCAGGATAATGTGTAAGACATTGGCTAAACCGTTGATCAGCATAGGGGTCCGGGTGTCTCCAGATCCCCTTAGGGTTCCAAAAAGCATCTGGGCCGGAAAAGCTAAAAAATTGACGAGCACGATAAGGCGAAAATAAAAGGTCCCTTTCTCCAGGGCTTCTCCCTGTAAACCCATCAGCCCCAGAATGGTGGAACTCAGAAAAAAACCGCTTATAGCTACCAAAAAGCCAATGACAACAGCCAAAAAGAGCCCTTGCTCTAAATAAATACGGGATTTTTTGTATTCACCAGCTCCCCAAGAGCGGGCCACCAAGGATGTTGCCGCCACCACCAGAGCAGCAAAGAGCTGAGTAAGGATCAAATTCAAAAATCCTCCCATGGCAACAGCAGCCAGGGCAGCCGAACTTCTCAGCCAGCCCACCATGATGGTGTCGGTGAAAGAAACAAGGGTCATGAGCAGGTTTTCCACTACAGCTGGCCCTGTCAGCGAAAAGATAACTTTATCTAGTTCTTTCCTGGTAGGATTAGCGGAAAGAGTAAAACTTGTCCTCAAATTGCCTTATATTCTCTGACTAATTGACCGAAAAAGCCACTACTTTGTTTTTTCCTGACCTCTTTGCTTGGTACAAAGCGAGATCGGCTTGTCTTAAAAGCTCTTCAAGGGAGGGGATACTGCTCTTTTCAGGGCTGGTTACTCCTATAGAGATAGTAAAGGGCAAATATTTTTCCACCCTTTCCCTTAGGCGGTTAGTTAAGGCCAGCGCCCCTTTGAGGTTCGTTTCCGGCATTAGAACGACAAACTCTTCTCCTCCGAAACGAGCCAGGATGTCCACTTGACGGCAGTTCTCCTTCATTTTTTCCGCAAGCTCTTTCAAGGCTTGATCCCCGGCCAGATGCCCATACTGATCATTGTACTTTTTAAAGTCATCTATATCTATCATGGCTAAGGAGATGGAGCGGCCATACCTTTCTGCTCTTCCAACTTCCTTTTGGGCAAGCTCCAGGAAATACCTGCGATTGTAAAGGCCAGTAAGGTAATCAGTGACGGCCATTTCTCGAGTTCGCTCGTAAAGGATGGAGTTATACAAAGCCAGGGAAATTTGATCAGCAAGACTGACAATCAAGGCCTGTCTTTCTGAATCAAAAAAGCCTTTTTGGCTGCTCTCGATATCCAGAACTCCGATTATCCTTCCTTCCGCTTTGAGGGGAATGGCCATTTCACAAACAGTCTGGGGCGCTCCTTTAATATAATCGGGATCGTTCCTCACATCCTGCACCACTTGAATTTCTCCCTTGCTGGCAGCTCGTCCGGTAATCCCTTTGTTCAGAGGGATGAGAATATTTTTTACTTCGTTTAGGTACCCTCTTTGGGCGCGAATGCGAAGAGCGTTTTCTTTTTCGTCCACAATTAAAATCGCTGCGGTGTAAACCCCGGCCACAGAAGCCAGAGAATCCAAAATCATGTTTAGGGTTTGATCCAGCTCCAGCTGAGAGCCAATCACATTGGCTGCTCTGAGCAAAAGGGAGAGGTCCTCTGTGCGCCTGGACAATTCCTGGCGCAATAAAAACAGAGCAAGAAGGTAGGAAACAGCCTTCACCAGAGGACTGGCTCTTTCTGTATCTATTTTGGCTTCTTTTTTAAGAAAAACAAGAAGGTAACCTGGCTGCCAATTCCTGAGCTTAAGAGGATAAATAGTTACAGGCCCTGGGGCTTCCTTGGAGCCAAAATCCCTCCATTTTCGCCCCTCGATTATTCCTTCTTTTCCCGCTACACCCAGGAGGGTTTCCTCCTTGATTTCCGAAGGAAGGAGGTCGGGAGGAAAACCAGGAGAGGCCAGAGGGAAAAGGCTTCCGTCCTTTTTCAAAAGAAGTAAGAATCTATCAGAACCCAGTATGGCTTGAGCCTGAGGGGAAATTTCCTCCCAAAGGAAAAACCTGTCTCCCCATTTTTCCCAGAGCTCAGGGGGGATCTCGCTAGGCAATAAAATTTCTTCCTGTCCCATTTTTCCCACCTCCTCAAGAACTAAAGTAATATCCTGGCATCGACCACAACCAGTCCTGACTCGTAAAGCATAACCGGATTGGCATCGAGCTCCTTGATTTCCGGAAAGTCCACCACGAGTTGTGACAACCTGGACAGGGATTCCGCAAGAGCATCCAAGTCCTTTGGTGCTTGACCTCTAACACCTGTGAGGATTGAAGCTGCTTGAATTTCCAGGGCCATTTTCTTTGCCTCCTCCAGATTTACAGGGGCTACACGGAAAGTGACATCTTTCAGAACTTCTACAAAGATTCCCCCTAATCCGAACATCACCACCTGCTGGAATTGAGGGTCGCGGACAGCGCCAAAGATCACCTCGGTTCCTCCAGGAGAGGCCATCTTCTGCACCAGGGTGCCCACAATCCGAGCATCCTCTTTATATTTTCTGGCGTTTTCCAAGATCTCCTGAAAGGCTTTCCTCACCTCTTCTGGGTTCTTGAGGTTTACCTTGACCCCCTTGGCTTCAGTCTTGTGAATGATATCCGGAGAGGAAATCTTGAGCACCACAGGATAACCGATTTCCTCGGCAGCCTGTACTGCTTCATCTGGATTTGTGGCCAGGATGCTGGGGGCCAAGGGCAGTCCGTATGCTTTAAAAATCTGCCCTGCTTCGTATTCCATAAGAGCTCTTCGTCCCTCAAGCTTTACCTTTTCCAGGATTTCTTTTACTTTCTCCTTTTCCACAGGATAGGGTTTAAACTGGAGATACTTTTTTTCCAGACACCTTCCGTATTGGCGCAAAGCGCTGAGGGCACTCAAGGCATCATCGGGATCAAAATAAGCAGGAATGCCCTTGCTTTTGAGCCATTCTCCAGCTTCGAGACAACGCTCGCCCCCAATGAAGGAAACTACGATGGGCTTTACTGCCCCTGCTTGAACATAGGCCTCATAAAGCCCCTCGGCAATATTTTGTGGATCTGTAATCGAGGTCTCGCAATATAAAATGGCACATCCATCCGTCCAGGGGTGATTTAGAGCGTCTAAAAGGCACCCCTGGTACCAGGGACGGTCAGCCATTCCGGTCATGTCCACAGGGTTGCGGGGACTGCCAAAATCAGGCATCCATTTGCGGAAAAGCTCCTTCAAGTCCTGGGGGGGATCGGTCAAGGGTATTCCATGTCTTTCCGCTGCATCGGTAGCCAGAACGCCTGCTCCTCCTCCATTGGTGATTACCGCCACGTGATCCCCCATCAGCGGCTTCATCATAGAAAGGGCAATCGACCTGGTAAAAAGCTCGTCCAGGGTTTTAGCAGGAATAATTCCATACTGCTCAAAAGCAGCAGCATAGACTTTACTAGATCCCGCCAGCGAACCGGTATGGGAGGCAGTAGCCATCTCTCCCCTTTGAGAAACACCCGCTTTTAGAGCCACAATAGGCTTCTTGCTCCTTTTTGCGGATTCCAGGAATTTTCTCCCATCCTTTACTCCTTCAATGTATAAGCTGATGCAGGTAGTATTGGGGTCCTCATTCAAGGCATCAATAAAGTCAGCAAAATCCAGGTCAGCCATATTCCCGATGGAGATCATATGAGAGATGCCAATCTTGTTAATCCAGGTCATTCCATCCAGGGCTATAAGCAACGCCCCGCTCTGGGAGACAAGGGCGATGGGTCCGGGATAAGGAAGGTAAGGACCAAAAGAGGCGTTAGCTTTAGCCGGATTGTTAAGAATTCCCACAATGTTGGGACCCACAACGCGCATGTTGTGCCGAAGAGCGATATTTACCAATTCCTCTTCCAAATCCTTACGTCCTACTTCCCCAAAGCCAGAGGTTATTACTGCCACTACCTTCGTTCCCTTTTTCCCAGCATCTTCGACCGCTTGTAGGGCTATGTGCGCAGGAACAGTCAAAACAGCAAGATCCACATCCCCAGGGATTTCTGTAGCTGATTTGTAGCACTTTAACCCCAGTATCTCCTCAGCATTGGGGTTCACAGGATAGATTTTTCCCTGAAATTGGGAATCGAGAAGGCCTTTAACCACCATGTAACCAATAGAACCTTCTTTACGAGATGCGCCAATAACCGCAATAGAGCGGGGATTAAAAATTGCTTCTAATTTCACGAGTATATCCTCCAATATTAAGGTTTTTTATGGTAATCAATTGGCAGTATTATAAAACTAATTTTATCTAATATGGAAAGAACTTGGGCAAATTTTTCGATCAGGCCCTCCCAACCTCTTGACAGTTTTCCTTTTTGCCATTAAATTGTCATTATGTCAATATGGTTAAATGACATTAAAATTGATAGGGGATCGAGCGCTCCTCCGGCATACCTTCAACTGGCTGAATATATTATTTATTTAATCCAATCAGGAAAAATTGCCCCAGGTGAAAGGCTTCCTTCCATCAGGGATGTTTCAGCCAAAATAGATGTCAATAGGGGAACCGTCCTTTCGGCTTACCGCAAGCTTCAAGAGAAGGGAATAGTGGAATTGCGTGTGGGTAAAGGAACTATAGTAACAGCAGGATTAAGCTTGGAAACAAAGCCGGAATTTAGTCTTCCGCCCCTGGAGACCCATTTTAATTTAAAGGGGAGGGAACTCTCCGGATGGTTCCCCCGCCACAAGGAAATTCCCTTCTCCTTAGCGGCCCCCGATCCCATTTTGATTCCCCAGGAAGAGATCAAAGAGGCTATAAAAAGACTCCTGGAAACAGAAACGGAAAAAATCCTTTCCTACAGCTTCCCAGAAGGCGATGACGGCTTCAGGGAAGTTTACGCCACATTCCTCAAGGGAAAGGGAATGCCTGTAGGAGAAGATTGGATCCTTCCCACAACCGGAGCTACTCAAGCTTTTGACCTGATAGCTAAAGGCTTGGATTACGGAAAACCAGTTCTTTTGGAGGAACCTCTTTACATCGGTAGTCTAAAGTCCTTTTCGCTTTGGTCCCAAGAAATAGACAGGATTCCTCTTGAGGAAGACGGAATAAGTCTGGATCACATAAAAAGACTCCTGAGTCAGGGAAGGGACCCGCGGTTAATAGTGATTACCCCAGACTTTCAAAATCCCACTGGGTCCACTCTCTCTTTGAAAAAGAGAGAAGAAATTGCCTGGCTGGCCAAAAAATACGACTTCTTGATCCTTGAGGATGCTGTCTTTTCCGATCTTCATTATGAAAAGCCTCTTCCCTCCGTTCTTGCTTTAGCTCCAGAGAGAGTAATCAGGGTTGATAGTTTCTCCAAGACCCTGGCCCCTGGTCTTCGATTGGGAACAATTGTCGCCCATCCCCAAATCCTGGAATTCCTGATTCCTCTCAAGCAAGCCACGGACTACCAGACTCCTTACTTAGCTCAAGCCACAATGAGGGAGCTAATTAGTTCTGGTTTTTGGTGCAAGCACCTGGTTCGAATTCAGAAAGCCTACAGGAAGAAAAGAGAGGTGTTAAGGGAAGCTCTTGATTCCATGGGGAAAGAGATCTTCTCCTTTTGCACACCTTCTGGAGGGTTCTTTTTCTGGCTGGAGATCAGAACAGGAACTGACGCTCAAGAGCTCCTCTCTTTGGCTTCCTCTCGAGGAGTATCCTTTGCACCGGGGTTTCTTTTCTCTTCAAGAATCGAGCACCGACATTTTCTGCGTCTGTCCTTTTCCAGCGTTCCCGCAGAGAAGATCAAAGAAGGGGTCAAAATCCTCAGACAATCTTGGGAAGAGCTCTCTTCGCAGCGAATTCCCTCTTTACCTCAAATCTGAAAGGAGGAAAAAATGTTATCAAATACTAAGAGATTGGCTTTAATCGCTGTTTTAGCAGGTTTCACTTTCCTGGCCACGCTGATTCATGTTAACACGGGGCCAAGCAATTATTTTAATCTAAGCGAAGTCATCGTTTATACCAGTGCCCTTCTTTTTGGACCAGTTGTAGGAGGACTCTCTGGTGGAGTGGGAGCTTCCTTGGCAGATATTCTTCTGGGCTTTGCTTTGCCCTGGTCTCCCATTTCCTTTTTAATTAAAGGAGTGGAGGGCTTGATTGTGGGAACAATCTCCTCTCTTTCCTGGAAGAACAGGCTTTTGGGCGATGTCGTTTCTATCTTAGTGGCCTTTCCTTTCATGATCGGGGGGTATACGGTCGCTGTGGGATTATTATACGGCTGGCCAGCCTCCCTCGTGGAGCTTTACACTGACATAGTGCAGTGCGCTGCGGGATTGGCACTAGCCATTCCCCTCACTTACGCTTTAAGAAAAATCAGAATATCGGAAAGGTGGTAAACTTGAGCCTAAAAACTGTGCAAAAAAACTGGCCCTTTTTAATTCATCCCAGCCTGACCGTGCTCCTGACTGTATCTTATGAGGGGCAGGAAACTATTACTCCCATTGGCTGGATTATGCCCTTAAGCGGGGAACCCCCCTTTTTGGCTTTAGCTTTGAAGGAAACTCGCTTTGCATATCAGCTTTTGGTGAAAGCGAAAGAGTTCGCAGTAAACGTGCCCGGTTTAGACCTTGCGGAGAAAATTTGGGCCTGTGGAACTACCTCCGGCAGGAATCAGGACAAGTTCGCTCTTACCGGGTTTAAGAGGATGAAGGCGGAAAGGATAAAGGCTCCTTTAATTCAAGAGTGCATTGCTTATTTAGAGTGCCAGCTTTTTGCGGATAACCCCTTTGGAGATCACCACCTGATTGTGGGTCAAGTTTTAGCGGCAAGGGTTAAGGAAGGATATTTTGACGAACACTATAACGAAAAATTTTCTCCCTGTCTGCATTTGCGCAAGAACATGTTTTTGAACGCTGATTGGAAAAGCTTAAAAAAGGCCTAAGCTTTCTGCCCCTTCTCCCAAGAACAAAAATGGGGTGGCTGAGGGGAGTTGAACCCCCAACATCTGGATCCACAGTCCAGCGCTCTAACCAATTGAGCTACAGCCACCGAGATCAAGAAAATTTTAACATTTCCTCCACTTTTAGTCATCCTAAAGAACCGGGAGAGGAAACTGAATAATTCTTAAAAAAATTTTTTTAAAACCCCTTTACTTTTGGCGCACAGGCCTTAAAATAATTTGACCATAAAAGAAGGAAGGAAAAGAAGAGAAATTGAAAATAGCAATTGTTTTTAGCCCACCCCGAGAGGGAGAAGAATCGGAGGAATACGATCCTCCTGAACATGCGGAGCGCATCGCTCTGGCAATCTTAAAAAATGGGCATGAGCCCTTAATTTTCACGGATCTGGAAATTTTAAGCAAACCCTGGATTTTAAAGGAAAGCGGAATCGATCTGGTCTTTAACATCGCTGAGGGAACAATCGGGATGGAGGATAGGGAGGCTATACTTCCAGCCCTCTACATCTCTCAAGGGATTAAATTCTTAGGAACAGGCGTCCTAGGGTCAGCCCTCTGTCTGGATAAAAATATGACTAACGTTGTATTAAAAGCTTATGGTATTCCGGTCCCAGATTGGGTAGTCATTGAAAACCCGGCTCTCCTTGATCGGATCGATCTGCCCCTTCCTTGCATAGTCAAATATAACAATGAGGGATCAAGTATGGGAATTGGGCCGCTTTCTGTTTGTCAGAGCCGTGAGGAAGTATTTGATCAGGTCAACAGACTCTATAGAAAATTAGCGGAACCTATCCTGATTCAGGAATTCATCCTGGGAAGGGAAGTTAATGCTGGTTTGATCGGCAACTATCCCGATTGGATGGAGCTGGGGGTATTAGCCTTAGAGTTTCAGAATCCTTGGAACATAACTATGGAAGGGTCTTTCAGCAATGGACAGGGTGAGGTCTGCTACCCAGAGCCTGAGCTGGCTTCAAGAGCAATCGAGCTCACCAAAAGGATATTTTTAGCCTTGCATCTCAAGGATATGGTGAGGGTGGATTACAAAGTCAGGAAAGGGGAATTGTTTGCTATCGATGTGAACCAATACCCAGCGTTAGCAGAGGGAAGAATGTTCTCTCGGCTGGCTGCCCAAGCCGGATTATCCTATGATCAGATGATTGGGAAAATTGTAGAATCAGGGATTAAAAGAATTTTCAAGGCGGAAGAAGCCAAGCCCAAACAAGCTCGCCTGGAGATACCTGCTCCATTATATTAGCTGGAGGAGCTACGGCTCTTCCTTTGAGATTAGCTCCCAAGCATCCTGTAAAAGATGGGAGGGAACCAGGATTTCAATTGTCCCCAAATCCCCAATTGTAAGGCCATAGATTTTTCCCAGAGCCTCCCCCCTTTCAAATACGGGAAATCCAGCATCCTCAAGCTTGCTTTTGACTGTGGCAGCTTCGATGGGATTATTTGTGCGAAAAACAACTACCCATTCGCTTTTCACTTTTTATCCTCTCATTCCAGTTTTGCTCCACAGTTTTGGCAAAAACGGTCACCTGGTTTTACTGGTGCTCCGCAGTTGGGACAAACTGGACCTGGAGGAGAAACCGCTGGCTGAGTTACTGCTCCATATCGTGGAGAGAGGCCCTGATCAATGGAAATCAGGACTACAAGTATTCCCGCTATGGTCAGGAGAAAAGCCCAACTGGAAATTGCCCCGATCAAGAAAATTAAAAATCCCATTAACCTAATCCCCAGCATATTCCCTGCTCTCATGGGCATGGTGGAGTAATAGTTTACCCAATAATAATCAGGGATGGCCAAAGAAAGAATGGCTAAAATCACACCCACAACAAGTACAATCCAAGCGAAAACCTGCAGGACTCCAGCTACAAACTTAAAAAGACCAAATTTCATAAACAAACACCTCCTTTTCTTATCATCCATTTTACCAGAAGAAATGCTTCTGGGCTCAATAAAGGTTATAATTTTCCAGAGGTGCAAGCTTGAATTACATTTGGATAATTCTGTGGTTGCTGGTAGGTCTATGGTCTGCTACATTGAGAAGACAGAGAACCCTTTGGGGTATACTCCTTCACTCCCTCCTGGGCCCTTTTGGCATTTTGATTTTTGCTCTTACCCCGGCGAAAAAGGGCCCTGCTTCACATAAGGAAGGAGGAAAATCGGAGAGCGGGGAGACGGAGAAAAAGACCCAGAATAAGAGGGAAAGAGAATGAACTTTTGGTCTGGACCATGGCCCTGGATCATCATAGGACTGATTTTCTTAATAGTAGTCCTAAGGGCCTATATCATAGGGCGCCGTATCCAGAGAAAGAGCAGGGGCCAATCAAAGTGAATGGAGCACTTCCTGGCTCCATTTTTCTGCGTCCTCGATTTTCAGGATTTTAGCCTGGGGCCAACGCTTGAGGGATAAATTTAAAAGCTCTGTGCGCACTACAGCAAGAGCTAAATGAAATTTTTGGGAGTCAATGGCCGGAAACGCTTCCTGGAATCCTTCCTGGAATTGAAACTCCAGGGGGCCAAGTTCATCCACAATCAGAACTTGACAAGGGATGGCCGCTTTAAGCTGAGAATTCACCCAAAAAATGGCATCCTCCTTAAAAACCCAAGGCCAAAGCTGAGGAATTGCCAGGCCTTGACCTTTTTTCTCTGCCAAAAGCCGTTTTTCAAGAGAAGGGAGCCCTAAAGCCCAAATGCGAACTTTCCTTTCGCCTTCAAAGTCAGCCTGAGAAATAATTCCTCTTACATCCTTTCCCCTTTTCTCCAGTTCTGAAAAAAGCTTAAAGCAGAAAGAGGTTTTTCCAGAAAGAAAGGGGCCGGTAAGGAGGAAAATTTCAGCCATTTCTTTACCTCTCCCCTATATTTTCTAAGAGGACGTAGCGTTTTCCGTTCCCTTCCACGATCCTTAACGGCACCTCGTATACGTCTTGAAGTTTTTCTGGGGCCAATACCTCATCTGGGGGTCCATATTGAAGAAGGCAGCCTTTTTGAAGGAGCAAAATTTGATCGGCAATGACACTGGCAGCATTTGGATCATGGGTGGAGAAAACAACTGTTACTCCCTGCTCTCTAAGGCTTTTGAGAACCTGGAGGAGCAGGGACTGGTTTTTTAAATCCAGGTGAGCAAGGGGTTCGTCCAGAAGCAAGATTTTGGGTATTTGGGCCAGGGCTCTGGCTATAATCACCAGCTGCCTTTCTCCCCCACTTAAAGAAGTGAGAAAGCGATCCTGAAGGTGGAAAACCCCCGCCATTTCCAAGGCTTGAAGGGCCTTCTCATAATCGTCATCGCTGGGAGCTTCTAAGGGACCAAGGTAAGGAGCTCGGCCTAAAAGCACATACTCCAATGCGGTAAACTCAAAGGCAACTCTCTCTTCCTGTCTGGCAAGGCCGATGATTTTGCTCAGCTCTGATCTGGAATAAGACCTGATTTCACGCTCAAAAATCTCAATTTCTCCTCTTTTCGGGGAAAGCTGACCTAAAATCAGGTGCAAGAGGGTAGTTTTCCCAGAGCCGTTAGGACCGAGAAGGGCCAGAATGCGTCCGGATTCCAGAGAAAAGGAAACATCCCTGATCACTGGTTCCCGGGGAATATAGGAGAAGCTTACTCCAGAAAGGGAAAGCGCCCTCATACAAACCCTCGGCTTGAAGGCCTAGTGAGAATAAGAAGGAAAATGAAAGCTCCGATTAAGGAAGTGAGTATCCCCAGAGGTATTTCTCCCCAAAGCATGGTGCGGGCAATGGTGTCGCAGAATAGGCAGAAAAAGGCTCCTAAGAATAGAGAGAGTGGAAATGAGAACTGGGAATTGGCCCCTACCAATTTGCGTGAAATATGAGGAATGATCAAGCCAACCCAGCCCACAATTCCAGCAACGGAAACCATTACGGCCACGGGAATAACCGCAAGGGATAAAACAAGCATTTTTTCTCTTCCCGGCCTCACTCCCAAAGAAAAGGCGGTACTGTCTTCCAGAGTAAGGATGTTCAAACGCCAGCGAATCAGGTACAAAACGATGAGGGCGGGAAGCACAAAAGGGACCACGTAAAAGACCTGGTGCCAGTCGCTCCCCCAGAGTCCCCCTAAAAGCCAGAAGGTTATTTCTGGAAGCTGCTTCAAGGGATCAGCTAAGTATTTTAATACTCCCACGCCCGCAGAGAAGAGGGCGGAAACAGCAATACCAGCAAGGACCAATCTCAGAATCCATCCTCCGTAGCGCAATTTTCGGGCTAAAAAGATCGACAGGAAAAGGCCTAAAATGCTGAAAAAAGCAGCGAGCATCTCCATAGTTAAAAGGGAGCTTCCCAGGAAAATGATAGCTAAAGAAGCTCCGAAAGCCGCCCCCTGGGAAACCCCGAGAAAGCCCGGTTCCACGAGCGGATTGCGAAAAATCATTTGGAGGACAACCCCGGAGGCAGAAAGTGTAGCCCCCAAAAGAAGGGAAAGCAAAATTCTGGGGAGCCGGTAATTGATTGCTAAATTGAAGGCCATGGGGTCAGAAACTATGGCTTGGGGAGACTGAAGGGAAAGAGCAGGATATCGACCCAAAAGCAAGGATAAAAAAACGCTTATCAAAAGAAGCGCGGAAAAAAGGACAATTTTTCCCAGAAACGCCCTGTTTCTTTTCACAATTTCTCTGGAGGAAGCAAGGGCCAAGTCCTTCAATCCAGATCCCCTTTCAGTTTGGGAAATATTAATTCCCTAACCTGCTCCGGGCTTAGCCTATATAGCTCCAGGTAAAATTGGTTCACCTCGTCCTTCATCTGATAAGTGAAGATTTCAGGATGAATGCGCCCAGCAATCCACTCTAAGCCGAGTATCCAGCGAGGATCAGGCATATCCCAGGAGAAAAAGTCGGAGGGGAAGCCGTAAACGGCGTTCTTCTTTACCGCTTTAAGCTCTTGCCATTTGGAATCATTCTTTAACTTATTGGCCACGGCTGAGGAATTCTGGCCATAGGAAATTAGGATTAAAAGATCAGGATTCCAAGAAAAAATCTGTTCCAAATTAATCACAACCCAGCCTGTATTCTGAGAACCCGAAGCCCAAACAGGCTCTCCTCCTGAAAGAGAAACCATCGTCGTTTGAATCCAGGAAAAAGGAGGCACGCTGAGCGACCCAGTTCCTCCCTTTTCGCTGTACTGAGCCAGAAGCACTTTGGGTTTCCGGGAAAGCCCCTGAGTTTTTTGCTGAATGGAATCCAAACGAGATTGATAAAAATTTTGAATCTGTCTCGCTCGATCGGGCATATTCAAAATCGTTCCCAGAATCCCAATATCCCGCAAAAAGGTCTCCGGGGTTTCTAAATCCAGATAGCATACCTTTATCCCCAATTTTTCCAGAGAAGCTCCATCGGTTCCGGAAAGATAGCTTTTCATCAGAACGAGGTCGGGTTTTAATCCTGCTACCTGCTCAGGTCCAACCTGGTATTCCAGCACCTGTTTGCTTGCCAGCTCCGGGTCCACTATGGAAAGAAAAGCCTTGGGATCATTAACTCCACCCCCAGAATAAGCAATTAATTTTTTCCCAGCTCCAGGAAAGAGATAGAACGCATCAAGGATCATAAAGGAAGCTTTCCCCGCCACCACAATTCTCTCAGGAGGGGAACTCAGCACAACGGTTCGTTGGAGCGCATCTTGAAACTGAATGGAGTTATTATTGAGTTCAGGCGAAACAGAAACCCTGCTCTGGCAGGAAACAAGAAAGATGAGAGACAATATCAGAAGAACAATAAATTTGGAAAGCGCTTGCTTCATTTTTTCCTCCTTTTTGCAAAATTATGTTCAAATTATATCCACTTTATTGCAAAAGGCAAATTTTAGTTGTATCCTCAATTAAATTTAAAAGAGAGGTGTTCTATGGGGATAGCGCAACAAATAGTGGAGAGCATTAAATGGGACGCAGATATTAAAGAAATCAGGATCGGAATCTTCTGGACTGCTGTATGGAGCAAAAGGTGCGGGATAGCTCTGACCCTGCACCCAGAGTTTGAGCACGAGCAGGCAGTCAGGGATGCAGGAGCATTAAAAAGGATGTCTGCGCTGGAATTGGCCAAATTGTGGAGCTCGCCTCTCTTAACAGAACGTTCCCTTGCTATCGCCTCCATAAATTCCCTTCTCCACCCCGATGAGGAAAACTTACAGGACCTGGACGCTGGCGACTTACTTTTTCAAGAGGGCGCAGGAAAGAGAATTGCTTTAGTAGGACACTTTCCTTTTGTCCCCAAGCTCAGGGAGGTAGCAAAAAGGCTTTGGGTATTGGAACTTAATCCTCGTCCCGGGGACCTCCCTGCTTCCGCTGCTGCAGAAGTAATCCCTCAAGCGGAGATTGTGGCCATCACCGGATCTGCTTTAATCAACGGCACCATCGACCAGCTTCTGAGCTTAACTTCTTCCCAGAGTTTGGTAATAGTAATGGGCCCCTCTGCTCCTCTATCCCCTATTTGGTTTGATCATGGAGTGGACGTAGTTTCCTCAAGCATAGTTTGGGACCCTGAGCGTGTTCTGGATTGCCTTTCTCAGGGAGGAAATCTACACCAGATGATGGCGATGGGGATTAGAAAGGTAAGCATCTTAAAAAAATCTCACCCGGGAATCTCTTGGACCCAATCCCCAAAACACAATCAATCCTAAGGATCAGAAAAGTTGCAGAGAATCGCTTTGCTGCCCTAAAAATCCGAGGGGAAAGGAGCTGGGGTTATAACTAAACCTTTTTCACATTCGTGGCTTGAGGACCTTTCGGCCCTTCCGTGATGTCGAACTCAACCGAGTCGCCAGGCTCCAGTGCCCTAAATCCCTCCATCTTGATCGCCGTATGATGCA
>Ga0315298_1000212_pt1 | contig 118009 bp, 138 predicted proteins | sample WHS_1_MG_FD_203077 | JGI IMG/M metagenome (GOLD analysis project Ga0315298, IMG submission 203077) | Extremophilic microbial mat communities from Washburn Hot Springs, YNP, Wyoming, USA - WHS_1_MG | ecosystem: Environmental > Aquatic > Thermal springs > Hot (42-90C) | place: USA: Wyoming...
AAATCGTGCCCGGCGGAGGAGCCGTTGAAACAGAAATAGCCAAAGAACTCCGCGACTACGCCGCCAAAGTGGGCGGAAGAGAACAGCTAGCCATAGAAGCCTTCGCAGACGCCGTAGAAGTGATACCCCGAACACTGGCTGAAAACGCAGGGCTAGAACCAATAGACATAATCGTCGAGCTGAGAGCAGTCCACGAAAAATCAGACGGCCACCTCATGGGCGTAAACGTCTTCACGGGAAAAATTGAAAACATGTACAACGTCGGCGTCGTCGAACCAGCCATAGTCAAAGAGCAAGCCATAAAATCGGCTACAGAAGCCGCCTCCATGATCCTGCGCATAGACGATGTCATAGCCGCCGCAAAACCAAAAGAAGAGAAGGAGAAAGAAAAAACGCCGAGTGAAACGGAAAGCGAAGAATTCTAAACCAGACCCCCATTTTTTAAACTTTCAGACCTTAGGGATTACGACCTTATGCCTAGTTCAAACACGGAAGAAAATAGCGTATTGTTTATAACATTATGTGGCTTCGCACTATGAAAATAATACCAGTAGTTGGTATTTCCACACAAAAATACCAATGGTTGGTATTAAGAATAGCTGTCCTCAATAAACTGCTTAAGTTTTATAAGTTTTAAATTTAACACTTTAGGATCCTACGCAATACTTTTATGGGGGACTCTTGATTAATTGAAAACCGTCATGCTGAAGTTTGATTTAGATCAGTTTAAGGATGTAGGATCTGTTCTTATGCTGATTGGCGGCTTTTTGAGCTTAGTTTGCCCCTTGAATACGTTTTTGATGGCAAGTATTCTGCAATTCCAGTTATGAATCTTATTTTGTCGTTGTTAAGTTTGATTGGTTGTGTCATAGTTTGGAAGGGAAGACTTTTTGCAGGAGGTTTGCTTGGTATATTGGTTGGGCTTAACGTCATCGGGATGAGTGAATTATTCATTTATAGATATGTGGCAGGCGAGCTTGTAATTATAGGAGGAGTATATCCATTATTATCGGATTTATGAAGAGCGCCAAGAGATGTTAAAAAAGCCTGCAGTCCCGACTAAACAGCTTATAGAAGCAGGCTTCGAGTATGTCTGCGATTACAATGGCAACAAAATCTTCAGAAAAAGAAAGTAACTGTAACAGCGGAAATTTTTGGGTGAAGTGTCCGGGGTTCAGCGTAAACGGGCGGGGTGGGATTTGAACCCACGACCACAAGCTTAGGAGGCTTGCGCCCTATCCTTGCTAGGCTACCCGCCCAAAATAGAAAAACTGAATCTCAACTTAAATGTATTCTTGACGCGGAAAACTTAAACCATTGGAAAACTTTTCAACTATTGCGTGCGGGGGTACCCGAGCCAGGTCTAAATAGGCTGTTGGGGTACAGACCAGCCTAGGATAAGGGGGAGGACTTAAGATCCTCTGGCGTAGGCCTTCGTGGGTTCAAATCCCACCCCCCGCACCATTCTCGATAAACAGACTTTGATGTTGGACTTGGGGATGGATGCTGCCGTCAAACGAATAGCAAAACAGCGTATTCAAACGCTTTTCCGATTGGCCATAGAAACTCTTAAAGAAGACCCGGAGCTTGCTCAGCGTTATGTGGACATAGCCCGCCGTGTGGCTATGGCTGCTAAGGTTCGCCTGCCAACCGAATACAGGCGCCTAGTTTGCCGTCACTGCAAAAGCTTTATTCTGCCCGGCGTCAGCTGTCGTGTACGCATTAAACAGCGGAGAGAGCCCCATGTGGCTATCACATGCCTTAAATGCGGCGGATGCATGCGTATACCCTTAAGGAGGAAAAAGGGGAAGTGAGCAGGCTGACGGCCAATGCGAGACGACGCTTGAAAAGGGAGTTCAGCGGCGAAAAACCAACAGTCTGGATTGGCAAAGGATTAGTCTCAGAAAACCTCATTAAGGAAATCGAGAAACAGTTGGAGAAGAGGGAAACCGTTAAGGTTAAGATTTTGAAGGCTGCCTTGAAAGAGACTAAAGTAGCCGAGATAGCTGCTGAAGTCTCTAAGCGCACGGAAGCAGAACTGGTCGAGGTAAGAGGCCACACGTTTATATTATACAAGCGTAAGAGAAAAACCCGTTAAAAAGTGAAAGCCTTTATATTTTAGGCTGTTGAATTACTGCAGAAACAAGGCGAGGAAAACCGAGGTTGCCAACACCCTACGACGTCCCAGCATCAGAATTCATCCAGAAACTAGCTGAATACATAAAGGAGAACATAGACGAGGTTAAACCCCCACCATGGGCAAGCATAGTGAAAACAGGCGCCCACGTGCAGAGACCCCCAGACAACCCCGATTGGTGGTACATTAGATGCGCCTCACTGCTAAGGAAAATCTACATACATGGGCCAATAGGAATAGAGAAACTCCGAGCCGAGTACGGTGGAAGAAAGGACTTCGGCGTCAGACCTGAACACGCAGTTAAAGCTGGCGGCGCCATAATAAGGAAGGCGCTCCAACAGCTTGAGGCAGCGGGCTTAGTTGAAAAACACCAGAATAAGGGGAGACGAATAACAAAAGAAGGACGCAGAATTCTTGAGGAGATAGCTGAGGAAGTGATGAAGGATTTATTGAAAAGAGTACCTGAAATGGAAAAGTACCAAAAAGTGAGCAGTAATGTCTGAGGAGGAGCTTGAAGAACTACGCCGAAGAAAGCTTCTCGCTCTACAGCAAAGAATTGCGGAGGAGCAGCGGAAAGCCCAAATGGAACAACAGCTTGAACTCCAAAAACAAGCAATACTAAAGAGCATTTTGACCCCTGAAGCCCGCCAGAGACTGTCAAACCTTAAGCTGGTGAAACCGGAATTCACAGCCCAACTGGAACTGCAGCTAATTCAGCTGGCCCAGACGGGCAGACTGCCAATCCCGTTAACAGACGAGCAGCTAAAACAAATCTTGATGCAGCTGCAAAGCCAGAAGCGTGAAATTAAGATAAGGAGGATTTAAAATGGCAAGGTTCAAGCCCACCGCGAAAAAGAGGAGACTGGCGAAAGCGGGAAAAGTAAAGAAAGCTGTGCCGACGTGGGTCATAGCAAAGACAGCTGGGAAATTTAGAACACACCCAAAAAGGAGACACTGGAGAGCCAGAAAAATAAAGGCTTAAGGTGAGAAAGCATGACGCTGAAAGAAACAGAAGAAACAACAGAAAACGAAAAAGAGGCAGTGGAGGAAAAACTGGAGAAGGAAGAAGCTGAAATCGTCAAAGAAACTGAAGAGGCCAAACTTCCAGCGAGAGAGAAAGTAGAAGAAGAGGAAATAGTCGAAGAAAGATTTTACACAATCCCCCTTGGAAAAGCATGGGTGGCCCCCCGCAACAGAAGGGCGCCAAGGGCTATTAGGATAATACGGGACTTCATAAGGAAACACATGAAACTCGAAGCCGGAAAGGAGAAGGAAGACGAGGAAGTCGAGCAAAAGAAAATCATAATCAGCAACGAGGTGAACGAGAAAATCTGGAGTAGAGGGATTGAAAAACCTCCAAGAAAAATCCGCGTCAGAGCCGTAAAGGACAAAGATGGAAATGTCACGGTTTACTTAGCCGAAGGAGACTGAGTTGGCAATCTACCAGACGGACCTCTTTGGAAGTGCAAGTATTGGTGTGTACCTACTGGCAACAGAAGAAATGCTTATAGTTCCAAAATTTGTCCCCCTCAAAAAGGCTGAAAGATTGGCGGATTGGCTCGAAGTCAAACTTGTCCACACAAACATAGGAGGCTCAATTTTGGCAGGCGTCCTTGCATGCGCAAACTCGAATGGAATTCTACTCCCCCACTACGTAAAAGACCAGGAAATTGAAGCCATAAAATCGGTTTTCGATGGAAACATAACCGTTATGGAAACTAAAAAGACAGCCTACGGCAACATGGTTTTAGCAAATGATTACGGAGCCATCGTCGACCCAAGGTTAAAACAGCCGGAGATAAGGAAAATTTCAGAAACCCTCGGTGTTGAAGCCGTTCCAGGAGAGATAGCACAATTACCTTACGTCGGATCTTTAGCGGTGGCAACAAACAAAGGTGTTTTGGCCCATCCTCTTCTAAAAGAAAACGAAAAAAGGCTTCTGGAGGAAGTTTTGAAGGTACCGGTGGAAGTTGGCACAGTAAACTGTGGGATACCCTACGTGGGAACAGGGCTCGTATGCAACTCCCACACGGCCATTGCAGGCTCTTTAACAACCGGTCCAGAAATGTTTATAATTGGACACGCTCTGGGTGTAGTGGAGGAAAATGAGCAACGTGAAAGTTTTTAGAGTTAAAGGCGAAATTCAAAAACCAAATTGGAAGACGCCTTTTGAAAAGGAAGTATTAGCAGTTAAACCTGAACATGCCGTAGAAAAAGTCTACACAGAGCTTGGCAGCAAACACCGTGTCAAACGGTTTCATATAAAGATAAACAGGGTTGAAGAGATCCCGCCAAGCGAAGTCGAAGACCCAATCATAAGAAAGCTTCTAGCCGGAGAAGGTTAAATTGGCAGAAAAAGCTGAAGAAGAACTACGGAAACTCAGCGTTGAAATACGTATTCTAGAGGAGACAGCTGAAGCTATACAGGCTAGAATAAACATGATAAACGCCGTCATAACAGACCTAAACTATGCAAGCATGACACTGGAAGGATTGGAAAAAGAGAAAGAAAACGCTGAACTCCTCATTCCGATAGGCGGAAACTCGTACATAAAAGCAAAACTGGAAAACCCCGACAAAGTAACCGTCGGCATAGGAGCCGGCGTATCCGTTGAAAAAACTCTTCAAGAGGCGAAAGAAATAGTCAAGAAAAGGCTTGAAGAACTAGAAAAAAGCAGAATTTCCCTTCAACAACAGCTTTCTCAAGTTGTGAACAGAATCAGCGAAGACCGTGAACGCTTTGAGGGACTGGTAGCCACATTAAGGAAGGGGACTCCAGCTAAGGATGTTTGAAAAGCTTAAGTCAGGTTTAAACAGCCTAATAAACAAAATAACCACCACGGAGCTTAAAGCTGAAAACCTCCGCCCAATCCTTTCAGAGTTCAAGCTTACTCTGATAGAAAACGACGTTGCCGTGCCCGTAGCTGAACATATATGCGAAGAATTGGAAAAACGCCTTAATGGAGCGCAAATAAAAAGGCTCGAGGACAAAAGGAAAATTGTGGAACAAAACCTCGGAGAGGTTCTCCTAGAAGTCATGCAGCCAAAAGAACGGATAGACTTCTTGAAAATCGTTGAAGGGAAGAGGCAGAAAAAAGAGCCTTTCGTAGCCCTTTTTGTTGGGATAAATGGCACAGGGAAAACGACAACAATAGCGAAAGTAGCCCGCTTGCTGAACAAGAAAGGCTACACCGTGGTTCTGGCATGCAGCGACACTTACAGGGCAGGATCCATAGAACAGCTTGAAACCCACGCGAAAAGGCTTGGTGTAAAAGTGGTAAAGCATAAGTATGGTGCAGACCCCGCTGCGGTTGCCTACGACGCGATAAGCCACGCAAAAGCCCACGGGATCCACGCAGTCCTAATCGACACAGCAGGCAGAATGCAGACAAATAAAAACCTAATGAACGAGCTTGCCAAAATCAAACGGGTAGTGAATCCAGATCTAACCATTTTAACCGTTGACGCTTTAACTGGGAACGACGCCGTATCCCAAGCAGAGGAATTCCATAAAAGCGTGGGTATTGACGCAACAATATTAACGAAGGTGGATGCGGACATAAAAGGGGGGGCAGCCATAAGTGTGGCGTATGTAACACGGAAACCAATAATCTTCGTTGGAACTGGACAGAAATATGACGACCTAGAAGAGTTTAAGCCCGAAAAATTTGTGGAAATGGTTCTTAAGTAGCTTTATGAGTTTGGCTGTTCCCGAACACTAGACGAAGCCTTTTTGACACTTCTCTGAAGCCTAGGCTTCTGAAAAGCGTCAGGGAAGGAATGTTGCTGCTGTAGACGTCTGCCTCGACACAATCCACACCCTTGCTTTTGAACCATTCAAGCATAGCCCTCACCAAAGCCGTCCCTATACCCCGTCTTCGATAGGCTCCCTCCACGAAACAGTCGCAAATGTATCCCCTTTTTGCTTTATACGACCACGGGTGGCTAACCCACCCAAGCGAGTAGCCCACAATTTTTCCATCCGCTTCCGCGACAAACACCACGGTGTTTTCGCCCTTAATGTTTTTCAGAATCCAGCTTGGGTTTTGAAACTCGCTCGGCAAAGGCGAGACCATGGAATCCATGGCGCTCTCGTCTTTTCCAAGCTTTTCAGAAAGTTTAACAATATGCGGGAGATCCGCTTCGGTGGCGTGGCGAATCTTCACATTTTCAAGAATAGCTTTACTGCAAGACAACTTCCCCTTACGAAACATAAAACACCACTATCGTGGCAACGGTTTTATGCTGAATACCCTTTTTCAAACCCTTCCTTTTTAGCAGCCTCGCGCAACAGCGCTGGATGAGTTAAATCTTCTTCCCTGTCAATAAACTTTATTCTCAATTTTCCATAAGCTCTTCGTGGAAGTTTCGCTTTACCTAACACCTCGAACCTGAGTAGGGCGGACTTATACCAGTTAATTCCCGGATTCTTCGTAACCTTCAAGCCTAAACGATAGGCAAACTCTTCATAGTTTGCAGTCTCATCATAGTTCATTGGATAAACGGAGAACCCTTGAATTACATCGGTGACAACGCAGTTCATCCTTGACAGTAGCCGCTGAACGGCCAGCCACTTCTTCAGAGAAGCCTCATAAAGGGTTAAGCCAAAATACCCTACACCGTTCTCCCTTAAGCAGGCAACGCCCCGCAACACAAAAGCCTTCAAGCCAGATGCGCTCTCAAGGGGCTCTGAAGAGAAAACGTCAAAGCTTTCCAAAAGCCCTTGAGGCATGGGGTTGGCCACATTATACTCAACGTATTCGATGTTGAAACCGTATTCCTTGTTAATAGATTCTATAAACTCACCCAGCCTCTTGTCAATGTCTAGAACTGTTATGCGTGATGGAAGTCTCGTTAAGGCTAGGGCAACGCTTAGCAGGTCGTCGTCGCCAATTAATACAATGCTTTTCCCGTTTAAGTCGCCGTAGTGATGCATCAACGCCGCCCTTGCAACCACATCATTTTCAAACATGTATCCTTGGAAGTAGTCTATGGATGGCTTGGGTCTTTTTCTGGTTATCTGCTTAAATTCTTCAAGGATTTCTTTAAACTTCGCCTCAGGGATTATGCGCCTACCACCACACAGCGGGCAAAGTTTAACTTCAAAGTTCAAGCTTTCTGGATTTATCCGACTTTTGCCTTTTTCACTTAGGGTGAAACCGTTTTCATCGGCAACAACAAAGCCCTCCTCGTTAAGCTTCTTCAAAACGGCTACAAAATCTTTAAGGGGACTATTAACCATGTCAAGAAGCTCCCAGAAACTCTTCTTGGAAGATGCAAGTTCATACAGTATTTTTGCTTCCACCCTCTCCAAATATATCCCTCCTTATAATTCGCTTTTCAACGCTTTTAGGCTTAAACTCCTCCACAAGTAGTTCAAAAGCTTTCAAGGCTGGCCCGTCATCTCCGCAAGTGAAAATGTCCAAGGCCATATAACCATACTCAGGCCATGTGTGAACACTTAAGTGTGATTCGCTTAAAAGGTATATGGCAGAAACCCCATGGGGCTCAAATTGATGGAAACTTGAAGAAACAACATGCAAACCAGATCTAGCAACTACGCTATCCAAAACAGGCCGCAGGTTTTCCACTCTCGAAAGCTTTCGGGGATCCACGCCCCGAAATTCGGCGATAATGTGGATGCCCATAGCGAACACCCAACATTATCGTCGAATTCAGGACGCCCCCGACTAGGGGTGATGAGTCTGGCCTAATGGGCCGTCTACTCATACGTCTTTCTATCCTCTAAAAAAGCCGCAAAATTCTCTTCCTTATAAAGTTTTCTACTTTAACGCGTTTCCCAAAACATTAAAGCGTTGTCTAGAATTTTCCCAAAAGCTTCAGCAGTATGGCTTTGGCGGCATAAAGTCTGTTTTCGCTCTGTTCATAGATTATTGAATTAGGGCTTTCTATAATATCGTCGCTTATTTCGTAGCCCCTGTGTATTGGCATGTCGTGCATTATTAATGCGTTGCTTCCCTTAAGCAGTTCCTTGTTCACTTGGTACGGCATCATAAGCCTGATGCGGTTCTCTTTCTCGGCGGCAAATTTCGGGTCGTTAAAAAACTCCATGTCAACCCACGTGTCAGTGTAAACGAAATCCGCATCCTTCACAGCTTGCTTAACATCCAAAGTTGTCTCGTATAGGCCGGTTTTCCTTGCCTCTTCGAGAAGTTCATCATCTCTAGAAGGCTCATTGAAGATCGGTGTCACTGTAACTATTTTTACACCGGTTTTTGTGCATCCTTCGATGAGGGAATTACAGACATTGTTGTGTACTCCTATGTAGACAAGCTTTAAACCCAACAACTTGCCCTTCTTCTCTTTCATGGTCATAAGGTCTGCAATGACTTGGCTTGGGTGGTATTTCTCATCACATCCATTTATTACTGGAACCCGTGAAGCCTTAGCCATCACTTGGAGGTCGGCATTTCTTAGAAGTCTAGCTAAGATGCAATCCACGTTCCGCGATAAGTACTTTGTTTCATCGTGTATGTCTGCTATCGTGAAGTTTGTTGTCCTCCAATCGAGGTAAATGGCATGTCCGCCAAGCTGAGTCATGGCGACTTCAAAGGACACCCTTGTCCTTGTTGAGGTTTTTTGGAAAATCATGGCTAGAGACTTGCCGTCCAACGCTTTCCGATACTTCTCAGGATTGTGTTTAACTTCAATAGCCTTGTCAATTATCTCCATAAGCTGCTGCCCAGAAAGCCCTTTAAAGTTGATTAAGTGCATGCATCCACCAACTAGGTGGTTCAAGTTTCAACATTTCCTTAACGGTTATAAGTTTTGTGGAAACCTTTTTCTAGATAGAATATCTCAAGCACTTGGGAACAAATTTGATTCTACTGGTTGCATCCAAAAAAGACCCGGCAAGCGTTAACATTATGAAACATGTCCTCGAAACATGTCCTCTTAGTCCGTGCAGAGAAAACGTCGGAGAGGTTTACGTTGGAAAGGTTAGTGGGCAAGAAGTTGAACTAGTTGCGTTAAATGAGGAGTTGATATACGCCCAAAACGTAGCCGAACACCAACCCCCACCGGAACTCATAGTTTTTTTATCTAGGCACAGTAGTGAAAGCGCACTACCAACCCTTTCAGTTCACACCCCCGGAAATTTTGGGGAGGCAAAGTTTGGTGGTTTATCCAGGAAAGTGTCAGTTTCACCGGCGAACGCCATGAGAATAGCCCTCAAAGCTATGGCAAAACTGGTGGCGGAAAGACACCTCAACTATAAAGTGTCTTATGAGTGCACCCATCATGGTCCATCTATAGATAAACCAGCCATGTTTGTCGAGTTGGGCAGTTCTCCAAAGCAATGGATAGATGCTGAAGCTGCAGAAGTAGTTGCCCACGCAGCAATGGAAGTCGTTCGAAACTTTGGGAAAAACGAGGCAAAAGCTGTCCTGGGCATAGGAGGACCACACTACAATGAAAGGTTTACGAGGACCGCCTTGGAAAGCGACACAGCTTTCGGCCACATAATCCCAAAATACGCCATCCATGAGGTTGATGAGGAGATTCTAAAGCAGTGTGTGGATAGAACTCTAGAAAAAGTTGAATGGGCAATGTTAGACTGGAAGGGGATAAAAGGCGAGGACAAAAAACGTCTCGTGAACATGCTTACGGGAATCGGGTTAAAAATCCAAAAAATTTAACGAGAAACCGGCGCAATTCATCATCTTAACAGAAAAGTTAAAGAAAGCCAAACCGTCTATTAGTGCGTTGCCGGTAGGGTGAAGATGGGTTTAAGGTCCTTCCTGGAACAGTGCGCCAGAACACTAAAGTTGGCAGTTAAACCTGGCAAGGATGAGCTATGGCTCTCGATAAAAATATGCTTCTTGGGAATAGGTGCCGTGGGACTTATTGGCTTCATCATAAAGCTCCTAACAAGCGCTATCCCATACTAGCATAAAGGAGGCTACTTCATGGAAAGACCGCCCACAAAAATTTTCGCCATCAGCGTCACAACGGGACAGGAAAAGAATGTGGCAAAGTTCGTAGCCGCCAGGGTTGAAATGTACAAGATACCGATAAAGGCAATCCTCGTTCCAGATGTTATTAGGGGGTACATTTTTGTGGAGGCGGAAAGCCCCCACTTCGTGGAACAGGCCATAACCGGAATAAAGCACGTAAAATCGAGAGTTCAAGACTTTGCAAGCTTCTCGGAAATCGAAAAATACATAGTTCGAAAGCCCGTCATCGAAGAACTAAACGAAAACGACATTGTAGAGATCACCGGCGGACCCTTCAAAGGAATGCGGGCAAAGATAACGCGAATTGACAGAGCTAAAGAAGAGGTGACTTTAGAACTTCTTGAGGCTACCTTCACGCTCCCAATAACAGTGCACGCTGACTATGTTAAGCTTGTGGAGAAAGCGAAAACTTAGAGTGGTGGTGGCTGTGGGCGAAAAGAAAGTTGTGGAGTTACTCGTTAGCGGTGGACAGGCCACAGCGGGCCCCCCGCTTGGCCCGGCGCTAGGCCCCCTTGGCGTAAATGTATTGGCCGTAGTGAACAAAATAAACGAGCTTACAAAAGATTACGCTGGAATGAAGGTTCCGGTTAAAGTCATCGTGGATGTGGAAACAAAGCAGTTTGAGGTAAACGTTGGAACGCCAACAACGTCAGCCCTCATCGTGAGCGAGCTTAAAATTGAAAAAGGTTCAGGAAGTCCTAAAACCCAGAAGGTTGGAGACCTTTCGATGCAGCAGGTTATACGTATAGCCAAGATAAAACATCCGGAGCTTCTCGCGAAAACCTTGAAAGCCGCTGTTAAGGAGATTCTTGGGACCTGTGTCAGCATGGGAGTTACAGTTGAGGGAAAAGACCCAAAAGAAGTCCAAAGGGAAATCGATGAAGGAAAATATGATGCGATATTTGCTGAACATGAATCATGAGGGAACCTTTTTATAATGGCTTAATAATCCATCAATGGCACGGGAGCCTCAGCGAATGTCACTAGAACCTAAAACTGTACTGAACGCTATAAAGGAAGCGAAAGAGAAAGGTGGAAAGAGGAACTTCGTTCAGTCAGTAGAACTTATACTAACGTTGCAAGACATAGACATGAAATCTCCAGAGGGTAGACTTCAGGAAAACGTTGAACTCCCTCATCCGCCGCCAAACAAGCCCAATAAGGTATGTGTTATCGCCACTGGAGAGCTGGCGCTTAAAGCGAAAAAAGCTAACGCGGACTTAGTGATCGACAAGGATGAGCTTGAAGCCCTAGCGGGTAAAAAGAAGGAGCTGCGGAAACTCGCTAATGAATACGACTTTTTCCTAGCAGAAGCCCCCCTAATGCCCCTTGTGGGTAAAGTCATGGGTGCTTTTCTAGGGCCTAGAGGAAAAATGCCAATACCTGTCCCACCGACAGGAGACGTTGAAAGCCTAATCAAAAAATACCGCAGAACAGTGGTTATTAGAATGCGCAACCAGCCGGTGATACAATGCCGCGTTGGAACAGAGGACATGAAAGAGGAGGATTTGGCCGAAAACATTCAAGCCGTCTTAAAAATCGTTGAAAGCAAGATGAAAAGGGGTGTAAAAAACATCAAGTCCATCCACATCAAAACAACTATGGGCGAACCCGTAAAAATCAAGCTGTAAGCATGGAGGGAAAAATCTGCCATCCCAGTTGGTTTTACAGAAGAAAGCTGCAGAAGTCGCGGAGATAATGAAGCTTCTCAGACAGTATAGGGTAATAGGAGTGGCAAGTCTTCAAAAAGTTAGGGCGTCCCAACTGCAGGAGTTGAAGAAAAAGTTTCAAAAGGACGCCTATGTTCGCGTCATAAAAAATACCTTGATGAAAAGGGCTATTGAAAACGTTGAAGAAAAACGCGAACTAAAAAAGCTGGAGAAGTACTTGACAGGCCCAAACGTTTTTTTATTCACTAATATGAACCCCTTTAAGCTGGCGCTTCTCCTCGAAAAAAGTAAGGTTCGCCTAATCGCGAAGGCGGGCGATGTAGCATCTTTCGATGTGATCGTCCCAGCCGGAAACACAGGACTGCCACCGGGACCTATAATAAGCCAGCTAAACGCTGTAGGTTTACCAACAAGAATCGAGTCTGGAAGCGTCTGGATAACTAAAGACACACTTGTAGTCCGAAAGGGGGAAACCATCTCAGAAAAACTGGCAAGCGTTTTGTCAAAGCTTGGTATAAAAGCTGTTGAAGCAGGCCTAACATTGAAAGCCGTTTATGACGACGGCTTATTGATAGAGGGAGAACAGCTAACATTAAACATAGACGAAACCAAGAAACAGTTTGAAACAGCCCAAACTGAAGCCTTCAAACTTTCAATAGGCATAGCTTACCCAACAAAAGAAAACATACAAATCCTGCTACAAATTGCCCACACAGAAGCTCATGCCCTATCTATAGGCGCAGCCATCCCAACAAAGGAAACCATAAAAGACCTAATCAGAAAGGCCTACCTTGAAATGTTAAGTTTAAGTAGTAGAATCCCAAATTTGGAAGAGGGGTCTCAAAAAGCTTGAAAAAGTTAAAATAGTTGTAAGTGAGGTGAAAAGGTATGGAATACATATATGCCGCGATGCTCCTTCACAAAGCTGGAAAACAAATAAACGAAGAAAACCTAACACAAGTTTTAACAGCTGCAGGAATAAATGTTGACGCTGTAAGAGTGAAAGCTCTAGTTGCTTCTCTGGCTGAAGTCAACATAGACGAGGTTATTAAGTCAGCCCCAACAACAATAGCCGCGCCGGTTCCAACAACAGCACCAGCACCAGCAGCGGAAGCACCGCCAAAAGAGGAGAAGAAAAAGAAGGAAGAGGAAGAGAAAGCCAAAGAGGAAGCGGCGCTGGAAGGCCTTTCAGCTCTTTTCGGCTAAACCCAAACTTAACCTAAACTTTTAACAAGATTTCGTGGATAACATGTTTTGATAACTATGAAGCTTTGCAGTGCATGCTTGTTGGGAGTGAAGTGTAGGTATAATGGGAAAAGCGCCTTAAACAAAAAAGTTGTTTCACTACTCAGAAGCGAAGTTCTAATCCCAGTTTGCCCGGAACAGCTTGGAGGCTTGCCGACTCCGAGGGAACCAGCGGAAATCGTTGGAAACAGGGTCTTCACGATATCTGGCAGAGATGTAACCGAAAACTTTATTCGTGGGGCTAACGAAACGTTGAGGATAGCCAAGCTTTTTAATATCAGCGAAGCCGTAATGAAACAGGGAAGTCCCTCTTGTGGATTTGGAAGAATTTATGACGGAACCTTCTCTGGAAAAACCAGAAAAGGCGAGGGGGTAACAGCAACTTTGCTTAAAAAACACGGGATCAAAATTGTCACAGAGGAGGATCTCTAGAGACTTCGGTTTTATCCCGCAAGAATTTAATGGGCACGGTTAAAAGCCAGCCACATGCAATCATTAAAGTTCCCGGAAAGGCGCTTATCCCAAAGCTCAGTATTAACGCTTCAAAAATGAAAAATGAGACAGCCATAGCCGCAGATGACAAAAATGCAACATTTCTCCCAAATTTCTTGTAAGTTTGTATGGCGAGAAGACCGGCGAAAAAGAAGTCCCCCAAACCTAGGCCTATGGCCCCTACCTGCGGAAAAGTGGGTAAAACAACAAGAACTGGAAGTCTCAAACTGGACACGTGGGTTGCCGCTGAAACCATGCTTCGAGTTATCAAAACAAGAACTACGTCTGCAACCGTCAATAAACCGGCGAAGAGTACTGAGGTTTTCCATGTGAAGAGACTTCCAAAGTAAAGGATTACCAGAACTGCAAAAACAAGTCCATATAAATTTAGCAGATAGGGAAACCATATTGCAGTTTTGCTGAAGAATATGTATAATATCACGAAAAGGATGGAAGGCAGAACAGCTAGATACCAGCGTTCCCTTGCGTGGCTTCTCTGTTCCTCATAAATAAGTGCCATGAAAGCGGAAAAACATAGTCCGTACAGAGCTAGGGCGCCGTAAGCTATGTGTATGTCCGTAAAAATCGAGTAGTAAAGGCTGGCTGTTCCGGCGGCGAAACTGATTATGGCGAATGCTAGACAAAAAAGTTCAGCTTGAACCTTTTCCATGTCAGAAAAAATGTAGGTGAAAATGAAAAGCAGCAGCGAATAAGCGAGTAGGAAAATGGTCATCAGGGCCATTTGAGGAATCATGGTGATTAAACAAACAGCAACACTTATAGTCGCCACAAGCAAAACAGCGTCTCTAACTCTGAACGTTCTATCCTCAAAAACCGCTTTAAGCTTCCTTTCGACTTTTTCACTCGATAAAACGGCGAACACGGTGACCGCAAAAAGGGTTGCAGGCATTACAACGTCAAAGTTCATAAGCCAATCTAGGGAAAAGAAGCATTTAAACTTAAAGGCTTAAAAAGCAGTTGAAAACTGCGAGAGACGCTATAACTGCTTCCTCCGTTCTCACGGTTTCAGTTCGTTGCCCCGGAATGGTGTTCACAACAAAATCAACAACCTCATCAAGGGTTAGGCCCTCCCTCTTAACGATTTCGTATAATCCGGCGTCGGGCGCCCCAAAACCAATGAGCACGGCTTTAGCCTTCGCCCACCTTTCGGCAACAGCACCCATAATAGTCGTGAACACTTTGCCATACTTTGAAGTGGCAATTTTCAAGTCGAAGCGTTTGCTTTTCGCTAGGTTGCCGAACGAGTCTTCCCAAACCGTCACTTTATAACCCCAATAATGAGAAAGTGCTTCGGGATCTGCGAGTTTCGCCGTCAACTTCCCGTTAACATTCTCAATTTTTACGGTTACTCTTTCACCTAACGGGAGACGCACTTGTGCCACTAGGGCTGGTTTTTCGACGCCTATGTCCACAAGAACCCCTTTTTTGGCCTCGGCTATAACGACGCCCTCCCGGTATTCGCCAACTCTCAAGTCAGCTGCCCTTTTCGTTATGGGGTGGTGAGGGGTTCTCAGCGGAGGCAGAATCCCAACATAGCGAAGTTCTGGCCTTAACCTGAAAATCCTCTTTCGAAGGTATTGGGGGGTTTCCATGTAACGGAGAACATTGGCTATTAAGTCAGCTTCAGCTTTAAAGTTAGAACTAGACAAGTCGTGGTAAACTATTATTTCGTCAATCCCGAAAATCGCAGCAGCCCGCCCTATTAAACCGATTTTAGCCGTTTTCTCCCTCAAATGGGGAACGTCGGAAATTACGGATGAAGGAATCGCCATCGAAATTTTCTTGCGTTCCAATTCTTCACCAGCATTAGGATAGAGCAGATCGATCATTAAAATAAGTTAGCTGCTTCCTAAAAGCTAAAAGTAAAACGCTTCTTAAAAATAGGCGAGGGCCAGATGGTTGTCGCAAGAAATTTTGGACAACCCGGCAAAAATCAGGGAAATAGATAAGGGAAAAATGCTATCCTTCTGTGTAAATGCCCCAAGTCTTTATAGAGAGGCTGCCGAAAAAGCCTGGCAAATTACGGCGAAATATCCGAAGCCCAACAAAATCATAGTAGCTGGCATGGGCGGTTCCGCTATTGCCGGTGAACTTGTTAAGGACTGGGCGCGAGATATAGTTCCAGTCCCGATGGAAATTTGTAGGGACTATAGGCTTCCAGTATACGCTGACGAGGAAACTCTGACTTTTATAATTAGCTATTCTGGAGAAACGGAAGAAACGTTGAACTGTTTCCTTGACGCCATAAAGAAAAGGTGTATGATTTTCTGCGCCAGCTCTAATGGTTTTCTCTTGAAAATTGCAGACGAGTTGAAAATTCAAACCATAAGGATTCCCGGAGGGATTCCCCCAAGGGCAGCCTTACCCTACATGCTGATGCCCATACTGGTGATGCTGGAGAAACTGGGCTTAATATCAAATTTGCGCGAAGAAGTTTCTGAAGCGGTATCCGTACTCGGGCATGTTTGCAGCAAAAACTCTCCCAAAATTCCTATAAAAGAAAACCCCTCAAAGGATTTGGCTGCGAAAATTAACGGCAAAATTCCCGTCGTTTATGGTTTTGGTTTTTACAGTTCTGTGGCACGACGCTTTAAGCAACAGTTCAACGAAAACAGCAAAATACCAGCTTTTTGGAACAGCTTTCCAGAGTTAAACCATAACGAAATTGTCGGTTGGGAAAAGGCGAAAAATGTAGAAGCCTTCTCTGCGGTGCTTCTACGGGACAAGGATGAACCCATTGAGGCGAGAAGTCATATAGAGGCCACAAGGGAGATTCTTATAGACAAAGGAGTAGACGTCCACGAAGTTTGGAGTGTAGGAAAAGGAAGACTTGCGAAAATTTTGTCAACAATTTTAATTGGAGATTTTACAAGCATTTATTTGGCAATACTGCGGAGGATTGACCCTACACCCGTTGAAACAATATCCAAGATAAAAGAGGCCTTGACAAGGGTTGGGTCAAAGGAAAAAATCGTCACGGAACTTCAGAGTTTAATTGGCGGAATCTAGAGTTTTGGGTAATAAACTCTTCGAAGATTTTTTCAGCAGTTTCCAGCGATAACAGTTGCGGCGGGTGCTTGAAGGCATAGACGCATATGGGTAATACAGCGCCCTTCATTTTGCGGTTTAAGGCTATTTTCACAGCTCTTATCACGTCAAGTAGTGGTGAAAACGCGTTCGGGCCGTCCATTGTTGAAAGTTTTATGTCGATTTGAAACTGGGCACCGCAAAAATATATCCCTCTAATCCAGAAGAAGCTGTCACGCCTATTTTGGAGGAAATCCACGTAATCCGTTGAGCCTGCAACAACTTCAGCCTCGTATGGTAGAGCAGCCTTCACGGTTTCGGTTTTAACCATTCTTTTCAGGTCTCTTGTTCGCTCAAAGGTATCAAGGGATTCGGTACCACCCCCAACGTCAAGCTGATATGTTTCGGTTATGCGGACACCATGCTTTGAAAGCAGCTGCAACAAAGTTTTGTGGAGGGTTGTGGCGCCCACTTGATCAACAAGGTCGTCGCCAACCAAGGGCAAGCCAGCGTCTTCGAAACGTCTTGCCCACTCAGATTTGCTTGCAATGAATGTTGGTGTGGCATTTACAAAAGCACATCCGGCTTTTAATGCTTGGCCAGCGTACCACTCTGAAGCTTTAACAGCGCCGCTTGGAAGCAGATTAACAACAATCTCAGCTTCGCTTTCCCTCAAAATCTTCGCAACGTCAACTTCTGGCGAATCGCTAACCAGAATTAAGTTTCTCGCGTATTCACCAACCCCGTCCAGAACAGGCCCCTTATGTACTACCACTCCCGTGGACGGCACTTCAACAAATTTGGGGACAGAGTTGGGAGGAGCGAAAATGGCTTCGGCTAAGTCTCTTCCAACCTTTCTGCTGTCAATGTCAAATGCTGCAACTATTTGCACGTCTCTAGGCCGGTATCCTCCAAGAATAGAATGTCGCAGTCCCACAAAGTCATCATCTCTTAGTTGCCCATAATAGTATAGACCTTGAACTAGGGCTGATGCACAGTTTCCAACACCAACTAAAGCTACTTTTATGCTTGACAAAGGTACGCACCACTTTGTCTTTCACATAACCGCATACTGATTTATAAAGCTCTACAGGGAACTTTTAGCGAAGTGGTGGAAATGAAAGCTTGGTTGGATGTTAGCGTTCTGCGCTGCCCAAAATGTAGGCGCCTTTACGTAGATGCTTCATGGTATGTGATTGAGATGGAAGCCGACATTGAATGTGGAGAATGCGGGGAAGAATTCAACAGCAAAAGAAACGCCGTGGAAAGAGCGCTTTTGGAATTCGACTTAGATGAAAAAGGCAGAATCCAAAACGTAACTGTTGCCAAACACTTGGAGACAAAACCCAACACCGAATAGCATCCTGAAAGTCCGCTTATATTTTAAGGTTTATTATCTGGTAAGCCTTAAAGGGTTTAGCCATTTCAAAAATGCGTGGTGGAAAAAGGTGAACAGCAAAGCATCCACGGACAAATACACATTGATAAGCGAGCTTGCCCGCCGGAGGGGGTTCTTCTGGCCGTCTTACGAGATCTATGGAGGAGTTAGCGGCTTCGTAACTTATGGTTTTTTGGGCGCAAAATTAAAACAGAACATCGAGAGGAAGCTGAGGGAGCTCTTTGTAAACAAGCTTGGAATCATGGAAATAGAGGCGCCAATAATAGCGCCATCAAAAGTCTTCGAGGCCTCCGGCCATGTTGAAAACTTCAAAGAGCCAATGGTTGAGTGTTTAAAGTGTGGCAGACGCTTCAGGGCAGACCATTTGCTCCGGGAGAAAACAAAACTAAGCGACACAGAAGTTGAGAGACTCAATCTACAGGAACTTAAAGAGGCCTTAGACAAATACGACGTGCGCTGCCCAGAATGTAGCGGAAACTTCGGAGAACCGAAATACTTCCTGACAATGTTCAAAACAACAATAGGACCCTATTCGGAGGCTGTTGGATACGGACGCCCAGAAGCCGCACAAAACATTTTCGTAGAGTTCAAACGTCTTTACGAACATGCACGAGAGAAGCTTCCCTTCGGGGTGATGCAGATAGGCCATGCATTGCGAAACGAAATATCTCCGAGACAAGGTTTAATAAGGCTAAGAGAGTTCACCATAGTAGATATCGAGTTCTTCTTCGACCCAGAAGACCCCAACTGCTACCTTTTGAAAGATCTAGAAAACGAAACTCTGCGGCTGGTTTTAGCTGAAACTAAACTCCGCGGCTTAGAAGAAATCGTGGAAGTTACTGTTAGAGAGGCGTTGGATAAGAGGTACATTAAAGCGCCATGGCAGGCTGTGTTTATGGCTTTAGCGAAAAAATTGTTGATTGAATTAGGGGTCCCAGCAGAAAAGCAACGCTTTATAGAAAAGCTTCCATGGGAACGTGCCCACTATTCTCTCCAAAGCTTTGACCAAGAAGTCTTTGTTGACCGCTGGGGCTGGATTGAGGTTTCAGGTCACGCGTATAGAACGGACTACGATTTGAAAAGGCACATGATGTTTAGCGGTGTTGACATGAAAATTTTCAAAGAATACGACAAGCCTGTTGAGGTGGAAAAAACAGTAATTAAGCCATTAATGGCTAAGCTTGGACCGTTTTTCAAAGACGCGGCTCAAAAAATCGCAAAAATGCTTGAAGAAGCGAACCCAGAGGATGTTGAAGCTTCGTTTAGGGAGAAAGGCTACTACATGCTAGGTGAATACAAGATCTTGCCAGAGCACGTTGAGATCACCAGATGCAATGTTAAAGAACAGGGAAGGCGGTTCATACCTCACGTTGTTGAGCCAAGTTTCGGTTCCGACAGGCTTGTTTACGTGGCACTTGAATACGCCTACCGCGTTAAACATGACAGAGTTATCCTGAGTCTCCCAAGGGACATAGCGCCCATACAAGTGGGAGTATACCCGTTGGTTAGCAAAGACGGTTTGCCAGAGAAAGCTATACAAGTTTACAAAATGCTCGTTGACGAAGGCTTCGTCGCAGAATACGACGAAACAGGCTCCATAGGGAGGCGCTATGCAAGGGCCGACGAAGCCGGCATACCGCTGGGAATAACAATAGACTATGAAACCCTCAAGGATGACACGGTCACAATCCGCGATAGGGACTCTTGGAAACAAGTTCGAACCAAAATTACCCACCTGCCAGATCTTTTGCATAAATACTTCCGATACAAGATAGACTTTAAAGATTTAGGTGAGCCGGTTGAGGAATGATCTTCGCTACCTTTTTTAACACTTCCACATTAATATGCCCTAGAGAATAAGTAGCTAAAGTGGCGGGAAAAGGTTTGGTGCTTCCAGCAGAAACAGAGGAGCGGGCAAGACGGAGGGCATTAAACGCCTGCCAAGAGCATTTAAGGAAAGTCTTAGAATTGGCCAGAAAGATTCCCCAGTTGATCGACCATTTTATAAAAAACGACAAGGAGAAGGCCGAACAGGTGTACAGCGAAATTAGAGCGTATAAGGACGAGGTGGACGGCGCGAGACGTCTTGTTTTAAGGGAGTTGGCGGAGATCGGCGCCATACTTTTAAGCAGGGAGGATTTTTTGAGATTCACTAACATTACCAGCGAGATAGCTGACTTTTCAGAGGGAATAGCCTTCCGCCTCGAGCAGATGATAGAACATGACTGGAAAGTGCCAACGGAAATTAAAAAAGACTTTCTGAAACTTTCAGAAGCAGTCTTGGAAACTGTGATAAAGCTTAGGGAAACTTTAATGGTTCTATCGTACAGCTCAGAAAAAGTTGCAGAGAAAGCCGGCGAGGTTGAAGCGGCTGAAAGGGAAGTTGACGAACTCTACCGAACGTTAGAGATAAAGCTTCTAAACAGCAAGCTTGAAATTCGAGCCCTCCTTCTATTAAGAGACATACTACAGCTTTTGGAGGACTCAGCAGATAAAGCCGAGGACGCTGTGGAAGCAGCCCTTATATTATCCCTCATAATGTAAGGTGAACTTGAAGTGCCGAGGAGAATACCAGTCGAGTTCATTGAAAATTTTTTGGTTGTCTGGGACCCGGCAGATGGTTCAGAACTATATAAGATGGGCTTTTATGGTAAACCCTTGGGCATTCCCAAGCCGAAAGTTCCAGAGTTTAACGTGCCATTGGTGTTAGACTTGATGGAAGGATTGTACCTCGCCGAGAAAGGAATCATAACCGTGTATGAGGGAGAGAGCAAACGGAAGGTTTCTTTAAGGAAGCTCTGGCAAAAGGCAAGAACACTCTACGATGAGTTTGACGAGAAGTATGCGGTTTACCGCGATCTCCGCGAAAAGGGGTTAATAGTTACCCCGGGCATAAAGTTTGGATGCGACTTTGCAGTCTACAAGTATGGACCCGGGCTGGAACATGCTCCCTACATGGTGTCCGTGAAGAAGGGAGAGTCTGAGCTAACGGCCACCGAGATCGTTAAAGCCGGTAGGTTGGCAACAACCGTCCGCAAGAGGTTTATAGTTGCAGTACCTGACCTTGAGAGGGTAAAAGTGAGATACCTCATATTTAAGTGGTTTAAGGCTTAAACCTAAAAGGCTACACTGGAAGCTATCGTCTGTTTTTCGAAAGTCCCGCCCACACGCTGATGTGAGTAGACTTTTGTCGTCTTCCTCACTATAATGTCGTCAGCAATTACGAAAAGCTCTAAATTCTCGTTGGTTTTTTGAAACTTGAATTTATGGTCACATGCCGCCTATGATGCTGTCTTTTATCTCTGCTCCGTCCTTATAATGGACCCATCCAAGACTGCGGAGTTTTCTTTGAAACATCGCGTCCAACCTTTGTGAAGTTGTCAGCTTTTCCGGTTCGTAGCTGTTAGCCAAAAGGATTCGCCTGGAATTGCCAATTTTATTTATATCTGGTGCAATAAACCTTTTAGAAAAAAGCTAACCTTGTGTGTGAACATGGTGAAGAAACTTGTAGGCTATCTGCGTTTGATGCGCCCTATAAACTGCTTCATGATGGGCTTTGCTGTAATTGTGGGTGCTGTGCTCTCAGACACCGGCGTTTTTTCGAGCGGTGTTTTGCCCAGTTTGATTTACGGCCTTTTGACAGGATTTCTGTTAACGGCGGCTTCCATGGCTATAAACGATTACTATGATAGGGAGATAGACGCCATAAACGAACCTACACGTCCAATTCCAAGCGGCTTGATAAAACCTAAAGAAGCGTTGGCTTTCGCCGGATTTTTGTCGGTTTTAGGCCTCCTTACAGCGGTTCTAACGAATCCAAGAGTAATGAGTTACTGCCTCGCGACAGCATTAATTTTCTGGCTTATATCAGTGAGTTATGTCACTCTCGGGAAGAGGACGGGGTTTCTTGGAAACCTTATGGTCAGCGCTTGTGTCTCGGCACCATTTATTTATGGAAGTTTGGCGTTGTCCGGCGCTGTGAAGAGCACTCTTTGGATTTTTGTAGCCATGGTCTTCCTTTCAAACACTGGGAGGGAAATAACAAAGGGAATAGTGGATGTTCAAGGGGATAAGGCTAAGAACGTTAAGACGCTTGCAGTTTTATATGGGGAGAGAAAAGCAGCGGTTATTGCTGCAACATTTTATTTGCTGGCAGTGGCGCTTACACCCTTACCGCCTCTCTGGAACCTTGTTTCCTTCTGGTTTATACCTGTGGTAATCATAACAGATGGGGGGCTTATCGCATCTTCGATAATGCTGTTGAAGAATCCTTCAAGGGATAGAGCTAGACAGGTGAAAAGCCAAGTGCTTGGCTGGTTCCTCACGGGCTTGGTTGCTTTCCTACTTGGAAGCCTCTGGTGAGCTTCACGTCTAGCAAGACACGCCAGCAAGCGTGGCTATCGTGGAGTTTGTTGTTGGCACGCTTGTTATGCGAGCGCAGAAGTCTTAGAGCTTTAAGCCTTCCAGAAGCATGCATTACGCTCAAGAAACAGAGACGAAAAGGATTTAAGGGTTGTGGGTTTTAAGCCAAAACATTTAAAACAAGAAAAATAAGGCATATTATCCGGGTATAAAGGTGTTAGGTGGCCGTTTTAACGCGGCTAAAACTTCTTATAACGCCCAGTCTAAAGATTAACAGCCCCTCGACCGTTTTAAAAGGGAGGAATGACATGTGAGTGTAAGTGACATTTTAGATGGCAAGCTAACAAACAACGAAGTCGAAATAAAAGGTTGGCTCGTAACGAAGAGATCCAGCGGCGGGGTGCAGTTCCTCATAGTTAGAGACGGCACGGGCTTTATACAAGCTACAATCCACAAAGACGAGGTCAGCGAGAAAGTCTTTAGGGAGGCAGACGATTTAACGCAAGAATCTTCAATCATAATTAGGGGGATTGTGAGGGAGGACAAAAGGGCTCCGGGAGGTTATGAAGTTCGGGTTAAGGATTTGCATGTTGTTCATTTGGCTAAGGGAGATTACCCGTTAGCCAAGAAAGAGCATGGTGTAGACTTTCTGCTCAAACACAGACAGTTATGGATTAGAAGTCCGAGACAAACGGCAATTTTGAGAATTAGAGCTGAAGTTATCAAAGCCTGTAGGGATTTTTTGGACGGCAGAGGTTTTGTCCTAACAGACGCCCCCATTTTGACGCCGACGGCCGTCGAAGGAACAACAACCCTCTTTGAAGTGCCATATTTTGGGGAGAAAGCCTACCTAACCCAGAGCGGACAGCTTTATGTAGAGGCAACAATAGCCGCCTTTGGCAAAGTGTACTGTTTCGGGCCGACTTTTAGGGCTGAGAAATCCAAAACGCCGAGGCATTTGACGGAGTTCTGGATGGTTGAGCCAGAAATGGCTTTCTGCGAATTCGAGGAAAACTTGAAAGTCCAAGAGGAAATGGTTACGTACATTGTTAAAACAGTCTTAGAGAAACGGCGTAGGGAACTTGAAACTCTAAAGCGAGACATAAAGCCCCTCCAGAAGGTTGAGCCACCCTTCGAAAGGATGAGCTATACGGAAGCTGTAGACATGCTGCAGAAGGCGGGCTATCAGATAGAGTGGGGGGAGGACCTCGGGGCGCCCCATGAACGTTACATTTCCCTCCAGTTTGAGAAGCCTGTTTTCGTTCACAGATACCCAGCTAAAGCTAAGGCCTTTTACATGCAGCCCGACCCAGAAAACCCGGAGGTTGTGCTCTGTGCTGACCTACTAGCTCCCGAAGGCTATGGCGAGATTATTGGTGGAAGCCAACGCATCCACGACTTGAAGCTTTTGGAGAAACGCATCGAGGAGTTCGGTTTGCCCAAACAAGCCTACGAGTGGTATTTGGACCTGCGGCGGTATGGCTCAGTGCCGCATTCGGGGTTTGGGCTTGGAATAGAGCGCACAGTCATGTGGATTTGCAAACTAAAACACATCCGCGAAACAATACCGTTTCCAAGAACAATAACAAGAATCTATCCTTGACGTTTCTAGGTTTTTACTCCCACTTCCAAACTCTTCTTCCCATAAATATTTCTGGGAAAATTAAGAGACCCCAACTAGCCACGCCTATAACATATGCTAGGTCGATGGGGCTTAGGGCAGTTAAGTGGAAAAGCTGCTGGGTTATGGGGATATAGGTTATTCCAATTGTCAAGGCAATAGAAACTAAGTCAGCAATGACGAAGAACTTGTTTTCAAAGGCTTTACGGCCCATCCGCCATACGCTACGCTTCTCGGAGCGGCAGTTCCAAACGACAAAGAGTTCAAATAACGCAGCTTGTACGAATGCTGTTGTTGTCGCTTCTCTATAGGTTTCTTCTGTTCCAAATCCATGTGAAGGCCAAACGAAATATTCTAGGCAAAAGACGAGAATCGTTCCGGTGGCTTGAAGTATGAAAGAGGTAAGTATAAATGCGCCCATTCCATGCAATATGCCTTCTTCCGGTTTACGCGGAGGTCTGTCCATAACATCTACGTCAGGAGGATCCGTCGCAAGGGCTATTGCTGGTGCTCCATCAGTTACCAAGTTTATCCAGAGGATCATAGCTGGCAAAAGCGGCAGATAGTAAGATGGGTTAATTTTTATGGTTGGAAACAGAGCCTCTCCAAATACACCTGCCAATATTGCAAAGGATCCTATTACAAGTAATTCATCAAAATTGCACGAAATAAGAAATCGTGCATATTTTCTAATATTATCGTAAATGACTCTTCCCTGTTCTACAGCTTTAACTATCGTTGCAAAATTATCATCCGCCAAGACTAGGTCTGCCGCCTCTCGTGTAACGTCTGTCCCACTAATTCCCATGGCAACGCCGACGTCTGCCGCCTTAACAGCTGGCGCGTCATTGACACCATCTCCTGTCATCGCCACTATATGGCCTTTCTTCTTCAACGCTTTAACAATTCTGAGCTTGTGTTCCGGCGAGACTCTAGCGTAAACGGTTACTTTCTCAACTATTTTTTCAAATTCTTCATCGCTCATTTTATCTAAGTCGGCGCCTGTTAAAACGATGTCTCCTTCCTTGTATATTCCAACCTCTTTGGCGACGGCCATAGCTGTTAGTTTGTGATCTCCTGTGATCATGACTGTTTTTATTCCTGCCTTTTGGCATTTTTTGTTAGCTTCTATGGCTTCTTCTCGTGGAGGGTCTATCATGCCTTGGAGACCTACGAAAACCATTCCGTTCTCAACCGTTTCAGCATCATATTTCGTGATATTGGCGGGTAAACGTCTATAAGCCATTGCTAGGACACGTAATGCATTTCCAGCCAATTGCTCGTTTACTTCGAGAATTTTTTTCCTTTTTTCATCTGTTAGCTTTTTCTCTTTTCCATTTTCAAGAATTTGTGCGCATCTTTCAAGAACAATTTCAGGAGCACCTTTCATGTATGCGTGAATCTCACCTTCAGGTGTTTTGTGGATCGTTGTCATACGCTTCCTTTCAGAAGTAAATGGAATTTCGCCAATCCGCGGAAATATTTGTTCAAGAGCCTCTTTGTCAAGTCCAGCTTTGGCAGCGGCCACAACCAGAGCCCCCTCAGTAGGGTCGCCGAAAATCTCCCAACTGTTATTTTGGTCGTTTCGCCTTAGGCTAGCATTATTGCATAAAGCGCCAATTCTCAGAAGCAACTCAAGGCTTCCTTCAGGTTTTACTGCATCCTCGCCTGCACGGAACTCGCCTTTAGGCTCGTAGCCAACCCCTGTCACTTCAACGAGTTTTCCGTCAACATATATTTGGCGGACGGTCATCTCGCCCTTTGTTATGGTTCCAGTTTTATCTGAGCATATTATGGTTACTGCACCTAAGCTTTCAGCAGCGGATAGTTTTCTGACAATAGCATTGCGTTTTGCAAATTCTCGCGCACCCAAAGCCAACGCGATAGTTACTATAGCTGGGAGCCCTTCTGGAACGGCGGATATAGCCAATGAAATTGAGGACATTAAGGCTTGAATGAAGCCTCCAACTTCAAAACGCATCTTCATTATTACTTCAAAGACTTCAAGAGCAAATATCAAAATACAAACAGCGATAACTACCTTAGCTATTTTGCTTGCAAATCTATCCAGCTTCTTTTGCAGAGGTGTTTCCTCTTCTTCGGCTGTTTGCACCATCTCCGCGATTTTTCCGAACTCAGTGTTCATGCCCGTCGCTACAACAACCGCCTTACCACGACCATAAACCACATGAGTGGCGGAGAAAACCATGTTCCGCCTCTCAGAAACAGGAGTATCTTCAGGTAAGACCACAAGTTCCTTGTTCACCGGTACAGATTCACCTGTAAGTACAGCCTCATTCGTCTTAAGCTCCACAACCTCTATGAGTCGGGCGTCGGCGGCTATGTGGTCTCCCTCTTCTAAAGCCAGAATGTCGCCCGGCACAACTTCGCTTGCCGGAATAATAACTTCTTCCCCATCTCTTATCACGCGGGCCTTAGGAGCGGCAAGTTTTTTAAGGGCTTCAACAGCTTTTTCAGCCCTATACTCTTGAACAAAGCCTGTTATTGCACACAGGAAAACTATGGCGCTAATAGTGATTGTGTCTGCAAAAGCTTCCATAAATTCTGCTTCGCCTTGCAACATCTCCCAGTAACCTATAATGGCTGACAAGATGGATGCGGCGATCAATAACAGAATAAATATGTCCTTAAACTCGTCCAAAAACATGTGAAGAGCCGTTCGCCGCTTTAACTTCCGAATTTCATTAAGACCATACTTTTTCAGCCTTTCAAGAGCCTCCTGGGAAGATAAACCTTCATGAGTGGTTTCCAACTCCTTCAGAACAGCGTCGATTTCCATGGCGTGCCAAGGCTTCGACATTTGAATCTCCTTTTAGTTTTAATTTTTTGATTAACTAGAAAACATAACACAATAACTTGTTTATAAAATTCTCTATCATCAACACTTCATGTAATGTTCATTTGCGCGCGCAAAATAATATAAAATTTCGCTAGGAAGATAAAAATTCTCAATAAAATAAGTACTTTAGCCGCTTCACAAAGCTTCGTCAAGCTTAAGTACGCAAGTTATAAAAAGAAGGGGCTAGGCGACGAGAAGAAGGATTAATGGGGCGAAGACTTCGGCTACCAGCGACATCACCGTGATCATAGTATTCAACGAAGGTCCAGCCGTATCCTTGAACGGGTCACCAACAGTGTCGCCTGTCACAGCTGCCTTGTGGGCTTCTGAGCCCTTTCCACCATAAGCCCCGGATTCTATGTATTTTTTGGCGTTGTCCCATAGGCCGCCAGCATTAGCCATAAACAATGCGAAGATTATGCCCGTAACTATGCTTCCGGCTAGGAAGCCAGCCAAAGCCTCTTTGCCCAACACTATCATGGTTAGAACTGGGACAATTATAGCTAAGAGACATGGCAGAACAAGCTCTTTAAGGGCGCCTTTTGTTGCTATGTCAACACATCTAGCATAGTCAGGTTTCGCCTTGCCTTCCATAAGCCCCGGAATTTCCTTAAACTGGCGTCTAACCTCCTCAACCATTCTTTCGGCGTTTTTCCCAACAGCCAATATTAAAAGCGCTGAAAGCAATGGGGGCATCATTCCACCTAAGAAAAGTCCAGCAACAATTTTTGGATCCATTAGATTTAAGGACATGGTATAATTTGGCGGCACACGTCCAAGGTTTACAAGCACATGCTCAACGAGCTCTTTATAGGCGCCAAACAACGCAAGTACCGTTAGGGCTGCTGCTCCTATAGCAAAGCCTTTTGTTATAGCCTTTGTAGTATTGCCTGCCGCGTCTAATCTGTCCGCAACCTCGATGACTTCTTCGCCTAAACCAGACTGTTCCGCGATGCCTTTTGCATTATCGGAGACCGGCCCATAGGCGTCGGCGGATATTGTCATTCCTACCGTGGCGAGCATGCCAACGGCCGCTATAGCAATGCCGTACAATGGTGGGACACCAAACTTGTCAGCCAAAAACCATGCTGCAACGGTGGCAGCGCAAATGCCGATTATTGGGGGAACAATGCTCACAACACCATAAGAAAAGCCTGTTAGAATGTTTATCGCCGCACCTGTCGTTGAAGCTTTCGCCACCTTCTGTGCCGGCATTCTGTCAATGGAAGTAAAGTAGTCGGAGGTTATTCCTATTATCACACCAGCCACTAATCCCGCAACTGTCGGCAGAAACACCCCAAGCCACTGATCATCCGGCAACCCAGAGAAGTAAGTGACGATGAACAAGAAAACCGCAAATATTATCCATGTGGCAAAAGACCCCCTGTTAAGCGCTGCACCAGGGTTGCCTTTTATGCTTAGTTTAACGACAAAAGCACCTATTATCGAGGCGAAGAGTCCAACCGCAGAAATTAGAAGGGGAAGCTCTACAAGGCCGATTATGCCTGTTGTTGCACCAATTATCATCGCGGCCACAATGCTGGCTATATATGAGTCTGTTAAGTCGGCGCCCATTCCTGCAACGTCACCCACGTTGTCTCCAACATTGTCTGCTATAACCGCCGGGTTTCTCGGGTCATCCTCCGGAATCCCAAGCTCAACCTTTCCAACGAGGTCAGCACTGATATCTGCCGTTTTAGTGTATATTCCGCCGCCCGCCTTTGCGAAAAGCGCTAGGGCGCTTGCTCCAAAGCTAAAGCCTAAAACCACGTTTGCAGCTTTAACCGGGGCTTCACTTGGTGTCCAACCCATGAGTGGCGGCAGAATCGTGCTATAAAGGTAGTAGAGCAAACTAATTCCTAAGAGGGCCAAACCGACAATAAACAAACCCATAACCGCGCCGCCGAAAAAGGCTACTGGAAACGCTTTTTTCAGCCCTTCCTTTGACGCGTTAGCTGTTCTAACGTTGGCTTCCACGGCCGCCATCATTCCAACATATGCAGCAATAGTTGTGCATACAGAGCCAAAGATGTAGGCAACAGCCATGCTTAGCCCAAATGAGGCGTTTTCATAAAACGTGTAAAGCACTCCCAAGATCAACGCCATAACTACAACGAATACGGCCAACGTCATGTTTTGCCTTCTCAAATAAGCCCTGGCGCCCTCTTTAATGGCGTTGGCTATCTCCCGCATCCTCTCCGTGCCGCTCTCCTGGCTCTTAACATACTTGTAGAGGTAGCTCGCCAAACTCACCGCAGCTAAACCGGCTATTGGCGCTACATAAAACCATTCCATAGCTAACCCTCGAACTCCGCCTTCCTTTTACAAACTGATTGGAATTAAACCCTTCCATATAAAAACCCTACTACAAAAACCGCCAAAGCCACGGATTAAACAGAAGCCAAACTAACACTAGCACTAGTAAAACTGCGGCTGCAAATTGGCGCCGGGGAGGGGATTTGAACCCCTGCGGGCCAGGAGGCCCACTGGCTTTCCAGCCTCCTTTTGAGTGTGGGTGGATCTCGAGGCCAGCGCGTTAACCACTCCGCCACCCCGGCTTGTTTCAAGGTAATTTGGGGATCCGTTTCTAAAAGGGTTGTGTTATAGAAGTGAGGGATACAGCCACCTTTTGCCTTTCAAGCGTTTCTTCTCGTCCCATTCATGTAGAATTTTCACAGCTTCGTTGGCGACTTTAATGGCGTCATCCTCGCCTTTGCCTGGTTTAAACTCGCCGGTGCATCTGTTGGCGTATACAGCGCATACAGCCCCAGCCCTTAACCCGTATAGGCCCGACAAAGTGAAAAGTGTGGCTGCCTCCATTTCAAAGTTGAGAACACCAGCCCTTTGCAACGTGGGAAGGAAATTACTTGTCTGGGCTTTTGTGGGGCGGTTTTGACCTGCATAGAAATCCGAGGTGGTGGCGGTTACGCCCACGTGATAATTTGATATGCCTAAAGCTTCAGCCGCCTCAATAAGTGCCATTAAAACCTCATAGTTAGCGGCCGCCGGATATTCTGGCGTCACGTAAAAGTTGCTTGCCCCGTCTAAACGAACCGCTGCAGATGAAATAATCAAGTCGCCACATTGAATGTTCTCCTGGATGGCTCCACAGCTGCCTACCCGTATAAAAGTGTGAACGCCTATCGAAGCTGCCTCATTAACAACTATGGCCATGCAAGAGGGACCAATCCCGCTGGATAGAGCGGACACCGGAACCCCCTTATAAACACCAGCAGCACTTCTGAACTCACGGTGGCACGAAATTTCCCGAAAGGAATCCCAGTACTTTATTATCTTCTGAATACGATCCGGGTCTCCCGGAACAATGAGGTACTCGGCCAGGTCGCCTCTTTTGCATCTAATATGATATTGACGCTCTTCACTTAGCGGATGCATGTTTTTTCACCTTAGGTTTGCAACTTCTTTGGCATGACTAAGTCCGCTATGTCTACACTGTGCTCGTAAATCTGGTAGAGGGTTGATATGGCCGCCAAAATGTGGGGCATGGCCTCCACACCTTGTTCTTTGGCCGTTTTCTCCACAGCCGCCAAAGCCTTTTCAAGTTTATCCCTCATACCACGCACTTCTTCAGCTAATGCTATGTCCCTTTCAAAGAAGGACTTCAAGGCGTTCTCGTGAGCTTCGAAAAGCAAAGCGTGGAAATCAACCACCAGTTTTTTGAAAGTCTCGGTAAGCCTTCGACCATTCAACTCCACAACTTTAAAGCCTACACGTGCACATTCATCCCCTATGCTTTCAACTAGACTTGCAGCTAAACGGTAGTCTAAACATTCAATGGGCTGTACGCCAAGTTTTTCGCTCAAACTTGGATTTTGAATAATAGTCCTCAAGATCCTAACAAGGAGGAAGTATAGTCTATTAACCTCTTCATCCCTTGCAATAACGCTTTTCGCTTTATGGATGTCTCCGTCGACTAATGCGTTAACAACATCCCTATGCATACCGGCGGCTATGGAATTAGCCCTTTTAAGGATTTTATCTGGAGGAAAGCTGGAAGGCTCAAGCAAACATTGCAGAACTATTTTTGAATAGTCTTCTTCAACAATCTCTAACCCAACAAGGCGGCTAACAGTTTTCTTAACAACCTCCCGCATTTCAAAACTAATATTCTCCTTCGCCTCCACTCTGATAATGTCAAAACCCAATAAATATTTCCCCGTGATTTCACGGCTTAGATAGGGGCTGGGCTTCAAAACAATTGTACGAAGGGTGGGAGCTGCGCTGTACTCTGGGTCTATAAGAAGCTTGCCATCGCTAGTTTCGCTCACGGCCACAACAGCCCCCTGTTTCAAGCCATAACGTTGAGCCCATTCCTTAGGCAGACACACAAAGAAGGTGCCACTTGGAGTGCGCTGAATCTTGCGAAGGACGCTCATCCAATCACCGAAGCTTAAACAGACCAGCAAGTCTAAAACCGAAATAAATCTATATAAACTTAGACATAGTGTTGAAATTGAAAGAGAATGTCGTAATAGGTATAGATTTAGCTGGCAAAGAAACAAACCCTACAGGTCTCGCTATTTTAAGACGCAAAAAAGTTGAAACTTGTCTGGTTTACACGAACAGCGAAATTCTTGACGTTTTAACACGAGCTAAACCAACAATTGTGGCGATAGACGCCCCCCTCACACTTCCAGAAAGAGCCATATTCAGAAAAGCCGACAGAGATCTCATAAAAAGGGGCTACCGCGTCTTCCCTCCAGGCTTGCCAGCCATGAAAACCTTAACCCTCCGAGCCTCAAACCTAAATAAGTTAATAATTGAAAAAGGACTAAAAACAATCGAAGTTCACCCCACTTCGACGAGAAAGGCGCTCAATATGCCAGCTAAGGACTGGGAGGCTATACAAAAGATCCTCAGAAGCCTAGGACTAGAGGGGATCCCAGAAGACCGAAAACTCACACCTCACGAGATAGACGCCATAACCGCCGCGTTAACAGCACACCTTTACTTGCTCAATTTAACGGAGGCCGTGGGCGACAACAAAGAGGGTTTCATCATCATCCCAAAAAAGGCTAACTGGTGGGAAATAAAGATATGAACGCGGCCTCAGAGAGACTTCAAAAAGCTGTTGAACTAACTATTGCAGCAGGCTACCAATTGAACAAAGAGGCATTTGAATTCCTAAGCACGATTGCCGCAAGGGAAGACCCTGTGGAAATCATAAGCAAAGCTCTGAAGAAATTCGACACGTTGAAAGATAAACCCCTATTCATTGAAAAGGGGCTTCTAGAAGAATTTGCGAAGGAACCCAAATCAGTGGAGTCTCTTCCACCACAGGAATTGGATACGTCTTCGATTTTAATTCAACCTGAGCAAATTTTGGAAGGGAAAAGGGCTTTCAGTCCCTTTGCAAAGGAAATTGAATCATCAATCAATATAATTGACGACCCTGGACGCGAAACGAAATCAAGCGGAACCATTGAGGACTATGTGGAATATTTCCGGGACAGATTCAAACGCGTGGAAAAATTGCTTAGGCAAAGAATAGACGCAAGAGGAGCCTCTTCAGTAATAGACGCCTTAAAAGCCCCGCCAAACACGAAACTCAAAATAATTGGCATGATAACGGAGAAGAAAGAAACTAAGCAGAAAATTCTCTTAACAGTTGAGGATCCCCAAGCAAGCGCAACAGTTCTTATACCTCAAAATGCACCTGAGGAAGTGCTGGAAAAGGCGAGAATTCTATTGCTTGACCAAGTTGTCTGCTTAAGCGTTACGAAGACAAGAGGAGATATTTTAATTGCTGAAGACGTTATCTTGCCGGACATAGCCCCTAAAACGCAGAATAAAGCTCCCCTTCCAGTGTATGCGGTTTTCACTTCAGACCTCCATGTGGGCAGCATCAAATTCCAGAAGGAGGCCTTCAACAGGTTTGTGTTGTGGCTTAACGGCAAATATGGAAATGGAGAGATGCGGGAGATAGCGAGCCATGTAAAGTACGTTCTGATAGCCGGAGACATAGTCGATGGAATCGGGGTTTATCCGAACCAGATAAAAGAGTTAGCCGTAAAGGACATTCATGGACAATATAAACTAGCAGCAAAAATCTTAGAACAGATTCCCGACTACATCGAGGTGATAATAATACCCGGAAACCACGACGCCTCAAGGAAAGCTTTACCTCAGCCGCCGATATCAGAGGAGTTTCTGGAGCCCTTGCTTGAGACGAGGAAAATTTATTCCCTCGGAAACCCTTGCATGTTAAGTCTTCACAACGTTGAAGTCCTATTATATCATGGGAGAAGCCTTGACGACATAGTATCCACAGTTCCCGGAATGGATTATACCCATCCGGAAAAGGCTATGACCTTACTCCTGCAAAGCCGTCACCTAGCACCTGTTTACGGAGGGAAAAGCCCCATCTCACCGGAGCCAAAAGACCATCTGGTAATAGAGCGCGTCCCGGACATTTTTCACGCTGGACACATTCATACCCTCGGCTATACCAACTACCGCAACGTTTTAGTTGTGAACTCTGGATGCTGGCAAGAGCAAACGGAGTATATGAAACGTTTAGGTCTTACTCCTACAACAAGCCTCGTCCCGGTGGTAAACCTACAAACATTCGAGGTAAAAGTTCTCTCCTTCGCCTAGCTCTTGCCTTTGTTCTGGGATAGACAACGTGGCTCGTATTCAATTAGCTGTCCAAGCCTAGAATCGCCTGAAAAGGCTTCTTTAATGAGGGTTCGCGTCACTTCAAGGCGTATTTTCTTTGTTCTTCCATACCTGCCCATATTAATGATTTGGGCGTTAATAAGCCCCAAGGCATCAAGCTCATTAACTAATGTGCTGACTCTCCTTTGAGTTAATGGGGTTATGCCTAATTCACCGCAAAGCTCTGTGTAAACGTCGTATATTTCGCCCGTAGTCGTTTTATAACCATTTGCCTTGACTAAGTGGAACACGCTTAGCATAACTAGCTTAGAGTGCAGTGTAAGGTTCGCAATAGCCTCAACGACTCGGTTATGTTCGATGAGCTTTTCAGCTTCCCGTACATGCTCCTCAGTAACAACCATTGCACCCTTCCGTTCAGCAACCTCTCCCGCAACCCTCAGCAGGTCTAAAGCCCTTCGTGCGTCACCATGCTCGGCTGCCGCCAAAGCAGCGCAAAGACTAAGAGCACCATCACTCAGAGCGCCTTCACGGAACGCCTGGCGAGCTCTCTCAGCCAGAATAGTCTTGAGCTCGCCGGCATCATAAGGCCTAAAAACTATTTCTTCCTCGCTCAAGGAGCTGAAAACCCTAGGATCAAGGTACTCTTTTAGACGAAGGTCGTTTGAAATACCAATAAGCGAAACTCTACTATGTGACAATGTCTCATTAATTCTTGTAAGTTCGTAAAGAAGCACGTCCCCCCGAATTTTAACCAAAGCATCCACCTCATCCAAAGCGATAATCATTATTCTTTTCGAAGAATCCAAACTCTTCTTAAACCTCTCAAACAACTCACCAACAGACAAACCCGTAAAGGGTACAGACAGATTTAAACTGCTACATAGATTCGCCAGAACCCGATATTCAGTCCCCGCCAGTCGACAATTCACATAACAAAAACCGACAAGTGAACCAAGCTCCCTGGCCTTCACCTCCAACCTCATCAAAACATATTTAGTGACTGCAGTCTTACCCGTTCCGGTCTTCCCATAAATAAAAATATTAGAACAACGCGCCCCCTTTAAAACGGGTGCCACAACCTCTCCAATGCGCCTAATCTGTTCCTCGCGATGGGGAAGCCTCTCAGGCAAATAATCGTGTCGGAGAACCTCTCTATCTTTAAAAATACCTGCATTACTAAAGAACTTGTCAAACACCTCATCAAGTACGTTCGCATTGCTCATCAACCTTCCTCCTCTTACCAAGCGTAAGGCATTCAGCCCTCATCGGACAAAATAAAGCATGTTATACAACAAAGTGAACAGTTAACAGAAAACCTTTGGGGAAAAACAGAAAAGCCTACAAATACTGAGACACCCCTCAACTTCCACTGGAAAACTCTTAAGCTCAATAAAAATTGGATTTGATTCTAAAAAAAGAAAGAATATACTCTGAAAGGTAAAGGGCTTCGAAGAAATTAAAAAGCTTGTTGTTAAAAAATCTAAACAAACTTCAAGAAATAACATAAACACTAGAATCAAGATTCTGGATTGTGATTTCCAAATATTTTTCTCCATCTCTCCACAAGAAACCGTGGGGTCTCCCTCTATACCCATTATTCTTTAGTTATTGAGTTTTCCTAAAACAGCTAAATGTTTCCTTCACAATCTGTGAATGCTTTGTGAAACTTTAACAGATTTTAACTTTTTTAAATAGTTTTTCCTTGTTTTCTTTTACATTTTCTTGCCCTTTTACGTGAAGAACCCACCCTTTGGTTTCCACTGAAATTTAATAAATATCTTTCATTTCTTCCGTTTAGTTTTAAAAAGGAATAATGTGAAGTTTGTGAATAAAAATCTTGGAATTTTCCTAATATTTTTTGAATCCGAGCCTAAAATTTGGTCTTTATATTTCTTCACTTTACCGTAATAGCTATAATTGTGAAAATGCAAGTTGTGAAATATAAGGTGTCCCGATAAAAAATGCCAGCTAGGAAAATGCGAATCGAAGTGTTTGATAGCGAGGGTAATAAGTATAGCATAGCTTTTGAAGGAAACGTTACCCGTGAAAAGGCTTTACGCATACTTGACCTTGTGGAGTTGCTGGGTGGGGTGAGCAGCAGCCCCCAGGAAACAAGCATGATCGGTGAAACCTCTAAATATGATAAATTGTTAAAGGTAATTCAACAACGCTTCCCTCTACTATGGTTTTCATCCAAAGAAGTTCAAGCCGCATATGAACAAGAGTACAAAGAGCCAATAAGCTTGAGTACCGTCGCAACTTACCTTTCAAGAATGGCCAACAAAGGCTTGTTAATAAGGTCTGGAGCGTCCAACCGTATAAAGTATCGGGCTTCTCCAAGTTTTTCTCAAGTCATTGTAAAACAAAGGACATTATAACCTAAAACGGCTTATGTTTCAGTTTTCTTCAGTAAGCTCTCCATTTCCTTTTTCACACTATACTTAAAGGGTATTTTGCTTGCATCCCTTTCCACGTAGCCCTCCTCGTAAAGCTTTTTCATTAACCTTGCGGTATGCTCTCTACTCAACTTGATTCTCCCCTTAATTTCCGGAGCCGTTTTCGGACCTTCGGTGGCCAACATCTCAAGCACCGTAAGTTCCGTTTCAGTTAAATTTGCCAACGCTCTTTCCCTTCTTATTGGTATTACCGATTCAATTCCAATTTCCATGGTTGGTGAGGTTTGTTTAGATTTTTCTTCTAACAATGAAACTTTTGCTGTCAAATCTTTCTGTGATGCAACAACATCACGAACTTGCTTTTCAACATCCTCAAATCTTCCTATGATCTTGTCTAAGTTCTTCCAAACATTCTCAAGCGCACCTATCCTTCCTTCAAGAGCACCAACTCTGCTTATCGCCTCCTCGCTTCTAGCTGAAGAAACCTCAACTTTAAAAGCAACAGCCCCCATACTTTCAGCGACACGCTTAAGTTCCCTGCTAAAACTCAAAATAACATCGTTTAAAACATCCTTCGCCTTTTCGTACTCGCGCTTAGTTTTAACAAGATTGCGGTAATATTCAACTGCAAAACCAACAGTTATGGCAAGTAGCGCAGCAGATAGGATTAAAATGAATATAATCTCCATCACCATTTCACCTGTGACTCAAAAATAACACTATCGTGATTTTCCATGTTATATCACATATCACTCTACCCACCATGGAATTTAAATGTTGCGGCAAAAATGACTATGACGTCACAAATCACAGCAATGACAAGGAACGCCTTTAATGATCCGATTCTTCCCTCGACGGGATAACCTGCGTTATGAAAAAGTTTCTACGTTTTTGTGACTTGTGATGTCACATAAATCCTTCAGAAGGTTCAGAGAGCCTTTTGAGATTTGTTTCAAGTTCTTCTCTTAACATTTTAAGGAACTTCACTTGTTCTTCTAAGTTCTCCCCCTTAGTTTCAGGTATACTCTTATGAGCTTCTATGTATTCCTGCAGTTTATTTGCTACTTCAATGTATGCGTCCAGTGTTGTGGTATCAAAGATTCCGAGGTATCCCAGAAGAAGGATTGTATAGATGGATTTTATGACGTTCTCTTTGGCCTGTTTTAAAGTTCTGTTGTAGGCTCCTCGACTTATTTTAGCCTTCGTTAGGCGCAATTTGGCTTTTTCATCGTATTTAAGGGGTTTACCGGCTAAATTCTCGGATAAAATGTCTATTAAGAGAGTTTCAAGCTGTATTTTCGTTAAGTGGCTGTTTTTTGAGAGTATTTTAACAATTGGGTCTTCTAAAGACTTTTCCAGACATTCTTTGACAGCTTCTTTTAGTCTCATTCTTTACCACTAGCTGACTGTTTTAATGGATACAGTTTTGTATACCAGCTTATTAACCCTGCTATTGAACGTTTGAAGAGGTCTATCTTCGACATAAAAGTATTATATGCTGAAGGGACTTAAGCGGTGGCGAGGTATTACTTTGGTGTTATCTGGTAAAGCTGCCTATAGGCTTAAAAATTTAAAGCCGTCTGGAATACGCCGCTTTTTCGCAGCAGCCAAAGAATTTCCAGGAATTATTAATTTAAGTGTTGGAGAGCCAGATTTTTCCCCTCCAAAACATATTTTAGAGGGTGGTTGGCGGGCGCTTGAGCAGGGTAAGACGCACTATACCCCAACGAATGGTATTCCGGAGCTGAGGGAAGCTTTAGCTAAGAAAGCCTATGAAGATTACGGTCTCAGATATGACCCTGAATCTGAGATTTTAGTTACTGTCGGCGGGACTGAAGCCATCGCTCTGGCCTTACTTGCGCTGGTAAATCCCGGAGACGAGGTTTTGATTCCGGATCCGGGTTTTGTTTGCTACTCTCCTAATGTTCAATTGGCTGGCGGTGTTCCCGTTTCTGTTCCTTTACTAGAGGAGAACGGGTTTAAGCCTTCTATTGATGCTGTGACATCACTAATCACAGATAGGTCACGGGTGATGATAATAAACTCACCGAACAATCCAACGGGGTCTGTTCTTTCCCGTGACGAGCTTGAGGTTTTGGCTAAGGTTGCTGTTGAGCGTGATTTAATCGTGATTTCTGACGAAGTTTATGAGAAAATATTGTATGATGATGCGAAACACTATTGTTTTGCGTCGTTTCCGGGGGTGCAGGAGCGAACTTTGGTTGTCAACTCTTTCTCAAAAACTTATGCCATGACGGGGTTTAGGATCGGCTTTGTTTATGGGCCTAGAGAGTTAATATTTCCCTTGTGGCTTGTTCATCAATATTTTGTGGCTTGTGTGGACTCTTTTGCGCAGTATGCTGCTTTAGCAGCGTTAGAGGGTCCTCAGAACTTTGTTAGAGAGATGGTCGAGGAATTTAATAGGCGGAGACGCTTTGTGCATAAACGGTTAAATGAGATCGAGGGTTTCAAATGCGCACTTCCCAAGGGGGCATTCTATGTTTTCCCGAACATTAAACATTTCAAGATGTCCTCTGAGGATTTTGCCCAAATGCTTTTAAGCAAAGCTCGTGTTGCGACAGTTCCAGGGTCTGCGTTTGGCTCGTATGGAGAGGGTTACATCAGAATTTCATATGCAGCTTCCTATGAGCAGTTGGAGGAGGCTATGAACCGCATAGAGAGGGCTGTTAGGAAACTTAAGGTTTAGTCAAAGGTTTTCTGCTGCATCCTTGAGTTTTTCGAAAATTTCTGGACGTAAATCTTTTAATGTCGGCACCAATGGCTCGATATAACGTATTTCAGCGTAGTCAACCTCGCCGACTGCGAAGTCTTCTTCGTCGTACTTGGATGAAACGATGACTTTTCCATTTGGACCCACAAGTCGGCTGCCTCCCCAGAACTGCAATCCATCCTCTACACCGACTAGATTCACATATGCTACGAAAGCGGTGTTTTCCATGGCTCTTGCGATAGTAAGGGTTTCAAAGAAGGATTTGCGGACGGCGGGTGAAGCTGAGATGCAAACGATTAATTGGGCGCCGTTAAGCCTTGTTAGGCGGCATATTTCGGGGAAGAAAATGTCGTAACATATAATCAAGCCTATTTTCCCTAGGTTTGTCTCAAAGACTCCAGTTTGGTATCCTGGTCTGAAGTATCTCTTCTCCTCAAACACGCTGTGGGTCGGTAGATGCATTTTTCGGTACTTTCCGATGAGGCCTTTAGGTCCAACAATCACGGCTGTGTTGTATAGTGTTGCCTGTGTTTTCTCGCTCACTTCCGGCATTCCATAAACTATGTGGATTTCATGCTCTCGGGCAATTTCTTCTATGGCTTTTGTTGAAGGTCCTGGGATTTTCTCGGCCAGCTTGTAAAGTTCATCCCTCAACACGTAGCCGGTTAGGGAGAGCTCTGGGAAAATTACGAGGTCAGCATTGTGTTGCTTTGCTTTTACGGCATAATCTTTGATTTTTCGTAAGTTAGCTTCTTTGTCCCCTTGTTGACAACTTATCTGGGCTAAAGCCACCTTAAACCGTGTTTTCATGCTGTCACCTTTATGTCTGAGGGAGTCTAAAGTCAAATCCAACGGTTCTATATTGAATTTTTGTTGTTTGGGGGAGCCTCCTCTTGTGTTCCATGCTTTTCCATCGCTTTTCAATTCTTTCCACAAGCTCCCTCTCAATGTTCAATTGCTCCGCTATTTCGTCGGTTTTCATGAAATGTTCAAGCCCGTAGAGGATAAGGTCCAAAAGCTCGTATTTCACGCCTATTTCCTCTTCTGCTGTTTGCCCGGGCCAAAGCATTGGCGATGGCGGTTTGTCCACGATTTCATCGGGGACTCCTATGTGTTTTGCTAGTTTGCGTACTTGGGTTTTGTAAAGGTCCATTAGTGGCGCTATGTCAGCTGCGACGTCCCCCCATTTGGTGAAATACCCTATCATGGTTTCAGACTTATCTGATGATCCACAAACTATGAGGTTGAGTTTGTTGGCGTAATAATATATGTAGAGCATGCGTGTCCGGGCTTTTAGGTTGCCTTTGCATAGCTTGTCCTCTGGGTCAAAAACCGGTATGGTTTTCTGGATTGTCTTTAAAGTTGGCGTAATATCGATGGTTTCTGTTTTTATCCCGAATTTTTCTGCAACAAGTTTTGCATGCTTTACTTCTCTAGGGCTGTAGGTCTCTCTTTCAGGGAGTACTAACCCTAGAACTTTATCTCCGCCAATTGCTATTGCGGATAGGGCTGCTGCAGTGCTGCTGTCAACTCCTCCTGAAAGGCCAAGGACAATGCCCTTAGCCTTAGCCTTTTCCACATAGTCTCTTATGAAACGGGCTACCTTGTTTTTGACTTCCTCCCAGTCCAGCTCCAAAACTTCCGGAGCGAGCTTCAAAGGAGTCCCTTAAGCCTATTGTTTTAGGCAAATATTTAAGGATGAACCTCCAATAATGATAAGGATTAGTTTAGATTATGTGAAGGAGCAGGTATGGGGCGGAGAAGAAGAAAGGTAGTGCGTATCCCTAAAAAGAAGGTGCCTAAGCTGTTTTCGTGTCCCAATTGCGGCAAAGCGGCCGTTCGGGTTGAAATGCTCCGTGAAGAAAACCGGGCGGTTGTGAGTTGCGGAAACTGTGGGGCAAGAGAGGAGTTCACCGTTAAACCGATCATGAGCGAGGTTGACGTTTACTGCATGTTCACAGACAAGTTCTACGCCACATTGAAGGGTTCCACAGCGGCTAACACTGGGAGTCAACAATAAGGGAACGTTATGGTAGGCGCTGTAGAAAAATACTTAGTTGAAAAAATTCAAGCTGAGGGAGCAATCCACATAACCCTCATCGACCCGGAGAAGGTAACTCCTTCCCAAGCATCTCTAATTGCAGAGAAGGCTAGGGCGAGCGGCACGTCCGCCATTATGGTTGGAGGGTCCACGTTTGTCTCAACGAAGCATCTTGACGATGTCGTTAAAACAATTAAAAGGGCGGTTAAACTTCCCGTGATTTTGTTTCCAAACAACGTGACCGGCATAAGCCGTTATGCGGACGCTATATGGTTTATGTCGCTTTTAAACTCCGCTGATCCATACTTCATTATAGGGGCCCAAGTTTTAGGAGCTCCGCTGGTTCGAAAATATAATTTAGAGCCCATTCCCATGGGCTACATTATTGTAGGCGAAGGCGGCACTGCAGGCATTATAGGAAAAGCTGTTCCAATCCCGTATGATAAACCGGAGTTGGCGGCAGCCCACGCCTTGGCGGGCCAATATCTCGGTATGCGTTTTATATATCTTGAGGCCGGTTCTGGGGCCAAGAGGCCGATTCCTCAAGAGATGATTCGGGCTGTTAAGGGTTGTATAAAGGTTCCTCTGATCGTTGGAGGGGGTATAAGGTCCAAGGATCAAGCTCTAGCTGCCATATCTGCAGGAGCTGACATAATAGTTACTGGCAATGTTATTGAAGATGGACGCGTCGAGGATCGTGTCTCTCAGATTGTTGAGGGAATAAAGCTGGGTAAAATGCGTGCCTAGTGTTGCGGTTTTCATGTAAAAGGATATCGTGCTCTGCTGGTTGGCAAGTCGCTGTTTTTCTTCCGTCATGTCGGAAACAAAAATAGGCAGCTAATTAGGAAAGTGAATGGAAGGTATATGAATATTCAAATGAGTCCCGCTTACGCGAGGTATGTGGGGGAACTGGAAAGACAGCTTGAAGAGCTTTATGCAATTTGTCAAAAGGCTAGGGCTAAGGGGCTTGACCCTTCTCCAGAACCAGAGTGTAAAATTGCAAGGGACATGGCAGATCTTGTTGAAGGCCTTGTAGGCCCGAGGGGCATTGCGGAAAGAATTAGGGAGCTTAGCATAAAACTTCCCAGGGAGGAGCTGGCCTTCAAAATTGCGGAGGAAATTGTTTACGGAAAATTTGGGCACATGGAGCCTGAAGCCGCTGCAGAACAAGCCGTGAGGACTGCGTTAGCGATCCTGACAGAGGGGTTGACCGCCGCACCAGTTCAGGGGATAGCTCAAGTTAAGATAAAAACAAATCCGGATCGCACAAAGTATTTAGCCATTTATTTCGCAGGGCCTATCCGCTCCGCTGGTGGGACGGATCAAGCCCTAACTCTTGTCATCGGTGATTTTGTCCGAAGGCTTTTAGGGCTTGACCGCTACAAGCCCACCGATGAGGAAATCGCCCGTTTCATAGAGGAGATTAGACTTTATGAGCGTTCGGTTAGCCGTTTTCAATATCATGTTTCAGACGAGGAGCTTTGGAAAGCTTTGAAGTGGCTTCCGGTGGAGGTTAGTGGAATAGAAACGGATCCCGTTGAAGTTTCCTCTTACCGAAACCTCCCCAGAATTGAAACCAATAGAGTTCGAGGCGGTGCACTGCGGGTTGTCAACGATGGTGTTGTTGGACGGGCTTCAAAAGTTTGGGCCATAGTTGAGAAGCTGGGGATTCAAGGTTGGGACTGGCTTAAGGATATTCGAAAAATGTCTGAAAAGAAATCCGCCGGATTCATGGACGACATCATCGCCGGCCGCCCAATCTTCTCCTTCCCATCCAGGCATGGAGGTTTCCGCCTCCGTTACGGGAGATCAAGGAACACTGGGTTGACGGCTGTGGGTGTCCATCCGGCCACCATGCTTGTTCTGCAAGGCTTCATAGCCGTTGGCACGCAACTCCGCCTAGAGCTTCCAGGGAAGGGTGGAATAGCCGTTCCCGTCGACTCTCTGGAGCCGCCCATTGTCAGGCTGCGGGGCGGATCAGTTATAAAGGTAACGCTGGAAAATTTTGCCAAAGTAAAGGATCAAATCGATAAAATCCTTTTTTTGGGCGACATTTTAATCAGCTTTGGAGATTTCCTATACCAAGGAAAAACATTGGTCCCTGCCGGGTACACTGAGGAATGGTGGGCGGAGGATCTACAGAAGGCTATATACACAAACTTTAATGGAGACTTGAGGAAAGCCGCTGTTCATGCAGGGCTCTCCGCCGAAAGGCTTCAAGGCTTTTTGAATGATCCCTTCGTTAACAAGCCTATTTTTGCGGAAGCCGTGAACCTTTCTGTTAAACTGGGTGTGCCACTTCACCCAGCCTTCACACCATTCTGGTCAAGTATGGGCTCCGTTGAAAAACTCAACTCTTTAAGGCTTTGGCTTCTAAAGTCCAGTGTGGAATATGATGGCGAATATGCAAGCCGTATTGTCGGCGAGAACGTTGAAGAGGTTAAGCAAGCCCTTGAAACGTTATGTTTGCCCCATAAGGTTTTAAATGGCAAAATAGTTATAGAGGGAGACGAAGCCCGCGTCTTGGCTTTCTGCCTGGGTCACAAACGGTTTGACGTCGACCTGTCAGGCAGCGGATCCGTTCTAGATGCTGTCAAAAAGATAACTGGTATTATTGTTAGGGATAAAGCACCCACTTTCGTCGGAGCTAGGATGGGCAGACCTGAAAAGGCGAAGAGACGGGAGATGAAACCCCTTGTACATGTGCTTTTCCCAATAGGCTTGGCTGGGGGTTCGCAAAGGGACATCATTGAAGCATGTAAAAACGGGATCGTATTCGTGGAAGTTGTCCGGCTAAAATGTCCAAACTGCGGTGAATACATGTTTAGGTCAAAATGTCCGATTTGTGGTTCCGAAACTGTTTTGGATCTGGCTTGCCCCCGTTGTGGCAGAACCTTAAACGAAGGTGAAAAATGTCCAGTCTGCAAGGTTTCAGCTGTCCCCTATGGAAGACGACAGGTAGACGTTAAGAGGCTTCTTGAAGAGGCTTGCAGCAGCCTGGGGGTCCCTGCGCCGAAGATTTTGAAAGGCGTTAAGGGATTAACCAACGAGGCGAAAATTCCTGAAATCCTTGAGAAGGGTGTTTTGAGGGCTAAGTACGACTTGTCAGTATATAAGGATGGAACTATTCGTTTTGACGTAACGAACGCCCCCTTGACCCACTTTAAACCAGCAGAAATCGGGGTTTCCGTGGAGAAGCTGATTAAACTGGGCTACCGACACGATATTTACGGTGAACCGTTGACAAATCTGGAGCAAGTCTGCGAGTTGAAAGTGCAGGATGTGGTAATTCCAGTTAAATGCGCGGAATATTTTGTCCGCGTTGCAAACTTCCTAGACGAGCTTTTAAAGAAGGTCTACGGGCTTCCACCATTCCATAACGTTAGAAGCATCGAGGATCTTGTAGGCCATCTAGTCGTCGGTTTAGCCCCCCACACATCGGTGGGCATTTTAGGGCGAATCATAGGCTTCACAAACTTGAACGTGTGTTACGCTCATCCTCTATGGCATTCGGCTAAACGCAGAGACTGCGACGGCGACGAGGACGCCTTAATGCTCGCATTGGATACTTTGCTAAACTTTTCGAGGAAGTTTTTGCCAGCTCAGATAGGTGGAATTATGGATGCGCCTTTGCTTATCGTGCCGATTGTCAATCCTAAAGAAGTCCAAAGACAAGCCCATGACTTTGATGTGGCGAGAGCCTATCCTCTAGAGTTCTATGAGAAAACTTTGGAAAAGGCTGAAGCCAAACATGTAAGCCCAATTATAGATATCATTGAACACAGGCTTGGAACGGAGGCCCAATATGAGGGTTTCCATTTCACTGTGCCCGTTTCAAACATAAACCTAGGGGTGGAGGATAGCGCGTATAAACGTTTTAAAACCATGATGGACAAGCTTAACGGGCAGCTTGTCCTCGCTGAGAAAATCGCAGCCGTGGACGCCCGCAGAGTGGCGTTAAAAGTTTTGGTGAAACATTTCATTCGCGACATTGCCGGAAACCTCCGGGCTTTTTCAACCCAAGGATTTAGGTGCAGGTCTTGCAACAAGCGTTTCCGCCGTGTACCGCTAAAGGGTAAATGCCCACAGTGTGGAGGCGAATTAACCCTCACCGTTTACCGAGGCGGCATAGAAAAATACATGGAGGCTGCTGAACACATAATCCGGAAATATAACCTGCCAAAATACTACGCCCAAAGGCTTGTTCTAATGAAGGATGAGGTAGTATCCCTCTTTGAAGGCAGAAAGCCAAAACAGATAACTTTAACAGACTTTGCGTAAGTGAAGCTTTTTTACGCAATTGTGTCTATTTGTATTTATTGATGAACAATGCCAAGGGGAGGGTACCATCCAAACGCCTATCTCAGAGATTTTAGAAACGTTAAAATGGGCTTGAAAACGAGAACAGTGATATTGGAGTTCTTGGAAAAGGCTTCGGCAAATACCAAAGAAATAGCGGATAAAACCGGCTTGCAATACAGCGTTGTGTTGCACCATCTGAGGCTTTTGGAGGCGAGAGGCATTGTTCAGCGGAGAAGCGGTAGGCCCTCCACTTGGATGCTGACGGGACTGGGGCAAAAACGCTTAGGTTAAAAGGGACATTGACATGGAATTTTAAAGCACTTTGGGCATCTACCATCATACTTGTTAGCGGCTGCCTCTTCCAAGTTCACGTTTGTTATGTTTGCCAGAGAAGCCAACCAAGCGAAGACGTCTGCAAACTCGCTTTCCAAAGCCTTTTTGTCGCCAGATTTTAAGGCATCGCCTAACTCCGCGACCTCTTCAACAAGCCATTCAAAGGTCCTTTCAACACCCCTCTGTGAATCCCTGTGGAAGTAGAGGCGGTGCATAAGCTCCTGAAACTCGCGTACACGCATCTCTTCAAGCCTCGTACTGTGTATGTGTTTTCACAGTTTAAGCTTTAAGGTTGTAGTAGGCTTCGTTGGCCCTTGGCAATTATGTGGACGACATTCACGCCTTTTCTTTCTAAGTGAGCGGCAACGAATCTTCTGTGACAATATTTTGGGTCGGTTTCCATACACATTATGCATGTTCTTTTTCGAGTCGCCACCTCTAGGAGTTTCCTTATACCTTCTCGGAAAAGTTTTGTTCGCATATGCCTTACATAGCCGCCTTTTCTGTAACCGCCTAGTTCCCGTCCAAGCCAGACATATTCTATTCCGTTTTCTGGAAGCCACCTTTCCATGCATTCCCTTTTAAAGTGTTCAATTTTTGACGTTGGAAAACTGCGGATGTCGACTAAGACTTGAATGTTATGTTCTTTCAAGAGTTCAAGGAAGTTATTTATGGAGCGGTTGCTGTGTCCAATGGTCCAGATGGTTATCTCGCTCAATCCTGAACCTTAACGGATTTTTATGTACTGGTAAGCTTCCGTTGCATTTTCAAAGCAATAATGCACCTTCTGATAGCCTTTTCTGAACTCCGCCACGTCAGCCCTAACTTTCTCCGGGGGCTCTTTGTCTATTACCACGCGTTTCATGAATTCAGCTATTTCCACCATTTCGGATTCACGCATTCCAAGCCTCGTGACCTCTGAGACGCCGAGCCTTATGCCTCCGGGGTTCTGGAAATGCCTCCCCTCTTTAATGTCCCATGGCAAAAGATTTCTGTTCACTATTATGTTTGCGTCTTCTAAGATTTTTTCGATGGTGCCTCCGTCGCCATACTTTGTTATGTCTATGAGGATTACGTGAGATTCTGTGAAGCCCTTGTGTTCGGCTAAAACGCTGAAACCTCTCTCGTAAAGGGCTTGGGCTAGAGCCTTCGCGTTTCTAACAACTTGGCGAGCGTATTCCTTTCCAAATTCGAGCAATTCAGCGGCAGCTATAGCTACACCCGCCACCGCGTGCAAGTGGTGGTTGCTAACCATGCCTGGAAACGTAGCCCTTTTTATTCTCTCAGCGTGTTTCTCCCATGATAGGACTCCGCCGTGCTGCGGGCCGAAGAAGGTTTTATGGGTGCTGAGACTCACAACGTCGGCGCCTTCCCTTAAAGGGTCTTGGAAACATTTTCCAGCTATGAGTCCCGCAACGTGGGCTGCGTCATAACCAACTATGCCGCCCACCGAGTGGATTGTGTCCGCTAACTCCTTAACCGGGTGGGGAAACGGGAAAACGCTTGCGCCGAACATGACGAGTTTTGGGGGCCTTCCTTCAGCAGCGAGCTTTCCAATACGTTGTTTCGCCTTATCCACATCAATATTCAGCTCCTTATAGTCTAGAGGAAGGTACTCTACCGCTAGGCCGTGAACCGCTCCAGCTGTGCCGCCCAACTCCTTCTTGCCCATTGTTATGTGGCCACCGCATGGTATTGACAAGGCCATCATTACATCGCCGGGCTCCGTGAAAGCTGTGTAAACAACGAGGTTCGCCACAACGCCTGAAATGGGCCTAACATCTACGAACTCCGCGTCGAAAAGTCTTTTCATTAATTCTATGCATTTAAATTCTACCTGGTCTATGAAGCGGCATCCAGCATAAACCCGTTCTCCAGGCCACCCTTCAGCGTATCGATTTCCAAAATCTGTCGTCAAAGCTTCCCTCACAGCCGGGCTTGGAATGTTCTCGCTGGCAATTAGGGGGATGCATTCACGAAACCATTCGTGATGTTTCTGAAGAAGTTCCAACACGTGATAATATTCATCACGGGGTGTGGGCACATGAACACCTCGCTCTCTCTATCCCCTTTCCTCAAATAAAACCATTTTTGAGTTCAACACAACGTTAATAACGGAGAAGGCTCGAATTAATAGCCGAGGGCTTTCGATGAGCAGGAAGAAAAAGGAGTCTGCACCCATGCCGGCTGCAAGCGCTGGGCTTTTAAGGTTCTTTGAGGAGGAAACAGAGGGAATTAAAATCAGGCCAGAATTTGTGGCAGTAGCTGCCATCGCGTTAATAATTGTATGCATTTTAGCCCGTGTCTTCTTCTAAAACTAGCGGCGAGAAGGTGGATGCAAAACTTCTATCCTTTGAACGGCGTTTAAATGTATAAATATTTCACTTCGCTCTTCCCTAGCGGCCACTTGTGGAATCGGTTGAGCTATTGTTGCCCTCAGGATAATTGCTTCCGCGTCTGAAAGCCATATACCCGGAGGTTCACGGGTCACGGCGGTCAAGGTTCCCTCAAAGCCATACGAGGGGTCAAGTATCACCCGGACTGTTCTTCCTAGGTTTTTCTCAAGCATATGGAATATTGTTGGCGGTATGTTTTGTTCGGGCATGAGATCAGCAAAGTCTTAAAGGGCTGTAGTGGGATAAAACAGTTACTGTTCTCGGTTAACGTCTAATGAAACTGAGATGAAACCGCTAAGCTGAAACATTTTTCGGCGACACTTTAATATGTCGACGGTGTTTCATAGAAAACCTCTTGAAACGGGTGCCTGATAGATTTGAACGGCTCTTTCAATCAGCAACTGGACAAGGCTGTCAAACACTACTCTTCCCTTTTCACGCTGCCATCCCACAAGAGAATCCTAACCATTTCATGGATGTTATGCCAACTCATCGGAATGCTCCAGACCCTCCCCATAAACCCAACTTTGCAAGGGCTTGTTTACGGTTTAGCTCTCGGAGTCTCCCTTTTTGCCGCCACAGCGCTTTCAAATATCCTTTTAAAGCTTTTCGTTTTAAAAAAAGACCCAGTTTACGACTTAAGACGCATAGCCGCTCTTTCACTCTTCTCCTGGATCTTCTGGCTTCCCTTCATTTTGATGGGAGCTCTCGCCGCTGTTCTCAGCCCTCAGTGGGCTGTTCGGCTTTGCATTTTAGGCTTTTCAGCAGCTTTAATCCTTCGCTTTATAGCGCTTTACGTAACCTCTTCTTCTAGTGTAAAGTCTCTTTTTGCGGCCTCCGTTCTCCCTCCTTTTCTTTACGTTGCACCGTTCGTCCCCTTCTGGCTTGACGTGACGGGTTTTGTGAAATTATTTTTGTCCCTGCTATGCGCCCTTGTCGCAGCTTTCTTCTCAAGCTTTCTTTTCATTGCAATTCTTAATGGCGTCGGCCGAAGGGTTGTGGGTTTTCCTTCCCTTTCGATTTTCAAGGCTTTCCTTTTAAACTGGGTCGCCGACTTGAATGAGCCTTTCGAGTATTTTCTCGACTTTTTGGGCGAGGAACGGGATGTTGAAGTTTCGATTCTACGGTTTGACAAGGAAAAAGGGAGTATTTTCATAGTTGTGCCTTCCGTCCACCCCGGCCCTTTCAAAAATATAGGGAGTAGTCTTTTACCGTCAATGCTTAAAGAAAGCCTGGAACGAAGTCTAGAAAGTGTCGCCTGTGTACCGCTTGGGCTTCTTGGACACGAATTTGACCTAGCCTCCCAAAGAGAATGCCATAAAATAATCGATCACGTCGTTAAATCAGCCGCATTTACAGCGGACGACGAAGGGGCAACGCCCTCAGTCGCTTTTAAAAACGACATGGCCACCGTGTGTTGTCAAGCCTTTGGAAAAACAGTCTTAGCCAGTTTTTCTTTGGCTCCCCACACTACAGAAGATCTTCCGCCAGAATTAGGCATTTTTGTTCAGGAAAAGGCTTGGAAACTTGGCTTTAAAGACTGTGTTTTTGTGAACGCCCACAACAGTATAGATGGTGTTCCAGATTTGAATAGGGCTTTGGCCTCTTTAGAAAGTTCTGCCAGCGCTTGTTTGGAGAGGATTTCTTCACTAGATTGGCTGCCCTTTAAGGTTGGCGCCGCTGTTGTTAAGCCCAGAGAGTTCAGTCTTTCTGAGGGTATGGGGCCCGGCGGCATAACAGCGGTTGTTGTGGAAGTTGAAGGACAGAAGACTGCCTACGTGGTTTTCGACGGGAATAACATGGTTTCTGATTTGCGGGAAAAGATTTTGTCGGCTTTGCAGTCCCTGGGCATAAGTGGCGGCGAAGTTTTCACAACAGACACACATTCTGTAAACGCTGTGACGCTGACCGCCAGAGGATATCACCCAATAGGCGAGGTGATGGACCATGAAAAGGTTATTGGATATGTTAAGGAGGCAGTTGGTGCCGCTATTGCGGATTTAAGCCCAGCTAAGGCGGGCTTCCGTCGCATAAAGGTCCAGAGGGTTAAGGTTATCGGGCGGGAGGCTTTAGAAAAACTTTGCATGCTCCCGGACACAGTGACTTATAGAGCTAAACTGACGATTATTCCATTGTATGCGGCAACATTCCTTTTTCTGATGTTGATTTTGCTAATTGTTTAGGCTAACACTAATAAAGACGCTGACTACAACTCAAATTCCGAGAAGGGTAAATCCTTGCTTAAAGAGATAAGAATCCACGGCAGAGGCGGGCAAGGCGCCGTAACCGCCGCTCAACTTCTCGCCCACGCCGCCCACCTAGAGGGCAAACACGTGCAAGCTTTCCCATACTTTGGTGCGGAACGTCGTGGTGCTCCAGTTAAAGCCTTTGCCAGAATAAGCGACGCCCCCATCCTTCTCCACAGCCAAATCTACAACCCCGATTACGTTGTGGTTTTGGACCCTAAGCTCCACGAAATGGTGGACGTCGCTGAGGGATTAAAGAGGGATGGGGTGATAATCCTGAACACTACGAAAAAGCCCAGCGAGATTAAACTTGGAGACTGGCGTATAGCCACAGTCGACGCGACTGGAATAGCCCTTGAACTCGGCCTCCTCGTCGCGGGACAGCCCGTGGTTAACACTTCTATGGTGGGGGCGTTTGCCGGAGCGACGGGTGAGGTTCGTTTAGAAAATGTTTTGAAGGCAATAAGGGAGAACTGGCGGGGAAGCGCTGGGGAGAAGAACGCCCGGGCTGCCGAACTCGCCTGTGAACGTTTGGTTAAAGGTTGGTGAATTTATGAGAGTTCCTAAAACCCGAGGGGAGATGCCCCTAACCCCCTTATCATATCCAACTGTTGGCAGCATGGGGCGAACTGGCTCATGGAGAACTTTCCGTCCAATAGTTGACTATTCAAAATGCACTCGGTGTACGCTTTGCTGGATCTACTGTCCAGACGCCGCCATATCAAGGCGTGAGGACGATTCGCCGGAAATAGACTATGAATACTGTAAGGGCTGTGGGATATGCGCCAACGAATGCCCAGTCAAGGCCATAACCATGAAAAGGGAGGAATAAAATGGCGCGGATAGTTATTGACACAGCCAACCATATAGCTGGCTACGCGGCAAAGGCCGCCAGAGTTAAGGTGGTGGCCGCCTACCCAATAACGCCGCAGACAACGGTTGTGGAAAAGGTCGCGGAGTTCGTGGAATCAGGAGAAATGGACGCCGAATATATCCGCGTGGAATCTGAGCACAGCGCCATGGCCGCGTGCATAGGCGCAGCAGCCGCTGGTGTTAGAACGTTTACAGCGACCTCAGCTCACGGTTTAGCCCTGATGCACGAGGCTCTCCATTGGGCTTCCGGGGCGCGTCTGCCAATAGTTATGGTTGTCGTGAACAGGGCTATGGGCGCCCCCTGGAGCATATGGCCCGATTTCAGCGATTCCCTTTCGCAAAGGGACACGGGCTGGCTTCAGTTTTACTGCGCTGACAACCAAGAAGTCTTCGACACAATTATACAGGCGTACAGAATCTGCGAGGACGAGAAGGTTTTCCTACCAGCAATGGTTTGCTTAGAAGGCTTTATTTTATCACACACGTACATGCCGGTTAAAATTCCGGACCAAGAAGATATAGACGCCTTCTTACCCCCCTACAAGTCCGGTTGGACTCTAGACGTGGATAACCCAGCAACCCACGCGAACCTTGTGTCGCCAGAATGGTATATGGAGTTCCGCTACAAAATACAAGAGGCTATGGAAAACGCGAAGAGGCTTATTTCGGAAATCGACGAGGAGTATGGTAGATGCTTCGGCTTCCAGTATGGTGGGCTTATTGAAAAATACCAGTGTGAGGACGCCGACCTTATCATATGCGCTATGGGCACTATGGGTGCTGAAGCCAAAATAGCCGTCGACAATCTTAGGAAGGAAGGCTTGAAGGTTGGGGTTGCCCGCGTGAGGGTTTTCCGCCCTTTCCCAAAGGAAGAGATTAGAAAACTTGCAGAAAGAGCCCGCATGATCGTCACGGTAGACCGCCATATATCCTTTGGAATGGAGGGTTTTCTCGCAACGGAAGTTAAAGCCTCAATATACCACATGGAAGATAGGCCGCTAGTAGCAGGCTTCATCGCCGGGTTGGGAGGCAGAGACGTCACATTCAAAACCATAGAAGGAATAGCCAGAAAAGCGCTAAAATGGCTGCAGAAAGGGCGCGTTGATGAAGAAACCACATGGATTGATTTAAGGGAATGAAAGCATGGTGACTATAAAAGAACTCCCGAAGGAAGAGTATCTGCTTAAAGGTCATGCTGCATGCGCTGGATGCGGTCCCTCAATAGCGCTAAGGCTTCTTTTCAAAGCTTTGGGAAACAAAGTAATCCTAGTTGTTCCGGCGTGCTGCACAACAGTCATTCAGGGACCCTACCCGTTTACGGCCTTCGCTGTGCCCCTCCAAAACATGTTGTTTGAAGCCACAGGTGCAGCGGCGTCTGGCATAGCTGCAGCCCTCCGCCTTAGGGGACTGGAAGACATCACGGTCGTGGGATGGGCTGGTGACGGGGGAACCGTTGACATAGGTATTCAAGCCTTATCGGGGGCTGCTGAACGTGGTGCAAATTTCATTTACATCTGCTATGACAACGAAGCCTACGGTAACACTGGCTTGCAACGTAGTGGAGCAACACCTTACGGCGCTTGGACAACCACAACGCCCACGGGGAAAAAGGAGCGGAAGAAAAACATGCCTTTCATAATGGCTGCCCACCGAATACCATACGTTGCAACCGCATGTCCTTCATACCCCATAGACTTCATTAACAAGCTTAGAAAAGCTAAAGAACTTAAGGGAACAAAATACATCCACGTTTTAACACCCTGTCCCACTGGATGGCGCTACGACACAAGCAAAACTGTGGAAATTGGAAGACTTGCTGTCCAAACTGGAATGTGGGCCCTTTACGAGATTGAAAATGGCAAGTTTAGGCTTAACCCACCAAGCGACCGCCTAATTGACAAGTCGAAGCGTAAACCTGTTAAAGAATACCTATCCATGCAGGAAAGGTTCCGCCACCTCACAGAGGGCGATATAGAAAAAATCCAGAAATGGGTTGACGAGGATTGGGAGTACTATAAGGCCTTAGCCTCTCTGGAAAGATGCTTCTAGCATTCGTTGCACGAAAAATATATGAATCCAAGTGATTATCATATAGTCCGCTGCCTCAACTAATAAGGCATGGTGGTAATGTATGGCAGAGGAGAAACCAAAGAAGGCGGCTAAGGAGGAAGCAGCCAAAAGTTCAATCCAAGCCAGCGAGGGCACGGTGCTCATTGGCAAAAAACCAATAATGAACTACGTGCTAGCATGTCTAACCTTCCTAAACTCCGGCGCCAAAAAAATTGTTGTTAAAGCCAGAGGACGTGCAATAAGCAGAGCTGTCGACACCGTTGAGCTGCTGAGAAGGGCGTTCGCCAAAGACCTACAAGTGAAAGATATTAACATAGGCACTGAGGAAGTGGTCCGTCCAGAAGGCCAGAAAACCAACGTTTCAACCATCGAAATCACGCTAGTAAAATCATAAACCAACAAGCCTTCGGAGCTATTCACAAACTGCGGCTACTCAAGATTCTCAACCCAATGTTTAACAGAAATTAATATTAAAACCCTTTTTCTAAGTTAGACCCTCCGTTGGTGAAACTGTATGACGGTTTATCCCAAAATAGTTGTGACCCCTCCGGGACCTAAGGCTAGGGAGCTTATGAAGAAAGATGAAATGTTGATTTCCCCATCCTATGTGCGTTTCTATCCGCTTGTCGTGGAGTCGGCTGTAGGCTGCATAGTTAGGGATGTTGACGGAAACGAGTACATAGACTTCAATGCTGGACTTGCATGTTTGAATGTTGGGCATAGACACCCAAAGGTTGTTGAAGCCATAAAGAGGCAGTGTGACCGTTTCCTCCACTATTCGAACACAGACTTCTATTATAGGGAGGTCGTTGAGTTAGCTGAGAAACTCGTGGAGATAACCCCTGGAAACTTTGAGAAGAAGGTTTACTTCGGCAACAGTGGAACAGAGGCTGTGGAAGCGGCTATAAAGTTAGCGAAATGGCACACTAGAAAACAGCTTTTCATAGGCTTCATAAACGCTTTTCACGGGCGAACCATCGGGTCGCTTTCCTTCACAGCCAGTAAGCCGGCCCAAAGGCGGTACTTCTTCCCGCTGATGCCCGGTGTGACGCATGTTCCATACCCATACTGCTATCGCTGTCCTTTCAAGCAGACATACCCAGACTGCCACTACTGGTGTGTAGACTTTATAGACGAGTTTGTTCTGCAGAAGTATGTGCCCCCTGAAGATGTTGCCGCAATCCTTTTCGAGCCGATTCAGGGCGAAGGCGGCTACGTTGTTCCACCGCCAGAATACTTTAAACGCTTGAAAAAGCTCGCCGATAAATACGGTATCCTATTGATAGATGATGAAGTGCAATCCGGCATGGGCAGAACTGGAAAATGGTTCGCCATTGAACACTGGGAGGTTGAGCCAGACATCGTATGCAGTGCCAAGGCTTTGGCTTCCGGTCTCCCCTTAGGCGCAACCATAGCTAAAGCGAAAATAATGGATTGGACAGGCGGCTCCCATGCGAGCACTTTTGGCGGAAACCCCCTCGCATGTGTTGCCGCCTTAGCCGTCATAGAGGTCATTAAAGAGGAAAGGCTTTTGGAGAACGCCACGAAACAGGGAACGTACATATTGAAGAGGCTTGAGGAGCTTAAAGAAGCCAGCGAAATAGTTGGCGACGTGAGGGGCAAAGGTCTTATGATCGGCATGGAGCTTGTTGAAGACAAGGAAAGCAAAAAGCCCGCTTCCGAAAAGGCTAAAGAGGTTATGCTGCGTTCATGGAAACGCGGCGTCGCAGTCATCACCTGTGGCGTTTCAACCATAAGGATTATGCCGCCGCTGAACATCACCAGAGAGCTCGTGGACGCGGGACTAGACATAATAGAAGACGTTGTAAAAGAGGTTGAAAAAGAGAAACAGTGAAACCGCCAAATGGAAATTCGAAGGCTTCAAGTTGAAGACTACCCTAGACTGGTTGAACTCTGGTCTAAAGCTGGACTCCCCTTCAAACCAAAAGGCAGAGACAGCCCCCAAGCCATAGCAAAGCAAATGAAGGAGAACCCAGACTTCTTCATAGGCGCCTTTGAAAACGGAAAACTAATAGGTGCTGTTATAGCCAGCTCAGATGGGCGGAAAGGGTGGATAAACAGACTGGCCGTTGATCCAGAGTATAGGCGGCGCGGCATCGCCAAAGCTTTGATCACTGAAGCCGAAAAAGCGCTTAGGCAGAAGGGGTTAAAGATTTTCTGTGCGCTTATCGAGGATTCAAACAAAGCTTCCAAGGAGCTTTTCAGGAAATGCGGCTATGTGGAGCACCGCGACATCATATATTTCAGCAAAAGAGAAAGCGATGAAGTATAGCCTCAAGCCTCTCTTTTTTCCGGCTTAGGTTCATGTACAAAAAACAGTACCAGAGCCGCCGATGGGACGGTTAACGCGGCAACTAAGAGGAATGGAAGTTGTGGTGAAACTTTTTCGTATAGTAGTCCGCCTAAACAGCCGCCAATTGCCATGGCAATATACGTGAAAAAGTTCATGGACCCAGTTACCTTCCCCCGACGTTCTTGTGGAACTAAATCAGCGAAAAGCGACTGGTAGGCGGAGAACCCCAGAAGCATTGAAAAGCCAGTGAGGGGCATGGCAATGAATAATGTAGAATAGTTTCCATACAAGAACAGATGCATAGCCGGAACAATCAGAAAGTGCGATATTATTAATGGAATTTTCCTACCCGCCTTATCTATAACTTTGCCGGCTGGAATGGCGGAGACCAGCATGCAGATGAAAAGGGCGATTGTAACGTACCCCCATTTTATGCGGGCAAGCTGAAGTGCGGGGTCCTGCTGTGGTGGAAGCGTGGTAGAGGGAGAACCCCCTATTTGAAGAATGTAAAATGCGTAGACTAGGAAAAGGGCTTGTATCATCGTGAAGGAGGCGCGGGTTATCATTTCTGAGAAAAATAGGAAAAGCATGGAACGGGGTACAACCTTCCATACGCTTATTCCGTCCCTCAAAGCCTTAGGATAAGAGCGGATGGCCTCTTTAAAGCGCGCCTTCTCAACATTCTTCATGGTTTCTTTAAGCTTCAACCTGACGGCAGCCGCTGCGAGGAAAAAAACTACAACGATAGTATAGGCTATCCGCATTCCAAGTTCTGAGCCGAAGGTTGCCACCAGGTATAGGGCGATTATGGGCGCTGGTGTTGTTGAAACACTTGTTATGAGGTTTAGGACGGAAAAACCTATCCCACGTTTTTCAGGCGGGAGAGAGTCTGCCATGATGGCGTTTAAAGCCGGCTGGTATAAGAGACAGAAGTTTTGAAGTATAGCACCTACTAAAATAAAGTGCCAACTCGGCGCAGCCGCGTAAAATACGAAGGATAAGGCAACGCCGAATGTTAGAGTCGATACAAGCCAGCGCCTCCCATACTTGTCCGCTAGATAGCCTCCTGGAAACTGGACCGACGCAAGGGTTAGCAACGATACAAAGGATATGACTCCAAGAATTGCTGGGCTTCCCCCAAGCTGTATTACATAGTCCGAATAGTATGTTCCCGGGATCTCGTGGGCGAAGTCCATCAGAATCCAGCTTACGATTAAGATTAGGTAGTTTCCCCTGAAAAAGGAGAACTCCTCTTTAAGCCTACCCTTTAATGGCACTTTTTTCCCGCTTTAAAAGTCAAAAGGCTTTGCTATAACTTCCCGAATCTTCAAGTCGAAGAACCTGCCAGTGTTAGCTGGCTTTATGCGGAGCGCGGTATCCGCTCCTCTGCCAGTTCCAGCGATGGCTACAATGTCTCTGTCCACTGGTATTAAGCCTGCATCGGCCGCCATCAGGGTTATTTCGACACAAACTTTTGTCCCTTCACCCATAAGCCTCAAAGTGCTGGCTATCAGTTCCAGAGGCTCTATTGTTCCAAAGGTTTTCCGTACAGCCCGCTCAGCACTGCTTAGGGCGTGGGTTCCAGTGAAAATTTTCGCCCCACTACGTAGGATTTCTTCTCTAAACTCTTCTTTCAACTCGCTTTCTCCGGGCTTTTGAAAACCGAAAGAGTGGGTGACCACGACAACATTGCATCCTTTAAAGATTTTAGCGGCTTTCGCCCCTGTTTCACCTGTTGTCGAGGCAACCACTATGTCTTTTATGCCTTCCCTTTCAATATAGCCTTTAACAACTCTCAACAACGTGTCCGTATTTTGCTTTCCGGCTGTCTGAAAATAAACAACATTTCTTTCCGTGAAGCTCACTTAATGTTTCCTCCTCTTTTTATGTTGTTTAGCAGGTTTCCTTTTTAACTCAGTGCCGCAGACTTCGCAGGTTTTCGACTCGTAATCTGCTGGATATTTCCGTCGGCATGCGGGGCAGTACCTAATCCATCTTAGGAGTCGCCGTATTCCAAAGGTTGCAAGTGGAGCGAATTCTATTCCCAAATGTTTAGCCACATTCTGTATTGAATAGTCGTCCGTTGCGATGAGAGGATTAAGCCCCCGCGTTTTTAGTTGAAGGGCTAAAGCCAAAACCTGTATATCTGTTTCAGATAGGAGGGAGAAATCTCCAAGAATGCTGGCAGAAGCCTTAACCTTTTCAATGAAAGCCTCATCCGGCTCCATTATTTCCAGTTTGCCGCTTTCTATTGCTGTCTTGAAACGCATGCGTGCCACGTGTTTTCCCAGAAACTCCATCTCGACCATCGGGACAGTGTACTGGATCTCGCTTACCGAGAACGGATCGAAACCCGCCACAAAAGCTGAAGTGTCTAAAACAACGACCTTTTTCCCGGAAGCCGTCAAACTCTTCCTCCCGCTCCACGGAAAATAAGCCTACTCCTCAAGCGACTGTAAAAGTCTTCTCGAAATCTTATGAAACACGTTTCATTCTCTGAACGTGTAGCTGCCACGCACATATTTGCAGTTTCAGCCAACTCCCTGTAGGCACCGTCAATAACAATTAAAACCCTTTTAGGCCTAAGCACTTCAACACTGATCCTAGAATCCGCCGGAAAAACTATTGAGCGAAGCACGCTTAAGGAACACACGGGCGTCAATACAAAAGCATCAACAGACGGATCCAGCACAGGTCCCCCGGCAGAAAGCGAATAGCCCGTTGAGCCTGTTGGGGTGGCTATCATAACTCCGTCAGCTTGGCAGTCCAAAACGTGTTCGCTATTCTTGTAAACTCTGGCGTACAAAATTTTTACAGGTTCATCTACTGTTATTAAAACCTCGTTTAAGGCGTCTGGAAGTCTTCTGGACCCAAGGGTTATGGCTAGTTTTGCACATCTCTCTATTACGAAGTCACCCTTTAGATACTTGTCGATGGCTGTGAAGGTGTCTTCAGGCGCGACTTCTGTCAAGAAGCCTCTGACACCCATGTTTACCGCCAATATTGGGGGTTCCGGTTTTGGAAGGGCTACGCATGTTCTTAAGATTGTTCCGTCTCCACCTATCGTTACTATGAAGTCTGTTTGCATTTTTTCCAGGGGGATATAGTTCCAGTTTTTCTTCAGTTTACCTTTCAATGTTTCTTCAACGTAGACTTCCAATCCCCTTCCTGCGAGGTATTTTGCCGTCTCTTCAGCAATTTTTAGAGCTCTCCTCTCGTCGAAGCGTGCCACTATTCCGGCGGTTTTAAGCAACTTTCTCCTTTCCCCTTCAAGCAGTCATAAGCTTCTGCTACTTAACTTATATATGGGTGTTGTTTAAAATTGCTGTGGTAAAAATGTGAGCTGGTGATGATGTGAGTAAGCCTGTTGACGTTGGAAGTCTCCGTGAGGGCGGATACATCATTGTGGATGGGGAACCATGCCGCATAGTTGAGATAACTAAGTCAAAACCCGGAAAACACGGTTCGGCAAAAGCGAGAATAGTTGCAATAGGAGTTTTTGACGGCGTGAAAAGAAGCATTGTAAAACCCGTTGACGCCACAGCGGATGTGCCAATAATCGAGAAGCGCAGCGGACAAGTCTTCGCAGTTTCCACTTCCAGCGTTCAATTAATGGACCTGGAGTCCTACGAATACTTAGATGCTCCCCTACCAGAAGAAGAGGAGCTTAAAGCGAAACTCGCTCCCGGCGTTGAAGTTGAATACTGGAGAATTCTAGGCAGAGTGAAGATCATCAGAATTAAGTAGGGCTTGAATCCGTTTTTACCTCCACCACTCCCAGCCAAGTTTTTCGAAACTAACGTAGAGGATCAAGAGGATTACGCCCCAACTTAAGGCTATTGCCGCCACCTCCAGTACTATGTGGGCACCGCTTAAGTACGTGTAGGACGCCCAAGCGCTTAACCCGCATAAACCTACAAGAATTAAAAGGAATGTGGCGCATTGTATTGCTCTCTCGGCGGTCAAGATTTCACCAGCCTTAAGCCTAATGTTGGGTGTCCAATGTTTAAAAGGTTTTATGAAAACCTTATTTGGCTGTTTAAATCTTTAAAACTTGAAGCCGATGACGCGAGAAGAGCCGTCTGAACAATGATGACTTCTGAGGAGAGCTGAGGCTTCACTCGACAGGAATTTCATATTCGTGTTTTCGCGGGAGACGGACTTCTAGGAGTCCCCTCTTGAATCGAACCTCCATACGGTCCATGTAGACGGGCACGGGAATCCTTGTTCGACAGTGGAATTTCTGAAACTCGCCCCTGTAGTGAGTTATGCCGAAGTCGTCAAAGCTGACCTTACGCCTCATTTTGGCTGAAATTTCAATGGTGTCCTTACCAACGGGTTTAATTTGAATTGTGCTCTCTTCAGCACCGGGTAAGTCCACAGTCACTATAACTTCGTCGCTTGTCACCAATATATCTCGAAGAGGTTCTATGGTGCAGGTTCTACAGTTCCAGCTTGGTTTCTCTAAGAGGGCTTCACTGAACCTTTCAGCCCAAGCTTCAAGGCTTTCGAAATATTCATCGATTATATCAAAGATGGAACGTCTCCTTCTAGGAGTCTCCTCCATAGAGTTCCCTTCCTTATGTGATGTAAAGTGGTATGTCGTATTCTTGGGTTTTCCTCATTTTGGCTAATTCCTGCTGGGTTCGTTTCATCATGTCCCTCGCTTTCAAGCGGATTTCCTCGCCCTTCTCCAGAAGCTTTGAAACATCAACTTTTATGCCGGCGACGCTTCCTAACTGTTCTAGGGCTTTAGCTGCTGCTTCAGGGTCTGGGTACTGGAAGAAACACTGCGCCAAAAGGGTTAAGGCTGGTAATCCTAGAGTTGCGCAGTATTGAAGCATAACCGCTTGGGGCCCCACCATGTAGCCTTCCCGAAGAATTTCCACTCCTTTCTCTTGGGCCATCTTTAGCGTTTCCATGTTGGAGGCTGCAGCAAAAACTTTCAGTTCCTCAAGGTCCTGTCTGTCTGGGACAGGTATGCCGCTTATAGAAACCATCATTTTAACTCCTTTGCTTCTACCCCAATCGATCAGCGTGTGCATGACGGGGTATATGAGTTCCGCCGGCAAAGCCGTCTCAGACACGGCCAGAAGGATGTTGTGATTCCCGAAAATTCTCACGGGCGAGTGGGGTAAACCTTCATGGAGAACTATTATTGGTGGCAGAAGAGGTGAATCCATATAGGCAACTTCTTCCAAGCCGAGTTCTTGAATTAAATGGGATGCAGCTATTACGCCCACCAAGCCAACGTCAGGGAAACCGAAGAGCATGATGGCGCCTTTTGGAATATCCTTCCTCTCAATAATTCTCACTTCGTCCTTCAAACGTAATCCTCTCTAATTGTTTCGCCTTATAGATGTAAAAACCTTACGGAGGCATCTTTTCCGCAAAATGTTCTGCCATGAACGTGTCTATTCTGGAGAGGATTTTCTCTATTTGAAAGTGGGCTTTCATCTCTTTTTGCCAGTCTTCCGGAAGTTTCCGTTTGAATCTTCCGGCTGCGCGTCTATCCATTATGACTATTATGCCCTTGTCTTCTGGACTGCGTTGGAGGCGTCCAGCGGATTGAGCCAATGTGTTTAGGCACGGAATCGTGTTGGCGTATTCCATGGCTTTTTCTCCGAACTTTTCCTTGAAATACTTATACAGTGCTTTTTGGAGCTCTGTCTTTTTGGGGTATGGCAATCCAACGATTATAACCGCAGACAACATGCTTTTCCCTTCCTCAGTTATATCAACACCCTCGCTTATTTTTCCGCGGGCAACGCCGAAGACTATGCCCTTTTCGTTTTTCTGCAAAAAATCCAACACGCCCCCGATTCTCGTTTTCTTTTCCTCAATAAGCACTGGAACGTCGAGTTTCAAAAGCTTAACAATGTCCTGCATAACTTCGTAGGATGGAAAGTAAACCGCGATTCTGCCTCCAATCTTCTGGACAATTTGTTCCAAATGGGCAGCGATACGTTTCCATTGGATTTCATTACGCTTTTCAAACTTTGTTGTAACAGCCTTGTCTACGAGGATTAGCCTATTTTCAGGCGGGAATGGGCTGGGCAGCTCTAGGCTTCGGCATCGGCTCCTATCCAAGCCTAAAACATCCACATAGTAATCCACGTTCCACAGAGTTCCAGACATGAGGATGGCAGAGCGCAGCTGGTTGATGATGCTTGCAGCCAAAGAGGGGTCGAGGCATCTGATTCCAAGCCTTACGCGTTTCTTCCCATCCCTATCCACTTCAACTTTAACGTATTTGGCGTAACTTGCACCCGTTAGGCTTATCCAGTTGGCGAGAAATTCCATGCAGTGGGACAAATAAGAAATCGGGCTCTTACCCATCTCTCTTCTTTTTTGGCGGACAACTTCCCCTTTGTCTGATAGTTCCTGAATAATCTCTAAAAGTCTCTCATGGTTCATGTTTAGCCTATCAGCTAAAGTCCCTAGGATTGTTTCCTCCTCAACCACGTGCTCCACGTCCAGCCCATAGTTTCTATAAACCTTCTTTCCAAACTCAACCATGACGGCGTGTAAGGCGTCTAGTAAACCGTAATCGTCGATTTCAAAGGTTTTCGTCTCCTTTATCGCTATTCGCACAGACCTTGAAGAAAGCTCGTCTGAAAATATGCCCGCCGCATAGTATGGGAGGCTATGGGCTTCGTCGAAGATACAGTTGATCTCTCTTACGCGGATGCCAGCCCTCCCCAGTATAGAGCCTCGAATAGCCTCGACAAGTATGTAGTTGTAGTTGCCCACAACTATGTCAGCGTAACGGGTTAAACACCTTGTGATTTCGTAGGGACATAAACCCTCGTTGCGGCAAACATTGTAAACTTCTTCTGGGAGAATGGGGCCTATGCTTTTTATCCTGTTTATGACGTTGCGAGCGTGCCAGCTGGGTTTCCATCCATCATACGTTTTTTCGTAATACTCGCATGTCTTGCCGAAGATACCATCCTTTAAGCCCTTACAATAGTATAGGAAGTCTCTGTACCTTATGTCCTTGAGTTTCGGGTCTTCGAAAACGTGTGGGCACATTTCTTTCTTGCTTTTGAAAATTGAGGCTGTGAAGTTGACGCCACTGTTCACCTTAATGTTTTTAAGTTCTCTGGAGTATATTTCCAGCTGATTTTTCGTCCTAGTTAAGGCTACAAGTCTACCAATGGACGGATTTAACTCTCTGACTGCGAAATAGGCTGTTAAAACTGAGATGGACTTTCCAGTTCCGCATGGGGAACAAAGCAATCCTATTTTTCCGTCCCGCATGACTTCATAGGCAAATCTTATGGCTTTAAGCTGATAAGGGCGAAAACTAGGGTGGGGGAAGACTTTTCTGACTAAGCTTTCAAAATGGCTTTCATTTTCTAAAACGACCGCGCTGCCAGCACTTGCGCCTATCCTAGCCAGTAGAGTTCCGCAGAGGGGGCAGAAACGGCTTTTCAAGTACTCGGTTGTGGAATAGGTTTTACCGCACCGGCGGCAGATGTAGTGTTTCTCCATTCCGGCCTTTTCACTCAACTCTTAATGTGTTTCCGATCTTAAAGAGGTTTGCCGCCCTAGATTTTAAGTGGAAGCTTAAAGATTTTAAAAGAGGTGAGCTGGCTTTGTCCAGAGAGTTTAAGCCAAAGGTTTTCGCTGACGTCCGTGAAAGCATGGATGTGAAAGATTATCTGAGAGAATTTGGGTGTGAAGTCGTGGAGAAAGCTCTAGCTCCAGCGGACTATGTGGTGGCTGAAAGCTACGCTGTTGAGCGGAAAGAGATTCACGATTTTTTCCGCTCTGTTTTTGACGGGAGGCTCTTTGAGCAGGCTAAAAGGTTGACGGAAACTTACGAGAACGCTTGCCTCGTAGTGGAGGGTGATGTTTTAAACGCTGTGAAGTTTATGCAAAATCCACAAGTTTTCTGGGGCGCCCTTGCCAAAGTCATGGCTGACCACAACATTGCAGCAGTTTTCACACCGGACGAAAAACACACAGCCATGTTTTTATGTGCATTAGCCAAAAAATTGCAGGAGGAGGAAAGGCGAAGGGTTGTTGTGAAGCATAAGCCTAAAACGCACACTTTGAAGGAGAGGCAGCTTTTAGCTGTGCAGAGTCTTCCCAAGGTTGGTCCAGAAAGGGCTGAGGCCCTCCTCAGACGTTTTGGAAGTGTCAGAAGGGTTTTTCAGGCTACAAAAAGGGAACTGTTATCCGTGAAGGGTTTAGGCGAGAAGACAGCTCAAGCTATAGTTGACTTTTTGGACACAAAATACCCGGGTCTGGAAGAGCAGTAAAAGGCTTTGGGTTTAACATATTTAAATGGGAAACACCCTTTAAACTCGGAGAGTTCGATGGCTTTAGAGAGACTTGGTGCTTCGCTTCATGAAGCGTTGCGGAAGCTTTTCAGAGCCACCGTTGTGGACGAAGTTGCCGTCAAAGAGCTGGTCCGCGACGTGCAACGTGCCCTACTACAAGCGGACGTGAACGTTCAGTTAGTACTCGAAATTTCTAAGCGTATAGAGGAGAGAGCCTTAAAAGAGAAAGTTCCACCGGGGATTTCGCGTCGCGAGCACGTGATAAAGGTTGTTTATGAGGAGTTGACGCGTTTCCTCGGCGAGAAACCAGCACCCTTAAAGGTGGAGCCCGGCAAGAGAAAGGTTTTGATGCTTGTTGGCATCCAAGGTTCGGGGAAAACCACTGCGGCGGCTAAGCTTGCCAGATACTTCCAAAAGAGGGGCTTAAAACCAGCCTTGGTATGCGCCGACACCTATCGCCCCGGAGCATTCGAACAGCTTCAGCAGCTGGCCAGCGAAATAAATGTGCCGATTTACGGCGACCCAAGAGGCAAGGACTCTGTCAAAATAGCCCTTGAAGGGCTGAAACAGTTCAGTGACAAAGACATAGTTATTGTGGATACGGCTGGACGCCACAAAGAGGAAAAGGAGCTCATCAAGGAGATGAAGACGCTTGAGGAGAGAATAAAGCCAGACGAGATTATGCTGATCATAGATGGAACAATCGGACAGCAAGCTTACGTCCAAGCCAAAGCCTTCAGCGAAGCAACTTCCATAGGCTCCATCCTAGTTACAAAATTGGACGGCTCAGCGAGGGGCGGTGGAGCTCTTTCTGCAGTTGCTGCAACGGGCGCCCCTATAAGGTTTATAAGCACTGGAGAGAAAATCGAGGACATAGAACCTTTTGTTCCATCCCGTTTCGTGGGCAGACTCCTCGGCATGGGCGACATCGAAGCCCTCGTTGAAAAGGTGAGAGAGGCTGAAGTCAATGTTCCGGAAAAGAGGGCTAAGGCGCTTTTAAGCGGGAAGTTCACGCTGACAGACATGTATGAACAGTTTGAAGCAATGCGGAAAATGGGGCCTTTCCAGAAAATTCTGAAGATGCTTCCAGGAATGTCCTACACAATTCCGGATGAAATGCTCGAAGAGGCTGAGGATAAGCTGGAAAAATGGCGTGTCATAATCCAGTCCATGACTCCGGAGGAGAGGGAAAACCCAAAAATCTTGAATGCTTCACGCATCAGAAGGGTGGCACGGGGTTCTGGGACAAGCGAAAAGGATGTTAAGGAGCTCCTTAGGCAGTATGAAATGATGCGGAGAATGCTTAAAACACTCCGCAGAAAGAAACGCTTACCCTTATTGGGAAAAGGCTTGCCATTCGACGTGGGATGATTAAAAGCCGGAGGCAAGGCAAGGCGAGTCTCGTGGGCCTTCTTGAAAAAACATTACAAATGCTTGAGAAATACCCTCTATGCGACCATTGTCTGGGCAGACAGTTCGCCTTCCTAGCCCATGGAGTGGAGAACGAGGAGAAAGGGCGTATACTGAAAACTCTGCTTTTCATGGAGGCTCAAGCGTTAGTCCATGTGAAGGAAGTTGCGGGCGTCCGCATCCTCAAAATCCTCGCTTCAAACGGGTTCTTTAAACCAGCTGAGGAACTTTTACGTGAATTGAGGAAATGTTCTTCGAGAAGGAAAACCGCCCAAACATGTTTCCTCTGCGGGAACAGCTTTGAAAAGATTGATGAACTGGCGAAAAAGGCTCTTGAAAAGCTGGGCGAATACGAGTTCTCTACGTTCATGGTTGGCATAGAGCTTCCCGCAGAAGTTGAGGAGAGGGAAGACGAGTTTAGGGCAAGATTCAACGTCGAGTTTGGCGAAAACATCCGATTGGAGTTTGGAAGGCTCTTAAGCAGAAAAATAGCCCTCTACAGTGGCAAAAAACTAGATCACCGCAAACCAGACATCGTCATCCTCATAAACCCCATAACGGAAGACGTACGCCTCCAAATCAACCCCCTTTACATAGCGGGGCGCTACAGAAAACTTGTTCGCGGGATCCCCCAGTCAAAATGGACATGTTCAAAATGTAAGGGTAAGGGGTGCGAAAAATGCAACTGGACAGGAAAAATGTACCCTGAATCCATTGAAGAACTCATAAGCCCCCCTTTTCTTGAGGCCACAGGTGGCGTTAAAACCTCTTTCCACGCTTCCGGAAGGGAAGACGTGGATGCCCGCATGCTCGGCAAGGGGAGACCCTTCGTCATGGAGATTTCACAGCCGAAGAAACGGTTCATAGACCTTAAAAAGCTCGAGGAGGCTGTGAACGCCTGCGCCAAAGGGAAAGTGAAGGTCTCCGACCTGCAAATAGTCGACAAGGACTTCGTGAGGAAAGTGAAGAAGGGGGAGACTGCCCAAAAAGAGTACCGTGTCTTAATAGAGTTCGAGAAGGAAGTTTCCGATGAAGACTTAAAGATGCTGGAGGAAAAACTATCCAACGTTGTCGTCAAGCAGAGAACTCCTCTAAGAGTTCTGCATAGACGGGCCGACTTGACACGGGAAAAGTACATATACGAGGTGAAACTAAAGAGATTGTCGCCTAAGAAGGCTGAAATGAGGGTTCGCTGTCAGGGAGGCTTATACGTTAAAGAGTTGGTGTCTGGTGATGAAGGTCGAACAACACCAAGCGTTTCGGAGATTCTCGGCCAGAGAGCAAAGCCCATAAAACTTGATGTTTTAAACGTGATTATGTAGGTTGGAGGAAGTGATTTGAGGAAGTCGAAGGGGTATCGGGCGAGAACGCGTAAACTCCTAAAGAAAAAGCCTAGGGAACGTGGAAAAATAAAAATCAGCAGGCTCCTCCGCGACTATGATCCAGGCAATAGCGTAGTTATCAAAATAGACCCAAGTGTTCAAAAGGGCATGCCCCATAGACGCTATCACGGGAAAGTCGGAAAAATTGTTGGCAAAAGAGGAAGAAGTTACATTGTCAGTGTCACACAAGGTGAAGCTGTCAAAGAAATCATTGTGAGACCCGAGCACCTAGAGCCCTATGGAGGCTGTTAAACGTGGAGAAAACTGAAGAGAAAAACGTTAAGGAAAAGCTTCTGAGCATTCCGCAGGTTAAGAAAATACTTGAGGAACTCGGCGAAGAAAACCTCGACCAGTTTCAGAGGCGGGTCTTAGACTATGCCAGCAAATTCTCTAGAGTGGACGCTGAAACCGCTCAGATGCTTACGGAGAAGCTTGTCAGAGAGTTCGGGTTGGATGAAGTTGAAGCTGTCCAAGTTGTTAACTGCATGCCAACCAGCGTTGAGGAACTGAGAGTTTTCCTCGGAGGGGGACGGAAAATCATTGAAGCCCCAAAATTAGAAGCCATTGTTAAACTTTTAAATGAACATAGATTGAAATAGCTCTCAAGCTTCTTTTAGTTTTCAGCCAGAGTGAAAAATATGGAAAAGCCAGACAAAATAGAGAAGAGGTACGAAGAATACGCTTATGTCCTAGATTTCCTCCCCCACGGCCGTCCAGGAGTTAGGATCACTGGAAGGATGGGTTACCGAGCCGGGGGGCTTGTTCAGCTTATTGGCGAGGAGTTTTTCACTTTGCTAGAGGCCTTGGTTAAGGAGGGTGTAACCCTTAAGCCCCATGACCGGGTTTACGTGGGTAAGGACACTCGTGAAGAAATCACTTATATCATTGGGCGAATCGGCTATGACGAGTTGACGGCAGCTGCTAAAATGGAGCTTCCAGCGGTCATCAGCCGTATCGTGTTAAATAGGGAGAAGTGGTTTGTTAACTTCTTCAACACAGCTCAGGCTATTACTCCGCGAATGCACGCCCTCGAACTAATTCCGGGTATAGGCAAGAAGTATATGTGGCAGGTTATCCGGGAAAGGGAGAAGAAGCCTTTCGAGAGTTTTGAAGATCTTCAAAAGCGAACCCAGATACCTAACCCCGTTAAGCTTTTGACGAAGAGGATTTTGGAGGAGCTTGCGGGCGAAAGCAAGTATAGGCTTTTCACTAGGCCCCGTTGAGCAGACGGCTGGTTAATGTTCGATGAATCTTCTTGAGGAGACGAAGTTCCTCCTTCGAAAGCATCGAATATTTCCGAAGAAGCAGTTAGGCCAGCATTTCACGGTTGAACCAGGCCTTTTCGAGCGAATGGCCGAGTATGCAGCCCTTTCAAGCAACGACGTGGTTCTGGACATAGGAGCTGGTTTCGGCTTTTTAACACGTTTTTTGGCTGAGAGATGCCGGAAAGTTTTGGCTGTGGAGGCAGATTCTAGGATAGCGGCTGTTCTGCGTAGGGTCCTCGGAGGCCTACCCAACGTGGAGGTTGTTGAGGGCGACGTGTTGAAGGTTCAGATACCCCCCTTCGACAAGGTTGTTTCCATCCCTCCTTACGGTATTTCCTCCCAGCTTGTTCAATGGCTCTTCAAGAAACCCTTGGACTGCGCGGTTCTCGTCCTACAAAGTGAGTTCGCACATAAACTGGTGGCGCCGGTAGGCAGTGGGAGCTACAGCTGGCTGACAGTCTTAGCCTACTACTATTTTGATGTGGAACTCCTCGATGTGGTGCCAAAAAAAGCGTTTTATCCTCCGCCCGAAGTTGACTCAATGATTGTTCTGTTGAAACCTAAAAGTCCAAGGCCTTTCCATGTTGGGGACGAGGAAAGCTTCAAGCGTTTGGTTCAGTCATTGTTTACTCAAAGGAACAGAAAAGTGAAGAATGCGGTTCAGGTTTACGCCGAAAAAGAGTTTTCTTGTGGTAAAGGGGTGAACCTGGAGTCCATCCCCTTTAAAGAAAGACGGGTTAGAGAGTTAGCCCCAGAAGACTTCGGTGTGCTGGCAGATGTCCTCACTCGTTAAAAGGGTGTATTTCACCAACTATGTTTTCAATGTGTATCCAGATGTGTATGAGCCTGCGGAAGACTCTTTTATATTCGCTGAAAATTTAGCGGTTAACTTCGGGGACTACGTTTTAGACATGGGAACGGGATGTGGCATTCTTGGGATTGTCGCCGCGGAGAAGGCTTCCCACGTTGTTGCGGTTGACTTAAACCCGAAAGCGGTTCGCTGTGCCAAGGAAAACGCTAAACGAAACAAGGTGGCCGCTAAAATGTCCTTCATCCAAGGCGACCTGTTCACACCACTGAGCATAGACACAAAGTTCGACTTAATCCTCTTTAACGCTCCATACTTGCCCTCTGAACACTGGGAAGGCGAAGCTTGGATTGAACGTGCATGGGCTGGCGGCGTTGATGGAAGGTCTGTTTTGGACAGGTTTCTACGGGATTTCCCAAGCCACCTAAAAGCTGACGGCCGCTTGTTGCTTATGCAGTCCACATACGCCAATCTTGAAAAAACCTTTGAAATGTTGAAGACTCAAGGTTTTAAAGTGGAAATAGTCGCAGAGCAGGCAGCCCCATTTTTCGAGACAATAGTGCTCATGGAGGCGAAGGCAAACAGAGGCTGTCCGCGGCATTTGTCCTTGCCGAAATCTAGTTGAAAAAGTATATAACTCCAAGGTTTCACTACTGCTAAAACGCCCCGAGGAGAGTGCATGACCCAAAATGTGTATAATTGGGAAGGATAAACTGAAGGAGCTCATTGAAAACTACAAGTGTATATACCCCTACGACTACAACTTGTTGGATGGGGATGGCTACATTCTAACCGTAAAGGATGAAACTACGCTGCATTACCTCGAACACAAAAACCTAATTTCCTATGAGATAGTGTTTACGCCGCCAAACTATGTAGCGCATTTGACTGCGAAGAGCAAGTACGGTCGGATGGGTTTATCCTTCCTCAACGCGGCTAAAGTTCACAGCGGCTTTGTTGGCAGGCTTGCTCTCGAAGTTGTGAATTTGAGCAATGATCGTTGTCCAATAACCATTAAGCGGGGAGACCCATTCATGCACATCGAGTTCATAAAACGGGAGGGCGGACCATCCCCATACATCGGCGAATACCAGTTTCAATACCTTACAGACGAGGAAATTCAGATGTATATCCCAATATTGAAAAAGGTTTTCCCAAACTACGACGAGCTTGCCAGCATATGGTTCAAAAACAGACGGATAACCTAACCATCCGGTTTTTATACTTTGGCTGTTGGTTGATGGTTACCACCACAATTAAACAAAGTGTTTAAATAAGCTGTTCGTGTTGGTATTGCGAGGGAATATTGATGCGCGCACGGAATTACAGGGAGGTCAAGGGGCAACCCTATACCAGAAGAGAGTTCATAAAAGGGTTCCCTCCGCCGAAGATAACAAAGTTCACCATGGGGGACCCAAATGCCAAATTCGAATATCAAGTTAGGCTTATAGCCCTTGAAAGGGCCCAAGTTAGGCATAACGCCCTCGAAGCCGCCCGAGTGGCTGCGAACCGTGTTTTAATGGATAAACTTTCAAACAACTATTTTATGCAGGTGCATCCATACCCTCACGTGATCCTGAGGGAGAACAAGATGATCTTCGGTGCGCATGCGGACCGTTTGCAGGACGGCATGCGGAAAGCCTTCGGAAAACCCATAGGTACCGCGGCGAGAGTGGAACCCAACCAGACAATCATAACTGTTAAGGTTAATGCCAACGGAGTTGAAGTTGCAAAAGAAGCGATGAAACGGGCTGCCGCAAAGCTACCGACACCGTGCCGAATTATTGTTGAAAAAGCACAGGTTGAGGAGGCGAAATCGCCATGACTGAGACTAAAAGTGAACTGATTATATGGTTTGAAAATCTCAGGAAAACTGACATACCCCTAGTTGGAGGAAAAAACGCAAACCTAGGTGAGATGCTGAGCGCTGGCATTCCTGTTCCTCCTGGATTCGCAATAACAGCCTACGCCTACAAGCGTTTCATCGAGGAAACTGGCATAGCCAGTGAAATCTACAAAGTCATAAAGGAAACTATTAACGACCCAAATGACCCTAAGCAGTATGAGAAGGCCTCGAAGAAGATTCGCGTCCTGATTGAGTCTACACCGGTGCCCAAGGATATAGAAGAGGCTATAAGAGCTGCCTACAGAGAGTTATGCCGAAGATTAAATTTGAACGAGGTTTTTGTGGCTGTGCGTTCCAGCGCCACGGCTGAAGACTTGCCAGATGCATCTTTTGCCGGGCAGCAGGAAACATATTTGAATGTTATGGGCGAGGACGAGGTTATTGAGAAAACCGTAAAGTGTTGGTCTAGTCTTTTCACGCCCCGTGCCATATTTTACCGTACCCAGAAAGGTTTTGCCCACGAAAAAGTTCTCATAAGTGTTGGCGTCCAAAAGATGGTTCATGCTAAAGCCGCCGGAGTCATGTTTACAATAAACCCTGTCACAGGAGACCCGAATCAGATTGTTATTGAGGGAAATTATGGCTTAGGCGAAGCTGTTGTTTCGGGGGCTGTCACTCCAGACGAGTTTATTGTTGACAAAAGAACCATGAAAATCGTTGAGAAACGTATTTCCACAAAAAAGGTGATGTATACCAGCGATCCGAACACGGGCAAGACTGTGCACTTGGACGTGCCAGCTGAAAAACAGAATTTGCCATGTATATCAGATGAGGAGGTCCTTAAACTTGCGGAGCTGGCTAAGAAGATTGAAGAACACTATGGCAAGCCTCAAGACATAGAATGGGCTATTGACAGCGAACTCGACTTTCCAGAAAATGTTTTCATCGTGCAGTCCAGACCAGAAACTGTTTGGAGCTTGAAAGCTGTTGAGGCAGCACCTGAAAAGAAGGTTGAAGTTGGTTTAGCCAAGCCAGAAGAGACGTTAAAAGTTGTTGTTAAGGGCATCCCAGCTGGCAAAAGGGGAATAGGTTTCGGTGTGGCAAAGGTTGTTCTAAATCCAGAGGAGGCAGCAAAAGTTATGCGGAAGGGCGATATCCTTGTTACAGACATGACTAACCCGGACTATGTGCCCTTTATGAGGCTTGCAGGCGCCATAGTGACGGACAAGGGTGGCATAACTTGCCACGCAGCCATTGTAAGTCGAGAGCTTGGCATACCGTGTGTTGTCGGCACTGAAAACGCCACGAAGCTGATGGTTAGTGGTAAAGAGTATACTGTTGATGCGAGAAGCGGGGTTGTCTACGAAGGCAAAGTTCCAGCCATGGCTGAGCATCCAACACCGACGCATGGAGCGTCGGCTTCGCCAATTTCCTTTGCTGGAGGCGTCATCCGGTCTGTTCCCGTGACGGCGACAAAGATTTACATGAACCTAGGTGTGCCGGAGAAAATTGAGGAGTATAAGGACTTGCCCTTTGAGGGCATAGGGCTTATGCGGATTGAATTTATCTTAGCCAGCTACATCGGGGAGCATCCACTATACTTAATAGAGATTGGGCAAAGTCAGAAATTTGTTGACAAGCTTGCAGAGGGAATAGCCACAGTTGCAAGGGCTATACAGCCACGTCCAGTGGTAGTGCGCTTCAGCGACTTTAAGACAAACGAGTACCGAGAACTGAAAGGCGGAGAAAAATACGAAATCGTCGAGAACAACCCAATGTTAGGCTGGCGAGGGTGCAGCCGTTACATAAGCCCATGGTATGAGAAAGCATTCCGTTTAGAATGTCAAGCTATAAGGAAGTGCCGCGAAGAGTGGGGCCTCAAAAATGTTTGGGTGATGCTCCCTGTTGTTCGAACCCTTTGGGAGGCTAAAAGGGTGTTAGAAATTATGCAGGAGGAAGGCTTAGAAAGGTCTAAAGACTTCAAAGTTTGGTTTATGGCTGAAACACCATCCATAGCCATATTAGCAGACGAGTTTTCAAAGCTTTGCGATGGTTTCTCCATAGGCTCAAACGACATGACACAGGGCATACTAATGATCGACAGGGACTCTGAACGCTTAGGGCAGATGGGCTACTTTGACGAGCGGGATCCAGCTGTAAAGCGCATAATAGCTCACCTGATAAGGGTTGCTCATGAAAATGGTTGCACAGTCTCCATATGCGGTGAAGCGCCTTCAAATCTGCCGGACTTCACCGAGTTTCTTGTAAGGGCTGGGATAGACAGCATTTCCGTGAATCCTGACGTCGTGGTGGCAACGAAACACCTTGTGGCAAGCATAGAGCAGAAGATAATTCTTGAAAGGCTTGCGGAGCAGTATGAGCAGTCGCTGGGCCGCCAGCTCAAGAGGCCTAAAAACGACTGGGAATGGACGCCTAAATGGGATGAAACCATAAAGTAGCACCCAAAAGTTATCTTCATGCTCCATTTTGCATGGAAAAGGAGGCTCTGTTTTGAAGTTATTTGATCTTGAAGAGGAGAGACTGAAACATGAAATTGCAAAATACGAGGCTAAAAGGGTACTAATACAGCTTCCAGATGGCTTAAAAAGCGAAGCTCCGAGACTTGCGAAGATTGTTGAGAAGGCTGGAGCCATGCCTATCATTTCCGCAGACCCCTGTTATGGAGCCTGCGACCTTGCGACGGCTGAAGCCGAAAGCCTCAACATCGACCTTATAGTCCACTATGGACATGCGAAGCTTCTGAAATACGAGAAGGTTCCAACGGTGTATATTGAGGCGAGGGCGACGCTCAGCGTTGCAGAGGTTGTTGAGAAAGCCTTACCTATGATGGAGAGTTGGAGCAGGGTTGGGTTGGCCACAACGGTCCAACACGTGCAGGCTTTAGACGAAGCCAAAGAGGTTCTTGTCCGTGCTGGAAAAACCGTCATGGTTGGGGATGCTGGACGTTTGAACTATCCGGGGCAGGTGGTTGGCTGTGACTACAGCAATGCTAAGTCCATCGCGGAGGACGTTGAAGGCTTCCTCTTTATTGGGGGTGGGCGTTTCCACGCTCTGGGTTTGGCCCTCGTCACCTCTAAGCCAACGGTTGTCGCCGACCCCTTCGAGAAAAGGGCGTTTTCGATTGCTGGGGAGGTTGAACGCATCCAGAAACAACGTTGGGCGAGCATTCAAGAGGCGTTGAAGGCGAAAACTTTCGCCGTGCTTGTGGGGCTTAAGCCGGGACAGAAAAGGCTTGAAGAAGCCGCCGCCATCAGGGAGAAGCTTGAAAAGAGCGGCAAAGACGCTTACCTATTCGCTGTTAGAGAGATAACTCCAGAAACCATCATGAACTTTCCAACTGTTGACGCATATGTAAACACGGCTTGCCCTAGGGTTTCACTTGACGAACCTTCCAAATTCACTAAGCCGATGCTCACGTTAAACGAGACTTTGGTGGTGGTTGGAGAGCTTTCCTGGAGGGAGCTCTGCAGAAAAGGTTTCCTCTAAAACTTTTAGCGGCAACGATGTTTTGGAAAGGTTTATTGATCCGTTCGTTAATTCCTTAAACCTCGCAGTCGGTGCCAGAAATGGATTCGCAGACAACAAAGCGCGACAGCGGACAGCTTGTGCTACCAGGAGAGCCTCTGGGAGTCATTGAAGAGTTTATCCCAGACTCCGGTACATATGTGAAGGACGGCGTCATCTATTCAAAGGTTGTTGGAAGAGCGCTTATAGACTATCTTAACAAGCGCGTGTCCGTTTTTCCCGTAACTCAAGGGGCAAAAGTGCCGAAAGTTGGAAGTATAGTTGTCGGTCAAGTTTCAGGCGTTCAGACGCAGTTTGCTACGATCAGAATTTTCAAAATCGGTAGGCATATACTTTCGGGGTTTTTCACAGGCCTGCTCCATGTTGCAGACGCGCAAGCGCGTTTTACGGAGTCCATGTTTGACGTTTGCAAGCCGGGTGACATAGTTAGGGCTAAAGTTATAAGCGACAAGAATAGGCTGTACCACTTGACCATCAAGGACAGAAGTTTAGGGGTTTTATACGCTTTCTGCTCTAAATGCGGTGATGTCCTGCAACAGCAGGGGAGGAGCGGTTTACGGTGCCCCAGATGTGGAAATGTTGAAAAGAGGAAAACTGCAATAGATTATGGTAAGGGAATAATATAGGAGTGTTTGTAGTTTGAAGGTTAACGTGTTGAAGAGGACGGAAAACGAGCTTAAAATTGAGGTTGAAGGGGCTGGACATACTATCTGCAACCTTCTCCAGAAGAAGCTTTTGGAGGATGAAAACGTGGATATGGCTGGCTACGACATACCCCACCCGCTGGCTTCAACCCCAATCATATACGTGCGGACTAAAGGAGGAGTAACGCCGGAACAAGCCTTGCGGAGGGCTGTGGAGAAACTTTTAGAGTTGAGTGACGAGTTCAGCAGAGAGCTGGAGAAAGCCCTCAAAAAGTGATTCTCTCCCTTATTTTTGAGAGCAGTTTGGTGAACCCTTCTACCAAGTTTTCGCCTTCAGCCAGGATAGTCACGCATTCTTCTAATGTGACGTGTCCTTTGAGCCAAGCGTAGGCTATAAGGGCTTCCGCCGCGTCAGCCATCATGTGGCTTGAAACCCTTGAAGGCATAGATTCCCTTAAGCCGGCTTTTCGAACAGCCTCCTTGAGAACCGCGCCTCGAACCTTCGCTCCCGCTGGTTGCCTTCTCTTTTTGGACAAAGCCAGCGAATAGGTGAAGTTTACGAGGGCGTCGCCTAAAGCCGCAAGCTTGTGATCTGTTAAAACCTCTGTTAAGCTTTTGTAGTTTTTCAAAAAGGATAGTTGGTTTCTGAAATCGTTCAAACAGACCCATCCGGTTCCGGTTCAGGCTCTAGTTTATATCTTGGTTGCGCGTTCTTATGCGTGTCGGCTGAGTGTTTAAACAATGGATGGGGAAGGAAAAAACCCAACGGAGTTGACTTTTTCCGAGAAGGCTCTTCGCCAATACCTTTCGGGCTTGTTCGGTGTCGACGTGGAAATCTGCGGTGTTTGGAGGCTTGGCTACGAAAGGGCCAAGGGCATTAATGATTTGAAAGGTTTCGGCTACGGAGTTCCATACGTCATAGAGTTTAGGGTTAAAGACGAGGTTAAGCGGGTTGTTCTGGAAACAATGCGCCCCGAAGGCTTCGGGCATGACTATCCATCTGACAGGGCGCAGGTTCTACTTTGGCAGCATTCAGCCTTCAACAAGCTTCCAAAGCATGTGCGTTCCGTGGACGTTGGCGCTTTCACCGTTGACGGGGAGGGCTTAAAGTCCCTAGGAGACTGCGGTGAATTCTTCCTTTTAACTGAATATGTGGAGGGAACCCTCTACCACGTTGACTTAGACCGCATTAAGGCAACGGGTGAAATGACAAGCTTAGATGAGAAACGTTGTCTAGCGCTTTCCAACTATCTTGTCCAAATTCACAGCGTCAAAAGGGAGGCGCCGTGGCTTTACGTGAGGAGAGCCCGGGAGCTTGTTGGACACGGCGAATGCATTATGGGCTTGTTAGACAGCTATCCACCTGGGCTGGATTTCGTTCGAGAAGGCGACCTGATCGATATAGAAAGGGACTGCGTTGTGTGGCGGTGGAGGCTAAAACGTAAAGCCCATAGACTTAGCCAAGTGCACGGCGATTTCCATCCATGGAATGTTATGTTTCACGAAGGCACAGACTTCACAGTTTTGGACAGAAGCAGAGGTGAGTGGGGTGAACCGGCGGATGATGTCACAGCCATGACAATCAACTATATCTTCTACTCTCTGCAGAAATATGGGGAGTTGGCTGGAGTTTTTGAGAGGCTTTTTAGGCTTTTTTGGGAAAACTACCTTATAAAGACAAACGACTGGGAGATTTTGGAGGTTGTCCAACCCTTCTACGCCTGGCGAGGCTTGGTGGTGGCTTCCCCCATATGGTATCCAAATCTAAGCCGCGATGTAAGGGTTAAACTGCTCAATTTTGCTCGGAACATTCTACGCTACGAAAAGTTCGACTTGGACGCCATAAACACCTATATACAGTCCAGTTAACTAAAGGAGGTTGCCGTCGGTGGATAAAACTCTTAAGAAACTGCGGAAAAGCCTTAAAGACATTGGGTACTCTGAAAAGACTGTTGAGGAAATTTTGAAATGGTATGGGAATGGTCCTGAAAGGGGTTTACGTCCTAGTCGTTCAAGTAAGTCGAGACAAAACCGTTAGGGTCGGCTCGCTTGGAACAATACATTTCAGGGCGGGTTTATACGCCTATGTCGGCTCCGCCCAAAACAACCTTGAAAAGCGTTTAAAAAGGCATTTCGGGAAAGCCGCGAAGAGAAGGTTTTGGCACATTGACTATCTTTTGGCTGAGGACTGTGTGAAAGCTTTGAAAGCCTACTTTAAGGAGGCTGGTAAACCCGAAGAGTGTTCAATGGCGCGGAAGCTGGCTGAACACGGTTTTCCAGTGAAGGGTTTCGGGTGTTCAGACTGCAAGTGTAAAAGCCATCTCTTCATGTTTGAAAGCCAAAGCCTTTTGAAAGATGTTTGTTTCGAGCTTAACTTCAAACCTTTTCCACTATCTAGCCAGTGAGTCGCTGCACTGGGAAACGTCTGTTGATTGGAGGATTTCCCGCCTCTTAATAACCTCTTCGAAGCTTATGTAATCTCCGCCAACAATTTTCAGTTTCACCTCAATTTTTCGGTTTTTTATTTCTATAACGTTGTAGGAGTTGAGGAAAAAGCCTCGAAGCTTTTCGCATGAAACGCTTCCAGCGTGGATCACCTGAATGTCTTCTATGCGCCACTTCCAGGGTCTATGCCTATGCCCGCACAGAACTAAGTCCGCTCTAGCCTTCACAAGGCTTCTGAGGACATCGCCCGCATCCACTATTGTGATTTGGTCTGCGCCAGTGTCAGGCACTGGGATTATATGGTGGTGTATAGCAACAATCTTTAGGCGATCTTTATAATGCTCAAGGGTGTTTTCCAGCCAAAGGTTCTGCCGATGGCCAACCTCGCCGTCGTCCCTATCTGGGCGGGCGCTGCTCAAGACTATTATCACGGCATCTCCGATTTCGGTGACCTGGTTGAAGGGGAAGAACTGTTTGAAGAGCAGGTAGCCCGTGGACCGGTAGTCGTGGTTTCCGCTTATGTAAATGACGTTTTTAGCCTTCAAACGTTTAAACTCGTCGGCCGCCATCTTAAACTCGGATAAAATGCCGTTCTCCGTTATGTCGCCCGTCACCACCACAACGTCCGGGGACAAGGCATTGATCTCGTCTACGGCTGTTCGGAAACTCCCGTAATTAAACATTGGGCCACAGTGAACGTCTGAAATCTGAACAATAAGCATGACAACCACCTTGAGACAACATTCAACGATGAAAGAGTGATAACTTATTTCAGCAACTCCCATTTAAGACTGTTTCGCAACAAACCTCCTGTCTGGAAGCGGCCGGATTGCACGACGGCTGGTGTGTCTGGATTACAGGACTGCCGGGAAGCGGCAAATCCACGGTGGCTGAAACCCTAGTCAGGTTTCTGCTCCAAAGGGGGATCCGCGCCCAACTTCTGTCCTCAGATGAGTTGAGGAAGGTTTTGACTCCGAAGCCAACCTACTCGCTGGAGGAACGTGACATGGTTTACGCAACTCTGGTTTACATCGCGAAACTGTTGACGCAAAACGACGTGAACGTAGTGATCGACGCCACCGGAAACCTAAGGCGTTACAGAGACAATGCTAGGAAACAGATCCCCAAATTCATGGAAGCCTACCTTGAATGCCCCCTTGAAGTCTGCATTGAACGGGAGTCAAAAAGAACCGAAACCCACCACGCTCCACAACAAATATACAAAAGGGCTTTAGAGGGCAAAGCACCCACGGTGCCAGGCATAGGTCAACCCTACGAACCGCCCATAAACCCAGAAGTAACAGTCAACACCGCTCAACACACGCCAGAACAGGCAGCCCAAAAAATACTGGAAGCCATACTGTGCAAGTGGTACACGAAAACCTAGAGGAGGCTGGAACAGTCTCAAATAAGCCCCGACGTTCCCATCTTTATGGGCAGAAACTATAGAGAGGGTATCTAATTTTGCAGTTTCTCGCCCAACCTAAAATTGACATGAAGAGAAAGCCCCATAACGAGGGACAAGCAACGGTAATGTTTATAACCTTAATGCTTATTTCCTAGAAGACGCGAAGCGGAGAACTATGGTGAAACATCACGCTCCTAAACATGGTTCACTGGCCTACTTACCTAGGAAACGGGCTAGAAGCATCCTAGCTCGGATAAGGTACTGGCCGGAGGTTGAAGCTGACACTCCTAGACTTTTAGGCTTCATTGGTTATAAGGCTGGAATGACCCACGTTGTGATGGTTGAAGATCGAAAACGCTCCCCAAACTTCGGAAAGGAAATTGTGCGGGCAGCAACGGTTCTTGAAACTCCTCCTCTCCTCGTATGCGGGATAAGAGCCTACACCAAAACACCTTATGGGCTGCGAACCTTCACGGAGGCTTGGATGGAAAACCCGCCGAAAGAACTTGAAAGGGTGCTAACCCTTCCAGAAAAACTCAACACGGCGGAAAACCTGAAAAAGATGGAGGAAAACCTTGACAAAATAGCAAAAATCCGCGTAATAGCCATAACCCAGCCAAAACTAACGAGCTTGCCGAAGAAAAAGCCAGACGTGGCCGAAATAGAAATAGGTGGAGGGACAATTCAACAGCAATTCGAATACGCGAAGAACCTCCTCGGAAAAACAGTAGAACCCGCCGAAGTTTTCAAAGAAGGACAATACGTGGACGTAATAGCCGTCACCACCGGAAAAGGCTTTCAGGGACCCGTAAAACGCTGGGGTATAAAGATTCTCCAACACAAAAGCAGGAAGGGAACACGAAAGGTTGGAACCCTTGGGCCATGGAACCCCCACCGTGTCCTCTACTCTGTTCCACGCGCCGGACAAATGGGCTTCCACCAGAGAACAGAATACAATAAACGCATATTGAAGATAGGGAAAGACGGTGTTGAGGTCACTCCAAAGGGAGGCTTCATAAGGTACGGTATAGTCCACGGTCCATACATGCTCATAGAAGGAAGCGTCCCAGGGCCAGAGAAACGCCCAATAAAACTGCGGTATCCGGCGAGACCGCCAAAAGAGCCTTCTGGGGCGCCGCCTCAAATCACATATGTGTCTTTAGAGTCTCCGCAGGGCAAGTAGGAGGAACGGTGAACGCAGATGGCTAAAACAGTGAAAGTTTTCGACCTCGACGGAAAACCCGTTGATAAAATGAAGCTTCCACCGATTTTTGAAACCCCAGTAAGGCCGGACGTGATCAAAAGAGCCGTCTTAGCCATCCAATCCACCCGCTTCCAGCCGAAGGGCAGGGACCCCATGGCAGGCAAAAGGACAACAGCCGAATCCATGGGCGTAGGTTTAGGCATGGCCCGTATACCCCGCGTTAAAGGCACTTCCAGGGGAGCCTTTGCCCCCGGAACAGTGGGCGGAAGGCTTGCTCATCCGCCGACGCCTGAAAAAAAGATTGTGAAAAAGATTCCGAAGAAGGAGAAACGTTTAGCGCTTTTCTCAGCCATAGCCGCCACGGCTTCAAAGGAGCTTGTGTCCGCCCGAGGTCACGCCGTTGAAGGGATCCCTCAAATCCCATTAGTTGTTGTAGACGAGCTTGAAAACCTCAAGAAAACCAAGGAGGTGGAGGAGACCCTCATAAAACTAGGCGTCCTAGCCGACCTATACCGTGTCAAGGATAGTAAGAAGGAGCGGGCTGGCAAAGGAAAACTCCGCGGAAGAAGGTTGAAGCAAGCCGTTGGACCATTAATTATTGTGGCTGAAGACCGCGGAATAGGCGAAGCCGCCAGAAACATACCTGGTGTAGACGTTGTAGAAGTTAACGAGTTAAACCCGGAAATGCTAGCGCCAGGTACCCACCCCGGCAGGCTAACAATTTGGACCAAAAGCGCGATTGAAGCCTTAGAAAAAATTTACTGCAAGGGTGAGGCAGCCTAATGGATCCATATGAGGTTATTTTGTATCCCTTGATGACTGAATCCGCCAGCCTGATGGTTGAAAAGGAAAACAAGCTGGTCTTCATAGTTAACTTGAAAGCCACAAAGGCCGATGTGAAAAGGGCTGTGGAGGAACTGTACGATGTTAAAGTTGAAAAAGTGAACATAGTAATAACTCCGGATGGGCGGAAAAAAGCCTTTGTTAAGCTCAGTCCAGAATATAAAGCGTCAGACGTGGCTATAAAGCTGGGAATACTGTAGATGGTGGTTTAAAATGGGAAAGAGAATTAGGGTTCAAAGAAGGGGGCGTGGCGGTCCAACCTTTAGAGCTGCAACTCACAAAAGAGTTGCACCAGCATGCTACCCTCCACTGCCAAAAAACATCAATGAAACGGTGGTTAAAGGCGTTGTGGAAGAGCTCCTTCACGACCCGGGTCGAGGAGCCCCCCTGGCTCTCATCCGATTTGAAAACGGTGAGGAGTGCTACGTAGTCGCGCCCGAAGGCATATACACGGGACAGCAGATTGAGATGGGTGGAAAGGCGAAGGTTGAAGTTGGAAACATACTCCCCATTGGAAAGATTCCGGAAGGCACCATTGTGTGTAACATTGAGCTTAAGCCCGGGGACGGTGGAAAACTTGCAAAGTCTTCAGGAGCCTACGCCACCGTTGTCGCTCATACCCCGCAAGGCACTATGATAAAGCTTCCATCGGGCAAAACAAAGTACATAGACGACCTCTGCCGCGCCACAATAGGTGTGGCTTCGGGTGCAGGTAGAACGGAAAAGCCTTTCCTAAAAGCCGGAGCCAAACACCACTTGATGAGGGCTAGAGGACGCAAGTACCCGAGGACAAGGGGGAGAGCCATGGTTGCCGCTGTCCACCCCTACGGAAGCAGCAAGAGAAGCGCCAGAAAAGTTACAACCGTTTCAAGAAACGCTCCACCCGGGCAGAAGGTTGGGCTTATTGCTGCAAGAAGCACTGGGCGAAAGAAAAAGAAAGCAAAGGAAACCGAGACGGAGTGAACAGAAGGTTTATAGCAAGTCTGCTCACTGTTTAATGGTGGTGCTGAAAGATGCCGAGGGAATTCACCTACCGCGGATACACCATTGAGCAACTGCGAAGTATGTCAATGGACGAGTTTGTAATGCTGCTCCCAGCGAGACAAAGAAGAAGCCTACAGAGGGGTCTATCTCCTGAACAGCGAACCCTTCTGGCAAAAGTTAGGAAAGCCAAAGAAGCCATGCGGAAAGGGCAAACTATAACCATAAAGACACACGCCAGGGACATGATAATCCTCCCGGAAATGGTCGGCCTAACAATCCACGTCCACAACGGAAAAGAATTCGTGCCTGTGGAGATAAAACCCGAAATGATCGGCCATTATCTAGGCGAGTTCGCCATAACAAACAAGCCTGTTAAACACGGTTCGCCGGGAATAGGTGCCACTCGCTCGTCAATGTACGTTCCGCTCAAATAGTCGCAAAATCTTAACTTCTACCTTAAACTACGCAGAATACCATCAAAAAGAGAGTTTTCCGTTCGCTGTTCAGGCTGTATAGTCTACACCTGAGGGCTTCTTCTCCGCCTCTTTGACCGGTGGGATTTGCGGGAGAGGTATGGGCGGAGGAATATTTAGAGTCCTTGAAATAATGACGCTTTCAACAAAAACCACGTTTGAAATTGACTGGATGAGCATTGGCGGCGGAGGCTTCTTCTCCTTATACTCTTCGTAAATCTTCGATATTTCATCTCTTGTACCCACCACGTAAGCCCTTCCCTTCAGGCTTATCTGAGCCACTGACGGATTGTAGTTAACAGTTAAAACGAAGGGCACTTCAAGCATTTCATCCGACTTCTTTTCAACTTCCACAAGGTTAAGGTTCGTATTTATCTGGATGGGAGGAATGGGCTTTCGAATATCCCAAAAACGCTCCCCAGAAACCTGCGTTATCAATACGTTAACCCTAATCATCCAAACCATCACAACTTAAAAGGCGCACGCTGCAATTTAAACGTGTTTATGCCTTCTTATATTTCGTAAACCCGCAGTGTCCGCAAGTATATCTGTCGCCGTGATCAGCCATAAAATAGCCGGGACCGCAGCGTTCACATGTGGGTCGTAGTCTAACGATTTTGCTGTTTTCAATCTTGTAAAGCATGTAGACGCCCTTCTCTTTTTTCTTCTTCTCAGCTTTACCCTTTTTTGCAGCGGCTTCCTTTTCCTCGCCCACCGTTATGCTCCCTCCTCCTTGGGCTTTTCTGGCGGAAGGTTCCTACTCCAGACGTATTTTGGCTCAACGAGCTTAGCCTGCTCTACCGAGTCGTATACGTTTGCTAAACCAACAGCCACGCGAGTTCCAGTCTTTGTTTCCAGCTTTTTGATGAATATCAGGTCGGCGTCCTTTTTCAGAATTTTTGCTAGGGCATTTTTGACTTCAAGTCTCGGCGGTGTGCTTCCCGTTTGGTTGTGTTCAACTTGGAAAAGAACCTCTTTACGTCTCAAAAGAACGTTTTCGTTTTCCGCAAGTATCCGGATTTCCATCCATTTTTCCCTTTTTGATGTTGTTTCTGATACAAAATTCCCTCTATTTAGTCTTTCGCAGTGAACTGCATCTCGCCTAAGATTTTGCCAATCTCCGCCTTCTTTTCCCTAGTAGCCCTGACCACAACAAGACCTTCACGGGGCTGTCCATACACAATAATGGAGTTTTCGGGCGCGTATTGAATGGCTAAAAGGGCAAGGAGATCCTCCTCGCCGTCAACGATTATCTTAACTGTGCGACTGGTTTCGAAGGCCTCCTTTACGGCGTTTAAGGCCTCAAAAGTTATGGTTCCCGGTGGATTTTTGATACGTTTCTCCACGTCCGCCGCAATCTTCAAGGGTTCAATGGCAGTCCTCATAACCTTGTTATCCACAATCGCAAGCTTTAGTTGAATGTTTGCTTCTGAAAGGTTTTTTGAAACCACGTCGCCTACAGAAACAACACATGGAGGTTCCTCCTCTTCAACTATGGCCTTTACCCTTTCAACAGTATCCCGATACGAGCCGCAGATCAGCTCGCCTAAAGGTTTTTTGAGTTTTTCCCTAAGCCTAGCCGACAACTGGTAGGCTATGCCCATTTACCTAACCTTTAAAGCGTATCGGCCTTTCTCTTTGATGTTCATGGCCTTCGCAATGGCAGATCCTTCCGGGTCGAATATTATCACGAGTCCGCTGAAGTCGTCGCTTAGGCTTGAGGATTTACATTTTGGGCAAACGTTGCCGCTTGTTATTAAATGGCACGATGTGCAAGCTTTCTCGCTCACTTCTTACCCTTCCCCTCTTCTTCCTTCTTCTCCTTCTTAACCGCTGGCTCCTTTAGTTTCCTTAAGTCTTCCTCTATCCATTCAAGTTTCCCAAGAAAGGGCTGTCTGGCGGTGACGCCTATCTTTGCTGACCCTCCAGCTCTGGCCAAAGAAACAGCTGTTATGCGTACACGCACCCTGTCTCCAGTTGCAAGTTTTCTACTTGTCTCCTTACCCATCAATATGCCCTGCTTCTCGTCGTAGGTTATGAAGTCGTCCATTAATTGAGAAACGTGAAGCAGTGCGTCAACAGGGCCTATACGCACAAAAGCTCCGAAATCAGCTATTTCTACAACCTCCCCCTCAATAATCTCTTGGAGAAGAGGATAGAAGGTTAAGAGCGAAAAGTTCACTTTATGGTATGTTGCTCCATCTCCAGGTATAATTTTCCCCACGGGGCTTACCTTTACATTTAAAACCGCTATGACGTAGCCTAAAACTTCGTCAACAACTCCCTCATATCTTGCCTTAACCTGCTGGTATCCCACGGCGTCCAGCGGCTTCCCAAATGTTTCTGGAGGTATGCGAATAGTGTCCTCCATATTTATCAGCTTAAACAAGCTCGCACTCTCCATCAATTTCAAGCCGCGATTTTTGTCTCACATAGATAACTGGCACATTTATATCTCTTAACCTCTTCCTAAGCTTTCTGTCATTGGTGAACACGGGGCATTTCCACGCATCCGCCAACCTCAAGATGGCTTCATCTGGGGATCCGGCAAAGTCTTCCCCCAAATCAACCAACATGCATTTCTCCGCCAATTTCAATGCGTAGGCTGCTGCCTTTCGCATTTTCGGCGAACCTTTCTCCGCTATTTTCTTAAGCTCGTCTTTTACTGGTTTGGGCAAGACTGGCTCAAAGTTCCTGTTCAGCAGCACCCTTAACCCCTCAAAGACGTCGATCTTAAATTGCAGGGGGACAAATAGGGCGTTTGAGTCAAGGATAACCTTCAATTTCTCCCTTCGAGTTTTTCCTTCTGCATTTACTTTATCATTCCATATCCTATGAGTCGCCATCTTCCTGCAACTTTCCTGCTTATTGCAACCCTTGAACCTGCAACCGCGCATACGGGTCTAGTAAGCTTAAGGGTTGCTACCTCATTTTTTACAGCAACAACTTTTCCAACTGTTATGGCGGCGCCCACGTGTAGTAGTAAAATTTCATCCTTGCTTATGTTTTCGGCTTTTGTCATCTCCTTTGTTCCCACAACTCGTTCTAGTATGTGTGTTTCAAGGGTTAGCTCCGTCAAAATTGGGGGCAGCATGCCCACTTTCCCAACGATGTTTCCGGTCAACCCGTCAGCCTTTGAAAGTGACGGGTCCAGAAGCGTGCCCACACCTACAAGTCCACCGCAGCGAGCTTCCTTAACTTTTCTGCCACCCGCCTGTAGGCTAACTATTTGAGTTGTAAGTTGCTTGTACACGGTTTTTCCTTCCTCTTCAACACCCACTCCAGGACGAAGCTCAATCTCATCATTGACGGCGAATTTTCCCTGTAGTATTGTGCCGCCCAAGACACCTCCTTCCAATTGTTCGATGGGTGTGCCTGGTTTATTCACATCGAATGATCGGACAACATACATTAGCGGCGGCTTTGTTTCGTCCCTTACTGGAGTTGGAATAAATTCTTCTAAGGCTTGAATCAAAACATCAATGTTCACTGAATGCTGCGCCGAAACCGGAATTATGGGAGCATCTTCAGCTATGGTGCCTTTAACAAAGTTTTTGATTTCTTCGTAACTTTTTCGCGCTCTCTCTTCGTTCACTATATCAATTTTGTTTTGAGCAATTACAATGTTTTTTATCCCAATTATTTCAGCTGCAGCCAGATGCTCTCTTGTCTGAGGTTGGGGGCAGGGTTCGTCTGCTGCTATCACAAGTATGGCGCCGTCCATTATCGCCGCTCCAGATAGCATCGTAGCCATCAAAGCCTCGTGGCCCGGGGCGTCCACAAAACTAACAGCTCTTACAAAGGCTGTTTCTGCACCGCAATGGGGGCATATGGGTTCCCGGGAGTAGTTTTGAGGTGGCTCACAGTTTGGACACTTGTAAACAGGCATGTCAGCGTAGCCGAGCTTTATGGTTATACCCCGTTTCAGTTCCTCGCTGTGGCGAGCTGCCCAAACACCCGTCAAAGCCTGCACAAGGGTTGTTTTGCCGTGGTCCACATGACCTATCGTGCCTATGTTTACCTCCGGTTGTTTTGGCAAAGCTTTGGTTTTTTCATCGCTCATTCAGCTTTTCCTTCCATAACATTTCGGTGTCATTGAAGATGTCGCCGAGCAAGTTAATAAACGTTGAGCGTTTCCAAAGACTGTAAAGTCTTAAAAGCGCGCATAGGCATGATTAATATGAGGCTTTTGATGGGTTACATATACCTGTATACGGGAACAGGCGGCGGAAAAACAACCAACGCTCTCGGCTTGGCTCTCCGCTGCGTTGGGCACAAGCGTAAAGTCGTGATTATCCAGTTTCTGAAATGGTGGAAAAACACAGGAGAATATAAAATCCGCAGGCTTCTTGCACCTTACTACGAAATCTACCAGTTTGGCAGAAAGGGATGGCATGGCCTTAGCAATTTGGGTGAGGATGACAAAAAACTGGCTAAAAAAGCCCTAAAGTTTGCGGAGAAAATAGTTAGGGAGAAGAAACCTCATCTTCTAGTTTTGGACGAAATCAATTTGGCTTTGCACTGTAAACTTCTAGACGTAAGAGAGGTTTTGGAGTTTTTGGACAAAATTCCTAAAAAGACGCATGTTGTCTTGACGGGCAGGTTTGCCCCCAAAGAGCTTATGGACAGGGCTGACTTTGTTAACGAAATTGTTGACGTTAAACATCCAGAAGAAACCGTCACAACAAAGGGCATACAGTACTAGCTTTCAGAAGTCCCGCTTTTCTTTGCCTTTGGCTTCTCCAAAATTTTCATGTTTATTTGGACAATTTCCTCAGTTATCACGTTTCCGCGAACAGTTTTGCGTCGCCGCTCCCCCTTTTTATCCGGGTTAAAGCCGACGCCACTGCTCAAAACAACACTTCTGCGGACTCCGCCATGCACGTCTGACCTCATGGGAAAGCCATCTTTGTCCGAGCCTCCAGTTATCTGCAGCTTATGTCCAGGTAAGCCAACAACAGACCCGTCGATTATGTCGCCTATCTTCTTTCCTATTAGGGGAACTGCTCTAGCATCCTCCAACTCCACAGCCTTTGAAGTTCCGTTAGAATCCGAGATTATTACTTTGAATTTAGCCATACGCCGCTTACTCTCCAGAGACGAAAATGAAGTTTGACATTCTATCTATTAAGGGTTATCGAAGATATTCAAAGATTGCTGCTTGCTCACGCGCGCCGGTGACAACCAACACGTTAATTTTTATCGTCGTCATTATTGACCTTCTAGCGCGACTATTAAGGTCATGAAAGCTAGTTTACGAGCTTCTATTCAACGTGAACTCTGTAGACGTCTATATCCTCCCGCATTTCCGGTGTTAACTCCAGAAACTCTCTAACTGCGCGTTCAATATCCTTGGACTGGGTGATGTAACGTCCCACTATGATGATGTCGGCACCTTTCGCTAGGGCTTCTTTAGCCGTTTCTGGGATTATGCCTCCCGCTACGGCTATCAAGAACTTTTTGTCCCTGAACGTCTGCCTTAACTCCTGTATCAGCTCTAAACCAACGGCTCTTCCAGTTTCCTCATCTATCCCGCGGTGAATTATGACTATGTCGGGGAACTCTTTGAGCGTCTTAAGCTTCTCGATGGGGTTTTCAACGTTAAGCATGTCTACCGCCGCATAGATTCCAAGTCTCTTCGCCTCGTAAATGAACGCGTCCAAAGTTTCCGTCGGCGCTAACCCGGCGGCTATTACGCCGTCCGCCGTTTCATCGTATGCAATGTCCACTTCAACCTTTCCAACGTCAAGCGTTTTTAGGTCTGCAATTATGAAAATGTCTTTAGCTACGTCTCGGAGTTCGCTTATAACCCTCGTTCCATAACGCTTTATTAGCGGGGTGCCTGCTTCTAGTATAATTCTGTCGCTTCTAGGAATTTGCGTTATAATTCTCTCTGTACGCTCCAGGTCAGGGATGTCTAAGGAAATCTGCAGGTATGGTGGCCTCCAGAGGCGGGGCACTCTGTAGCCTAATATTGGGTGCTTAGCCCTGTCTTTGTCATAAAAAACCTTTTCGAGAGGCGGATATTTCGCCATAGCCCTTTTCAACGCCAGTTTGGTTGCACTATAGTTGTAATGGTATATCTTCCTATAGTCGCTTGCTTTTGGGTGGACGAAAACGCTGCACACTATAACCCAGTCATCCACTTTCTCTTTCGGAATTATTCCCTCTTCCACGGCGTCTGCAATAGCCTTCGCCACAGCGGCTTGAGCTGGCCCAAAAATCTTGTTCGCCTCCTCTATGTTTCGTATGGTAACCTTTGGCACCAGTAAAGTGTGAGGCTTCGGCGGGAGGTTAGGCCTTATAACTGCTAAAAGAGGTGTATGCCCCATGGAAAGGTGGGCTAAACCGCTAGCGAAGGCTTCCCCAACAGGGCCGTCTTTGTCGCCTATCAGCAAGTCTATGTGAGCAACTTCGTTACCTTCTCCGACGAGGGCTTCACCTATAAGGTACGTAGGCCTTTTCGCTGACTCCTTTCCCTCCGACACAGCCACCGCAGAAATATCCCCGGTAACCTCTTCAAAATCAACATTAAACTCCTTAAGCCACGAATAAAGCGTGTCCCTGTGAATCCCAATTATTTTAGCAGTGCCGGAAACCGTCGGCTTAGCAGGCTTACCCGACAAAAGACTGCGAGCTTCAACCTCTTTTCTGGCGGCTTCCCTTAAAATTCTGAGGAATTCCTCTCTGGTTTCGGGCTTCTTCACATTCATCTCCGACATTTCCTCAGGCCACTCAAAAATCATTTTTCAAAGATCTATTTAAATGTGTCGGAAATCTGATCACTAAAAGCTGCTAACTCAATTATTCCTACAAAATTCAATACAAGTTGTCGACGGTGAAGCAGCGCACTAAGTTATTGTCGCCGACAGCTCTCCACTTTTTTGACAGAAGGGACATTCGTACTACGTGATTTTGCCAGGCAGACAAGCCACCGTCGGCTTAAAAGCCATAAAATGAGTACAAGGTTTCAGCTGGTGGTTTCTGCTCAGAAAAGTTCTGTAGCTATCCACAATACTACTTATCATCAATTCAAGCCTATCCTCGATGCTTGAAGCTATGGAGCCCAGAGCTCTACACTGCTCTTCAACACGCCTTCTTAACTCATATATACGGTTTTCCAGAGGACGGTCCCCGCCATGTTGTTGGGACGGTTCCGGGATCGTCCCGCAGGCCAGTGGGCAAATAAGCCCGTTTAGGGCTGCTTCTGGCGAAAGCGGACAGTTTTTTGGTGCTCCGGCCGGGATTTGAACCCGGGTCCGCGGCTCGAGAGGCCGCTATACTTGACCGGACTATACTACCGGAGCCCGCATTTTTATCTCGGACTGGCTTCTATTAATTTGTTTCTTGTGGTGCGGCCGCCGGGATTTGAACCCGGGTCGCCGGCTCGGGAGGCCGATGTCCTACCAGGCTAGACTACGGCCGCTGTGGGCAAAAGGAAGATAGCTAACTTAAACTTTTAATCATTACTCCGTCTAGACTTGGCTTGAGAGGGTTTATGATGGGAAGTGTTAAGCCTGGTGTCTATTTCTGGCAGGGGAGTGTAGCGTGTGCTGAGGCTGCTATTCTGGCGGGCTGCCGTTTTTTCGCCGGCTACCCGATCACGCCCGCGACGGAAATTGCTGAACACTTGTCAAAGCGTCTTCCACAGGTTGGCGGTGTGGCCATCCAGATGGAGGATGAAATTGCTTCCATCGGAGCTGTTATAGGCGCCAGCTGGGCTGGAGCAAAGGCTATGACGGCGACCTCAGGACCTGGTTTCAGTTTGATGCAAGAAAGCATAGGCTATGCTTTCATGACTGAGACGCCATGTGTCATTGTTGACGTGCAGCGGGTTGGGCCAAGCACTGGACAAGCCACGAAGTGTGCACAGGGCGATGTTATGCAATCTCGCTGGGGCACTCACGGCGATTACTCTGCCATAGTTCTTTCGCCGAACTCTGTCCAAGAAATGTTTGATTTAACCATAAGAGCCTTCAACCTGGCCGAGAAATATCGAACGCCGGTGGTTCTCCTTTCCGATGAAGTAGTTGCACACATGCGTGAAAAAGTTGTCGTTCCACCAGTGGAAAAAGTTGAGATACTGAGCAGGCGGAAACCGAAGCTTGGCGAAAGAGCTTTTTTCGGTCCAGATGAGGTTCCACCCATGCCAAGCGTCGGTGAGGGGTTTAATGTGGCTGTTACAGGTTCAACCCATGACGAGTTCGGCATCCGGTTTACAGCCGACCCTCTAGTGCACAGGAGGCTTGTGGAGAGGCTCAACGGAAAAATCCAGAACCACGTGAACGAAATTGCAGATGTGGAAGTTTACAACATTGAAAATTGCAGAGTTGGAATAGTGGCATATGGCTGCACCTCGCGGGCCGTGTATGATGTTGTCGAAGAAGCTGAGGCCAAAGGTGTTTCAGCTGGTTATGTTAGACTTAAAACCTTATGGCCTTTCCCCGAGGAAGCTATCAGAAAACTCGCCGAGACGGCCAGCAAGATAATTGTTCCAGAAATGAACCTGCGTCAAATCTTCTACGAAGTCGAAAGAACCGTGGGAGGCATGGCGAAGGTTGTTCCGGTTAACAAGATAGGTGGAGGGGAACTCATCACCCCGGAAGAGATTCTGGGAAAAATTTTAGAGGAGGCTTGATGAGGTGACTGAAGCCTTTTCTGTGAAGATGTACCTTAGAGACTTGAAGCTGCCCTTCTGCCCTGGATGCGGCGCCTACACGGTCATGCATGCTTTTTTGAGAGCTGTTTACGAGTTGGGCCACAGGGACCTAAGCGAGTTTGTTTTCTGCAGCGGGATTGGCTGCTCCTCGTGGATTCCTTCACCGTATTTCATGGCGGATTCCATCCACACCCTTCACGGAAGAAGCATACCGGTGGCAACCGGTGTGAAGCTTATGCGTCCAGACCTCAACGTGGTTGTTTTTGGAGGAGACGGTGACATAGTTGGCATAGGTTTAAGCCACTTCATTCATGCAGCCAGACGGAACCTCGACGTCCTAGTAATAATGGTTAACAACATGGTTTATGGGATGACTGGTGGACAAGTTGCACCCACAACACCTTTCAAGTCAAAAACAACCACAACACCTTACGGAAGTTTCGAGTATCCGTTAGATGCCGTCAAGCTGGCTGTTGCGGCGGGAGCCAACTACGCAGCCCGCTGGACAACAGCCCACCCAAATGAGCTCAAAGAAGCCGTTAAAAAGGCTTTAAAACTTCAAGGCTTCCGTTTCATTGAAGCCGTAAGTCAGTGTCCAACAGCCTTCGGAAGGCGTGTGGGCTTTAGAAACGCTGGAGAGATGATTAGGTGGTTTAAAGAGAACTCTATAACTTTGGAGGAAGCCAAGAAACTAAGTGAGGAGGAGCTAGCGGAAAAAATTGTCGCTGGAGAGTTTGTTCAAAGGCATAGGCCTACTTTGACAGAGACAATTTACACCGTCGTAAAGGAGGCGCTGAGAAATGCGGAGAACTGAGATAAGGATATGCGGTCTCGGCGGTCAAGGAGTGGTTTTGGCGGGGCAAGTTCTGGGCAGGGCGGCTGTTTACGATGGCTGGAATGTTGTGCAAACCCAGAGCTATGGGGCTGAAGCTAGAGGCACGACTGCTAAAAGTGAGATCATAATATCTAACGGCAGAATAGGTTTCCCGGCTGTTAGGAGGTGCGACATATTGGTGGCCATGAATCAGGAAGCCTTAAATGTGAACATTAAGGATTTGAAGGAGGACGGCCTCCTTTTCATCGACAAAGAATTGGTTGTAAGGGTGCCAAAGACCAACTCCAAGGTTTACGCCGTGCCGGCGACGAGAATATCTGAAGAAAACTTCAGGGAACGCTTGTATGCGAACATGGTGATTCTGGGCTTCTTAAACGCTTTAGCAAAGCTTGTAAGCGAAGAATCCATGGAAAAAGCAATAGTTGACTCTGTTCCGAAAGGCGCAGCAGATGTGAACTTGCAAGCGTATAGAAGGGGAAGAGAGTTTGCCCTTCACGTTTCATGAACTGGCAAAATTGTTATTTTCCTGGAGACGTTATGTTCTGCAGAGGCGTTCTATTTGAAAGGGGAGTCAAAGATAACGTATGCCGCCGCCGGAGTTGACAGAGAGTTAAGGGCTAAAGCAAAGAAGGCTCTACGCGTTTTACATAGCACCTATAAGTTTAGCCGTTACGGAGACGTTGTTCAACTTCCCTTCGGAAACGTTTTGCCCTTTTGGGACAACTGCTACTTGGATCTCGTTATCGAAGGTGTTGGGACAAAGGTTCTAGTAGCCCAGCTGGCTGACAAATATGACACGATAGGCATTGATGGAGTGGCGATGGCTGTAAATGACGTTATCCGTTCAGGCGCCAGGCCTTTAGCGGTTGCGGACAACATTCACGCCCAAGTTTCAGACCCCTTCCTTGTTAGGGAATGGATGAAGGGAATTGCCAGGGGAGCTGCTGAAGCCGAATGTGTTGTGACGGGCGGAGAGATAGGCGACGTAGCAGAGCTGATTAAAGGGTTAACTGAAGGAAAGGGCTTTGACATGGTTTTTGCTGCAATAGGCGAAGTTTCAAGGGAAAAGATGATAACGGGTAGGGATCTGAAACCCGGCGATGTAATCATAGGATTGCGGAGTTCCGGCTTGCATAGTAACGGCATAACTTTGGCTAGGAAAATTTTGTTTAAAGAGTGGGGTGGCAGATACGAGCCATTCGATGTTCCCGACCCACTGGAGCGGGAGCTTGTCTATGAAGTTTTGGAGCCAACCAGAATATACGTTAAGCCTTTCCTAAAGGTTGCTGAGGAAGTTAGGGTTAAGGCGGCGGTTCATATAACAGGAGACGCTTACCTAAAGTTTAACCGCTTAACGCTTTTCTCGAAGGGTGTAGGCTTCGAGTTCAACAATTTCAAACCTCAACCAATCTTCACGTTGATCCAGAAAACAGCCGAAGAACTTGGAGGCGAAATTTCAGACGACGAAATGTTTAAGACATTCAATATGGGATGGGGGTTTGCAATAATAGTTGATAAAGCAGAAGCAGACAAAACTCTGGACGTTTTAGAGAAGGCGAAAGTGCACGCGGAAAGAATAGGCCATGTAACCAAAACAAGGGGCATTCGAATACTCTACAGAGGTGGACAGATTTTATTAAAGTAGAGGGAACCCTGGTTTGTGAAAGTGTTTAAATTTTCTTGCGACAAAGTTAGCCTATGATGTTTCGGTTAAGGGTTGAAGTTAGCTTAAAACCCGGGCACAGCGACCCGGAAGGCGAAACAACCGCCAAATTATTGAGGGAGCTTGGGTTTAGGGTTGAAAGAGTGAACGTTAGCAAAGTTTACACAATTTTTCTTGAGGCTAGTTCAAGGGATGAAGCCTCGGCAAAGGCTGAGGAAATGTGTAGGCGGCTTCTAGCCAACCCTACAAAGGACAACTACACAATTATCGTTGAGGAGGAATGATGGCCGAAAACCTTTACATTCGCCGAAACACTAAGTTCCCGCTCTACGAAATAAACCTTCTAGAGGCTTCGGACGAGCAGCTTCTACGTGTAAGCCGAGAGCTTGGACTTGGCTTAAACCTTCAGGAGATGAAAGCCCTACAGCAGTTTTTCAAGCGTAAGGGAAGAAACCCGACAGACGTGGAGCTTCAAACCTTTGGACAGACGTGGTCTGAACATTGTTTCCACAAAACGTTCAAGGGCATAGTGAAGTTTAATGGAAGGGAAATAGACAGCGTCTTTAGAACGTACATAATGAGGGCTACTGAGGAAATCAATGCCAAGTGGTGTTTTTCCGTCTTCGAGGACAACGCTGGCATAGTGCGCTTTGACGAGGAGAACGGGATCGCCGTTAAGGTTGAAACCCACAACCATCCATCCGCCATAGAACCTTTCGGTGGGGCAGCCACAGGCGTGGGCGGTGTTATCCGCGACATTCTGGGCGTTTGGGCAGACCCCATAGCGTGCACGGATGTTTTGGGTTTCGGCCCTTTGGACTACCCTTACGAAAAGCTTCCTCCGGGCGTGAAACATCCTAAATACATCTTCATGGGAGTTGTGGCTGGCATAGGGCATTACGGCAACAACATGGGCATTCCAACAGTGAACGGCGCCATATACTTCGATGAAAGCTATGTTGGCAACGTGGTCGTGTACTGCGGTTGTGTCGGGCTGTTGCCGCTGAAAAAGTTTAAGCGAAACGCCAAGCCAGGCGACATAATAGTTTTAGCTGGAGGTAGAACTGGACGGGATGGAATTCATGGCGTGACTTTCGCGTCTACTGAGCTTACGGAGAAGTCGGAAGAGTTTTCAAGGCCGGCTGTGCAGATTGCGAACCCAATTGAGGAGGAAAAGTTGAAGAGGGCTATAATTGCTATCCGCGATTTTGAGCTCGCCTCAGCTATAACCGACTTAGGCGGAGGCGGCCTCTCTTCGGCTGTCGGGGAGACAGCTAAGAGGTTTAACTGTGGCGCTGTTGTCCACCTTGAAAGGGTTCCACTTAAGTATCTGGGACTCGCCCCTTGGGAAATCTACATCTCCGAGTCTCAAGAGAGGATGCTTTTGGCTGTTCCCCGGGAAAACCTTAGTCGGGTTTTGGAGATCTTTCAAAGCGAGGATGTTGAAGCCACAGCCATAGGCGAATACACAAGCGACGGTGTTCTCCGCATTTTTTACATGGGCGAAAAAGTTGCAGAGATAGAAATTTCCTTCCTCTTCGAGCCGCCTCGAGCCATGCGAACAGCCGTTTATGTTCCGCCAAAGCTGGAAGAGCCTAATTTTCCAGAGCCTAGAAACCTCACGGACATGTTAATGCGCCTTTTAGCTTCGCCGAATATTGCCAGCCGAGAAAGTGTGGTTAGAACTTACGACCATGAGGTTAAAGGCAACACCATTCTCAAGCCACTGCACGGCGAAAACGGTGGGCCAAACGACGCCGCTGTCCTTAAACCTTTGAAAAATTCTTGGCGCGGTTTAGCCATTTCATGTGGCATGAACCCAAATTATGGGAAGATAGACCCCTACTGGATGGCGGCTTCAGCCATAGATGAAGCCATAAGAAACAATGTTGCCGTTGGCGGCAGAAGAATAGCGTTGCTCGACAATTTCACGTGGGGTAACCCTGAAAAACCGAATAGGCTCGGCAGCCTTGTAAGGGCTTGCGAGGCATGCTACCGATTTGCTAAAGCCTTCAAAACGCCTTTCATATCTGGAAAGGACAGCCTATACAACGAGTCTCCAGCAGGACCAGTTACACCAACCTTGTTAATAACAGCCATCGGAATCGTCCCGGACATTCGCATAACAGTTTCAATTGATGTGAAGGCACCTGGCGACAGCATATACATTGTGGGAAAAACCTACCATGAGCTTGGCGGTTCCGAATATTATAGGCTTATGGGTTTTCTTGGAAAGACCGTGCCGAAAGTTCGCCCAACAAAGGCTAGAAAGGTCTTCCGCGCCGTGACAAGAGCCATCGACTTGGGGCTTGTAAGCGCCTGTCACGACTTGTCTGAGGGTGGTTTAGCTGTGGCGGCAGCGGAAATGGCTTTTTCGGGCGGCTACGGCTTAGAGCTTGACCTGCGGCCTGTTCCAGCTGAGGGGATTGCCAGAAACGACTTTCTCTTGTTTTCGGAGTCTAACAGCCGTTTCCTTGTCGAGGTTCCAAGCGGATGCGAAGAAGACTTTGAGAAAATAATGGGCGGCGTTGCCCACGCGAGGATAGGTAAAGTCACTCGAGGTTTAAGGCTTTATGCTTATGGGTTGGAGGGAAGTGTTATTGTGGATGCTGCCGTTAGCGATTTGATGAAAGCTTGGAAGAGTTTTCTTGGAGGTGAACGTTAAACCATTGAAGCGTGAGGATGTACGGGTCTGCATTTTGCGGGTTGGTGGAACCAACTGTGACGCTGAAACTCAAACGGCTTTCGAAGCCTTAGGCGTTCAAGCTGAAATACTGCACGCCAACGAAGTAGTTAAACAGAGAAACCTTATGGATTTTGACGCCCTCGTTTTTCCCGGAGGCTTTTCCTTCGGCGACTATGTTAGGGCTGGCGCCATTTGGGCCAAGTGGCTCGTCGCCAAACTCGGCAAAGAACTTAAAGCCTTTGTAGACGAGGGCCGCCCGATCCTCGGCATATGCAACGGCTTCCAAGTGCTTGTTGAAGCCGGCCTTCTCCCCGCTTTTGAGGGAATAACTCCGTACCCAGAGGCTGCGCTGGCCACGAACCAGCCGCCCGGATATCATTGCCGGTGGATTTACGTGAAAAACGAAAATCATGGAAAATGCGTGTTCACCAGCAGCATCCCAGAAGGGAAGGTTTTACGCATGCCAGTTGCCCATGCTGAGGGACGCTTCCTGTTTCCCAAAGAGAAAGAGAGACATTATTTAGAGAAGCTTTATGAGAACGACCAGCTTGTCCTCAGATACTGCGACAAATACGGGAAACATGCGAATGGCGTCTACCCAACAAATCCAAACGGCTCGTTCCACGATATAGCTGGAATCTGCAACCCTGATGGAACAGTTTTCGGCTTAATGCCCCACCCTGAAAGAGCCTTCTACTGGTGGCAGCAACCCGACTGGACTAGGCAGACGCTTATGCCCTTTTACGGAGATGGAAAGCTGATCTTCGAAAGCATGGTTGAATACTTAGAGAAGAAGTTTTAGCTCTTCGAGTCGGGGCAGTCCAGCCCTAGCTCCCATTTTCATTATACACCTTGAAGCCACAAAGTTGCCAAGTTTTCCGCACTCTTTCAAGCTCTTATTTTCTAGCAAGCCGTAAAGGAAGCCTGCGCAGAAAGCGTCACCTGCACCAGTGGTGTCCACAACGTTCACTTTGAAAGCCTCAACGTGATGGCTTTCCTCACCGTTTGTAACGTAGCATCCAAGGCTGCCAAGCTTGACGGCAACTATTTTCGCCCCCATTTCAAGCAATCTTTCAGCCCCAGCTACATAGTCTTTTTCCCCCGTCAGCAATGCGATTTCCTTGGCATTTGGCATTAAAACGAAGCACCTGCGAATCATGGACGCAAGGTTTTCAACACCCTTCCTAGCGTAAAGCTCGCCGGGGTCTAAGCTTACTTTCACATTTTCAGGAAGGCACTCCACAAGTTTTTTCTGAGCTTCAAAGGATCTTTCTCCAACAAAAGAGGTTAAATGGAGAAACTTTGTTCTAATGGCGTACTCCAAATTAATTTCCTCAAAGTCTATGGTGTCGTTTACGCCTGGATTCACGTAGAGGGCGCGCTCCCCCTTTTGGTCTACGAAGCCCATGACGACACCGCTTCGCCCTTCCTTGGCTTTTACGACTCCTTTTGTGTCAACGCCTTCTCTGCGAAAGTCTTCGAGGAGCATTTTGCCCTCTCGGTCGTTGGCAACCTTCCCGATAAAGCCGACCTTGCAGCTGAGCCTGGCCAAGCCTACAATGGTGTTTGCCGCCGAACCGCCGCATGATTCTTCGCAGCTCGTTATGAAGCCTTCCTCGTCGGGGCCTGCTATCTTGTTGACTTTGTAAAGTTTATCCACGTTTAGGGCTCCGAAACCCACCACGTCGAAAAGGCGTTTCATGGAAACAGCTCACGCAAATAAATCTTGTAGTCGCCAAGCTTTCCGCCGTAGTTTCCAGCCGAAATCTTCACGACGTCCTCAACGGTCAAAGCGGCTTCTATGCCGACTTTCATGGCTTGCTTAACCGTCTCCAGCGAAACACCGTTAATAACTATTTCCGGAATATAGTTGACGCCTTCTGGAACTTTAGATTTTTTTCCAAGACGTTTTTTAAGCGAAGGGCAGTAGGGATGGTTTGTCGTCGGTCCTATCCATGGATACCGTGTTTCAGGTTTGGAGCCGGCAGAGCAAACATCGAAAGGTGTGATCACACCATCCACCCTGTGAATGGCTTCAAGGGCCCTTGAACCAGCCTCCTTAACAGCTTCTTTTGTTTTGCACATTATCCAGAAGTTGGCGCCCATTACGCCCCTAGCGTATCCAAGAAACCTTTCAATCACAAAGTCTGGAACCATTATTGGCACAACTATTATCTCACGTCCAAAACGGTTTTCCACCCACTCGTAGCCGTCTCCACAATGGCCCACCCGCTCCATCATGTCAAGCCTGCCCAACGGGTTTGGCAAAGCATCGAAGACGGCGGTGAAGGGCTTAACAAGAATGTCCTGCCTTATCCTGTAAGAGAGTTCAATTTCAAACTTCTTGAGGGAATCTGAAAAAGGCTTTTTTGGGTCTATGCCTCCCCAAAACTGAAGCACTGCACCCCTACGGTTGTCTGGGGTTTCCCCCTCGCTTAACCATTTTTCAATCCCGCCCTCAATTCTACCTATAACTATGGCTGGCGTGGCAGTGGCGTGTAGGGCTGCTTTCCGCAGAGTTTCTTCATCGTCAGCTGTTAAGATGACGCGGCAATAGATGCCTTCAAAAGCCTCAGCATAAGTGTCTTCCACAAGTTTTTTCTTAACCAATTCATCCCACCACATTATTCGTGGATGTGTTTTTCGTTTTCAAGTAATAAATCTTCAACCCGTAAATCTTTAAGAACAGCTAAGAGACTACCCAAGCCTTCCTATAGCTTCACCCCTAACGCTTTTCCGAAAAGCTGTGCTTTCCGCCACGAGCCTCTCTAGGTTATCCCTTTTGACAACCTCGACTTTTGGCAGTTTCTTGCCGTGCAGTTCGAGGAAAAGGCTTTTCAGTTCCGCGTTCACCTCAAGCAGTTTGATTTTGTCGACGTTCCAAGAGTCCACCAGCCTCAAAACACCATCCTTCCCATACTTGCAAAAGACTGCGAGCAATAATGCTGTGACGAGGGCGTTGTCAGCCATTACGGCGATTTCAACCTCCCTCACAGCGTACTCGTTTCCATTGAAGGATATGGTTAAGCCCCCTCCTCTGCGAACCAGTTTGAAGGCTTCAACGTCTGTTATGCTGTCGCCCACGTAAACTACGTCCGAAAGGCTTAAACCAAGCTGCTTAGCTATTTGCCTAACTGCTTCCGCTTTTTCACGCCCACCCACTGGGTTTACTTCGCTTAGGATTTTTCCGATATGCATGCTGGAGATCTCTTTCCAGAAAATTTCATCTAAACGTTGGATAACCCGCCTGTAGTTTTCGGGAAAATCGTCAACTGTTCTGGCGCCCCTTGGAATTTCAATTATCGGCATTTTCGCTATTTCAGCCGCCAACCGTTTAAGTTTGACCCTTTCTCCCTCATCTAACTCATACTCATCAATTTTAACCCTCGTGCAGTAAGTGTTTTCAAATGGAAATTTTAAGGTGCGACACAACGCCTTCACATAATGCTCGTAGCTTGTGCTCACTATGAAGGCTTCAGCAGTCTCCATGATAAACCCAAGCGCTTCCTTGACCTTTGAAATCAAAACAAGGGTTTTAGCGGAGAAAATGCGCATCTTTCTATCCGTGACCCCGTAGGCTTTGAGGAATGGAAGGACTAGCTTTAATGTGTCGCCAGCCTTGTATCCCGGTCTCTTCAACACGTCTGCCAGCACGTCGTCGTATCGGCTTATAACCGTGAATATGTGGGCGCCGTTTGGCACGTAGTGGGCGGTAAGCTCGAAAGCATTGTCATTTTTAGAAATTGGGCCTTCGCAATCAGAAATGTAGGCTTTCCTCATTTCCGTCTTCGAAGTTCCTCCATGTGGCGGACGCTTTTCTCAATGTGTTCTTTTGAGGCTATATCCGTCCTATGCCAAAGTGCTCCGCCTTTTATGGCCTCTACCCCTTCCAGAGAAATCTTCCTAGCCGTTTCTATGCTGTCGCCAACGCCGACAACGCAGACCGCCCGCGACTTCAAGGCGTATGCTTCGCCGTTGCGAAGTTCAATGGATGCTGGGTAAACACGGATGTTGTCGCCATACTTTTTGCCAAGTTTATACACTTTCGTCAAATCCACCGGGGTGCCGACCTCCGCCCTGTTGACGCGTTCAGGAAAAGCTTCTTCAAACCCGCCGTAGCTCGGCGGAACCTTATATGTCACAACGGTGGCTTTCCTCTCAACATCTACACGGGTTAGGTTTCCTTCAAGGATTTTAAAGCATAAATCGACGAAGTCGTCCTTCAGCACCGGCAGAATGTTAATTATCTCCGGGTCTCCGGGGCGGCTGTTGTTCTCAAGGATTTTTGGATGTTTCCCAGTGTGCATGAACGCCACATAGAAGGGCATGCCTCGCAGTGCTTGGTTTTCGTTGGCGTTGGCTTTCCATTCTTCAAAGATTCTGTTTACGATGGCCACTTCTCTTTCCCAATCTTCCCTAGTCATGAAAGGTAGTATGTCGCCTACATCCTTGTAGGAGCCCATTCCACCTGTGTTGGGTCCTCTGTCGCCGTCGAAGGCACGTTTATAGTCGCGGGTTTCAGGAAGGGGCACCAAATGTTTTCCGTCACAGAAGGCTTGGAAGCTGGATTCCTCTCCTTCAATTTTCTCCTCCACTATGACGGCGCCATGTTTTAGATTTTCCCAAAAATGCTCAAAGAGCTGCTCTCTGGTTGTGAAGTGGTCCCCCCAAACACCAACGCCTTTTCCGGCGGCAGGCTTATCTGGCTTTACAACCGCCAAATCATTGAGTTCGTCAAGCCACTTGTAAAGGGCTTTTTTGGCTTCCTCTTTTGTTCTAAAATCTTCCATTCGGAAAACTTTAAATCGTGGATTCACTTCCGGAACGGTTTCCTGGAATAGCAGACGTTGCCTCACCTTGCTGGCTTCTATGGCGTACTCTTTTGTTGGGCAGATCATCGGTATGCCTGTGCGCTTCTCAACCAAGTCGCGTACTCCTTCTATTATCGGTTTTTCTGGGCCAACAATCCCGAAGTCTATTTCATCTTTGTGGGCTTCGGCGAACCTACATATGTCCTCGACATTCAGGTCTGGAATGACAACATGCTCAACAGCCTTCTTCACGTTGAAGGGGTTTCGCTGCTTGTCAGCCACGTAAACCTCCACTTTGTAGTTAGTGCTTCTGGTGAAAGCGTCCACCATAGCAACTTCCCGCGCTCCATAAGAAACAACGAGCACACCGACTTTTTCCACCAACAGTTTTCACCCTAAACGCTGATCCTGCAAAGTCACTAATCTATTTTACCCGTCAAACCTTTGCCTCAAAGCTCCGGATACTCATAAATCCTTGCAGTTTCCTCGAAACCTTCAAAAAACTTTTTCCTTACGACATCGGCGATCTTTTGGGCTAGGGGAGTTGGATACTCACCTGTCAAACACCCTAAACACAACTCATCTTTTTTGAAGCCCGTAGCCCTAGCAAACCCATCAATAGACTGGTAGCAAACACAGTCTGCCCCAATTATTTTCGCTATTTCCTCGGGCGTGTGCTTGGCGCCTATTAACTGGCTGTACGTTGCCATATCTATCCCATAAAAACATGGCCCGATTATGCGTGGAAATGTCACGAACATGTAAACCTTTTTTGCACCCATTCTGCGAAGTTTTTCAATCGTAACTTTTGTGGTGTCTCCCCGCACTATGCTGTCATCCACCACTATGACCCTTTTGCCTTTGACTTTTGAAGCCAGAATATTAATTTTCTTATCTATAGTCGTGTAGCGTTCTTTTTCGAGGAGTATGAAAGCCCTTTCCGTCACGTAACGGTGTCTTCTGGTAGCTCTCTCCCACCGCAACCCGGACTCTTCATGTACTCCAAAAGCTGCGTCGTCGCCTGTTTCGGGCATGGAAATCACGATGTCCGCGTCCTTAACTATGTCAGGATACTCCCTCACAAGGTTTCTGCCAAACTCTTCACGAATTTCATAGACGTACTTATCATTAAACTTGGAGTCAGGCCTAGCAAAGTAGGCGAATTCAAAGGCACAGAAAGCTTTACGGTCCCTGACAACCTGTTTCCTCTCAAACCCTCCCTCAGAAATCATCACAAGCTCGCCGGGCTCCAGCTCGAAGTCTCTGACAAAGCTGTTTATATCCAAGCCCACCGTTTCGGATGAAAAAGCGTAGACATCTCCATCTTGGCTGTGACCAGCGCATAGAGGTCTTATCCCATGGGGGTCTTTGAAGGCGAAAAACTCCCCCTCCTTCGTTATGGCTGCCACTGAAAAAGCACCGTCTATTTCTTTCATGCAAGCTTCAACAGCTTCCCCCAAGTCTTTCCTCTTTGCAAGCTCGATGAGCAGTTTGTGGCATATGAGTTCAGCATCGCATTCATAACTAAAGCCAGGGAAATCCCTGCAAATTTCCCTCTTAAGCTGGAAGGTGTTAACAACGTTTCCGTTGAAGGAGACGGCAACCTTAAAACCGTCTTTAGACGCGATAACCGGCTGTGTCCCGGCCAAAAGTGACTTTTCATCGGTTTTTCCAGAAGTAGTGTACCTAACGTTTCCAATTCCAATATGGCCTGGTAAACGTCCAAACCACTCGTGAATGGCGCTTGCCCTTATTTTTGGAACAAGGTCTAGGCTTCTGTAAACATAAAATTCGCCATTCATGTATGTTAAAAAACCGTGGGACTGGTGGCCTCGATGGTTCTGCGCCCTTAAACCCCAGTAAATATAGGGGAACACGAGCTGCTTCTTGAAGCTGGAAGCACCGAAGACGCCACAAGCCATCCTCAGCTGCTCCATGTCCGTGAAAAAAGAAGCGGTTATTTATCAACTTTTAGAACAATTTTGAATAAAAGCACAAGGCCACGTTTCTGAAAACGAGAGAGGGTAGGGGAAAATAAGTTGGTGGAGCAGCCTAGATTCTATGGAGTAAGCCTGAACCTGTCCCGCGGGTAAAGTGTGACCTCTCTGATGTTCTTTTTTCCCGTTAACACCATCGTAAGTCTCTCTAAGCCTATAGCCCAACCAGCATGGGGCGGCATGCCGTAGTCAAAAGCTTGCAAATGATACTTGAAGGATTCAGGGTTCAATCCCTTCTCTTTTAGGCGTTTTATGAGCAGGTCTTTTGTTGAAATCCTTGTTCCACCGGAGGCAAGTTCTATCCAATGCCACATCAAGTCGAAGCCTTCGCAAAGGTCAGGGTTATCGTCCCGTGGCTTGATGTAGAAAGCCTTAGAGCGAGTAGGCCAGTCCGTTATGAAGTAAAAGTATGGGTGAATTCTGCCCAAAGTTCTGAAAGCTGGGGTTGGTATGTCTTCACCCCATGGGACCTCTACGCCCTCTCTTCTCAAATCATCGAGTACTTTGTCATATGTCAGGCGTCTGAAAGGTATTTCCGGCACTTCAAGCCGATGATTGAGCAAAGCAAGCTCTTTAGAACATTTCTCGTTGACCACTTTGCATACGTGTTGTATGAGCTGTTCCAGGAGCTGCATAACATCCTCGGCTGAAGCGAAAGCTTGCTCAATGTCTATTGATACGAACTCGCTTAAATGCCTGCGGGTGTGGGATTCTTCAGCCCTAAAGAAGGGTCCAACCTCAAAAACCTTCTCCAGACTCATGACCAGTTGCTCCTTATACAACTGGGGGCTCTGGGCAAGGAAAGCTTTCCTCCCAAAATAGTCGACGGGAAAAAGCGCTGCGCCGCCTTCAGTTGCCGAAGCAATTATGCGGGGCGTGTGGACTTCTATGAACCCTCTTTCAAATAGGAAATCCCTTATCGCCTCAACGGCTGTGTGTTGAATTTTGAAAATGGCCACGTTCTCCTCTCGGCAGAGATCCAGTGCACGGGCATCCAGGCGAGTTTCAAGTTTAGCTGGAACCTTCCCAGTTATGTCAATGGGCAACTTCTGAGCAGCCGTGTTGAAAATTTTTATCTCCTTCGGTATGACTTCGATACCTCTCGGCGTAATTTCGGTCCTTTTCACAACACCTTTCACGCCAATGCCATATCTTTTCTGAAGAGCTTCAGCTTTCATTAAAACTTCAGCGCTGACTTTTTTCCGCGGGATAGTGATTTGCACGGTCCCTTCCCTATCCTGCAGTATTATGAAGATTATTCCGCCTAGATCTCTGATTTCTTGAACCCACCCGAAGAGGGTAACCTCTTGCCCGTCAAGTTCAGGCTTCACATCAACAGTATAATGGGTTCTACGCCAACCTCCTATAGCATCCAACCTCATAACTTCACGCAGCCTAAACTAGTCGGTGAACTCCACACGTAATTTCATATCTCGAAGTTTATGGGCGATATCCACTAAAGCTTTCACGTCAAAAGGGGGCTGTCTACCCCCTTTCCTCTTCAATATAACCCTGGTCTCAGTTGTTCCGTCAGGCAGCCAAATCGTGTTTATGGTAACTATGCTTAGGGGAGCGAATAAATCCTCCAAAAACTTCCTATCGTTAACCCCATACTCCAAAACGCGGATAGCTTTTCCCGTCTTTTCGCTTAACGCCCTAATTATCTTTCCACCATAACTGAGGAGGCGGGGAACATCTCCCTTGCCAACAAGTATAGCCAGTGTTTTTCCCACGTCCACAGCCTTGTAAAAACTTACATTTTGAAGGGATGGATAAGTTTCCTCTAGTGACAGAAGCAGACGGGCAATTTTCAAATCCAGTTCTGTTACTTCACCCGATTTAACTTTCTCTGAACATTTTTGGCATAAGATTCCGCTTTTTAGACAGAAACTGCATAGTACAGTTTTCACCTAGGATAGCGCCCTCCACAAATAAAGGAGGGGCGGCGGAGCTTTGAATTTCGTCGTGGATGCTTTCGCGTTTTTCAGCGTTCCAGCGTTATCTCAATGGTGCTAACGTTTGTGGGTGTGCCACCCTCTTCTCTGGGTGCCACAGTTTCGGTTCCAATGCCCACTTTCTTTATCTTGACGTCTGGCAGAAATCGGCGTCTCACGACTTCAACGACGTCGACGGCTCGGCTTATGGCGCGTCCTCTAGCTTTAACGGTTACCTCTTTTGCTCCGCCGTGGAAGAGGGTTATGCAAGCCAGCACGTAGTTCATTACTGGCTTTTTCCCGATCAACACTGAGTTGCTTTCAGACATCCTGTACCGCCTCACTCCTTGTTCTCACATTTTTTTGGCTTCATAACCTTTTTTACCGACAAATAAATACGTTACGGTAAAAAAATTCTAGGCTGACTTGCACCATTACAGTCTGCCAGCAGATTTGCAAACTTTTAAATAAAGTGCACCTTTGTAAAGGTAAAACAAAGTAAGGGCGAAGCTTCACTTGGAAGCTTTATCCAAACGTTCAATACAGCTGCTTAAGATGCTCTACGAAAAAGGACAATTGATAAACATATACTCGGTAAATGTGAGACAGAGTGAACTCGCAAAGGAGCTGGGCATAAGTAGGCAAGCCCTAAACCTTCACCTCAAAAAACTGAGAAACTTGAACTACATAAGAACGGGGAGAGGCTTCATCGATATAACAGAGAAAGGCCTGAACGCTTTAGGAGTCTCTTCAACACCAACCTTCATACTCATCAAAGTTGTTCCGGGAATGAGAAGCAAAGTTTACGCGAAAATCAGAGAGCTGAAGGTTCAAAAGGCGTTTAGAGTAGCTGGTGACGTTGACGCCGTCTTAATGGTGGAGAGAAACAGTCTCAATGAAGTTCTGAAATCATTATCGGAGATTGAAGGCATAAAAGCTACAAGATCCTATGTATCAATAGAGCCAATAAAATGAGGCTATCCTCTCATGAAGCTTCTGGAATATGAAGCGAAAAGAATTCTGGCGGAATACGGGATTCCAACACCAAAAGGTGGGTTAGCAGCAAACCCAACAGAAGCCTGTCAAATAGCACAAAACCTTAAACTACCGGTTGTTGTCAAGGCTCAGGTTCCTGTGGCTGGAAGAGGGAAGGCGGGAGGCATAATGTTCGCCGATTCAATATCAAAAGTGGAGGAAGCCGCCGAAAAATTATTCGCAACGAAAATAAAGGGGCTGCCTGTTCGATGTTTATGGATTGAGGAAAAAGTTCAAGCTGAAAAAGAACTGTACTTTGGGATGACCATTGACAGGGTTAACAAAACTTATGTGATAATAGGATCAACAGAAGGCGGCGTGGACATAGAAGAGGTTGCAGAAAAAGCCCCAGAAAAAGTTTTAAAGTTTCCAGTAAATCCCCTTTACGGCTTCCGGCTACACCACGCTAGGCAAATTGCAAAAAACATGGGTTACGTCGGAAACAAACTTTTAACTATTTCAAGCATTTTGCAAGGCCTCTACAAGGCTGGGATGGACTATGATATAGAACTAATCGAGATGAACCCTCTTGTTGAGACACGTGAAGGAAACTTTGTGGCCGTAGACGCCCGAATAATAGTTGACGACAACGCCCTTTTCCGTCATCCGGAGTTCAGAGATAGAACTTTAGAAGGCGAGCTATCTCAGCTGGAGATTGAGGCGGCTAAAAACGACTTGGCTTATGTGAAACTTGACGGAGACATAGGCGTGATAGGCAACGGAGCTGGACTTGTGATGGCAACGCTGGATGCTATACAGCTTTACGGCGGTAAACCTGCAAACTTCCTCGACGTAGGCGGCGGCGCCCCTTCAGAGAAGATCGCTGCAGCCCTTCGAATAGTGCTCCTAGATCCAGATGTTAAAGCGGTACTCGTGAACATTTTAGGTGGAATAACTCGCTGTGACGAGGTAGCGAAGGGCATTCTGCAGGCTGGAGAAAAACTTGGCGTCAAAAAGCCAATGGTCATCCGTTTGGTTGGAACAAACGAGGAAGATGGGAGGCGAATATTGGCTGAAGCAGGTTTTCACGTTTTGGACAGCATGGAGGAAGCGGCTAAGCGGGTGGTAGAGATAGCAAAGGGGTTGTAAATGGGCATAATTGTCGGGAAGGAAACGAGAGCTATTGTTCAAGGCATAACAGGAGCGCAGGGAAGTTTTCATACAAAATTAATGCTTGAATATGGCACAAAAATAGTGGCTGGCGTGACCCCAGGGAAGGGTGGAACGGTAGTCCATGGAGTTCCAGTATACGACACTGTTAAAGAAGCCCTAGAAAAACACCCAGCAAACGCTTCGATCATATTTGTTCCAGCACCCTTTGCGGCGGAGGCCGCAATGGAGGCCCTAGAGAACGGGATCAAAGTAGTCGTCATAATAACAGAGCACATCCCCATTAAGGACACTATAAGTGTTATGGCTTACGCCCGCCAGATAGGTGCGACGATTATAGGCCCAAACACGCCTGGGATAATTACGCCTGGAGAATGTAAACTGGGTATAATGCCATCCCACGTTTTCAGGCATGGAAACGTTGGCATAATATCCAGGAGCGGAACTCTAACTTACGAAATCGCAGCAAGCCTCACTGAAAAACAATTGGGGCAATCTACCTGTATTGGCTTAGGCGGTGATCCCATAGTTGGCTTAAATTTCATCGATGTACTGAAACTTTTTGAGAAAGATCCACAAACAGAAGCTGTTGTTCTTATAGGGGAAATCGGAGGAAACCTTGAAGAGCTTGCAGCAGAGTACATAGCCAGAGAAAAATATCCAAAACCCGTAGTGGCTTTTATAGCTGGTCGTACAGCACCCCCAGGTAAACGCATGGGGCATGCTGGCGCAATAATAATGGGGAGAGCTGGGACTGCTGAAAGCAAAATTGAAGCTTTCAGAAGGGCTTGTGTTGAAGTCGCTGAAAAGCCAAGCGATGTAGCCACAATACTACAAAAGCTGCTCAAGAAATAAAAGCTGCAACTCGACATAACAAACAAAAAGTATATCTATATGGTCTTTCATGGCTTGTAGCTGCGGAAGGTTAAAACAATGCCCATTATGGACCCCTTCAAAAAAGCCCTCGCTCAGCAGCGTAGACTCTACGTTAAAATATGCAGGGAATGCGGAGCCAGAAACGCTGCAACAGCAAATAAATGCAGAAAATGCCGCAGCAAGAACCTTCGATGGAAAAAGAGGGAAATAATCAAGTAGAGACGAGACATTTTTGTTAAAATCCTAGAATTTTTCATGAGCATTTTTAAAACGGAAAATTGTAAAAAATATATTAGCATAAACCTTTAACTGGTTATTAGTCTTGAGGTGTAACTAAGTGTCGTGTAAGAAGAAAGCCACCAAGAAGAAAACTAAAGAAGAAGAGAAAAAGAAGTAAAACGTTAGCTCTAGCTCCATCCACTTATTATTTTTCTCAAAATCTATAGAATTTTTAGTAATGTTTCCAAATTGAAATAGGTGTTTGCGCATCCATTCTTTAAAAGTGGCACAGCTTGGCCAGCGATGTTCATTTGCCCTAAAACCTTTCCAGCAATTTTTAATTCATCACCGCATGCAACTCCCACAATACCTTCATATTTCCTCATTTTTAGAATTCTAGAGATGCACGAACCACCGGGCAAAATGTACACGTCGTATCCCTTTTTCTCCGCGCTAGAAACTGCCCTATTGATTAAGCAGTCTGGGGAGCAGTGAGCGCAAACATACGTTGGTATCTCGTGGTCAAACAATGCCTTACAGCGGCTGTCCATGAATTTCCTTGAGCAATGGGGCAGGAAAAGCGCCCTTTTCTTGGTCTCCTTAAATTTTTCTCTCTCCAAAAAGTTTCTTGTCTCAATGTCAACTAAGTCCTCTAAAAGCTGAATGGCGTCTGTCAAGTTTAACCCTGTTAACTCTTCAACTCGAAACTTTCTTACAATGTCTTTTAAGGTTTCACCAACTTTCCTATGCATCCCCTTTTCGTAGCTAACTTTGGCAACTTCCTTAAAAAGGAATCGAGGGATCCTCGTGAGGTCAAATGTGAATTTATATGGCATATACCTATAAGAGGTAAACAAACCTTTAAAATTAACCCTTTTTTAGTATTTATTCCAGCATCTTGGAGGTTAACATATGGGTTTACTTGATTTTATAAGAAAGAGAAAGAAAGAAAGTGTTGAAATCAAAACTGAACAACAAAGGCAGATAACCGAGCTTGAACAGCTATGTGGTGATGATAAGGAAACCTATGAGGCTTTGCTTAACACCATGTTCCTTGATCCACGCAAAGTTGGTGTAACAATGAAGGAGGCAGCGGAAAATGCTAAGAAATTTGAAAAAGAGAACGATTTAGTAAGGGCGAAAGTTTGGTACCAAATTGCTGGAGGGCTTGCCATATACGAGGGGGATGTGAAAAAAGTTGTTGAGTATTTCAGCAAATGTGAGAAGCTGTCCGGAGTCAGCTACCCTATCTTAAAGAATCCCGAAAAAGCAGTTGCTAAGGCCCAAGAATATTACAAAAAATATCTAGTTTCTACGCCGTAAGTATTTGCCTATTTCTCCTCTTCTGTGTATCCAAGCAATTCTCTGAGGGACTTAACCTCTTCTCGTAACATGTTCACTTCGCTCTCTAAAGCACTTATCTTTGATTCCGCGGCTTTCTTCAACTTTTCAATTTCAATCAGTAGGTTGGCCCGTTCGGTTTCAAGGGTTTTTATTTTTTCCCGCAAATTTTTTAGTGTCTGCATAAATTCCCCCTTTATTTCCATTATTCTTTCAACCATGTTTTTAATGCTTACTGTTCCCTTTTCGCCTTCTTTCTTTGCAACCGTTGCCCTAAACCTAGTCCCGCATTTTTTGCATTCAAAGAGGCCCATAAGCCTAGGTGCGTTTCCGGTTCCATGTGGTGGAAAATTCCATGTTTTTATAACTTCAGATGTTTCGCTTCCACATTTTGGGCATTTAACCAAATTACCGACCTTACTTAGTAGTAAGTAGTCTCAAAGCTAAAATATGTTTTGCCATGAATACCCTTCAGGGGGCACTAGGGTTATAGAAGGGGGTTATAGAAGGGTGGTTAATTAGAGGCTTATATTGAACATTAAACGTTCAACAAGTTCTTTATAGCGGTTTCTAATGGTAACTTCCGTCACTTGGGCTATTTCCGCTATCTCTCTTTGTGTTTTCCTTTCTCCAGTTAATACTGAAGCTATGTAGCTTGCAGCGGCCGCTATGCCGGTTGGACCTCTTCCAGAAGTAAGTTTTAACTCTCTAGCTGTTGCCAAGATTTTGTGGGCTATTTCCTCCACTTTGCCCTGCATTGTTAACTGGTTTGAAAATTTCGTTATGTATTGGCTTGGTTTCAATGGTGGTATAAAGTAGTTTAACTCCTTTATTAGGAAGCGGTAGCTGCGGCCAACCTCTTTCTTGCTGACATTTGAAGCTTGGGCTATTTCTTCTAAAGTTCTTGGCAGTCCACATTGCCTGCATGCCAAATATATCGCTGCGGATGTTACTCCTTGAATTGATCTGCCGCGTATGAGTCTCTCCTTAACCGCTTTTCTATATATGAGGGAAGCTGTCTCCAGCACGTTTTTTGGAAGATTTAGGTTGTTGGCGATTTTTGTTATTTCTGAAAGTGCGAAGGCTAAGTTGCGTTCTGTGGCGTCGGACACTCTGATTCGCCGTTGCCACTTTCTGAGACGATAGACCTGGGCTTTCTGTCCAGGGGACAAACCTTTCCCGTAGACGTCGCGATCATGCCAGTCGATCATTGTGGACAAGCCTTTATCGTGTATGGTGTAAGTTAATGGTGCTCCTACCCTGGTTCTTTTTGCTCTTTGTTCGTCGTCGAAGGCCCTCCATTCTGGCCCCCTGTCTGCTAGTTTGGCGGCGATGACGTATCCGCAGTTCATGCAGACGAGTTCAGCGCATTCGTAGTCGCGCATCAACCTCGTGCTTCCGCACTCGGGACATGATTGAACTTTTGTTTGTGAAGTGTATGATAACGAGTCTTCATCTTCAATTTCCGAATCGCTCATTTCTTTCCCCTTCCCTTTTTCGAGGGAAGCACATACAAGACCTTGCCAACTAAAGCATCCGGTTTAATGATTTTTGGTTTAACCGCCACGTAGGGAGAAGAAACTGGGCCAAAAATGTCAAAAACCTCCCCAACGGGCTTTAAGTTTTCATCAACCACTGTTTCGCCCATTTTAGGAGTGTTTTCAACCTTGATAATGATGTTCCTGTTTGAGCTAACGTGAAGCACACGGCCCAGTCTAATCAAACTTTTGGCTCCCTCGAAAAACAAAAATGTCAAATGGAACATGTTATTTAAATCTTTCTATGTTGCTTATGTTAAGAGACTTTTCTTGGTTTTCTGTCGAAACATTGATAAGTAGGTGTTGTTGATTAAGACAATGCACTGGGGTGAGGCTTATGTCCAAACCATTCTATGTAAAGTTTGAGGTTCCGAAGGAAGTTGCAGATGCGGCCTATGAAGCCCTACATGTAGCTGCAAAAACGGGGACTGTGAAAAAGGGAACGAATGAGACAACAAAAGCCGTTGAAAGAGGATTGGCAAAACTAGTTGTTATTGCAGAAGACGTTGACCCTCCAGAAGTTGTGGCGCATCTACCTCTCCTCTGCGAGGAGAGAAAAATCCCCTATGTGTATGTTCCAAGCAAGGCTAAGCTCGGCGAAGCTGTAGGTATAGAGGTTTCAGCAGCATCCGCGTGCATAATAAACGAGGGAGAAGCCGGAAGCCTCGTTAAGGAAATAGTTAAGAGAGTTGAACAGATAAGGAAAGGAGCTAAGTAATGAGCAAAGAAAAGGAAACTTCAACAGAAGAAGAATTGACTCCAGCAGAAGTAATCCAAATTATCGGAAGAACAGGCGTAACGGGAGAAATAACCCAAGTTAGAGTGCGAATCTTGGAAGGCAGAGACAAGGGCCGTATAATAACCCGAAACGTAAAAGGGCCTGTGAGACTTCACGACATTTTAATGCTCAGAGAAACTGAGAGAGAAGCAAAGAGAATAGGAACGAAATAGCTACAAAACCGCCGGAGGAGAAGAACTTGCCAAAGCTTAGGAAATGCTCATTCTGCGGTCAAGAATTCCCGCCAGGCACCGGAATGATGTATGTAAAAAATGATGGAACAATTTTCTGGTTCTGCTCAAGCAAGTGTAGGAAAAGCTCTTTAAAACTTAAGAGGGATGCCCGCAAGCTTAAGTGGACAGCATACTTCGGCAAGGAGGAAAAAGGTAAAGCCTAATTTATTTGCCAAACATTATTTTCTCCCATAAAGCTTTATTGTGGATGCATCCGATGTCTGGGGCTTTTACATTTCCGTTGAAGTAGCTGTAGGCTCTTGCTCTGCATCCCCCACAGATATATTTGTCTGGGCAAACACCGCAACCCACTTCTGCCAAAGCAGCGGGTTATTGTCCCATACCTCTTCAAAGTTATCTCTTAATATGTTGCCTAGAACCGTGTTCTTGTTTGTTGGGAAAAATACGCATGGTTTTATGTCACCATTAGGCTCGATGGCACAGTATAATCGTCCAGTTCCACATCCACCCAGAAAGTTAGCGACATTTTCAACCCCCTTTTTGGCTGCATAGTGAGCTTCAACCATGAATTTATGTCCCATCTTCTGGGACAACTCCTTAGTGACACTCGCATATTGTGGGCAAGTGCTGAAAAACCTGTCAACTTTAATGTTTGATTTTCCAGTCTTCAACTCCTCCTTAGCTTGTAGATACAAATTAACTATTTCTTTGCCTATTGCTTGTAAAACGTGGAGTCGCTGGTCTGGGGTTAAATCCAGTTCCACATGTTCTTTGGCTCTTCCGGTTGGTATGTAATTGAAATGCATGAAGCGTACACCCAATTCTTTAGCCATCTGTAGGATTTTCTTGGTTTCTGCAAGGTTGTCCCTGTGTAAGACTGTTGCAATGCATGTGTCTATGTCTTCTTCAACACAGTTTTTTACTCCTTGAATTGCCCTTTCGAAGGCTCCGGGTATGCCTCTAAACTCGTCATGCACTGCTGGTGAAGCGCCGTCGATCTTTATCGGCTTTTAAGAGGCGGCTTCCAATCTCATAAAATGGTTGGCGATGTGGCGACTTATGTGCTGGCAGGTTGGGCAGTGGGTGACAGGTTCGCCTAAAAAATCTTTTAAAGAGTTCAGAAGGAGATTACCATCTTTCGGGCATTCTATGTCAAAGCGTCCAATGAGTTCCTTAATTAATGGGTTAATGGTTGCTGACGCGCGCGCCTAGGATTATCAACTGGTTTTATTCATATATGGGAATTTGTTTACAGGTCTGTTTTTCCAAACTGCCTGGATACTATAGCTACGTCTTTTATGTCGACTCTGCCGTCGTTGTTTATGTCGCAGTTTGGGCTCCATTCTGGCATGCCGGATAGTGTTCCGTAGATTTTGGATACTTTGGCTACGTCTTTTATGTCGACTTTGTGGTCTGGCCATCCATTAGGTCCTGTTATGTCGCCAACCATGCTAACTATTACCCAGCCGTTAACAAAAGTGTTGTCTGCTGTGTGTGTTTCGCCTTGGACAGGTGTCGTGTAGCCCAGTATGGTATAGTTACCCCTAGCAAAGCTTGTTGTGTTCCAGGTGAATGTGATTAGTGTAGAGCTTATGCTTTTAAGCGTGACTGTTTTTGTTGTAATAATGGTTGTGTTACCATAGAGTGTAATGTGGAAGTTTTCGGAGTTGATGCCATAGTTTATTGTTGTTGCGGTTATGCTCAGTGTGTAGCCTTGGCATACGATAGTTTTGGATGTTTTGAGGTTTTGTATTTCAATGTCGTGAGTTGTAATTAATGGGTAACGGTCCTGGTTGTTATAATCTATGTAATATGGGGTGTCGCCTATTCCGTCGCCGTTGTTGTCTGTGCCTGTGTAGTCGCTCCAGTAGTTTCCGCCTGATGGATAGCCGTTGTCCCATATGTCTAGAGGTGTGTTGGGGTCAACGTTGTATTCGTTTTCTATGAAGTTGTTGTGGAAGATTTTGTTGTTTGTGGAGAAGTATGGGCTAATTCCATATCCATTGTACATTATTATGTTCACGTGGATGGTGTTGTTTGATGAGTTGTATAAGTATATGCCGTCGAAGGTGTTTTTAGTTATGTTATTTCCGAATATGTTGTTTCCTGAGGAGAGGTATATATAGAGGCCTTCAAGCACATTTTCTGTTATATTGTTTTGTAATATGTTATTGCCTGAGGAACGGCTTATCCAGACTCCATGGTTGTTTTGCGAAATAGTTGACCCTTGAATGGTGATTTGGCTTGATGAGGAAAGATATAAGCCTACATCAAAGTTTTTGATTTCTAAATTTTGGATGGTCACGTTTTTTCTTCCCGACAAGTCTATTCCAGTTTCGCTTCCTGTTCCTTGTAGAGTGTGGAATGCTCCATCAATCACAATGTTGTCCCTTTCCACAATGATTAGCCCTTGTATATTGTCTGTAAAAGTGTAAAAGTTGCTGCTCCGTTGGATTGGTGCCGTTGGAGGGTCGACGTTTCCGTTAGCTCTAATGTAAATTACCATTGATGCATGGGTGGATTGAATGTTAAAAGTGTATGTCATCAAGCTTAATAATAATATAAGTGCTGTTTGAGAAGCTTTTTGCATACGAGCTTCCTTTCCCTTAAAATGTAGATACTTTGGCTGTCAAATATTGTTTACGGAAAGAGCGTCATGTTGCTGCTACCGACAACTGCTTGTTATATGCTTCTTTTAATAAAAAGGGGAAATGTTATAGTGTAATGTTCTTTTACTTTTTGACCTTAGCGATTTTCAATGCGTTGGCTGCTGTAAGCCATCCAGATCCGTAGTCATGGTCGTTCCATTTGTAATCCCAGATGCCCCATGGGTCGAGTATGATGGCGCCGTCTGAGGCTAGTGGCAGTCTTACAGCTGCCTTTTTCAAGACTAGCTCCATGTCGAACTGGTTGAAGCTTGGGTATTTTTCTGCTACGAGGGCTGCTATGGCTGAGACGTGGGGTGTGGCCATGCTTGTACCCCAAAGATAGTAGTAGCCAACAGCCGTGCTGAAGTATGGCTTATAAGGCCCAACAATAGATGCGCCTGGTGTGCAAACGTCAAGGTCCTTCCAGAACTGCCCTAGTTCTGGGTTTGGTCTAGAACTGAATTCTTCGAGGTATATTTGCCAGTTGTTACCCCAATCGTCCACGGTGTTAAGTTTTTCTGGAACATCTGTGAGCCACCATCTGTAGGGAGACGGTGGGTTTGAAGGTGGATAGCCAACCCACTGCATAGTCCAGCCTCCCGCTGCAGCTGAAATCACTTGCGAATATGCGCCTGGCCAAACCATGCCAGCCTCACCCTCGTTTCCTGCTGCTGCAACTATGATTACTCCCTTGCTGATGGCATAGTTTATTGCATCTTCAATTAATGGAGCCGGCTCGGTGCCGCCGAGGCTCATGTTAATGATTATTTTTACATGGTAGGTTTCAGCTAATTCAGCTACGTATCGTATTCCAGCAGCAACCATTTCATCAGTGCCACCAGTGAAACGCATAGTCCCTCCTGGATATGGAACTTCCCAAGCATCTAATACAAGCACTGGAATAACCCACACTTTTGGAGCAACGCCTCTTATCCACATACCACGGAAGTTAAACCCGATTATTGTGCTTGTTACGTGTGTTCCATGGCCTGAACCCTCAAAATCCTTAGTAATAAAGCCTCTATCATCACGAAGCGGGCCGATGACAAAGTCGCCGATGGTGTCGTCCCACCATATGTCATGGGTGAAGCCTTTACCCCATTCAGCCTTAATGCGACACTCACCAGTCACAGGATTGGTAAAGAAGTATGGCCATAATGACAATAGTCCTGTGTCCAACACCGCCACGTATATTCCTTCACCGCCGTCATAGCCTTCCGCATCTACGATATCAACCCAGAAAGGAGTTGGATCCACGACCTCTCCAGCAACAGCATCTAAATCAACAGCCTCTGCAAACTCCTCTTTAACGGGCAATGCATTAAAAGGCAACGACCTAACTTCAGGTGCAGCCTCACTCCTTGTAGGCATCGGAACCAAAGTCACAAGCATCAAAGCCAAAACAACAGCCGACACAAGAACAATTTTCCTCATTTCCCTTTCTCCTCCAGCCAATACACTATGCACCAAACACAAAATATGAAATTTATGGAATATTGTTCTAGTCGAAATTTCCGCCATACTCGTAACATTGAATAAAGAATTAAAGGTTTTTATCCAAAATTTCACGCGCACAAAGTCGGCATAAAAGGCGCAGCCGCAGTATTAGGCAGTTTAGGGAAAACGGACACGTAATACTGGCACATACTTCGATCGATTTGTGTGTAAAATTTGTATAAAAAGAGGGTAGCTTTGCTGTTTTTCTTACGTGTAGCATCAAGTTTGTTAGTTTTGAATCCAGAACACTGAAGCAACTACAAATGCTCTATAGGAAGCATATACTCCTAAATATGGCAATACTGCTTCTGCATACACTTTTATGGTGCCTACTTTGTTTACTGTAATCATAGAGTTTAATGGAAGTGCAAAACTCGCTATTAAGTTGCCGCCGATATCATACACTTCAATTCTTCCAGAGCCTGGGGTTCCTCCCCCTAAAGAATCTTGTCCATAGTTACTGAAGCTCACTCCACCAGAGACTCCTCCACCTGTAAAAGTGACGCTTTTACCGCCAATGTTTGCTGTTTCATTCGCACTTAAAAAATAAGGAATGATTCCTCCACCGCCGGATACGTTGAGAGTTACCGTTAAATAATTTGTTGCAATAAGCCAATTTGACACAGATACGTTTTTTGTTGGATCACCTAGTGTTCCGAAACGCGTAGACGAATAAGCTATGTCCTTAATGTCTATTTTTCCATCATCGTTAATGTCAGCCCAAGGGTCGTATTGAACTGTTGTCTGGCTTCCAACATTCAGACAGAATACTAAAGCCAATATCATGGAGCTTAGAAATATTGCCAAAAGATAGTTTTTCACATTCAAACAATATCACCTCCCTTCCCTCCATTTTGCAATAAGCAATTTAGATCGTTGCTGAATTAAGGTTTATGGTGTCCATATAGGGCTTCAGGGAAACTTGCAAACAAAAAGGACATCTGTATGAAAAATGCCGTATATAAGCTTCATATACTCATATCTAACATCATCGCCACAATAGACATAAAGATAATGCGCTACAAATTTAACAGTGGATTTATGATTTAAGTCTAAACTAGTATTATTATTTCATTTATACATATGCTGTTAATGCGTTAATTTAATAGTATTATTCAAGATTGCACAAATTTAATTTGGAATAAAATCGATATATTCTTAGACTAATGGGGAATTTAAAACGATTGGAAAACTGAGCAGAAGTTGCATAGTGCTCATATGTTTATTGGTGGCTTTCTACTTTTTCACTATTCAAATTGGAAGATTGACCGAAATGGTTGTTATGGCTTCATGTAATGTTCAGGTAGCCGCACACGACAATGCTTTAGGATCAGATGTGCAAGTAGATTTTACATTGAATGAAACAAATTATTTAACTCCACACAACTTAACCCTTGGAATCGGAAACTATAGATTTACTTTTCCTGATGAGGATCAATATGGATATCCATTTGCTCACTGCTACATTTGGTATTCAAGCGGCTCATATAAATATATTAAGGCAAGGGATTTCATTTTAAGCATTACCTTCTTTAATCAATCTGATGATTTCAAACTTAAAGCCTATTATCACGTTGAACCGTACTCGGACAAGCATCCAACACTCATATATGTAGATTTTCCAGTAACACCTATAAAAAGAGGTGAAAACTTCTCAGTAAGCGTTGGCATTCGAAATGTAAAGGACTTGTTTGCTTGGGAGTTGTATGCGTACTATCCGAAAGAAATAATGAGGGGATTATTGATTAGCGATACAGCGTTTTTAAATAGAATAAATGGAGCTCCATACATTTTTCTAGTCGATAATTACGGTGTTAACGGTTACTGTACATACCCTTTCATTTTATTCGGAGGGAACTTCACACCGTATAATGACTACAACTTAACCCACGGACTAATTCATGTCGGCTCAACCATTATAAATTCAGTGGGAGAATATCCAGGCATCACTACAACAGGACCTATTGTTAAAATCAAATTTGAAAAACAAAGTGATGGAGAAATAAAATTTTTCGTTGCCCAAGATAATTCACGATTTTATACATTTCTACTGGATTCATCATTAAATGAGATACCCAGCGTTGTAAGCTTGGTAAGCGATCTAACAGGTTCGCAAATAGGGTTTCCGGACGGCAAAGTCGACATAAAAGATGTTGCAATGGTATCAAAAAACTTCGGAATGACGGAAGAAAATCCAAACTGGGATCCATGGTTAGACTTAACAGGAGCAGAATACCTATCCCACGACTGCATAATCGATATAAAAGATGTAGCACTCGTGTCTAAAAATTTTGGAAAAATATTTCCTAAATAACAACTTTGAAAATGGTTAATATAAAGTTAGTGATGCGATAAAAATTGGTAGCGGGGGGTCGATTTGAACGACCGATCTCTGGGTTATGAGCCCAGCGGGTTAATCCTGGCTACCCCACCCCGCTATGTGTATGCTGAAACAAACTTTCTTAAATCCTTTTAGGGTGTTGTATCC